>Ga0181606_10000548_pt1 | contig 30904 bp, 42 predicted proteins | sample 041ome_10_FD_132994 | JGI IMG/M metagenome (GOLD analysis project Ga0181606, IMG submission 132994) | Coastal salt marsh microbial communities from the Groves Creek Marsh, Skidaway Island, Georgia - 041412US metaG (megahit assembly) | ecosystem: Environmental > Aquatic > Marine > Intertidal... | reverse complement strand
GGTACGTGCCGAAGCGCCTTATTCTTCGCCGGTGTGCGATGAGGCCAAGCGCCAGAGCGATAATCTGGATGTAGGACGGAAGTCTCGTCAGCACCATATACGCAAAGGGCTCCATCGAAGAACTCAACTGCCGGGATCAGGAGGTGATACAGAATATTCAGGATGACCATGGCTGAAAGCGAGGAGCCCGCCCATTTCTCGGGGCGCCCCCCCTGAGGAACGCATAGGCCGTCAATGCGAATATCAGCAGGTACTGGATGTAGGCCCGAAATTCGAGAAACAGCGCGTCCATGGCGAGTCACTTACCGTTCCGACGCGCTGTAGTCTCTCGTTCTCAGGCTGCCGTTTTTTCCGCTGCGGCGAGGCCATTGGCCGGGCAGCGGCCCGGCTCATCGGGCAGGCTGGTGATCTTCGTGAAGTCGTCACGCATGGATTTGTGCACCCGGGTGAGGTTGCTCATCGCGTCAACCATCTGCTTCTGCGCTTCCTGCAGGCGAATAACGGCGGTCTGCCCCTGGTACTGCGGCAGATCGGTGTCGAGCCGCAAGTTCATCATGCTCAGTTGCAGGCGAGCCAGGGCGCGCAGGCTTTCATTGGTGAGGCGTTCAGCATCTTCGAGGTCCTGCGCCACGCGGGCGCCAGCTGCTTCGATGGTCAACATCAGAAATTCTCCAGCACCGGCACGCTCAATGCCGGGGCGAAACCCAAACCAGGAAGGATGGCGTTTCAGCGCTGGTGCTTCAGATCAGTTCTCCGAGCTCGTTAGCCACCGACAGGAGCACGAGCATTGCGACCAGCAGGCCTAGCGCCAAGCCAACCGCGAGGAAGGTTCTCTTGAGCACGGCATCAGCACCGTCGAGCACTTCCGGGACAACTTCGGGTTCGTCGCTGCTGGCCCATGGCGCATGCGTTTCGAAGGGCATGGCATCGGCCAGTTGCAACAGATCGCCGCTGTCGTCCTGCCAGGCATAATCGGGCCAATTTGTAGCTGGCGGGACCTGAAAAGATTTACCTGTAAGATCCTTACAGGCTTGCTCGGTGCCACGGTCTTCGCAGTATTCGCGCCATGCTCGGGCAAGGTCCTTGCGCAAAATCCCGCCGCACTTTGCGCGAAGGGTCTCGATCCGCTGGACTGCTGCTGATTCGGAGATGCCCAGCATCGAGGCAATCTCCTTGCTTGTACGACCCTGGCCGAGCAGCTCCATGGTCTCCCGCTGCTTTTCGGTCAGGGTGTCGAAGGCATCTTCAATCGTTGCGGTCATGGCGGGCTCGGTTCGTTTCGATGCTTTGAAAGCGCAAAGCCAAAAAGGGGGCAGAAAGCTTAAGGGCGTGTGCTTCAGCGCTGTTAACGAAGATTAACAGCTTGTGTTCCGGCCTCCTAGCATGGACTAAAGCCGTAATCCACTTGACCCTCCATCTTCATCCCGCTAGAGGCGCGCGGTCTCGGATGGGGGTTTGCCCTTTTTCCGACATATAGAGCTGAACATTGCCGGTGACGTCCCGCTTGCGGGGCTGCCGTCAAAGTAACCGGTGCCCGAGGGCACCAGGTGGAGCGTTTCAGGCTCGCGCGAATGGTCGCCAGGCCCACCCAAGCGGCGCGGCCCCGCTTTCGCACGATCCCGATACATTCCATCTGGTTCCGACGGCACCTTCAACTAAGGTGATTTCGTTTAATGCCTACTATCAACCAGCTTGTCCGCAAGCCGCGCCAGCCGATCGTGAAGAAGAGCAAGTCCGCGGCCATGATGGCCAACCCGCAGAAGCGCGGCGTTTGCACGCGCGTCTACACCACGACCCCCAAGAAGCCGAACTCGGCACTTCGCAAGGTTGCCAAGATCCGCCTGACGAACCAGCGCGAAATCATCGCCTATATTCCGGGCGAAGGCCACAACCTGCAGGAGCACTCCGTTGTGCTGATCCGCGGCGGCCGTGTACGCGACCTTCCCGGCGTGCGTTACCACGTGCTGCGCGGCGTTCTCGACACGCAGGGCGTGAAGGATCGCAGGCAGTCCCGTTCGAAGTACGGCGCCAAGCGTCCGAAGTAAGGTTTCAACGCTGCGGCGCAGGACCGCTCCCCCTCCCGGTTACCTTCAAGGTGTTCTCCGGGTGGTCGGGAGGGGGAGTGGGCCGGAGCCGCAGGGCGCTCACTGATGTGAGTGGCCACTCCGAAGGAGTTACAGAAAATGTCACGTCGTCGTCGTCCCGAGAAGCGGGAAATCCTGCCTGATCCCAAGTTTGGTGATGAGGTCCTGTCCAAGTTCATGAACAACCTCATGCTCGATGGTAAGAAGGCTGTTGCCGAAAAGATCGTCTATGGCGCTCTGGATACGGTGGAAGCCAAGGCCAAGGCCAATCCGGTGGAAGTGTTCCACACTGCGCTGGACAACATCAAGCCGCAGGTCGAAGTGCGCAGCCGCCGTGTTGGTGGTGCCACCTACCAGGTGCCGGTCGAGGTTCGTCCCGAGCGTGCCCAGGCGCTGGCCATCCGCTGGCTGATCGGTGCGGCTCGTGGCCGTGCTGAAACCACCATGGCTGCCCGCCTGTCGGGTGAGCTGATGGATGCCGCCAACAACCGCGGCAACGCTGTGAAGAAGCGCGAAGACACGCACCGCATGGCGGACGCGAACCGCGCATTTAGTCACTACCGCTGGTAATACCGGCGCTGGTAATGGCTCCTGCTTGAAGGGCCGGAATTCGGGGATTGGCCCCGGTCCGGTCTTCAAGTGGTCACAAAAGTCACTAAGTGGGGCGCGACCTGAATCCCGTCCCGAACCGATAAGGAAAGCAATATGGCCCGCGAGTATCCGCTGGAGCGTTATCGCAATATCGGCATCATGGCGCACATCGATGCCGGCAAAACCACGACTACCGAGCGTATCCTGTATTACACCGGCAAGTCCTACAAGATCGGCGAAGTGCACGATGGCGCGGCGACGATGGACTGGATGGAGCAGGAGCAGGAGCGTGGTATCACGATCACGTCTGCTGCCACGACCACGTTCTGGACGCCCGAGGATCCCACGATGGATCCGCGCTCGGCCCCGGAAGACCTGCGTGCCAACCAGCCCAAGTACCGTATCAACATCATCGACACCCCCGGCCACGTCGACTTCACCATTGAAGTCGAACGCTCGCTGCGCGTGCTCGACGGTGCAGTCGCAGTGTTTGACGGCGTTGCCGGCGTTGAGCCGCAGTCCGAAACCGTGTGGCGCCAGGCTGACAAGTACGGCGTGCCGCGGATGTGCTTCATCAACAAGCTCGACCGGACCGGTGCCGACTTCTACTATTGCGTGAAGTCTATCGTCGACCGTCTCGGCGCAACCCCGCTGGTGCTCTATCTGCCGATCGGTGCGGAAAGCGACCTGCAGGGTGTTGTCGACCTCGTCAACAACCGCGGTATCGTGTGGCAGGCTGAAGACCTGGGCGCAAAGTACGAATTCGTCGATATCCCGGCAGACATGGCCGACAAGGTTGCCGAATATCGCGAAAAGCTGATCGAGACCGTTGTCGAACAGGATGACGACGTGATGGAAGCCTATCTCGAAGGCAACGAACCCGACGTCGCAACGCTCAAGAGGCTGATCCGCAAGGGCACCATGGCGCGCGATTTCGTGCCCGTGACCTGTGGTTCGGCGTTCAAGAACAAGGGCGTTCAGCCCCTGCTTGACGCGGTGGTGGATTACATGCCGTCGCCGCTCGACGTTCCCGCGATCAAGGGCGTGCTGCCTGACAGCGAAACCGAAGAGACCCGTCCGTCTTCCGACGACGCGCCCTTCGCCGCGCTGGCGTTCAAGATCATGAACGATCCGTTCGTGGGCTCGCTCACCTTCACCCGCATCTACTCGGGCAAGCTTTCCAAGGGTTCCTACCTGAACTCGGTCAAGGACAAGCGCGAGAAGATCGGCCGCATGCTGCTGATGCACTCCAACAACCGCGAGGACATCGATGAGGCATTTGCTGGTGACATCGTCGCCATCGCAGGTCTGAAGGAAACGACCACCGGCGATACGCTGTGCGATCCTTCCAAGCCGATCATCCTCGAGCGCATGGAATTCCCCGAGCCGGTTATCGAACTGTCTGTGGAACCCAAGACCAAGGCTGACCAGGAAAAGATGGGCGTTGCCCTCAACCGTCTGGCTGCAGAAGATCCCTCGTTTCGCGTGTCGACTGACCACGAAAGTGGCCAGACGATCATCAAGGGCATGGGCGAACTGCACCTCGACATCCTGGTTGACCGCATGAAGCGCGAGTTCAAGGTTGAAGCCAACGTCGGCGCGCCGCAGGTGGCCTACCGTGAATACCTGGGTCGCGAAGTCGAGGTGGACTACACCCACAAGAAGCAGTCGGGTGGCTCTGGCCAGTTCGGCCGTGTCAAGGTTGTGGTCACCCCCGGTGAGCGCGGCCAGGGCTTTGTTTTCGAGGACGAGATCAAGGGCGGCAACATTCCGCGCGAATACATCCCGGCCATCGAAAAGGGCTTCCGCGAGCAGGCTGAAAGTGGCCACCTCGTGGGCTTCCCGATCATCGACTTCACCGTCCGTCTGGTCGACGGTGCCTACCATGACGTCGACTCGAGCGCGATCGCGTTCGAAATCGCCGGCCGTGGCGGTATGCGTGAAGTGGCTGAGCGGGCCGGCATCAAGTTGCTTGAGCCGATCATGAAGGTCGAGGTCATCACCCCGGAAGATTATCTGGGCGACGTGATCGGCGATCTCAACTCCCGCCGTGGCCAGATCCAGGGCACCGACACCCGCGGCAACGCACAGGCTGTCGAGGCCAATGTGCCGCTGGCAAACATGTTCGGTTACGTGAACGAGCTGCGTTCGTTCACCCAGGGCCGTGCACAGTACAGCATGCAGTTCTCCCATTATGACGAGGTTCCGGCAAATGTCGCGGCCGAGGTCAAGGAGAAGCTTGCCTAAGGCGAGATCAGCGTTTAGGGGCGGGCGCCTGATTCAGCGGGTGCCCGCCTGATCTTTCAGAAATCAGATTCGAACAAAGAAGGTTATTGAGAAATGGCGAAGGAAAAATTCGAGCGGAACAAGCCGCACTGCAACATCGGCACCATCGGTCACGTCGATCACGGCAAGACCACGCTGACTGCTGCAATCACCAAGGTCCAGGGCTCTGCCGTCGATTTTGCAAACATCGACAAGGCTCCCGAAGAGCGCGAGCGCGGCATCACCATCTCCACGGCACACGTGGAATATGAAACTGACGCACGTCACTATGCACACGTCGACTGCCCGGGCCACGCTGACTATGTGAAGAACATGATCACCGGTGCTGCGCAGATGGACGGCGCCATCCTGGTTGTGAACGCTGCTGACGGCCCCATGCCGCAGACCCGCGAGCACATCCTGCTGGCTCGCCAGGTCGGCGTTCCGCAGCTGGTCGTGTACCTGAACAAGGTTGACCAGGTTGACGACGAGGAAATCCTCGAGCTCGTGGAACTGGAGGTTCGCGAACTGCTGAGCGAATATGGCTTCGACGGTGACGAAATCCCCATCGTGAAGGGTTCGGCTCTGGCCGCTCTCGAAGGTCGCGATCCGGAAATCGGCGAAAACTCCATCAAGGCTCTGATGGAAGCTGTTGACAGCTACATCCCGCAGCCCGACCGTCCGGTCGACAAGGACTTCCTGATGCCGATCGAAGACGTGTTCTCGATCTCCGGCCGTGGTACGGTTGTGACTGGCCGTGTGGAAACCGGTGTTGTGAACGTTGGCGACGAAGTCGAAATCGTCGGCATCAAGGACACCACCAAGACGACCGTGACCGGCGTGGAAATGTTCCGCAAGCTTCTCGACCGTGGTGAAGCTGGTGACAACATCGGCGCCCTGATCCGCGGTGTTGGCCGTGACGAAGTGGAGCGTGGCCAGGTTCTGTGTAAGCCGGGTTCCGTGAAGCCGCACACCGAGTTCTCGGCAGAAGTCTACGTCCTGTCCAAGGACGAAGGTGGCCGTCACACTCCGTTCTTCGCCAACTACCGTCCGCAGTTCTACTTCCGTACGACTGACGTGACCGGCGAAGTGATCCTTCCCGAAGGCACCGAAATGGTGATGCCGGGCGACAACGTGACCATCTCGGTCAAGCTGATCGCACCGATCGCCATGGACGAAGGCCTGCGCTTCGCAATCCGCGAAGGCGGCCGCACCGTCGGCTCGGGTGTTGTGTCGAAGATCACCGCCTAATCGGCTGTCGCCGACTGGCGACAAACAGGATTTCGGGCCCGTCTCTCACACGAGAGGCGGGCCCTTTCCTTTTTATGCGGGGCGGTGTTTTTCACAGCTTCGCGCAAGGCGTGATCGCAGCGAGCATTTTTGGCGGAATTCGGGGTTGCAAGACTCACCGCCCGCACGTATAGGCGCGCCACATCAACCGGGATTCGTCCCTGTTGTAACGAGATTCAGGAAGGCCGCCCGTTCCGGGAAATCCGGACAAAAGCGGGGCGGGCCTATGTTTTTTGGGGATCGCAAGGTCTCCGTGGCTCTTTCGCATCGGTAGTAGGACATGGAAGCACAGAATATCCGTATTCGCCTCAAGGCGTTCGATCATCGCGTTCTCGACCAGGCAACTGGTGAAATTGCGGAGACCGCCCGTCGCACCGGCGCCCTTATTCGTGGTCCCATTCCTCTTCCGACGCGCATCGAGAAGTTCACCGTGAACCGCGGCCCGCACATCGACAAGAAGTCGCGTGAGCAGTTCGAGGTGCGCACCTACAAGCGACTGCTCGATATCGTGCAGCCCAACGCCCAGACGGTCGACGCTCTGATGAAGCTGGACCTGGCCGCTGGCGTGAACGTGGAAATCAAGCTCGCCTAAGGCGCCTGATCCACCGGTCCTTCTGGAGGACCTTAAACGACCAGAGAGACAAAGGGGCTCCATATGGCCCCGCCACATCGCAAGATGCGGCAAGACATAGGGATACCGCCGGGCATGCCCGGGACTGCGTCCCCCGTCTCGCTCTCTTCCCGCAAGGGGGAGGGCAATTCAGCCCGGACGGGGCGATGCATAACAATTTGGGCTGGCACGCACGCGGGGATGGGCCTCGTGTGCCTCTGTTGAGGAGTTTGGATCATGCGCACTGGCGTGATCGCGAAGAAAGTCGGGATGACCCGCCTGTTCCAGGAAGATGGCCGGCACGTGCCTGTCACCGTTCTGGCACTTGAAGGCTGCCAGGTCACCGCCAACCGCACTGCCGATCGTGACGGCTATTTTTCGGTGCAGGTTGGTGCTGGCGAAGCCAAGCACAAGAACGTCAACAAGCCCCAGCGCGAAGCTTTCGCCAAGGCTGAAGTCGGTCTGAAGCAGAAGGTCGCCGAATTCCGCGTCGAGAATGAAGAAGGGCTGCTGCCCGTAGGCGCCACCATCTCTGCCGAGCATTTCATTGCTGGCCAGAAGGTGGACATCACCGGTCACACGCAGGGCAAGGGCTTCGCCGGCGCCATGAAGCGTTGGGGCTTCGGTGGTCTGCGCGCTACCCACGGTGTTTCGATCTCTCACCGTTCGCACGGTTCGACTGGTAACCGCCAGGATCCGGGCAAGGTGTTCAAGGGCAAGAAGATGGCCGGCCACATGGGCGACCGTCAGCGCACCCAGCAGAACCTCGAAATCGTCCGCACCGATGCAGAGCGCGGCCTGCTCTTCGTGAAGGGCTCTGTGCCCGGCTCGAAGAATGGCTGGCTGCTGGTTCGCGATTCCGTGAAGGTTGCCGCTCCCGAAGGTCTGCCGTTCCCCGGCGTGATCCTGGAAAAGAAGAGCACGCAGCCCGAGCATGAAGAAGCTGCACCCGGCCTGGTCGAGACCGCAGCAGAACACGTGGTGAACCCTGAAGTGAGCCCCGAGCAGCAGGCCCAGCTCCTGGAAGAACAGGAAGCAGGCGCAGCTGCCGAGAACACTCCGGCTGCCGATGAGAACAACACCGACGGCGCTGCCGACGGTGAGAGCAAGGAGTCCTGATCGTGAAGGTCAAGGTCCAGAAAATTGACGGCAAGGCCTCCGGCGACATCGAACTGAACGATGCCGTCTTCGGTCTCGAGCCGCGCGCGGATATCCTCCACCGCGTCGTCACCTGGCAGCTGGAAAACCGCCGTGGCACCGCCCGCCCGACGCGTGAGCGTTCGGACGTTGCCCGCACCGGTGCCAAGTGGGGCAAGCAGAAGGGTGGCGGCCGTGCCCGTCACGGTGACCGTGCAGCTCCGATCTTCATCGGCGGCGGCAAGGCACACGGTGCCCGCAAGCGCGATTTCAACCAGTCGCTGAACAAGAAGGTTCGCGCCCTGGGTCTGAAGATGGCTCTTTCGAGCAAGGCGAAGGGCGGTCTCGTGATCGTTGACAGCCTTGAGCTGAAGGACGCCAAGACCAAGGCGCTGGCCAATGCATTCGGCAAGAATGGCTGGAACGGCAAGGTGCTGGTGATCGACGGTGATGCTGTCGATAACGGTTTCGCACTGGCTGCGAACAATTTGCCCGGCGTGAACGTGCTGCCGGCCATGGGTGCCAATGTCTACGACATCCTCAACCACGACACGCTGGTCCTCACCAAGGCCGCTGTCGAAAAGCTGGAGGCGCGTTTCAATGGCTAAGAAATCCGCAGTTGACGCGCGTCACTACGACGTGATCGTCGCCCCGCACATCACCGAAAAGTCAACGCTTCTCTCCGAGAACAACGCAGTTGTCTTCAAGGTGTCGAAGGACGCGACCAAGCCGCAGATCAAGGAAGCGGTGGAAGCGCTGTACGACGTCAAGGTCGCCGGCGTGAACACGATCGTCCAGAAGGGCAAGACCAAGCGCTGGAAGGGCAAGCCCTACAAGCGCACGGACATCAAGAAAGCAGTGGTGACGCTGGCCGAAGGCCAGATGATCGACATCACTGAAGGTGTGAGCTGATCCGATGGCACTGAAGAACTACAACCCGACCAGCCCGGCCCGCCGCGCACTGGTCCTCGTCGACAAGACCGGCCTGCACAAGGGCAAGCCAGTCAAGTCGCTGACGCAGGGCAAGAGCAAGACCGGTGGCCGCAACAACAAGGGCCATGTCACCTCGCGTGGCATCGGTGGCGGCAACAAGCGCAAGTATCGCTTTATCGACTTCAAGCGTCGCAAGTGGGACGTGGAAGGTACCGTGGAACGGATTGAATACGATCCCAACCGCACCGCTTTCATCGCGCTGATCAAGTATGACGATGGCGAGCTCGCCTACATCATCGCCCCGAACCGCCTGGCACCTGGTGACAAGGTCATCGCCGGCGAGAAGGTCGACACCAAGGTCGGCAATGCGATGCTGTTGGGCCAGATGCCCGTCGGCACCATCTGCCACAATGTCGAGATGAAGCCGGGCAAGGGCGGCCAGATCGCCCGTTCGGCAGGCACCTATGTGCAGCTGGTCGGTCGTGACCGCGGCATGGTGATCGTGCGCCTGAACAGCGGCGAGCAGCGTTACCTGCGTGCCGATTGCATGGGTACGGTTGGCGCGGTGTCGAACCCCGACAACCAGAACCAGAACCTCGGCAAGGCCGGTCGTCGCCGTCACATGGGCATCAAGCCGCTCACGCGTGGTGTGGCTAAGAACCCGGTCGATCACCCGCATGGTGGTGGTGAAGGCCGCACCTCCGGTGGCCGTCATCCGGTGACCCCGTGGGGCAAGCCGACGAAGGGTGCCCGCACCCGCAAGAACAAGTCGACGGACAAGATGATCATCCGGTCGCGTCACGCGAAGAAGAAGAGGTAAGCGATAATGGCACGTTCCGTCTGGAAAGGTCCGTTCGTCGATCTTCACCTGCTGAAGAAGGCGCAGGACGCGCAGGAAGCCAACAACAACAAGCCGATCAAGACATGGTCGCGCCGTTCGACTGTGCTTCCCGATTTCGTCGGCCTGACGTTCAATGTCTACAATGGCCACAAGTTCATCCCCGTCTCGGTGAGTGAAGAGATGGTCGGTCACAAGCTCGGTGAATTTGCGCCCACGCGCACCTTCCCCGGCCACGCTGCCGACAAGAAGGGTAAGCGATAATGGGTAAGGCAAAAGCTCCGCGCCGCGTTGGCGACAACGAAGCGCTCGCTGTTGGCACCACCATCCGTGGTTCGGCCCAGAAGCTGAACCTGGTGGCTGCACTGATCCGCGGCAAGAAGGCAGAGGAAGCACTGAACATCCTCTCCTTCTCCAAGCGTGCAATGGCTCGCGACGCCAAGAAGGTGCTCGCATCGGCCATCGCCAATGCAGAAAACAACCACGACCTGGATGTGGACGCGCTTGTCGTGGCCGAAGCCAGCGTCGGCAAGTCCGTCACCATGAAGCGTTTCGCGACGCGCGGCCGTGGCAAGTCCACCCGCATCCTCAAGCCGTTCAGCCGGCTGCGGATTGTCGTGCGCGAGCAAGAGGAGGCCTGATCCATGGGTCATAAGAGCAATCCGATCGGCCTGCGCCTGCAGATCAACCGCACCTGGGATAGCCGCTGGTACGCCGAGGGCGCTGACTACCGTCAGCTGCTCAAGGAAGACATCGAGATCCGCAAGTACATCACCAAGAACCTGCCGCAGGCAGCGATTTCGAAGGTGGTGATCGAACGTCCGGCCAAGCTGTGCCGCGTTTCGATCTATGCTGCGCGTCCCGGTGTGATCATCGGCAAGAAGGGTGCAGACATTGAAAAGCTGCGCTCCAAGCTGGCCACCATGACTTCGAGCGAAGTGAAGCTGAACATCGTTGAAATCCGCAAGCCGGAAATCGATGCCAAGCTCGTCGCCCAGGGCATTGCCGACCAGCTGATCCGCCGTGTGGCATTCCGTCGTGCCATGAAGCGCGCGATGCAGTCTGCCATGCGTCTGGGTGCCGAAGGCATCAAGATCATGTGTGGCGGCCGCCTTGGCGGTGCCGAAATCGCACGTGTCGAACAGTATCGTGAAGGCCGTGTGCCGCTGCACACGCTGCGCGCCAATGTTGATTATGCCGAAGCAGAGGCGCTGACCGCCTACGGCATCATCGGCATCAAGGTGTGGGTCTTCAAGGGCGAGATCCTCGGACACGATCCGATGGCTCAGGACCGGCTGATGATGGAAGCACAGACTTCCGGCGTCCGTCCGGCCCGCTGATTGCAGGATTAGGAAAGCACCATGCTGCAACCGAAGAAAACCAAGTTCCGCAAGACGTTCAAGGGCAAGATCCATGGCAACGCCAAGGGCGGCACGGATCTGAACTTTGGCTCCTACGGCCTCAAGGCCCTGGAACCCGAGCGCGTTACCGCACGTCAGATCGAAGCTGCTCGTCGTGCCATCACCCGCCACATTCGCCGTCAGGGCCGTCTGTGGATCCGAGTCTTCCCCGATGTGCCGGTTTCCAAGAAGCCTGCCGAAGTTCGCCAGGGTAAGGGCAAGGGCGCCATCGAATACTGGGCTGCTCGCGTAAAGCCGGGCCGCATCCTGTTCGAGCTTGACGGCGTTCCGGGTCCGCTGGCCGCAGAAGCCTTCAGCCGTGCAGCCATGAAGCTGCCGATCAAGACCAAGGTTGTTGCCCGTCTTGGTGACACCTCGCACCTGGGAGGCGAATGATGGCTAAAGTGGAAGATCTTCGCACCAAGAGCGATGACCAGCTCGTTGAAGCTCTCACCGAGCTGAAGCGTGAGCAGTACAACCTGCGCTTCCAGGCCGCGACCAACCAGCTCGAGCGTCCTGCTCGCGTGAAGGAAGTCCGCCGCGAAATCGCGCAGATCAAGACGCTTCAGGGCGAACGCGCCCGCGAAGCTGCCAAGGCTTAAGGAGCTAACGATGCCGAAGCGTATCCTGATCGGGACCGTCACCTCCGACAAGACCGACAAGACCGTGACCGTGAAGGTCGAGCGTCGCGTGAAGCACCCGTTGTACGGGAAGATCGTGAAGCGCTCGAAGAAGTATCACGCTCACGATGAAGTGAACGAATACAATGTTGGCGACACCGTCCGCATCGAGGAGACCAAGCCGATCTCCAAGACCAAGACGTGGAAGGTCATTGACCGCGTGTCCGCCAGCAAGGGCACGGCTGTAGAAGCCGACCTGGACGTTGCCGAAGCAACCCCGGGCGCAGAGTAATCAACCGATCCCCGTTTCGGCGGGGTCAGGCGTTTAGGAACTGCCGGACTGGTTCCGGCAAGCCAATGAGAAGGAACCGGATCAATGATCCAGATGCAATCCAATCTCGACGTCGCGGACAACAGCGGCGCCAAGCGCGTCCAGTGCATCAAGGTACTGGGTGGCTCGAAGCGTCGCACCGCGAGTGTCGGTGACGTGATCGTGGTTTCCGTCAAGGAAGCCCAGCCGCGTGCCCGCGTTAAGAAGGGCGACGTGCACCGTGCCGTGATCGTGCGCACCAAGAAGGACGTTCGCCGTCCCGATGGCAGCGTGATCCGCTTCGACAGCAATGCCGCTGTCCTCGTCAACAAGAACGAGGAGCCGGTCGGCACCCGTATCTTTGGCCCGGTGGTGCGTGAACTGCGCTCCAAGGGCTTCATGAAGATCATCTCGCTCGCGCCGGAGGTGCTGTAATGGCTGCTGCAAAGATCAAGAAGGGCGACACCGTCGTCGTGTTGTCCGGCAAGGACAAGGGCCGCACCGGCACTGTCCAGCAGGTCATGCCGAAGGAAGGCAAGGTCGTGGTTGAAGGCGTGAACGTCGCCACCAGCCATCGCAAGCCGAGCCAGGTGAACCCGCAGGGCGGCATCGATCGCGCGCCCGCTCCGATGGCGATTGCCAAGGTGGCAGTTGCTGATCCCAAGGATGGCAAGCCGACCCGCGTGCGCTTTGAAGAGCGTGACGGCAAGAAGGTCCGCGTTGCCGTCAAGTCCGGGGAGACTATCGATGGCTGATTATACGCCGCGCATGAAGGCCCGTTATAACGACGTGATCGTCAAGGCGATGACCGAGAAGTTCGGTTACGTGAACCAGATGCAGGTTCCCAAGCTTGAAAAGATCACGATCAACATGGGCGTTGGCGAAGCCAGTCAGGACAAGAAGAAGGTCCAGACTGCTGCTGAGGAAATGGAAAAGATTGCTGGCCAGAAGCCGGTGATCACCAAGGCGAAGAAGTCGATCGCCCAGTTCAAGCTGCGTGATGGCATGCCAATCGGATGCAAGGTGAACCTGCGACGTGACCGCATGTACGAATTCCTCGACCGCCTGGTCACGATCGCGATGCCGCGTATCCGTGACTTCCGTGGCCTGAATCCGAAGAGCTTCGACGGCAATGGCAACTATGCCATGGGCCTGAAGGAGCAGATCATCTTCCCGGAGATCAGCTACGACCAGATCGAGAAGGTGCGTGGCATGGACATCATCGTCACCACCACCGCAAAGACCGATGAAGAAGCGCGCGAACTGCTGCGTCTCTTCGGTTTCCCGTTCCCGGCTGAACAGGCCGATGAAGAAAAGGCTGCCGCGTAAGCGGCGCAGGAGAGCTTAAGTCCAATGGCGAAACTGAGTTCCATCAACAAGAACGAGCGTCGGAAGAAGCTCGTCAAGAAGTACGCAAACCAGTACGCGAAGCTGAAGGCAATTGCCGACGATGAATCGCTCGATGATACCGAGCGCCTCATGGCCCGCCTGAAGATGGCCGAGATTCCGCGCAATGCGAATCCGACCCGTGTGCGCAACCGTTGCACCACCACCGGCCGCCCGCGCGGCTACTACCGCAAGTTCGGGCTTTGCCGCATCGAACTCCGTGATCTGGCCAACAAGGGCATGATCCCGGGCGTAACCAAGTCGAGCTGGTGAGGAATTAGAACATGGCTATGACCGATCCTTTGGGTGATATGCTCACCCGTATCCGCAACGGCCAGCAGGCGAAGAAGGATTCCGTCCTTTCGCCCGCTTCCAAGCTGCGTGCGAACGTCCTCGAAGTGCTCCAGCGCGAAGGCTACATCCGTGGCTACAGCGAAGATACTTCGGGTGCCCACAAGGCGCTGCGGATCGAACTGAAGTATTTCGAGGGTGAGCCCGCTATCAAGCACCTCGCCCGTGTCTCCAAGCCGGGCCGCCGCGTCTACTCGGGCAACCGTGAGCTGCCGTCGGTGCGCAACGGCCTTGGCATCACCATCGTCTCCACGCCGAAGGGTGTGCTTTCGGACAACGAAGCACGCACCCAGAACGTGGGCGGCGAAGTGCTGGCGGAGGTGTTCTGATGAGCCGCATCGGTAAAAGGCCTGTCGCGCTGCCTGCTGGCGTCACTGCCAGGATTGAAGATGGCAAGCTGATTGTGAAGGGTGCCAAGGGCGAACTGTCCATGAGCACCCGTGATCTGATCGATTACAAGATCGAAGCAGAAGAAATCACCGTGTCGCCGGTCAACAAGTCCAAGCCGGCACGCCAGTTCTGGGGCATGCAGCGTACGCTGGTGCAGAACCTGGTCGATGGCGTGAGCGAAGGTTTCTCCAAGGTCCTCGAGATCAACGGCGTTGGCTATCGTGCGCAGGCGCAGGGCAAGACCCTGAAGCTGCAGCTCGGCTTCAGCCACGACATTGATCTGGACGTGCCGGAAGGCCTCGAAGTGAAGACGCCCGACCAGACCACGGTCGAAATCTCGGGAATCGACAAGCAGAAGGTTGGGCAGTTCGCTGCCGAGATCCGCGAATGGCGCAAGCCCGAGCCTTACAAGGGCAAGGGCGTGAAGTATCGCGGCGAGTATATCTTCCGCAAGGAAGGGAAGAAGAAGTAAGATGGCAAAGCTCTCTCTCTTTGAACGTCGCCGCCGCCGTGTGCGCACCGCGCTGCGCAAGCGTTCCGGCACCAAGCCGCGCCTGTCGGTGCACCGCACCGGCAAGCACATCTACGCGCAGATCATCGACGATGTCGCCGGCCGTACCGTCGCTGCCGCTTCCACCCTTGGTGGCAAGGCTTCGGGCGCCAATGTCGATGCTGCTGCCCAGGTGGGCAAGGACATCGCCGCCGCTGCCAAGAAGGCCGGCGTGACCACTGTCGTGTTCGATCGCGGCGGGTTCCTGTTCCATGGCCGCGTCAAGGCGCTGGCCGATGCCGCTCGTGAAGGCGGGCTGGAGTTCTGATGATGGCTGACGAAAACAACACCGAAAACACCGAGGCTGCTGCAGCAGTGGAAAATCCCGCTGTAGCCGAGACGACCGAAGCTGCGGACAACCAGTCTGCTGCACAGGGCGACGAAGGCCAGCCGCGCGGTCGTGGACGTGGCCGTGGCGGCCATGATGGCGGTGGTCGCGATGGCGGTCGTGGCCGTGGTCGCGGTCGTGATGACCGTCGTGGCCGTGACAACGATGATGATGGCGAGGAGCTGATCGAAAAGCTCGTCCACATCAACCGCGTTGCCAAGGTTGTGAAGGGCGGCAAGCGCTTTGGTTTCGCCGCGCTGGTCGTGGTGGGTGACGGCAAGGGCCGCGTTGGCTTCGGCCACGGCAAGGCTCGCGAGGTGCCGGAAGCCATCAACAAGGCTACCGCTGCTGCCAAGAAAAAGATGATCCGCGTTCCGCTGAAGGAAGGCCGTACCCTCCATCACGACGGTCGTGGCCACTTCGGCGCCGGCAAGGTGAATGTCCGTTCGGCACCCGCCGGTACCGGTATCATCGCCGGTGGCCCGATGCGTGCCGTGTTCGAAAGCCTGGGCGTTGCCGACGTGGTGACCAAGTCCATCGGTACTTCGAACCCCTACAACATGATCCGCGCAACCTTCGACGCGCTCGTCAACCAGTCTTCGCCGAAGTCGGTTGCCCAGCGTCGTGGCAAGAAGGTGGCAGACCTGCTGGGTCGCGGTGGTGCCAGCGAAGCTGAGGCGGAAGCCGAAGCCGCAGCTATTGTGGAGTAATCACAAATGGCAAAGATCAAGATCAAGCAGATCGGCTCGCCGATCCGTCGTCCCAAGGTGCAGCGCCAGATCCTTATCGGCCTGGGCCTCAACAAGATGCACAAGGTCGTGGAACTCGAAGACACGCCCGAAGTGCGTGGCGCCCTCGCAAAGGTGCCGCACATGGTTGCAGTGGTCGACTAAAAACCGCGCAAGCGGCAATTGACACAAGGTGGCCCGGTCTCGTACCGGGCCATCTCCATTTCAGCGCGAAGACAGCGAAAGCGAGTGCATATTATGAAACTTAACGACATCCGCGACAACGACGGTGCCCGTCAATCCCGCATCCGTGTGGGCCGTGGCATCGGTTCGGGCAAGGGCAAGACCTCCGGCCGTGGCCAGAAGGGCCAGAAGAGCCGTTCGGGCGTGGCCATCAAGGGCTTCGAAGGCGGCCAGATGCCGCTTCACATGCGTCTGCCGAAGCGCGGCTTCAACAACCCGTTCGGCAAGGACTTTGCCGAGGTCAACCTGGGCCAGATCCAGAAGCTGATCGACGCCAAGAAGCTGGACGCCAAGGCCGTGATCGATCACGCAGCCCTGAAGGCAGCCGGTGTTGCCCGTGGTGGCAAGGATGGCGTGCGCCTGCTCGGCAAGGGTGAGCTGACCGCCAAGGTTTCCTTCTATGTTGCCGGTGCATCCAAGGGTGCCGTGGCTGCAGTCGAGAAGGCTGGTGGCAAGGTCGATGTGATCCCCGCTGGCAAGCCAGAGCACGAAAAGAAGGCCGAACGCCGCGAAGCCAACAAGGCCAAGAAGGCCGGTTGATGGAATAAAAGGGACGCCCGGGTTCGACATCGGGCCCGGGCATCCCTATCTAGCCTTCCGAGAGCCGGGAGGGGTCCGGCGGCATACCAGGATTAAGATTTTCCCATGGCATCACGCGCCGACAATATTGCAAGCTCGCTGAGCTTTTCGAATTTCAGCAAGGCGACCGAGCTTCGCCAGCGCATCATGTTCACCATCGGTGCGCTGATTGTTTTCCGTTTTCTCAGCTTCGTGCCCCTGCCGGGCGTGAACCCGATGATCCTGGAAACCCTGTACGACCAGACGCGCGGCGGCATCCTCGACATGTTCAACATGTTCTCCGGCGGCTCGCTGGAACGCATGAGCCTGATCGCGCTTGGCGTGATGCCCTACATTACTGCCAGCATCGTTGTGCAGCTTGCATCCTCGCTTCATCCGTCGCTGATGGCGCTTAAGAAGGAAGGCGAGGCTGGTCGCAAGAAGCTCAACCAGTACACCCGTTTCGGCACTGTTTTCTTGTGCGCCATTCAGGGCTGGTTCCTGGCTGCGGGCCTTGAGGCCTATGCTGCGCAGAGCGGGCTGCAAGCAGTGGTGCAGCCGGGCGTGATGTTCCGCATCGGTGCGGTCATCTCGCTGATCGGTGGCACCATGTTCCTGCTGTGGCTGGGTGAGCAGATGACCAGCCGCGGTATCGGCAACGGTGTGTCCCTGATCATCATGGCGGGTATTGTTGCCCAGTTCCCGACGTTCACCACCAACCTGTTTTCCGGCTATGCCGAAGGTTCGATCACCACGGCGACCGTGATCATCTTCATCGTCATGGTGGTGGTGCTGATCGTCGGCATCTGTTTCATGGAACGCGCCCAGCGCCGCCTGCTGGTGCAATATCCCAAGCGCGCCACCCAGCACGGCGGCATGCAGGCAGACCGTTCGCACCTGCCGCTGAAGCTGAACACCGCAGGCGTGATCCCGCCGATCTTCGCCAGCTCGCTGCTGTTGCTGCCGCTGACGATCAGCCAGTTCGCCGGCACTTCGGTGGATACCGGCAGCACGTTCTACACGGTGATCCAGGGCCTGAACCAGTACCTGGCGCATGGCCAGCCGCTGTACATGGCGCTCTATGCCGCAGGCATCATCTTCTTCTGCTTCTTCTACACCGCCGTTGTTTTCAACCCGGAGGACACGGCCGAGAACCTGAAGAAGAATAACGGCTTCATCCCCGGCATCCGTCCGGGCAAGCGCACCGCCGACTATCTCGATTACGTCCTCACCCGCATCACCGTGGTGGGCGCAATCTACCTCACCATCGTCTGCGTGATCCCCGAATGGGGCATCGCCCAGCTTGGCATTCCGTTGTTCCTTGGCGGCACCAGCCTGCTGATCGTCGTGAACGTGACGGTGGACACAATCAGCCAGATCCAGTCGCACCTCCTGGCGCACCAGTACGGTGACCTTATCAAGAAGGCGAAACTGAAAGGCCGGATGCGCTGATCCAGCGTATCGCCCTGGCGAAACTCAATCCGGTTCGGGGAGCTTCGGGTACATGAACATTATCCTTTTGGGGGCCCCGGGCGCGGGCAAGGGAACACAGTCCAGCCTGCTGGTGGAACAGCGCGGCTTGCGCCAGCTTTCCACAGGGGACATGCTGCGCGCAGCCGTGAAGGCTGAAACGCCTGTCGGTCTCCAGGCCAAGGCTGTGATGGAACGCGGTGAGCTGGTGTCCGATGCGATCGTCTCTGCCCTGATTGATGATGAACTCGCCGCCATGTCCGAAGACACCGGCGCCATCTTTGACGGCTATCCGCGCACCGAAGCGCAGGCCGTGTCGCTCGACGAACTGCTGGCCAAGCACGGCCGCAAGCTGGACCATGTAATCGAGCTGGCGGTGAACGAGGAAGCCCTGATCGAGCGCGTCGAAGGCCGCTTTACCTGCGCCAATTGCGGCGAAGGCTATCATGATACCTTCAAGCAGCCCGAGGTTGCAGGCGTGTGCGACAAATGCGGATCGACCGAGTTCAAGCGCCGCAAGGACGATAACGCGGAAACCGTGCGCACGCGCATGGCCGAATATCGCGCCAAGACCGCGCCGATCCTGCCGCATTATGAAAAGAGCGGCATCGTCACCCGGGTGGACGGCATGGCCGCCATCGACGATGTCACCGCGGCAATCGCCAAGGTTCTCGACAGCTAGGATCGCTGCCCATGCTTGGGGCCGCCTGTCGCGCTGACTTTGGCGTCAGTGGGGCGGTGCACAGCGCCTGAGCGCGGGCTTGTCCACACCGGTTTTGACCTCGGGTTGAACGCGCGCTATAACCCAATGGCACATGAGGTCGCACTCAAGCTGTTGCCAAGGGGCGCGGGAATTGTCCTGCGGTCCCTTTGTCCGCTTGACGTGGGGGGAGAATCACCCTATTTGCGCCTTCCATTCGTTTAATCGGAAACCGGTCCGGCAGGCGGCAGCCACTCTTGCGCGCCATCCGGGCTTATTGTCGTTCTGGCACATGTGTCGGTTTTGGCATTGTTTTCGGGGGAACGAGTTCGAACTGTAGCGTTGAGATAGGGGCGTGTCCCCTGTGGAGCATGGAGATTTAAGTGGCTCGTATTGCCGGGGTAAACATCCCCACAAACAAGCGCGTTATCGTGGCGCTGACCTATATTCACGGTATTGGCCCGACCTCGGCCAAGAAGATTGCAGACAAGCTGGGCATTGATCACGCACGCCGTGTTCAGGACCTAAACGACGCTGAAGTCCTGCAGATCCGTGAAACCATCGATGCGGACTTCACCGTTGAAGGTGACCTTCGCCGCGACACCGCAATGAACATCAAGCGCCTTATGGACCTGGCATGCTACCGCGGCCTGCGGCACCGTAAGGGCCTGCCCGTTCGCGGCCAGCGCACGCACACCAACGCCCGTACCCGCAAGGGCAAGGCCAAGCCGATCGCCGGCAAGAAGAAGTAAGCGCAACTGCGCTTTTCCCTTCTTCCGAGATAAAGAGGAATACGAGTTATGGCACGCGAACCCGGCCGCATCAGGCGTCGCGACAAGAAGAACATTTCGAGCGGTGTTGCCCACGTCAACGCCAGCTTCAACAACACCATGATCACCATCACAGATGCACAGGGCAATGCGATCAGCTGGTCCTCTGCTGGCATGATGGGCTTCAAGGGCAGCCGCAAGTCGACCCCCTATGCCGCTCAGGTGGCTGCGGACGACGCTGGCAAGAAGGCCGCCGAACACGGCGTGCGCACCCTGGAAGTCGAGATCAAGGGCCCGGGTTCGGGTCGCGAAAGCGCCCTGCGCGCGCTGCAGGCTGTGGGTTTCACCATCACCAGCATCCGCGACGTGACCCCGATCCCGCATAACGGCGTGCGACCCTCCAAGCGTCGTCGCGTCTGATCGAACCTGCCGCGAAGGTCCCAGAGCTCGGGGCCATCGCAAAAACAGTCATTCGCATCGGCCGCGGCGCTCTACTGGCGCTGCGGCCTTTGCCGCCCAAACAAACCTTTAGGGGAAGTCCATGTCCGTCAACATGAAGAACTGGCAGGAACTCAAGAAGCCCAACGCCCTCGAAATCAAGGAAGGTGGCGACAAGAAGCGCAAGGCCACTTTCGTCGCCGAACCGCTGGAGCGTGGCTACGGCCTGACGCTCGGCAATGCGCTGCGTCGCGTGCTCCTGTCCAGCCTTCAGGGCGCCGCCATCACCTCGATCAAGATCGAGAACGTGCTGCATGAATTCTCGTCTCTCGCAGGTGTGCGTGAAGACGTGACCGACATCGTCCTCAACGTGAAGCAGATCGCGCTGAAGATGGAAGGCGAAGGCCCCAAGCGCCTGCAGCTTTCCGCTACCGGCCCGGCCGAAGTGACCGCCGGCGATATCGCCGTGACCGGTGACATCGAAGTGCTGAACCCCGACCTGGTGCTGTGCCACCTGGACGAGGGCGCCACGCTGAACATGGAACTGACGGCAGACACCGGCAAGGGTTATTCCCCCGCCGTCGCCAACCGTCCGGCTGATGCGCCGATCGGCCTGATCCCGGTGGACTCGCTCTACTCGCCGATCAAGCAGGTCAGCTACAAGGTCGAGAACGCCCGCGTTGGCCAGGAACTGGACTTCGACAAGCTGTCGCTGACCATCGAGACTGACGGCACGGTCACTCCTGAAGACGCCGTGGCCTATGCCGCGCGCATCCTGCAGGACCAGCTGACCCTGTTCGTCCACTTCGAAGATGGCATCCCGCAGCCGCAGAGCGCCATGATCGGCGTTGCTGCAGAGCCGCAGGAAAGCGACACCAACCAGCTCAACCGTTACCTTCTCAAGAAGGTGGACGAGCTGGAACTGTCGGTGCGTTCGGCCAACTGCCTCAAGAACGACAACATCATCTACATCGGCGATCTGGTCCAGAAGACCGAAGCCGAGATGCTGCGCACGCCGAACTTCGGCCGCAAGTCCCTGAACGAAATCAAGGAAGTGCTGTCGTCTATGGGCCTGCGCCTGGGCATGGACATCCCCGGATGGCCGCCTGAGAACATCGAGGAAATGGCCAAGAAGCTGGAGCAGGAACTGCTCGGATAATTGCCACTCTTACGGGGCTTGGGCCGGACCCCTTTTTCCGGCCTGCACTGGGCTACCTCGCACGGGCCCATTTCGAACTGAAGGAAGTGAATTATGCGTCATGGTATTTCCGGCCGTAAGCTCTCTCGCAAGAGCGGCCACCGCAAGGCTCTGTTCCGCAACATGGCTGCCGCGCTGATCAAGCACGAGCAGATCACCACCACCACGGCCAAGGCCAAGGAACTGCGCCCCTATGTCGAAAAGCTGATCACGCTGGCAAAGCGTGGCGGCCTTTCCAACCGCCGTCTGGCCCACGCCCGTCTGCTGGATGACAAGCAGCTGCAGAAGCTGTTCGACGTTCTGGCCGAGCGTTACAAGGACCGTGAAGGCGGCTACACCCGCATCATCAAGGCCGGCTATCGCGCCAGCGACGCTGCTGCCATCGCCGTGATCGAACTGGTCGATCGTGACGAAGATGCCAAGGGCCAGGACAGTGGCCCGGTGATGACCGACGAATACGAAGACGCATAAGTACACGCGTCATCGCAAGACTGGAAGAGGGCCGGGGGCGATAAGCCTGCCGGCCCTTTTCCTTTGCATGTTCGGGAGTTTGCATTCCCGGCGAACATGATTACATCTGCAATCATAATCCAAGAGGTCGCACCCTCGCATGATTCAGATGTTCCGCCGCGCAGGCTTTGCGCTGCTCGCCGTCACGCCCCTTGCTGGCATCGCCAGCGCTGCTATCGCGCAGGATATGAACGCACCAGACTATCCCGAAAGCCGCCGCACAGACGTGGTCGAGACAATCTTCGGCGAGGAAATCGCCGATCCCTATCGCTGGCTGGAGGAGGATGTCCGCAATTCGGACGAGGTGGCAGACTGGGTCGAGCGGCAGAACGCGGTGACCGATGCCTACCTGGCGCAATTGCCTGCGCGGGACTGGTTCAAGAAGCGCGCCGGCGAGATATTCGACTTCGCCCGCTATTCCACGCCCGCGCGCTATGGCGGTCGTTATTTCTACACCTTCAACACCGGCCTGCAGAACCAGAGCCCGCTCTATGTGCGTGACAGCCTCGATGGCGAGCAGCGGCTACTGATCGATCCCAACCAATGGGCAGACGATGGCGCCACCGCGCTTTCTGGCTGGCTGCCTTCGCCCGATGGCACCAAGCTGCTCTACAGCGTGCAGGATGGCGGCACCGACTGGCGCATATTGCGCGTGCTCGATGTCGATACCGCTGAGCCGCTGGCGGACGAGATCCGCTGGGCCAAGTTCACCTCGCTGGCGTGGGTTGGTGAGGAAGGCTTCCTCTATTCGCGCTTCCCCGAGCCGGAGGAGGGCGAGGACTTCCAGGCGCTCAATTACAACCAGGCAGTGTGGTTCCACCGCCTCGGCACATCGCAGGATCAGGACGAGCTGGTCTATGCCACGCCGGAGGATCCCGAAGTCGGCCATTCCGCTAGCGTCACCAGTGACGAGCGCTGGGCCATCGTCACCAGCCACAAGGGCACCGATGCACGCTACGAAGTGCACGCGATAGACCTCCACGCCCGCGACACGCTGGGCTGGCAGGCACGCCCGCTGGTCAAGGGCTTCGACAACAGCTGGAGCGCGGTGGACAGCGTGGGCGGCAGGCTGTGGTTCGTCACCAACAAGGATGCGCCACTCTACCGCGTGCTTTCCATCGATCTTGACGTGGCATCGCCCGAATGGACCGAAGTGGTGCCGCAGATGGACCAGCCGATCGACGGCGCTTCCATCGCGGGAGACAGGTTTGTGCTGTCCTACCTGCGCGATGCCAGCTCTGCCGTGCGCCTGTTCACGCTCGACGGCGGCGATGCGGGCGAGGTGGAACTGGGCGAAATCGGCAGCGTCGGCGGCTTTTCGGGCGAACCGGGCAATCCGGAAACCTTCTACAGCTTCACCAGCTACAACCGCCCGCCCACGATCTACCGCCTCGACATGGCAACCGGTGTGCGGAGCGTGTTTGCCGAGCCCGAGCTGACCTTCGATCCGGACAGTTTCGTGGTCGAACAGCGCTTTTACGAGAGCAAGGACGGCACCAGCGTGCCGATGTTCATCATGCGCCGCGCGGATATCGCGGCAGGCGGCAAGGCTGCACCCACGCTGCTTTATGGCTATGGCGGGTTCGACATCTCGCTCACTCCAGGCTTCTCGGCGAGCAGGCTGGCATGGGTGGAGGCGGGCGGGGTCTATGTGGTCGCCAACATTCGTGGCGGCGGCGAGTATGGCAAGGCATGGCACGATGGCGGCAGGCTCGCCAACAAGCAGAAAGTGTTCGACGATTTCATCGCGGCAGGCGAGTTCCTGATTGCGGAAGGCATCACGCCCCCAGATGGCCTCGCCATCCAGGGCGGGTCCAACGGCGGCCTGCTGGTGGGCGCGGTTGCCAACCAGCGGCCAGATCTGTTCGCGGCCGGCAATGCCGCGGTGGGTGTGATGGACATGCTGCGCTTCGACCGCTGGACAGCAGGGCGATACTGGGTGGATGATTACGGCCATCCGGACCGCGAGGAGGATTTCCGCATCCTTCGCGCCTATTCTCCGCTGCACAATATCCGGGCCGGGGTGGACTATCCCGCGCTGCTGGTGACGACGGCAGATACCGATGACCGCGTGGTGCCGGGGCACAGCTTCAAATACACCGCAGCCTTGCAGGAAGCAGGGCTGGGCGAGCGCCCGCAACTGATCCGCATCGAGACACGCGCCGGGCACGGATCGGGCAAGCCGACCGACAAGGCGATTGCCGAAGCGGCTGATATCATGGGATTTCTCGGCTGCTGGACCGGCCTCAAGACGCCAAAATAGGCATTCATATAAGTGTATAGTTTCCTGAACATTGCCTAACGGCAGGGTTCAGCGTCACCTCACGGCGACTCGGGTAGACCTTCAATCAACGGTGGCGATCGGGCCATCGCGGACAAGAAGGAGATGCCCCATGAAGTCCATTACCAAAACCCTCGTCGGGACTGCTGCCGCAGGTGTGTTGGCAGTGGGTTCTGCAACTCCCGCGCTTGCCAATGACCGCGACCGCGGCATCGCTGGCGGTGACATTCTCAACGGCGCGCTGATCCTGGGCGGTATTGCCGCCGTGGCTGCGATTGCCGACGATGATGATCGCCATGACCGCCGCTATCGCGACCTCGATTATCGGCACAACGACCGCTACGACCGCTACGACCGCTACGACCGCTACGACCGTCGCGGCTATGGCTCCTCGCGTCACAATGGTGATGCTGCCGTGAACCAGTGCATCCGCGCCGTTGAACGCACCGCTGAACGCTATGGCGGTGGCCGCGCCGAAGTTACCCAGGTGCGCGATGTCGACCGTGAACGTCGTGGCTGGGAAGTGAAGGGCCGCCTTGCGGTGCAGGACTATCGCCACAATGGCCGTCGCTATGACCGCAACCGCGGTTGGGACGAAGGTCGCTTCACCTGCGACATCCGCAACGGACGCGTGGTCGATATCGACTACAGCGGTATCCGCGGCCTCTAATCGCCGCACATGATGACCTCCCTTGATAGGCGGTTCAGGCACAAGAAAGCTCGGACCGCCTATTGCTTGTGGCAATATCAATGCTGACCCCAACATATTGGGGCAAGGAAAGGACCTGACCATGGCCCTCATTGCGTCCCGCTTCGCTGCCTGCGCTGCTGCCCTTGCGGCATCTTCCACGCTGGCCATGCCTGCTGCTGCTGCCGAGCTGCCGCAGATTCCCACGAACACCCCCGCTCAGGCCACCGCATATGACGGGACTGGCGAGAACATGGACGGTTATCGCCGTTATCGCCGCCATCGCGGGCCTGATGCTGGTGACGTGATCGCGGGCGTGGTGGTGTTGGGCGCTATCGCAGCAATTGCCAGTTCGGCCTCGAACAACCGCGACCGTGACCGCCGCCGCGAGGACGTGCGCTATCGCGAACCGGCTCCGCGATCTGCCAACGGCTGGGGATCAGGCGGCATAGACCGCGCGGTGGACATGTGCGTGGTCCAGGTGGAACGCGGGCGTGACCTGGTGGACAGCGTGGACAATGCCTCGCGCGATGGCAGTGGCTGGAACGTTTCCGGTTCACTGACCAATGGAGACTATTTCAGCTGCCGCATCGACAATGAAGGCCGCATCCGGGCTATCGACCTGGGCGACAATTACAGCGCCTATGGCGCGGCTGCCGAAAGCGGTCCGCAGTGGAGCGATGAGGACTATGCTGCAGCGCGGGCCAGCGTGCGTTCGCAAGGCTCCTCACCGGCCATCCGAGGCGGCGCGATCGACGCTGACCTTGAGGGCGCCCTGCGCCCTGCCTATCCCGGCGGCCCGCTGCCGGGTGAGGAAGGCTATGAGGAAAGCCTCGGCGGCTGATCGCTCAGACCGAGAGGTCTTTCTCCGACACATCCTTGTCGCGCGAATAGGCGGGCAGGGCGAGGTTCCAGCGGATCGCCGCGGCGCGCAGCAGGAAACCTGCCGCCGTGGCTCCGATCCACACCGGCACGCGCGGCAGGCCGGCCACTTCGCCCAGCACCGCCAGCGTTGCTGACAGCGCTGCGGCCGTGACGTAAAGTTCGGGGCGCATCAGGATGGAGGGCTTGCCCGCCACCACATCGCGCAGGATGCCGCCCACGCAGCCGGTGACGATACCCATCAGGATCGAGGTGACCGGCGGTATGCCGTAGCTCATCGCCTTGGCCGCGCCGATCACGGCATAGCCTGTCAGGCCCGCGCCATCGGCGAATTCCAGCACCTTGCCTTCCCACCAGCGGGTGGGGGTAAACCATGCGATCAGCGAGACGACGAGGCATGCAGGTGCTACCCACGGGTCACTGATCCAGAACACCTCGGCGCCGATCAGCAGATCGCGCACCGTGCCGCCGCCAACGCCCGTCACCAGCGCGAAGAACGCCATGGTGACGAAGGTCTGCCGCTCCTTGGCGGCCAGCAGCGCGCCGGAAAAGGCGAACACGGCCACGCCCAGGATATCGAGCAGATCAAGCAGCGGGGTAAGGACTATCGCGGTATCATTCATAGCCGCGCCCTAGCGCGTGCCTTGCGCCGGCGAAACATCAGTATGCAGCCCAGCAGCGATCCGACCACGCCCAGTGCGGCAAAGATGATCAGGATCGGGTGCGATGTGTCCTCGCGCTCCTGCAAATCCATGATGTGCAGGCCCCACATGAAATCGAACACGCGCCACCAGCTGGACCGGATCGCCACCACCTCGCCGGTCGAGGCGCGCATGTAGACATTGGTGCCATCCGAATAATGCGCCTGCCACGCGGCGAAGGGCGCGCGCAGGTCCATCGGTGAAACGTCTTCAGGCAAGTAGGTGACGCTCTCCAGCGTGCCATCGCCGGCATAGGCGGCAGCGGCGATGCGCCGTGCTTCGCTTTCGATCATCGGCGGGGCCAGCGATCCGTCAATCGCGGAATAGCGATAGCGGCCGCCGTCTGGCTCGGTCACGATCCAGACCGGCCCATCAACCTGCTGGCAGAGCGCGATGCTGCTGGCCGTGCCGATCTTTTCTGCGGGGAAGATCAGGCCTTCCGCCTCGATCAGGGCTGGTTCCGCACGCAGGTGATCGCCGCGCACTTCCTCGATCGGGCGGGCGACCATGACCAGGCCGGTCACCGTCCACATCAGCACCGGCACGCCGACCAGCCAGCCGAGCCAGATGTGCCATTTGGCGAAGCGTTGCATGATTCTTTGCCGTGCCATGCGCCACGCCTACACGGTCTATTCGGTGGCGAACAGCTTGGACCTGTCAGCGAAGGCCTTCATCTCGATGGCATTGCCGCTGGGATCGCGGAAGAACATCGTCGCCTGTTCGCCCGGCTGCCCCTTGAAGCGGATGTAGGGCTCGATCACGAATTGCGTCCCTGCGGCGGTCAGCCGGTCCGCCAGCTCCTGCCATTCCTCCATCGATAGCACGATGCCGAAATGCGGCACGGGCACGCCGTGGCCGTCCACGGGATTGCTAGCCTCATCGCGCTGGTCGCATCCGGGCACGTGATGGGTCACGATCTGGTGGCCGTAGAAGTCGAAATCGACCCATTGCTCGGACGAGCGCCCTTCGGGGCAGCCCATCACGCCGCCCCAGAATGCGCGGGCCACGGCAATGTCATGCACGGGAAAGGCGAGGTGGAAGGGGGAGAGCTGGGTCATGTCGTCTGTTCCCTTGTCATGGCCAGCGCGAGCGCGAAGCCGAGAATTGCCGAGGCACCATAGCCGATCAGCGGTGCAGGATAATGCGATATTGCCGATGTCATGGCAAAGCCGAACAGCGCGCCAGCGATGGCAAAGCGGGCGGGCCGCTCGATCCGGTCGGCAGCTGCAATCAGCACAAAGTTGGCCATCAGCGACAGGGTGAGCGCCAGTGCCAAAAGCGGATGCTGCCCGGCTGCAGCGACGAACACCCGCTCAACGAAAGGCTGCGGCGGCAATTCGCCGTTCATTGCCATCACCAGGCTGGCGAAGAAGGCAAAGATCCCGGCAAGGCCCACGCGCCAGTCCCTGGTGGCATGGTGCAGGCCGGTGGCGGCAGCAGCGATGGCGAAGCCGGTGGCGGCATCGGGCTGGAGCAAGGCAGCCACGGTGGCAGCACCAAGGATCGCGCCGCCCCATTTGCCGGTTCTCGCGGCGAGAACCGCAAGCACGGGCACGCACAACATGCCGCTATGCAGGCTGATCGGCCCGAGTGACAGCCAGCGTGATACATCGTGCCCGGTTACCGATTTGAGCGAGGGGCCGGTGAGGGCAGCGACCAGCATCAATGCAACAAGCGTCGCGGCGAGCCACAGCATGGTGCGGATGCCGCCCTTCGCCGTGGTGAAGATTATGGCGCCGAAGCCGGTCAGCAGCGCGACTGCATTGCCCAGCGGATACTGCGAAGGCGCGCCGCTTGTCGCCATCCTCGCAATGCCGCAGTCTGTCGGGATCGCCAGCGCGAGCAAGGCTGGCAGGCTCTCCCGCAGACGACGCATGATCACATGTGGATCGGCTTGCCCCGCACCGCCATCGCCGCTTCCTTGATCGCTTCGGAATGCGTCGGGTGGGCATGGCAGGTATAGGCGATATCTTCCGACAGCGCGCCGAATTCCATCGCCTGGGCTGCTTGTGCGATCATGGTGCCCGCAACAGAGGCGATGCACCACACGCCCAGCACGCGGTCGCTCTCGGGATCAGCGATCACCTTCACAAAGCCATCCGGCTCGTGATTGGTCTTGGCGCGGCTGTTGGCGAGCATGGGGAACTTGCCGACCTTGATGGCGCCTTTCGCTTTTGCCTGTTCTTCCGTCAGGCCCACGCCTGCGATTTCGGGCCAGGTGTAGACGACGCCGGGGATCACATCGTGGTTCACGATGCCGATCTGGCCCGCGATCCATTCGGCCACGGCGATGCCTTCATCCTCGGCCTTGTGGGCGAGCATGGGGCCGGGCACGCAGTCACCAATCGCGCGCACGCCTTCGACAGAGGTTCGGAACTGGCCGTCGATCTCGATCTGGCCGCGTTCGTTGGTTTCAAGGCCGATGCTCTCGAGGCCGAGGCCTTCGGTGTTGGGCTTGCGGCCGATGGACACCAGCACGCAATCGGCCTTCAGCGTCTCTGCGTCACCGCCGGCAGCAGGTTCCAAGGTGACGGTAGCCGTCTTGCCGCGCACGGAAACACCGGTGACCTTGGTCGCCAGCTTCAGTTCCATGCCCTGCTTCTTGAAGATCTTGGCGGCTTCCTTGCGGATGTCGTCATCCATGCCGGGCAGCAGCTGGTCGAGATATTCGACCAAGGTCACCTGCGCGCCAAGGCGGCGCCACACGCTGCCCAGTTCCAGCCCGATCACGCCGCCACCGATGACGATCATGTTTTTCGGCACCTTTGGCAGTTCCAGCGCGCCGGTGGAGTCGACCACCACGCCCTTGTCATTGTCGATCTCCACGCCGGGCAGCGGTGTAACGCTGGAGCCGGTGGCGATCACCACTTCCTTCGCGGTGTGGGCCTTGCCGTCCACCTCCACCGTGTGGGCATCCTTGAATGTGCCGATGCCCTTCAGCCAGGTGACCTTGTTCTTCTTGAACAGATACTCGATCCCGCCGGTCAGCTGTTCCACCGCATCGCGGCGCTGGCCATGCATGGCTTCGAGGTTGAGCTTGGGCGAGACTTCCACGCCCATCTTCGCCATCGCGCCATTGGCGGCAGCGTCAAAATACTCGGACGCATGCAGCATGGCCTTGGACGGGATACAGCCGACATTGAGGCATGTGCCGCCCAGCGTCGCGCGGCTTTCCACGCAGGCCGTCTTCAACCCCAGCTGCGCCGCGCGGATCGCCGCGACATAACCGCCGGGGCCGGCACCGATGATCAGGACGTCGAAATCAAAGTCGGACATCAAAAACTCCGTTCGCCCTGAGCCTGTCGAAGGGCCGCACTACTTTTGAACCGTCGCTCGAAAGAAAAGAGCAGGGCTTCGACAAGCTCAGCCCAAACGGTTTGGGAAAACTCACAAATCGATCAGCATCCGCATCGGATCCTCGATCGCTTCCTTGATGATCTTCAGCGCGGTCACGGCTTCGCGACCGTCGATGATGCGGTGGTCATAGGACAGCGCGAGATACATCATCGGGCGGATCACCACTTCGCCATTCACCGCCACGGGTCGGTCCTCGATGCGGTGAAGGCCGAGCACGGCGCTCTGCGGCGGGTTGATGATCGGGGTGCTCATCAGCGATCCGAACACGCCGCCGTTGGAGATGGTGAAGGTGCCGCCGCTCATGTCAGCCATGGTCAGCGTGCCTTCCTTGGCCTTCTTGCCATAACCGGCAATCGCCAGCTCGATCTCGGCAAAGCTCATCTTGTCGACATTGCGGACCACCGGAACCACCAGGCCGTTGGGCGCGGATACGGCCACCGACAGATCGAGGTAGTCGTGATAGACGATCTCGTCCCCGTCGATCTGTGCGTTCACGGCCGGCACGTCCTTCAGCGCAAGGGCGGATGCTTTGGCGAAGAAGCTCATGAAGCCCAGCTTGATGCCGTGCTTCTTGGCGAACAGTTCCTTGTAGGCTTCGCGCGCTTCGATGACCGCGGTCATGTCCACATCGTTGAAGGTAGTGAGCAGCGCCGCTTCTTCCTGCGCACCCTTGAGGCGCTTGGCGATAGTCTGGCGAAGGCGCGTCATCTTCACGCGTTCCACGCGGCGCTCGCCACCAGCGGCAGGCGCGGCAGCCGGAGCTTCAGCCGCAGCGGAAGGAGCGGGCGCGCCGTCCTTCTTCGCCTTGGCGGCGGCCAGCACGTCTTCCTTCGTCAGTCGGCCGTCCTTGCCGGTGCCCTTGATGGTGGAGGGGTCAAGCCCGGCTTCCAGCACCGCGCGGCGTACGGCGGGGGACAGGGTCAGGTCAGCGGTTTCCTCTTCGCTCGCAGTCGGGGCCGGAGCGGGGGAAGGTGCGGGCGTTGAGGTGGCCGCCGGGGCCTCTTCCTTGGCCTTGGGCTTGGCAGCGGGAGCATCGCCTTCCTCGACATGGGCGAGCAACGCGCCCACTTCCACCGTGTCACCCACGGCCACGGCGTGTTCGGACAGGATGCCGTTCACCGGGGAGGGCACTTCCACGGCGACCTTGTCGGTCTCCAGGCTGCAGATCGGCTCGTCCACCGCCACGGCATCGCCGGGCTGCTTCAGCCATTCGCCAACGGTGGCTTCGGTAACGGATTCGCCCAGTGTGGGGACTTTGACTTCAATGGCCATGGGATGCGTCCTCAGCCCTTCTTGG
>Ga0181606_10000546_pt1 | contig 30933 bp, 20 predicted proteins | sample 041ome_10_FD_132994 | JGI IMG/M metagenome (GOLD analysis project Ga0181606, IMG submission 132994) | Coastal salt marsh microbial communities from the Groves Creek Marsh, Skidaway Island, Georgia - 041412US metaG (megahit assembly) | ecosystem: Environmental > Aquatic > Marine > Intertidal... | reverse complement strand
GCCGCACCCGAAGCCGAAGCACTCTGCAGATCTCCCGCGGAGGCGGAGGGGACGGCGGGTGCTCGAGGAGCGTTCGAGTTTTTCGCCACTTCAGTGACACCGGCACTGCCACAACAGCCTCCGGCGGAAAAGTCCAGCGACGAGACATCTGCCGCCCCCGAAGCCGGCACCCGCATGGTGGTGTGCTCGGGTGAGCCCAGTGCTGCTCCACCGGGCGTTCGCTTCGGCATCCCTGCCTTCGCTCACTCGAGGTATCTCGCTTTCGCCTTCCAGGCTTCGCTCGAAGACCCACGCCGGTGGATCAGCACCGGGCTCCTCCTCGCTATTCGAGGATGAAGTGGCCTCGGTTGGCCACGCAGGGGCGAGTCGTGTCAGCGTCGAGCGACGCGACATCTACCGTCCCGGAGCCGGAGCACCCTGCCCCTGCCCAACTCCTACGGCGAGGCCTCACGAACCTGAGCCAGCACACGCGTTGCGTCGCTGCCCCCGATCGAGAGGAAGACGTCTTGCACGTCTTCACTCGCTTCGCGAAACGCCTCGACTTCATCTGCGGTGAGCGGTGGCTCGAGTGTTAGAAAGGGGTTCTCATCGACGAGTTCACGACGTTGCTCGGGCGTGAAACATGCGAGCAGGCTTTCGGCGTCGCCGATGAGGTGCAGGTCGCGTCGCTGGCGAAGCGTATCTCTGAGGATGTCGACGAGACGAAGCGACTCAAGCTCTGTCTGGATGTCAAAGATCCAGGGATCGAGCTCGGCGATCACATCGGTCACAAGCTGTCGCCGTGCGTCGGAGAGTGTGGCCAGAAACTGTCGATTGCCTGCGGCGGTAGTCACAAACGAGGAGTGGCCAGGGAAGATCAGCCAGTCGGTGACCTCGTGAAACTTCTGCCGCTCAATCGCGAACACCGGATTGACCTGCCCGTCGATCATGTTGAGCTGCAGGCCGCTGTACACCTCTGAGTATGGCATGGGCGTGGGACTTGCCCCGTAGGCGCCGTAGGCGGCGAGCAGAATCGGTGAGGTCATCACCCGCATCTTCAGGCCAGAGAAGTCGTCCGGCTGGCGGACCTCCTCCTTGAGTGTCCAGGCCATCTGGCCTTCGGAGTACATCGAGAGCAGGTTCAGCCCCTTCGCCGCGTAGAGAGGATCAAGAAACGCGATCAGCTGCGGATCGGCGAGCACGTTCTGCACATCCTCAGGACGCTGCGGAAGGACAAAATGCAGCAGAAACACCTGCAGTTCTGGGATGAACTTGCCCAGGCTGCCGGGTGAGGCCATCGCAAACTGCACAACACCCAGGGAAAGCTGCTCGGTGATCTGCGTGGATGTGCCGAGCGTGCCGTAGGGGTAGACGACGACTTCCACATCACCGGCTGTCCGCTCCTCGATCAGTTCCTTAAATCGCATCGCATACTGATGCTGCACACTCCCCTTCGACTCCTCGATCGCAAACCGCCAGATCTCAGCTTCTGGCGCGGATGTTCCTCGGCTGCAGCCCGTGAGCACGGCGCTGGCTGCGAGCACAACGACCGCAAGACAGCTGACGCAACAGAGCCTGTCGGCAACAAAGGCGAGCCCACGCATGACAACTACCCCGGAAATGCGAGGTCTCGAAGGAACAAGGCCAGTGGCGGAAAGGCCACCAGCACCGCAGCAACGGCGATCAGCATCACGATGAACGGCGGTGTACCCCGCACTACCTCGGCGTAGGGTCTGCGAAACACCGCAACCGCCGTGAAGATGTCGCATCCAAACGGCGGTGTTGCCGAGCCGATCGCCACCTGCAGTGTCACGGCAATGCCCACGAGCACTGGATCAATGCCGGCCGCCACCGCGATCGGATGGAAGATCGGGGTGAGGATCAAGATCACCACGATCGGATCGACAAACATACAGCCGACGAAGAAGGCAACTGAGATCGACGTCATGATCGGCCAGTAGCCGCTCTCGGCAGTCAGCCCGAGGGTCTCCGTCAGCAGCACCTGTGGAATCCGAGCGAAGGAGATCACCCAGCTAAACGCAGCCCCGGCTCCCACCAGCACAAACACCACCGCCGTCACAAGTCCTGTGGAGAGGGCGATACGTGGGAGCGTTGCGACAGTCATCTCGCGGTAGACCACCACCTCCAGGAACACCGCGTAGAGCACGCAGACGGCCGCTGCCTCGGTAGGGCTAAAGATGCCTGAGTAGATGCCGCCCATCACCACGGCAGGAAAGCCCAACGGCAGCACGGCGCGCCGCAACGCCTGCCAGCGTTCAGGCCATGTGGCCGGCTCCACGGCTGACTCCATGCCGACTGAGGCCAGCCGACAGTAGACACAGAACAACAGCAGGATCAGCAGCCCTGGCCCAACGCCTGCGATGAACAGCTCACCGATCGACGTGCCGGAGACCACACCGTAGACGATCATCCCGATGCTCGGTGGAATCAGTAGCGCCACATCACTGGCGTTGATGATCAGCGCAGTTGAGAACGACTGAGAGTAGCCCGCCGCGAGCAGCCGGGGACGCAGCGGCCCTCCAATGGCCACCACCGTCGCCTGCGTCGAACCACTCATCGCTCCAAACAGCGCGCAGCTCACCGCTGTCGTCATCGGCAGACCACCACGCACATGCCCCACAAAAGCCGCAACCGCATCGAGCAGTCTTCCCGCCGCCTGTCCACGGGTCATCACATCGGCTGCGAGGATAAACATCGGCACCGCGATGAGAGCCGAAGGGGTGATGCCGCCGATCCACTGCTGAATGATGATCGCCGGCGTGACGTCACCGCTAAAAAACACGACCAGCACCGAGAGTGTTGCAGCCGCCAAGGGCACCATCATGGGAAACCCTGCCAGCAGGAGCAGGAGCATGATGCCGAGAATCATGAGGGCCATGCCGGTCATTCTGCGGGCTCCCTGTCTGGCTCGCAGTCCGTCGGCTGGCACTCGGCAGGCTGATCATCGTCTGATTCGTAGGTATCAGCCCGCGTGAATGAGAGATAAACGCCAGGCGTGGTCATGTTCTTGACGGCCGCCAGGGCGTACTGCACACCGGCCAGAAAAAGCCCAACAGGCGCCACGAGATAGACGCTCCAGTAGGGGATGCGGAGTGCCGGTGAGATTCCGCCGAGCCGATGCACCGTGAGCACATAGGCAGCGGCGTACCAGCACAGCACAAACAGCAAGACCGATGTCACGCTCGTGATCACAATCATCATCACTTTGCGAGCAGATTCCGGCAGCATGTCATAGAGGGCCGTCATGCGGATGTGACGCCCCTTCCCTGCCGCGTAGCTCAGGCCTGTGAAGCAGAGCACGATGATCGACACCTGCGCCACCTCGTCAGTCACCGCCAGACTGAACCCGAGCAGCGAACGGCAGAAGACGTTGGCAATGGTCATCGCTGCAATGAGCAGCACGGCCGAGGCGAGCAGAACCTCCTCAATCCGCTCCACAAGCGTCGCAACGTGAGTGGCGACTCGCTGCAGCGAACCGGGAGGTCTTCGAGTTGGAAACGCGTCGCTGCGTGAGCAGTGCATGAAGACCGATGGACGAACTGCTCTCGGGTGACAACGGTTGAAGGCTCGCAGAAGCACGCGTAGTGTACGCGAGACTCTTGCAAAGGACTACGGATGAACGAGACCAACAGCGGACACGTGCACGACGACACCCATACCGACTACCACGCAGCAAAGGCGATGGCGGAAGCGCGGATGCAGCGTGGTGTCTGGCAGGACCGCTTTGCCGAACGCTTTGTGCCGTTTGCGTCGCGAACCATGGACTGCGGCCTTTCGCGACAGTCAGTCGATGCGATCGCCGAGGGCAAAAACTACGTCAGCTATCGTGGCATCGGCATGGCGAAAGATCCTTTCGACATGGTGCTCTACCCCATCCTGCTTCACGAAGTCGCCCCCGCGACCGTGATCGAGCTTGGTGCCTACACCGGAGCGAGCGCTCTGTGGATGGCCGACACACTTGCCACGATGGAGATCAACAGCCGTGTGATCTCGGTCGACATCGATCTCTCACTCGTTGATGAAAAGGCCAAAGGCCGCAGCGACATTGAGTTTCGTGAAGGCGACTGCAATGCGATCGAGGAGCTGTTTCCCCCAGAGATGCTCCACCAACTCCCACACCCACTCGTGCTGATCGATGATGCGCACGTGAATATCGCGGGCGTCTATCGTCACTTCCACGAACATGCCCTTCGTGAGGGTGATTACCTGGTCATCGAAGACACCATCCCTTGGATGCCTGGGGCATTTGGGCCTATCAACGAAGATGCAGGAACCGGGCAGGTCACTGAGTGGGGAGACTGGAAGTGGCGTGAGATTCTCAAGTTTTTTCGGGAGCACGGTGACGACTACCGTGTGGACCGCTACTACACAGACTTCTTTGGACTCAACGCGACCTGGAACTGGAACGGGTTTGTGCGACGGGGTGGTTGACGCTCGTTGTCGGCCTGTGTTACGGTCGAAGTACCGAAGCGTGATTGGCATTTTTTACCACTCATTGCGTCGGGGAGTTTGTTGTTGCGGTCTGCCGACAGCCTCTCGAGCTGTGGCCTTTGCGGTGTATGAACTGCCGTAGCTGCGACGGATTTCCCGTCCTCCCACGGATTCGTGCCCCTAGAACCCCCATGCACAACACCGACACCCGTTGATGCCTCGACGATCGAGTTGCGGACTCCCACCCCGGACGATGCCGCAGCCGTGTATCGTCTCGTGTCCAGCAGCGGTGCGCTTGATGTCAACTCGCCCTACTGCTATCTGCTGCTGTGCAGTGACTTCGCCAGTACGTCGCTGCTCGCCTTCGCAGGTGATCAGCTCGTCGCATTCGTGGCGGCTTACCGACCGCCTCCGCGGCCAGAGGTGATTTTCGTCTGGCAGATTGGCGTCGATGCCGCAGCGAGACGGTGTGGCCTAGGCCAGCGACTTCTCAAAGGCCTGCTCCGCCTGCCCGCCTGCGTGAACGTGACACACCTCGAAGCAACTGTCACACCCTCAAACACCGCATCGAGACGACTGTTTGAGAGCTTTGCCCGATCACACGGTCTGACCTGTGCGTTTACGTCTTCTGCTGGTTTCCCGGCGTCTGTTTTTCCAGATGCCGGACATGAGCCTGAAGACCGCGTGCGGATCGGACCACTCGTAGCCGTTGGAAAGGCTACATCCCCTGAGAAAAGGAGGAGCGTCGATGGAAATCTTTGAACAGCTCGAGAGCGAGGTTCGCAGCTACTGCCGTTCCTTCCCAACGGTGTTTGCATACGGACGAGGCCACCTGCTGCAGGATGAGTCGGGCCGCGACTACATCGACTTCTTTGCCGGCGCCGGCGCCCTCAACTACGGGCACAACCATCCAACGCTCAAGAAGAAGCTGCTTTCCTACATTGCGGATGACCGCGTGACCCACAGTCTCGACATGGCGACCGAGGCAAAACGCGATTTTCTTAAAACATTCCAACGCCTGATCCTTGAGCCACGTGGCATGGAATACAAGGTGATGTTTCCCGGGCCAACCGGCACAAATGCAGTCGAGGCTGCTCTCAAGATTGCCCGCACGGTGACGGGCCGAACGAATGTGCTGGCATTCACGAATGCCTTTCACGGCATGACGCTCGGCTCCTTGGCTGTGACTGGCAATGCCGGGAAACGCGAGGGAGCCGGTGTCGCCCTGGGCAATGTGACCCGAATGCCGTTCCACGGCTACATGGGCTCAGAGCTCGACACCATCGATCTGCTTGAACAGCACCTCACCGACACATCCAGTGGCATCGATCCACCGGCTGCCTTGATCCTCGAGACGGTTCAGGCCGAGGGTGGCGTGAATGTGGCGACCATGCCATGGCTGCGTCGACTTGGCAAGCTCCTCAAACGCTTTGAGATCCTGCTGGTGATCGACGACATCCAGGTGGGATGCGGCCGCACGGGCTCGTTCTTCAGCTTTGAGGCAGCCGGGCTCGAGCCCGACATCATCTGCCTGTCGAAATCGCTCTCCGGCTACGGACTGCCTTTTGCGGCGACGCTGCTCAAGCCTGAACTCGACCAGTGGGAGCCGGGCAAACACAACGGCACCTTCCGAGGCCACAACCTCGCGTTTCTCACAGCGACAGCGGCCCTGGAATGCTTCTGGACCGATGACACGCTCTCAAAAGATGTGACGCGGCGTGGTCGCCTGATCCGCTCCCGCCTGCAGGAGCTCGCCGACCTCCATGGTGGAGTGGTGCGTGGCCGCGGGATGATCCAGGGGGTCGAGTTTCCAGATGTGGATCTCGCACGCGAGGTATCTCGTGAGGCCTTCGAACGAGGCGTCGTCGTGGAGACGGCCGGGCGTCAGGATGAGGTCCTGAAGATCCTGCCGGCGTTGACCATTCCTGATGCCGCGCTTGAGGAAGGCCTGGCCATCGTCGCGGAATGTGTGGACGAGGTGATGACTGCTGGTGCGAGCCAGTCTGGCAAGCGAGGAGACCTCACATGATCGTTCGCAAACTTGGAGAGATCACCGGCTCTGATCGCGAGGTGTCAGGAGAAACCTGGACGAGTCGCCGCCTGCTGTTGCGTGACGACAGGATGGGCTTCTCGATGCACGACACTCTCATCCATGCCGGCACCGTCACACGGATGGAATACCGCAATCATCTTGAGGCGGTCTACTGCATTGAAGGCAAGGGGACCGTGGAAGTGGTCGCTACTGGCGAGGTGTTCCCCATCGCAGCCGGCACCATCTACGCCCTCGACAAGCATGACAAGCATGTTCTTGTCGCTGAAGAGACGATGCGGATGGTGTGCGTGTTTAACCCTCCGCTGACAGGTCTTGAGACCCACGATGCCAGCGGTGCGTATCCCACAGCAGATGAGATGGATGCCGGTGGGTCCACAGATGCCGGTAGGTCCACATAGGCACGCGGGGCGTCTCAACAACAGCCGGCTCACAAACAGACCAAAACCACTCAAGAAACCGAAAGGCCACTCGCGACGCGGAAGGAGGTAAAACGCATGACCACGACACTCGACACGACGACTGACCCGTACCATTCACGTACGACAGCCGAGTGGGAAGCGACGCCGCGAATCGATCCTGTTGTCTGGGGTGATGTGGCCTCTGGCCCTCTCGACGAGGCACGCTGCACGTCGTATGAGAAGAACGGTTACCTCGTCGCCCACGAACTCTTTTCTCAGCGTGAGACCACGGCCCTCCACGCTGAGGCTGAGCGGCTTGCCGCGGAAGCCGAGCCTGGGCCTGGCGTGGTCATTGAGCCAGAGAGCCGTGCCGTGCGGTCCCTCTTTCGGCTGCACGAGACCAGTGAGGTGTTCCGCCGTGTGGTGAGTGATCCACGACTGCTTGATGTGGCCCGTCAGCTGCTGGGAGGCGAGGTCTACGTCCACCAGTCCCGCATCAACTTCAAGCCGGCCTTTGATGGCAAGGAGTTCTTCTGGCATTCCGACTTCGAGACCTGGCACGTCGAAGATGGCATGCCCAGGATGCGGGCGGTGAGTGTGTCTCTGTTTCTAACCCCATCGACCGAGTTCAACGGTGCCCTGCTGCTCGTCCCCGGCTCACACAAGACCTTCATTCGATGCGTGGGAGAAACGCCGGAGAACCACCACGAAAAGTCGCTGAAGAAACAGGAGTTTGGGGTCCCCTGCCCCGAGGCGATGCGGATGCTCGTCGATCACGGCGGGATGGATTCCGCGAGAGGTCCCGCTGGTTCAGCTGTCTTCTTCGAGTGCAACACGATGCATGGATCCTCCGGCAATCTCAGCCCGTGGCCGAGGACCAACTTTTTCATCGTCTACAACAGCGTGGAGAACAGGCTTGTGGAGCCATTTGGAGGCACACCGGCACGTCCGGCGTTTCTTGGTGACCGAGATGCCACGCCGGTCGGGGCATGGAACGAAACTCGCGGACGCTAAGACGACCCTCAGCCCATTGAGCGGGCGATGCCGCGGAGCCCCAGCAGAATCAGCGTGCCCGCCCCCACGACCGCGAGCAAAGCTTGGGGACTTCCACCGGGGGAGAATGATTTCACCATGTTGACAACGTCGGCAAACTCAAGCGGTGGTGGAACGGCCGGCGCGGCGGGTGGCTCGACGGCTCCGCTCGGCTCGGACACGCCGACGGTTGCCGCTGCTGCCGGGGACTCTGCTGCGAGCTGCGGGGCCGACGGAGGCTGAGCTCCGGGGGGCTGAAGCCTGGAGGCCGCGTTGACTGGTGCGGTGGTCGCGTTTGGCGGTGGCGTGACCGCAAGAGTCAGCGGGCGGTCTGCGGGTGACGAACTTGGCACCTGCGGTCGATGGCTTGCGGTCATCAAGGGCCCGTTCGCTGCTTCCGCGTTTGCAGCCTCGCTAGCCCCAGAGCCCACGGCGACCGCCGGAGGAGTCGTTGAGGCGGGCGTGGGTGGAGCCGCTGTGTAGCCATCTGAGCCGATCGAGGCGAGAAACGCTCGCACCCGTGGGCTGCTCGCACCGATCGTGCGACCACCAGACTCTCCAAACAGCACCCCGGCGAGCTGGCCCTGGCTATTGAAGATAGGACCGCCGGAATCTCCTTGCCGGGCCTCTCCCACGAGCTCCACAAGTTCCATCGGCTGTCCACTCCCTGGCGAGAGATACTGGGTGCATCCGCCAGAGACTTCTCGGTAAGGCCCGCGGCCGTAGCCGGCAATCGTGAGTGTTTCGCCGATCGCTGGAGCCTGGAGCGAGAGCTGCACCGGCTCCACATTCGGCTTCCAGATCACGATCGCAGCCAGGTCCCAGGTGGCATCGACCCGCAGCACGGTGCCGGCTGACTGAAAGCCGTCCGGAAACTGCACGAGCACGGCCGATCGACTGTCACGGACGACATGCCAGTTCGTCAGGACCAACGCCTGCGAAGCGTTGATATCAACGAGCACGCCGGAGCCGAGAGATGTGCCCGTGCCATCCGGGGCGACCACCCGTGCCACCGCCGGACGTGGCTCCTGCCCGGTCATCAGGTAGTCGGAAAACATCGCGTCCCAGCCCTGGCCCAGTGCGGGCAGTGGCCAGCAGGAAGACGCACTCAGCAAAACGAGCACTGCGGTAAGCAGCGGCCTACCGCTTCGCAAGACGCTGCGCCTGCCGTTGCTGTTCAGAGTCGAGGATTCGTCGAAGCAGTTCACGGCGAAGTTCGCTTCGTTCGCGGTCGGAGTGTCGGTCGTCAGCCGCATGATCAAGCGCGGGCTGCGACGTCGATTCTGGGCAGGAGATGGTTGTCATGGCCTCAATGCCTCATCACGCAGCGATCGGCCTGCCACCACGCAGGTCATCCGCACGCTGGGGGAAGTCCTTTCCATCGTTGAACTCGCGCTTGAGTCGTTCGAGTTCTGCCCGTAGCGCAGCATCAGCAAGCTTCGCCAGCGTCATCCGCAGAGGATTTCCTGCGAGATGCACCGCAGCATTACGGGCCTCATCGAGGACATCTGCCGAGATGTAGAGCGTCGCCCGCACCCGTGAGGGCTGGGGACGGTAGAGCTTGGCTGGCATCGGAAGCGTATCGGCTCGTACGGGTTGAGAGCGAGGGCTGAAAAAAACTCAGTGGCATGAAAACGTCTGACGTTTCGTCAAGCGTCACACCATGAAGAGGTTTCGGCAAACATCCTCATAGCCGGCCACTCGACTCTATTGAGATGGCACAGCCGACCCGATCCACAGACTTCCCCCAGGCTACCCCGTCTCCGAAGTGCCGACCGGCAGACCTGTCAGCCTGAGCAGGCCCTGGCAACGGCGAGGCCACTCGGCCTAGGCAACCGCTGCTTGGCTGAGTCGTCGCGGCGTGTGGAAACTCCGCACGTCAATCCAGGTCATTCCCGCCCGACGAGCCGCCTCGATACCAAGGTCGCTGTCTTCCCAGACAACACACCTCGTGGGGTCAACACCGAGCCGAGCCGCCGCCTCAAGAAACGGATCGGGGTCTGGCTTGTGACGGCTCGTGTCTTCACTCGCGACGAGCGTGTCAAAGCAGTCCTCGATGCCCACATGCGCGAGGATCCGCCGGCAGATATGCTGATGTCCGCCGGTCACCACCGCCGTAGGAATCGAGCCTGCAGCCCGACGGGCAACATCAACCACGGGATCGATCGCCTGCACCTTGTGGAGCTGCTCAAGAAAGGTGTTCTCCTTGAGTGTCACCCCCTCCTCGAGATCGAGCTCGCAGCCCGCTTCTTCGGCAAGAAGGGCCAGGATGTCGTGTGATGGTCGCCCGCCGAGTGCGTAGAACCGCTCCTCATCGAACCGCAGCCCGTGGATCTCGGTGACATGCGACCAGGCCACAAAATGAGCCGGCATCGTGTCGGCGAGGGTGCCGTCGCAGTCAAATAGCAGAGCCTGGTAAGCCTGCTGCTGCCAAAGATCTGAGGGTGAAGCTGTCATTGGGTAGATGATTTTGAGTAGTTTCAGGCGGTTTGGTGACCGTCTGTGGCGGTTATGAGGAGTGATTGTACGAGGCTGTTCAGAGGGAACCAGGGCGTTGCCGGTTGGCAGAACGCAGCTACCTCGGGAGGCAAGTAGTCTATTGGAGAGACTCGCGGGCTGTTCGCCCGCTGCCCAGCCTGGAACACCTGCCCATGTCCCTCACCACGATCGGGATCCGACTTCGACTGTTTCTGCTCGGAATCCTGCCGACTCTTCTCATCATGGTGGTCGTGCTGTGGATGACGTACGCCCGCATGCAGGATCTGTTTGAAGAGTTTGGAGAAGAGTTGCTCGCTGAGCGGGCAGCCACGATCGCGGCTGAGATTGACCGTGACACGCATGAGGCCGTGACCGCAGCTCGCGTGATGGCGATTGCGGCCGAGCAGGGGCTCGCGAGCCGTCGAGGAGAGTCGGTCGCGTTTGCCCGTGCGGTGCTGCAGGCCTATCCCCAGTTTGTCGCTGCCTACTACGGCTACGAGCCAGAGGCCACGCCTCCGCCTGCGGCCGGAGAGGATGTGCCCGCTGAAGCAACCGACGAGACGGGCCGCTTCATCCCCTACTGGTTCCGTGACTTCACCGATGAAACACAGCTGCGACTGACGCCGCTGGTCCAGCTCGAGGGGCTCTACTACGAAGGCAACAAACGTCGTTTCAACGACGCTTCTGAGCTGGACAAGGCGATGGTCACCGAGCCCTACGAGTATGAGGGCCGGCTGATGGTGGAACAGACCTACCCGATCACGAGTGACGGCCGGTTTCGCGGGGTGGCCGGCGTCGACCGTTCACTGATCGCGTTGTCGGACAGCCTTGAGATGATCAAGCAACGGCAAGAGGCCGCCGGCTGGAACCTCGAGATCATCCTGCTAAGCCGGCTCGGAAAGGTGATTGCGTCGACTGTTGATGAAGAGGAGATGGACACCCGACCGATCACCGAGACGCCCTATGCTGACATCCTAGGCGACTTCCACTCGGCGGTCTCACTCGGCTCAGTGGTCCGTCGGCCAGATCCTCTCAGCGGGGATGCCAGCCTGTTTGCTGGTGCACGCACAGAGACGGGGCCCTGGACCGTTGTCATGCAGATGCCGGAGGAAGATCTGCTCGCACGGGTTCGTGAGCCGATTCTGGCATCTGCCGGTGTGGCGGCAGGTGGAGTGGCCGTGGCCATCGGCCTGCTGCTTTGGCTCACCAGTTCACTGACAGCACGGATCAATACCGCAGTCGCGGCTTCGCGACGTGTGGCAGGCGGTGATCTCACCGGCGCGATTGATGCCGAAGACGGCGACGAGACCGGCCAGCTCTTGCGAGACATCGGAGGCATGACCGAGAGCCTGAGAGCACTTGTCAGCGAGGTGAAGCGGGCCAGTGTCGACCTCTCCTCGACGGCCCAAGAACTCTCCGCGGCGAGCCGGCAGCAGGAGCACGCGATCACCGCTCTCGGCGCCAGCACGAGCCAGGCCGCTGCCGCGAGCCGGCAGATCTCAGCGACCGGCCAAGAACTCCTCTCCACGATGAACGACGTGGCCCGTGTCTCCACAGAAACAGCCGACGTCGCAAGCGTGGGACGGTCGGATCTGGAGGATGTGGGCCGCTCGATGGAACAGCTTGAGACCGCCACCGAGGCCTTTGCGGAGCGACTCTCGGCGATTCGGCAGCGGGCAGAAGATATCAACCTAGTGATCACTACGATCACGAAGGTCGCAGATCAGACCAACCTGCTCTCGATCAACGCTGCGATCGAGGCAGAGAAGGCGGGGAGCTACGGCCACGGGTTCCTCGTGGTGGCTCGTGAGATCCGCCGGCTGGCCGACCAGACTGCTGTGGCCACGCTCGATATTGAGCGACTTGTGGAGCAGATGCAGACGGCGGTGACCGCCGGCGTCGACGAGATGGGCCGCTTCTCAGAGGAGGTGCGGGCTGGCGTCGCTCGCGTGGCGGCCATCAGCGCTACGTTTGCTGACGTGATCGGCAAGGTGCAGACGCTTTCCGATCGGTTTGACCAGGTCACCACCGGCATGGAGTCCCAGTCCTCCGGAGCCTCCCAGATTTCCGAAGCCCTCGTCACGCTCAACGACGGCACGCGGACAGCAGCGGAGGCTCTGCGTGAATTCAAGTCTGCAGCGGGCAGCATGGTGGCCTCGGTTGAAGGGCTCACCGATGCTGTCGGACGCTTCCGAGTGGAGGATGAGGCGGTCCTGGAGGGTTGGGCAAAGTAACGTGCCGCTGAGGGTTCCGGACTTTCTACGGAAAATCCTCATGGTACGAGTGGTAATGCGTCGATCAACGCTGACGATCATTCCGGTTGTCCGGGAGACGAGAGTCTTCTCGACGGACGCCGAACCCCGTCAGGGATGCGACCACGATGAAAAAGACCGCGACTCGCCCCGTCACACGAGCTCTGGCCAAGCAGAAGACGCTCCGCCGTAAAGCAGCGGCATGGCGACGAAAGGCCCTCAGCGGGCTGGCCGGAACACTCCTCGCAGCCGGAGCCTTCGGCGTTGCCGATGACGCTCATGCCCAGATGGGGCAGACGGCCATGTCTCCCGCAGGAGGAGTGGTGAACCGAGCGGTCGGTGCCCTCTCCGATCTCAACCAGTATGGTCCTGGCTACCTCTATTACGGCATCAACGCTGCCGATCGAGGCCTCGGCTACAATGGCAGCTATATGACGCTCGGCGGGTTCATCCCATACGCCGTGGATGATGCCGGCGGTTTCTGGTCTGCCGATCTCCGTGGACATCTCTCCGTCTACGGCGGCTTCTTCTCAAATGTCGGCCTGGTCCGAAAGCAAATGCTTGGTGGAACGCTCCTCGGCGTGGGCGTCTACTGGGACTACGACGGTGACCTCAACCAGTACCCGACTGGCGGTGCCCTTGGCACGAGCCAGTTCGGTGAGTTTGGCCACGCCTACCACCAGGTGGGCATCTCCGGTGAATGGCTCACGGACTGGGGCAACCTGCGAAGCAACGGCTACATCCCTGTCGGCACGACTGCCTACACCGTCGGGAATCCAGGAAGCCAGTTCGCCCAGAACTACATCATGTGTGCCTACGGTCTGGACGCCGCCTTGGGCGGGGCAGACCTGGAAGTTGGTGCCTACATCCCATCGCTGTCGCAGTGGGCTGGCATGATCAGCGTCGGCGGTTACGCCTTGGGAAATGCCAACAACGAATGGCAGGAAGGAAGCAACCAGGGCGAGGCCATCGTGCCATGGTTTGGTGGTGTCTACACCCGCCTCGACATGACCTTCCTGGAGAACTGGGACTTCTCTCTCCAGTACAACAACGACAGCTACTTCGATTCTACTGGTTTTGCCAGGCTGACGTATCGCATGGGCGGCAGTCGGCGGCGGACGGTGCCTGATCAGCTCGAGCAGCCGATGATGCGTAACGAGCACATGGTTCGTGCCCATCAAACGCCAGTCGTGGCCGTCAACAACAACAACTCAAACCAACCGTGGAACGTGATCCACGTCGATAACACTGCTGCAACGGGTGGAAACGGCACCGCCGAAGCCCCATTCACAACTCTTGCCGAAGCCGATGCTGCCGCAGTCAATGCGTGGGATATCGTCTACGTGAATGCAGGTGACAGCAACGCCAGCATCGTCAACACCTATGGTGGCACGTTCAGCTTCAACGCTGACAACCAGTATCTGCTCGGCAGTGCCGGCGTAACGGTAATCGACACAGCAAACTGTGGGCTCCTGCCAATCTACGCCACATCAACCCTACGGCCTGTGCTGAGTAATCCCGGCGGCGTCAGCATCGCGACCGCTGGCTTTGGTGGAGCAACGATTGCCCACCTGCAGATTCAGGGTTCTGGCACGGGGCTCCTCGCCACAGGCAACCTAAACAGCGTGCCAACAGCTGCATTCCCGCACCAGAGACCGACTCGAGTGGTCGACACGATCATCGTGGGTGACGGAACTGCCGCCGCTCAGCGGGGCGTCTACCTCAACAATGCAAGTGGCAATATCGACTTTACGGATGTCGCCATCGGCCGCACGACAGCCACCGCCTTCCGGGTTGACGGTGGCAGTGCCAGCATCGACTACCAAGGCCTGATCGCCAACGACATCAATACCAACGGCGGTGTTCCCAACACGCTTGTGGACATCAACAACACGACCGGCGGTACGATCAACCTTGCCGTCGGAGGCACCCAGCCGGGGGCGCGTCAGCCCAACGCCATCAGTGACCTCGGCGGCCAAGGCATCGTGATCGAGGCGAATGCTGCCGCAACTGCGGTCAACATTGGAAATGTGTCTCTCACCAACAGCGTCAACACGGGCATCCTGCTCAAGAACGACAGTGCCACAACAAGCATTTCGTCTGACGCCGGTACCGGCATCGTGAAGAGCACCGCTGGAACCGCCATTGGCGTCGACGGTGGAGCTCCAATCTTTGACTACTTCGGAACGGTCAACAACGCACCCATCAGCGGAGATGGCTACCTCTTGCAGGTCTTCAACACGGTTGGTGTTGGAGCTGATCCAGCCACGAGGACAGGCCGCATCACAGTCGATGGCCCGGGAGCCAACTCCCTCCTTGATAGCGGCGACGGCATCTACATCTCCAATGTGGAAAATACTACTGTGAATGTGTCAGGGGCGGTGCTGTCCAGCACCGGCCCGCAGGCCCTGCTCGTTGAGCAGTCTCAGGGTGCGAGCAGCTTCAACTTCTCGGAGTTCAGCGTTCTTGGTGGAACGTCCAATGGCATCCTGCTCACCGATCTGTCAGGAGCCTCGACGACCTTTACGGAACTGAATATCAACAACCCGAATACTGGAGCAACCGGATTCGCGGCCTCCAATGCCGGTGGGGTGACAGTCCTCAATACGAGCACGTTGCAGACCGCCTCTCAAACTGAGCCCGCCATCAGCATCTTCGAAGATACCGTCGCACCTGGGACCACGACCCTGAGCCTGAACTTCACGTCAGTAACTTCAGCGAACGGAACGAATGTGGCTCCTGACACGGCGATCTCCCTCACCGAAGCAGGTGCCTCAGGCTCGGTGAACATCACTGGAGCGTTCACCGCCGGCAACGCTGCGGGAACGGCAGCCAACGTCACCAACGTCTCGGGCGCAACCGTCAACGTGAATGGCGTGCAGATCAGCCCATAAGACTGGGCGATCCCATCGATTTCAAACAACAGGAGCCAACGTGTGCACCACACGTTGGCTCCGTTGCTTTTACAGAACGAACGTCGTTTCGTTAGCGACGAGGTGGAGTGGGGATCGAGCCACCACCCCCTGTGTCACCCCCGCCACCACCACCCCCGCCACTACCTGCAGCAAGGTCCGCGTTGATGTTCCCGTTCCCATTATCGACAGCAGGATTCGGGCCATCGGGGTCAAGCGATGTGATGAGCGAGTCAAACTTCTCGCCAGTGCCGGCCGATCCATCCGGTGGGATCGTTGCCGAGTCCGTGGCATCCCAGTAGTAGCTCGCCCGCCCGTTGTTCAGCCCGCTCGCCCCACTTGTGTTGGTGCCAACGAAGTTGCCTTCGATCACAATCTGGGTTGGCACCGGATCGAATGGGAAAATAGTACTTGGCGAGAAGGTCTGCGTCGTCACCCCACTACCAAACCGGATCCCGTAACGACCGTTCCCGTAGATCGCATTGCTGGCGGTGGTTCGGATCTTCGGATCGGGCTGCCCTGCGGAATCGAGTGCTATGCCTGCTCCGATCTGAGCCCAGATAGCATCTGGCACCGAAGTGCCAATCACGATGCCGTCAAGCACGTTGTCTGCTACCGTCGTGTTAGCCATCCGCGTGCTGCCGCTCCGCAGCTGCACACCGTAGAAGTTATCGACCACGTTGGTGCGGCCTGGTGTACCAAACGAAATCCGGCTGTCAGTTACTGATGTGGTCATTCGCTCAGACAGCACAATCTGGCGAGCATCATGATCGATTGCCAGAATCCGGCTGCCCGACGCGATACCACTCCCAGTCAACGTTTGACCGATGTAGAGGTCATTGCCAATCACATTCCAGGTTTCGGCCGGAATGGTAATGGTAGCTCGATTCGCCGTTGTCGTGAGCTGTGTTGCCGGCAGCGGATTCACACCAATCGAGTTGGCCTGAGTCGTGTTGTCGTTGCTGCTTTCGACAGTGATGCCAGTGGTGTTCGCACCGATGGCCCCACCAATCGTACCGCCCACAACCTGCACATACTGTGCTTGCCCGGCAACCAGCACACCAGAACCGATCAAAGGCTCCGTGGCCGGCCCAAAGACTGACGAAGAAGCGATCGTGTTGTTAACCAGCGAAACAGGCCCATCTGTGCCAGCATCACCTGTCACCACAATGCCATACAGCCCCCCCTGCGACTCGCCAGCAGAGTTGCGACCCACCGTCACATTCTCGATAAGAATGTTGCTGGCTCCGTCAACGACAACTGCACCGCCTGTTTCAAAGCCGGCCAACTGCAGGCCCGAGAGCCGGCTCTGGACTGCCTCCTCAGGCGTCGGAGTCAGAACTGTGGAAGCACCAGCAGTGTATTCCAGGCCGTTGATCTCAGTCGTCCGCCCAGCAAACGTGCTTTCCCGGCTGGTGGTGATTCGCGAACCATCAACAATAATGGTTTGAGCTGCTGCGAGAGACAGGGCATACCGGTTGCTCACGGAAATCGTGAATGGCTTCTCAATCTGGGGCAACTCCTGCTGCAGTTGAATCGTGCCCGTTGGTCCTGTCACGTAGCCAAGAACATTACCGAACCGCACCTCCTGTGTGACAACCTCCTCACCCAGATGCTTCGCCTCATTACCTTGTATCAGCGAAAGCATCTTGCCGAGCGATCCCGCATCGCGGTTCGTACCACTGGCGGTGCTTACCACAAACGTCGTGGCATCTCGGGGGTCGTAGGAACCGATGGCCGAAGTGAAGGCGGCCTCGTTGATGGAGACATCGACAAGCCCAAGCCCGTCGTATCTAACAGTGAATGACTCTCCCGTGACAACCGTACGGTAGAAGCCTTCCTGAACAATCACCTTCGCTTCTTCGACAACATTCGCTGTCACAGGATCGGTGTAGCGTGTCAGCGCCCAGTTGCCTGCTCCATTTGTGCTCTTAACGTAGACACCGTTGGCGTTGGTTGATGGAACCTGGCCATCATTTGAGTTTGTGGCTCCATAGCGAACCAGCACAAGGTCGCCATCGTTGATGGAGATCCCGTTGACCAGCAGTGCCGGAACGCTCCCACTGATCACCCCCGAGCCATCGAAGCTTCCGTTGAGCACCGTATCCGTTGCAACCCGCACTGCGTATTCGTTTGCGGATCGGCTAAGACCAGCGGTCACGCTCAAGGGCGTCGCATTGAGGGCATTGTCGTAGCCGTCAACTCGGAATGAAGTCCCGGCAAAATCACCATCCGTCACCGAAACCCGAGTTCCTACTTCAAACTCACTCGTCACCTCGGTGAAGGCAGTGCGTGTGAGCACCCAAGGCGTGGTGGCACTTCCGAGGCTCGTAATCTGATAGAGCCCGTTTTCATAGCCAAACTCCTGACCTCGCAGGAGCACGATGTCACGAACCCGCAAGGGATTCGGGGAAGCGTCGGAGACCGGACGGAACCCAGGGAAGATTACCTGGAAGTTGAGCACATCATTGAGACTGCCGTTGCCGATTCCAGTCAGCGTTGCGGGCGTCTGGCCTGGTGTGTTCTGGGCATAGGTTCCGGGCAGATTGCCAGTGCCAGTGGCCGACGAAACGGCCCTCGCCTGCAGACGACTGTCTCCTGCAATTGGAGCATCGAGTGCCACGATCCCACCTTGACTCGCGCGGATGGAAACATTTCCAGCCGCCTGCATTGAACTAGCGAGGCCACTCAGAAGAGCCGTTGCGTCACCAATGGTCACGTCCTCGGCTGTCAGCGCGGTCACGTCGATACTGCCAGCAGGAGCCGAGACGACCACGTCAGTTGTGCGGCGAAGCTGAGCGCGAAGGGCAGCACGGTCTTCACCCACTGGGTCTGTCCCGAGTGCCGTCAGACGTGTGAAGCCTGTGGTCGAGATGCTTAGTTCAGCATCATTAGACTCCGTTATCGTGACATCCCCAGACGTCTCAATATCTGCATATCGGACGTCGGTCTCAGCGTCCACATTACCGGCCGCATAGATAATGAGATTCTCACTGACCAGTCGATTCGATGCGATGACATCCCCGCTCCCTCTCTGCTCGAGGCGAATCTGATTCACCGCAGTTGCACCACCGTCGAGCAGAATCGACCCATTCGTCGCAGTCACTGAAATATCGGTGAGCGAGTTGTCAAAAGGAGCTGCCAAAACCTGCAGCCGGCCACCAAGATTCACATCACTCGCCTCGAGCGTAAGGCCGCCCTCCACCGATGAGAGCCACGCGTTTCCTGTGAGTGTCGCGCCGCTAAAGAGCGAGACGTTCTGCTGCGAGTTCACCGAGGCATTGACGTTCAACGCTCCTGCTGCAGCAACGGAGACCGGCCCGCCAGAGGTCAGCGTGGCATCGACATTCAGAGCATTCGCCTCACGAACCTGAATGTCGTAGTTGAACGGCTTGTAGCCCTGCCGGAAGCGATAGAACTCGAGGGTCGTCCCATCAGACACCGACACCGGCTGAGATAAGGTCAGCTCATTCGCCCCAGCATCGATTCCGACCACGTAGGTGTTTGCAGGAATGCCGGAAGCGTCACCACCTCCTGTCACAAGCTCCGCGACCACATCACCCAACTGGATGCCCGTCACATCCCCGACCGCCAGGATCGTGTCGCTCGCGACATCTCCCACAACTGTCTTTAAAAACGACAGCTGCGTGCCAGCGGAAACAGACACGTTTCCTGAGAGCGTAAGCGTGTTGGTCGTTGTATCGATGGCAGTGACCGTCGTCCCAGCGGGAATGCCAGAGAAGACCCCAGCACCGCTTTCGACCACAATGTCGCCCACTCCAATGCCAGTGGTGTCCGTCACCACAACGTCTGCCGAAAACGCGACAGTGGCCGCAACTTCTGTTGTCACCGCTGCATTGACGGTGCCGTCCGTTGACGTATTCGCAGCAAAGATTCTCAGACTGTTGATATCAGTATCGAGACTGACCAGGTGTGAGAGAGAGTCCGCGGGGTCGACAGGCGTTTCGTTGGTCAAAAGCACATCGATCTGATTTCCGCGAAGCTCCCCTGTGGGCTGACCGAATGAGTCGAGCGTCGAGAGCGAACCACCAACAGTCGAGGTGACTGTCGAGTAGCGGTATGTCTGCGTTGCACCCGCCAGCACGCTCTCAACTCGCACGTCGGAATCGACTGCCTCCACCACAACGTTGAACGCATTCCCACCACCGAGGCCTGTTACGGGGCCGCTGCTGCTGAGAAGAAGCTCGCCACGGGTGACTGCGTCAGTCCGCGTGTCGTCGGCAATAAAGAACGACACCACATTCGATTCAACCGGCGCGGCAAACGTGGCGTTCTCGGCAGCCACGAGGAAACTGGCGAAGTTGCCGGTCTGCGTTGAGATCGGTGCGTCGATTTCGACATTGGTGGCCTGCAACGACACCGTGTGCCCGCTCACGATCGAGCTTTCGATCGAAATCGTCGAATCTGGGCCGGTAGGATTGGCATAAAACCCGCTATTGGAATCGAGTCCAGGGCTGAGCGTCACATTGGAAGCCAGCGACGACCGCACAGGTGACGCATAAAAGAAGTTCACGTCAGAAGAAGTCGCAACAAAGTCGCCGTCTTGATTGCGAACCGTGTAGCGGAAGGTGCCATCCCGGTAATCCAGAACGCCGTCGCTGATAGACCACGTCTGGTCGCCTACCGGGAAAGTCGCTGTCGTGACCCAGAAGTCATTCCCATCTCGGAATAGAACCGGAACACCATCACCTCGCGTGCCATCAAAGTGGTCGAGGAGATACTGGGCACGAACACCAAACGAAGCAAGCGGAAAACCCGTCGACTGAGATGAAGCTGTCAAGGTGCCAGAGAACGTGCCCGGAACCACCTCTCCGGAAATAACGTCATAGTCGGGCGTAACGCCAAACTCATACGTTGCAGGCGTGAGTGTTGAAGGGAGATCAACGTCCGCGGCGCCTGGAAGCGAGATGAACCGGGAAGGGAAGTTGCCGCTGACCCCATTCGGAACCGCATCGGTGATCAAGACATCCCTATACGATGCATTCGACACCGTGAAGTCTGAATCCGAGAAGTCCGCGTTATTGGAATACTGCCAATCATTTGAAATTCCAAAAGCATCCGTCGACGTGGTCTCGCGAAGATAGAGGTCATCCCCCGCATCCCCCTGCGTGAAGACAGTCCAGCCGTACTGGGTCTCACCGAGCCCGTCGAACTGGTTCCAGACATCCGTGGCGAGCAACAGCCGCTGCTCAAGTCGCTCTGGGGCGGCAGTCTGGCTCGCCTTGCGGCGGCGTTTCGCGGCAGCGGACTGGCCTGTCACGGCCGTACGAGCGGAGCGGGATTTACGGGACTGCAGACGCCCAAAGAGCTCACCAAAGTTTTTCATGATTGGCTCGGCATTGCCTGACCGGTCTTCCGGATCCGATCAGGTTCGCTCGCCCCTTCTTGAGATTGTAGAAACCGCCAATGCGAAACAGCAAGGAAACGCTTGGCAGGAATCGTGTCGTTCGCCCTTGCCAGCGTCGTGGCGAAACGCTCATCACCCCACACGCTGACCTCTGTGGCGGTAATCGCCACACCCGGCAATACCGGACTTCGACCAGACTGTGTCAGTGATTTCAGAAGCGCCGCCCCGACGCTGTACCAGTTGTCTATACGGCACAACCGGAAAAGTTGATCGTTCCGGTTTGGGCCACGGATTCCGCCGATTATCCCAACGGTGCGGGATGCTCGAGGTTTCCTGGACATAAAGATTGACGATCATGGGGTCCGGATGGTTCCTGAAAAAAATCCTCTCCCCAAAAGGCGACTGGAAGTAGGAATGAGGGGATAATGAGACTCGAGGGCAGGCGGGCCTCAAAACAGGAACCGACGGGCGAAGCGGACCATGCGAACGATGCAGACCATGAGGACAATGCGACGGACGAGATCATCGCGAGGCATCCTCGCGGGCGAATCTCTCGAGCGACGCGCCTGCCCAGCCGCCTTTACGCTCACCCCCGTCATCGACACGGTCACCGAAGGAGAGGTGGCCGAGTTTCGGGTCGCCCTCGACGCCCCCTCTGCCCTTCCCCAGACCGTTCTGATCTCCTTGGAGAATGGTACAGCAACCAAAGATGTCGACTTCACCGACTCCTCTGAGGAACTGGTCTTTCTGCCCGGCGAGACCGACAAAACCTTTCAGGTGCACACGCTCAGCGACCCTGGCCACCAGGTTGAGGGTACTGAAACCCTGACGGTGTACGTGACCCCGCAAGCCGGGAGTGCTGAACGCGTCTCCGCCGGGATCACGATCCATGATGCGGTCGATCCCTCTCCATACAACATCGCGTTTGAGTTTGCAGTCAGCGTGCCGAGCAGTGTGCAGTCTTTATTCCATGCGGCTGCCAGCCTGTGGGAGCGAGCGATTGTGGGCGATCTGCCCGACGTGACGCTCGCCGACGGCAGCGTTGTCGACGATTTGCTGATTCAAGTCGACATGACAGATCTCGGCAGCAACGTGATTGCACTCGCGGGCTTCACCGACATCCGCATCGGCAACACCAACGCTCCTGCCGGCGGCGACCTCTCGCAAGCGGGCCTCCCCTACCTCGGCCAGATGACCGTCAACGCCGCGTTTCAGACAGCCGTGGGATTGGGCACGACGATCGCCCATGAGATCGGGCATGTCATCGGCTTCGGAACGCTTTGGCAAAACGGCGTCGGTGAGTTTGCCGACTTGGTCGCCGGGATCGGAACAAACGACCCAGTCTTCGTGGGAGAGAATGCAGTCCGAGAGTTCTCACAGCTCTTCGGGACTGCCCAAAACGGCGTGCCGTTGTTCGAGCACAACGTGTCGGGATTCACGGGGTATGACGGCAGTTATGGCAGCCACTGGCGGGATAGCGTGTTCAACGACTACCCCAGCCACGGCGAACTGATGACGGCAGCCTATCCGATTGATGGCGACGGGCACGGGAGAGCATGCCCCGCGCTCTTAAGCCGCGTGACCATCGCCGCCATGGATGACCTCGGCTATACGGTCAACTACCTTGCCGCGGAGTCATACGTGCCACCTGGCGGTGCAGGCGACGCGGCGGACGGAGCAGATGAACAGCTGCCGCCGGACCTTGCCGACGTCCTTCGTGATCAGCTTACTGGGGGCAGTGTCATGGGGCCAACGCTCCGAGAAGCCCCCGTCACTGGCTGGAGTGAGCCCCGGAGCCTCCCTCCACGGATTGACCACCCGAACGCTGCTCCAGTGATTCTCGCTGACACCGCAGAAGCCCGTGAACTCGTGCGAATCTCTCTTGCCAGCAATGAGACCGGGGAACCTGCCCCTCTCGACCTGGCTCACCTCACGGCAGAGCACCTGGCCCGGCTGGCTGCCTGGGCGGCGTTTGAACGCGAGATTCTCTGGGAACGGCCGTCTGAGACTGCCGGAGTCGGCAACGCTACCGATGACTCCGGCGATGGACTCTTCGCTGACCCCGGGCTGGCGTAACGGCCTGAGGCCACGGGGGACGTCTGAGAGGTTGTGTGTCTGAGAGGGTGGTGCTTCCGTAAGGGCAGCGGGACAAAAAAGGACTGCCAAGCCGCCAGTTTGCTCTGCCCACCTCGCTCTGCCGATGCAGCTCAATCGCCCTGATGCAGCGACCGTGTCTGGAGTGTGTCACCGAGGGAAATTGTTTCTGCGTGCGAAGAGATCACCTGCGTGTTGACTCCAAGGCGATAGCCGCTGCCCCAGGATTCGCTGGCCACATCGCGCCGCATCGCCTGCCGTCGCCTCGCCTCAAAAACATCGCGAAAACCAAGTTCGGGCTCGCCAGACATACTGTCGCGTGTCGGCACCACACATCGTCGACAGACACCTGTCGCCCGCAGCATGGCTGTGCCGATAGTGAACTGCCGTGGCTCGGGAGGTGGCAGGTCGGCGTAGGGGTCCACTGCCACCTGCCCCATCTGGACTGTCGGCAACCGAAGCTCTGAGAGGCGTGCATCGTCGGCAGGTGAGGCGAGCGTGTCTTCCCAGAATGCACTGCCATCATCCGGCGCTCCACGACAGTCGATTTCCAGGTTCATCCGAAAACGCCTGCGTGCCTCCTCAAGGCCAAACCCAAACCAGGTTGCCACACAGGCAAGGCTGGCCGTAGTGATCAGCGTCGGACCAGGTGCGTCACAGTCATCAGGAAAGCCGGCCGCTCGCTCTTCGAGAAGAACAGGCATCCCCAAGACTTCTGAGAGCCAGCCACAGGGGCCGTGCTGCCCTGGCTGCAAGGGGAACGTCTCGGCATGCAGATCACCGGTTGCGAGCGTGACGAGCCGCTCGTCCAACACAAACTCGGTCCGAATCGCTTGTATCAACGGCGTGCGTTTTGCGTTGACAACACGGCCTTCCATGTCGACAAGCCGCCACCGGCGATCCTCTGCGAGTCCTGCAGCAGGGATCAACGTGGCATGTGAAACGTCATGCCCGTCGAGACTCTTGATCGGGTAGATCGTGATCGACACGAGGCTGTGGACGGGCATGTGCTCACACGTGTAAGACGGTCACAGACGGAAGTTAAAGGTCTGCCACAACAGCCTTAACAGCCACTGGCCGATCGTACGGCTCCCCACCTCGATTCGGGCGGTCCCACGCATGCCAGGCGTTAGCGTACCAGGCAGAAGATCAAGCCCTTTAGTCGTTTCACCGGAGAGCACCATTGAGGCCTCGTAGTGAGCCGAGAGAGGCCGTTCACGCCCCGACGCATCTGTGACTGTCGGGACGGAGCCGCCACTCTTCACGGAAAGCCGCGGCGACATCGTATCGACGCGGTTTTCGGCGATCTGATCGATTTCTCCACGAATCGTGAGCCAGGAGAGAGCGTCGATCTTGAAGGCAACCGCCTGCCCTACCTGTACAAACTCCACCTCCGATTCGTCGACAAGCATCACCGCTTCGAGCCGATCGGGCTCACCGATTAGGCAAAACACAGTGCCCTCTCGAAAACTCGCACCGATGTTTTGTTCATCCAGTGGAAGCCCGTTCCACTCGGGCAGCCGACCGCTTGGATCATCTCGTTTGGGCACCGAATCACTTGGCAGCACGATGCCCGAGGCAGGAGCAGTCAGCACGAGTTTCTCCCGGTCTGCAAACTTCTTCTCGAGCTGTTCCTCGATGCTCGCCAGAGACTCCTCGACAGTGCCAAGTTCGAGGCCCGCAGCTGGATCTGTAAACCGCTCTCGCTGGAGCGACTGAAAGCGAGCCCGGAACTGAGCCGCCTGCCCCTCAAGGTCGGCAATTTCGAGGTCGAGATCGACATTGGAAAGCCTTGCTAAGACATCTCCTTCCTGCACCGGATCACCGGCTCGAACCAAGAGTTCTTCCAGACGACCTTCCTCGGTCACATACACTGTTTCAGCATCATCGGGCCGCAGTTCAGCGCCACACCACACCCGTTGTGGAAGCGGAATCAACGCGACCGCTGCGATGACTGCAGCCACCACTGCAATCGTGCTAACGAGATTGAACGCTTTCACCTGATCACGCCTCCCCGGAACCTTTAAAAACCGCCAGATACCCATCGATGGGCGAACGACCAGCCCCCAGAGTGCCGCCATCGCCAATGCCCGGCCGAGCACCTCCAAGCGGTAGGGCTCCAGCACTTTCCAGACAAAAAAGAAAATCGAGGCGGTAATCAGCCAGCCATAGGCCGCCGACGCCACGGCATAAAGAGCAAACAGCTCTCGCTTCCGCTGTGGCAGAAAGGGATCTTCCTGCTGCTCGATGCCCAAGCACCACTGGCTCGCTGTTCGTCCCAGAATGTTTGTTGCCTTCTGTCGAAGGTTGGGAATCTCCAGGATGTCGGAGAGGATGTAGTAGCCGTCATACCGCAGCAGCGGATTCGCATTGAACAGGATTGTGGAGACGCTTGAGACAAACATCACATCGAGGCAGAGCTGGTTGAAAAGGCCCTCGTGACTGTTCCACCAGAGGAACGTCGCGATCGATGCCATGATCACCTCGATGTACATGCCGCCAGCGCCAATGGCAGCTCGTTTCCACTTGTCAGGTAGCATCCAGCTGTCCGAGACGTCGCAGTAGAGACAAGGCGTGAACACGAGAAACATCACACCCATCTCGTGGCACTCACCTCCAAAGCGTTTGCAGGAGATCCCGTGGCCAAACTCATGGATCACCTTGGTGACCCCGAGGGCCACGGCAATCCAGATCCAGTTGCCGGCCGCAAAGAACTGCTGAAACTCGGGAAGCTTGCTGCGAAACTCCGCAAAGTTCACCGTCACCAAGAGCCCCGCCGATCCCATCAGCACAAGGGCTGCCATCAGGGCAGGCCAGCTATAGAGCCAGCCAAGCCAGGGGGTGAGCTTGTTGAGGATTTCGTCCGGATCGATTCCCCTAAAGCGAAGGGCCATTACGTTTGAGAACCAGCCGACCCACTGTTTCCAGATCCGCTGGTTCCGACGCTCATAGAGCTGAGGGCCCTGCCCCGGCCTGTCGCCAATCACGAGCCCCGAGCGGTGCAGCATCGAGACAAACCGCGAGACTTCTTCCAGCGTGATTCTGCGTGGAGGAAACTCCGCCTCGAACGCTTCTTGGAGATTCTCAAGGCTCTTCTTGCCGTCGAGCATCTCGAGCAGGGCAAACTCTTCCGGACGAAAACGGAAGTAGGCCAGAGCAATCGGGTCTTTGACCACCCACCAGACCTGGCCCTGATAGACCTGCCGAATCGTAACCAGATCGCCGCGGCGGCGAAGACCAACCGGACGGGTCGTGCTCGAACGAAATGCCTCGGCGGTGGCCATCGTGTTCCTACCGGGATGCGGTCTCGGTGCGGGTGCGACGCACGGGTGCGAGGGGCTTCTGCTGAGAATGAATGGTCATCTGCACAGTCTGGCCTGGACGCAGCATCCACTCCTCAGGATGGCCGGCCTCAAGCTGTCGATTCTCCACTTCAGCCCAGACGAGATACTCTCCACCCGATTCGACGATCGGGCTGGTGAACACGATCCGTCCTTTGAACGTTTCAACACGTTCATCAGCAAGAGTCACCTCAACGGTCACGGGACGATCTCGCACCTTGTCTGGGTCGAAGCGGGCAGCATCCACGAAGCCTTCGACACGCAGTCGATCTGCCCGCACAACGCGGGCCAGTGGGTCACCAGGCTGCATCCATTCGCCGAGATGCGGATAGACACGAACGACAACGCCATCAAGCGGTGCCAAGATTTTTCGACGGTTGATCGCGTCTTCAGCAGCCGCAATGTCAACCTCCTGTGACTGTACAGCCATCGTGGCGAGTTTGCGTTCAACCTGAGCCTGTTCGATCTGAAGTTCACCCCGTTTCCAGGTGAGCTGAAGCCTGTCGAGTTCCACACGAGTGACACTGCCTGGCACCCGATTATTCGACTCGTTCGCTTTGTCATATTCCGCTTTGGCCACCTGTTCAGCTGCCACGGCGTAGCGAACATCAACGTCGCTCTCCGCCTTCGCTTGGGCCTGGGCATGCTCCGCGACCGCCTTACGACGATCGAAGTCTGGCTGACTGTCGTCGATCCTCGCAATCAGGTCGCCACGGCTGACAACGTCGCCTTCGCGAATCTGCAGTTCCAGCAGCACGCCCGCTTCCCGTGCTGGCACTTCGGCCTCTTCCACGAGGGAAACGATGCATCGCTCGAGCACAGGCTCACCCTCGGCAGCCATCACCGGTCGAGGCGACATGCCGATGCCAGCCACGAAAAGGCCAACGGCAAGACACGCGAAAAGACGGAAACACATCATGAACGCAACTCCTGCTGATCGGTGGTGCTCGAGGCCTACCAGAGGCGGAAGAGGATCTGCGACTGCACAAAGGCGATCAGATCATGAAACCAGACGTAGCCCAACGATCGCGGGCCACAGTTAATCATTGCTGTTACGGTTGCACCGGCGCCGAGTTCTTCTCGTTCATGCCTGGAGGGGTCGATCGTGATCCGGACTAACACTGTGTTGCCTTCCTCACCACGAACTTCCGCCTGTTCATGGATGTCACGGACGGTGCCGTAGTGTCGAGTTCCGGGATCAGTCGCGAGCACGTAATCCACTTCGAGTGGCTCACCTTTGGCAGCGGCTTCTGCGTAGGCACGGTTGATGTGGCCGAGCCTGTCGTCAGACATGTGGATCTCGAGCTCCCATTCTCGCGACTTGTCTGCGACTGAGAGCAATGACTGCCCTTTCTCCACAGGGCGAAGCATCAGCCGATCCCGCACCTGCCAGGTAACGACAACGCCTTTGATGGGGCTGCGAACCTCCAGGTTTTCTCGCTTTGAGAGCAGGAGTCGATGCTGGGTCTCGAGGCTCTCAATCTCGCGGCGGAGCTGTGCCGCACGCCCAGAAAGCCGCGTCCGGTCGGCGGTCGTGAGCGTGCTGTCGGCAAGTGCTCGCTGGGTGGAGACGAGTTCTTCTTCACTGGAGGCCTGGCGGCCGAGCACGTCAGTGATCGCCACCTCGAGGTCCGTGTTGCGAAGCGTGGCCAGGAGATCCCCCTCCTCCACCTCCTCGCCATGGCGGGCCTTTTCGGTGAGCTGTTCAATCACCCCATCAATTCGGGCAAACACGTCCCGTCGATGCACCGGCTCGAGCGTGCCAGATCCCTCGAGCCGCAGATCTGCGGGCACCAGAATCAGTGCCGCAATCACGGCGACCGCGGACAGTGCCGCCAGGACAGTCTTCGGCATGTTGCGAGCAGATGTCAACGCCCGCGACTTTCCGAGAAGGTTGATCAGGCCGTAGAGCGGAAGCGTGGTATGGGAGACAGCGTTGGCAATCGCCACACGCCCATGCTCGGCCACCACCTCCACACGGGCCTTCTTGCCACCATCAAACGTGGTGGATTGAAACCACTCCACGACAAGCACGCCGACGGGGTCTGGCTTTGTCTTCGGTGCCGCTTCCGCTTTCGCGACGGCAACCGCATCCACACCGCCTGGCTTCACCACCGGTGCCGGACGAGGACGCTCGAGAGGCAGAATCGCCAGTGCCGTCGCGTGCGATTCGTCGATATAGATTTCGAGTTCTTCCTCAATCTGCGGAGGAAGTTCCCGGCCGGCTGTGGGATGCCAGAGAGGATCCCCTGCTCTCGCGACCGCGCGAGCGAGCGACTCGATCGACTTGACCGCCGTGGCTCGTCGCTCGATTGACTCCTGGCCACTCACCGCTTCAAGCCTGAGCTTGCGGCCCTTCTTGACCAGCACGCTGACCCGGTCACAGCCGATGATCCGCCGGGCCTCATTTGCCAACACGAAAGCGGTGGCAACAGGATCGAGTGACTCATGCACCGTCCGCGCGAAGCGATCGACCTGCGAAAGTGCTGTGCCCTGCGCATCGAGCATCCGCAGCTGCCGTCGCTCGAGATAACTGCCGGCAACCCCTCCGACCTGCTCAAGAAACTTGAGATAGCCTCGTTCGACATCAGGCATGTTGGGCTGATGGAGAACCTCGAGCAGGCCTGCTTTCGTGCCGGCGCGGTCAATCGGCACGCCCATCACGAGAAGTTCGGTGGGGTTCTTCGCGATCTGCTGGCCGTCTGGGCCCGCCAGGCCAGCCTTTGGCGGCACCATCATGCCAGCCGGAGCCGACATCAGCGACGTGACCAGTTTACTGTGGGCTTCCTGAGCCTCAGGGCTGCCCGTGAGCCCCGTTGTCTGAAGTCCGTGATGACAGATCGGCTCGACCCGGCCAGCCTCGTTGGCAAGCCAGACCAGGCCTGCGGCCGCTCCCATGGCCTCGAGCACACGGTCGAGAAGTCCACGAAAGAAATCTGCTTCGGCCATGTCGTTGCGGGAGAGCTGTTCGATCTCCTGCACCAACGACATGATCTGCTGGCGGGCAACCTCGACCTGACGAGGATCGACTGTGCTCATTGCTCTACCAGCCTCCAAATCACCCCAAAAACCTCTCCAACCGCTTCAACCAAAGTTACGACTTCGGCTGCTGGGCAGCAGCGGTCGCCTGCTGATGCTGCACACGACGGCTGATATCGAGCTCAAGCTGACCAAAGGCCTGCTCATGACGCTGGACCGCCATCATCAGGGCGCCAGCGAGACGCTTTGCCGTGTAGAAGTTGACGATGATTCGCTCGGTGAGCTGCACCGGATCGGGGCTGTTGCCGGTGACCTGCTTGTTGAGGCCGAAGTCGACGATCAACTCTTCTGGAGTGCCAGTCACGCGGCAGAAGTTAGCGTAATGAGCGACGATGTGTGACTCGTCGACAGGCATCTGAACGGGGGCGGCGGCTTCCTGTGGCTGATCTGCCATCGAATAACTCCAAGCTCTTGAAAGGAAACGGTCACATTGAATGGCGGAAAACCGCCCAACATCGGGCCTCAACTCTACCGTCGGCAGGAAAAGTCAACCAGTTCCAACAATCCGGAAAAAGTTGTCTGTTCCCTACAACCAGCGGAAGACTCGCAGGGCCACGCAGAACGATACGAAGGCCCAGGCCAAAAGGGTCGCCACTGCTGGAAAAACTTCCAGGAGCGTCAGTCCCTCGAGCATCACGCCCCGCAACGCATCCACGAGCGCCGAGAGCGGCAAGACCCGCAGCAACGGCTGCACCGCTTCGGGATACCGCTCCCGAGCGAAGAACACACCACTGCCGAGCCACATTGGCAGCATGACCACATTCAGCAGTCCTGACACGGTCTCAAGCGTGCGAGCTCGTGAGGCCGCCAGCAGGCCGATTCCGGCAAACGTGGTCGCTCCCAGCGCCACAAGCGCCGCAACCGCAAACACACTCCCGTAGATCTGCACGCCGAAGAGCCAGCCCGAGAAGAGCACGATCAGCAGCATCTCGGGAATCATGAACAGCATCCGGCTCGCCATCACAGCCACGAGAAACTCCCACCGCCGCATCGGTGTGGCGAGAAAGCGTTTGAGCAGGCCGCGAATCCTCATCTCGACAGTGACAAAGCCAACACCCCAGAGGCCGCCTCCCATCAGGGAAAGCCCCATCAGCCCGGGAATCAAAAAGTCGATGTAACGACTGCCCGGTTCTTCAACGAGCGAGTCTCGCGGACTGAGGAGATCTTCACGCCCGGCTGCGGCTTCCATGGCAGCTGCAGCCCGATCACGGGCCAACACCGCCTCGGGACGCGTGGGGTCAAAACGAAAGGCCACCTCAGCGTTGGCGAGAGGCTCAATCACCAGATCGATCCGGCCAGTCCGAAGCTGCTCTCTAGCGGCATCACGCGAAAGCACTGCGGTCTCAAAGCCTGCATTCTCAGAGAGACGCCGAGCGGCATCGGCCGCGAGCCCCTCCTGCTCCGCAGCGACCACCACGACAATCCGCGGCGTTTCGACGGGGCGTTCACGAAAGGCGATCCCGAGCGCCACAACCATCAACACGGGAAATCCATAGACCCAGAAGATCACTTCCGGCTCACGGCAGAACTCGACG
>Ga0181606_10000539_pt1 | contig 31191 bp, 13 predicted proteins | sample 041ome_10_FD_132994 | JGI IMG/M metagenome (GOLD analysis project Ga0181606, IMG submission 132994) | Coastal salt marsh microbial communities from the Groves Creek Marsh, Skidaway Island, Georgia - 041412US metaG (megahit assembly) | ecosystem: Environmental > Aquatic > Marine > Intertidal... | reverse complement strand
GATTCACTCTTTTTAGCCCCTTATGAAATAGCATCATTTGATCATTCAGGTTTAATGTTGCGAATTGGTTTGAATCCATCATCCAAATAAATATTCACATGAGCGATAACACTAACTATCAGCCGACCTACGAACAGATTATTGAACGTTTAAATGAGCTCATTATCAATGCTATGCCTGATACTGAGGGGGTGCCGGATCCTGAATTACCATTTTTAGAGATGGGTGCAAATTCCCTGGTCTTAATGGATGTGCAAAGAACGATTCAAAATGAATTCAACATTGAAGTTACGATTGGTCAGTTTTTTGAAGAATTGACCAACATACATTTTCTAGTTCAGCATATTGTTCAGGAATCTGCGGCCAAAGCAACCGCTGAATCTGCGGCCAAAGCAACAGCTGAATTAACCCGAGAGGTCGTACCTGAATTGGGACAAACACCGATTATGGAAGCCCCGATGAGTAGCACTCCACAAAGTAGTTTTAAATTAGATATGGACGTCTCGTTGGGGAGCGGGAATGGTAGGGTAGAGAGTGATACGGATATTCAAACAATTTTTGCGCGGCAAATTGAAGCCACTTCGCAGGCGCTTAACTCACTGGTTGAACGGCAACTTAGTTTTTTGGCGGGGGGCAATTTGGCTGGTGACATTCAGGAAAATAATGAACCAGCAAAGGTAAATAGGGCAGAGGCGAATACCACTAATTCGGCGCAAAAAGATCTCGGAGTGAATGAAAAGAAGGGGGCAAAGGAGAAACCAAAAAGTTCTATTCAGCCACAAAAAATGCTCTCAGCATTAGAAACAAGAGCCAGGGGTCTTACGGAAAGACAGCAAAAACATTTAGAAAAGTTAATTACTGATTACAACAAAAAAACAGCTTCATCGAAGGAGCATACTCAGAAATATCGGTCGGTTTTAGCAGATAGTAGAGCCGCCATTGGATTTCGTTTTACTACGAAAGAAATGCTCTATCCGTTGGTTTCAAATAAGTCCAGAGGTAGTCGCGTATGGGATATTGATGGCAATGAATATGTAGATATCTCAATGGGTCAAGGAGTTAGTCTGTTTGGACATCATCCAGAATTCATAGAAAAAGAACTCCATAGAATGGTGCTAGATGGCGTCGAAATGGGTCCTAGACCAGATAATGTGGGCGAGGTTGCTGAGTTAATTTGTGAAATGACAGGGTTTGACCGAGTTACTTTTACCAACAGTGGGACAGAAGCTGTCATGGCAGCTATGCGTTTAGCTAGGGCCGCAACAAAAAGGGATAAAATAGTAACCTTTGAGGGGGCCTGGCACGGACATTCAGATTCGGTTATGGGAATGAGAGTGGAGGAAGTAGATGGGGAGCCAGTCTCTAAACCTATCTCTCCTGGTACACCCATGGGAGCTGTAAAGGATCATTATGTGTTAGTTTATGATGAGCCTGAATCGTTGGACTTCATACGCAAACATGGTCATACTATCGCTGCGGTAATGGTTGAACCTGTTCAAAGTCGAAACCCAGCAGTACAGCCAGCTGAATTTCTTAAAGAACTTCGTTCGCTAACCTTGGAAACAGGTTCCTTGCTTATTTTTGATGAGATGATAACAGGTTTCCGCTCACATCAAGGAGGCGCACAAGCCTGGTTTGATATTGAGGCTGATATGGCCACTTATGGTAAAGTGATTGGCGGTGGATTGCCTATTGGTGTAGTTGCAGGGAAAAGTCATTTAATGGATCCAATAGATGGAGGTATGTGGTCTTATGGGGACATATCCTATCCAGAAGTTAATCGGGTGGTTTTTGGGGGGACTTTTTGTCAACACCCTCTTTCTATGACTGCCTCATTAGCAACACTTAAGCATTTGAAAAAGGAAGGGAAAAAACTTCAGCAGGAGTTAAATGCTAAGACAAAAAATTTAGCAGAAGAGTTAAATGAGTGGTTCAAAGATGAAGAGGTGCCTATTTCGATTGCGTACTTTGGCTCACTTTTTAGGTTTGAATTCAATACCAATTTTGAGCTATTGTATTACCATATGAACCTTAGAGGGGTATTTGTATGGGAATGGAGAAATTGTTTTTTATCTACTGCTCACACCGACCGTGACATTGAATTTATTATTTCTGTAGTTAAAGAATCGGTCTTAGCAATGAGAGATGGTGGGTTTATACCCCCTAAAAGCAATGCTCATCCTACCAATTCATCTAACCCTAAACATGATATGAACAGTGAGGGTAGGGTTGATGAACGTCGCTTTTCATTGAGCTTAGCGCAGAAGCAGTTAGCTACCTTATCAGCTATTACACCCGAAGCATCATTAGCATATCATATTAGCCCATTATTGTCAATGAAAGGCTCATTGGATATCGATTCATTGAAAAAGGCTGTTGAAATGGTTGTACAGCGTCACGAGGCATTAAGAACAACCATCATTGGGGTGGATGAGGGAGTAGTTTCACCCAAGATTACAACCGTGGCGGCAGGACTTTTTAATGAACTAGATCTCTCAAAAAAGAAAAATAAGAAAGCGGCCTTAGATCAGGCTTTACAGCAGCAAGCTACCACGCCTTTTGATTTAACAAAAGACCCATTATTTAACTGTACACTAATTCGATTAGCAGACAATGACCATCGCTTGTTGTGCAAAGCGCATCATATTATCGTAGATGGTTTGTCAATGAATATCATCATTCAAGAATTGGCATCTTGTTATACCAATTTTGTTAATAAAACCCCATTTGAGCTTCCCTCAGCCAAACAGTTTAGTGATGTTCTGGCATGGCAAAAGGAACAAGATTTTTCAAAACAAGAAGCATATTGGTTAAATGAGCTAGCGGAACCCACTTCACGCTTAGAGCTACCTAGCGATAAGCCAAATTCTACCTTAAAAAGTTATAAAGGAGGGAGAATTTCAAAGGAAATTGATTCCAACCTTGTCCAAAGTCTAAAGCAATTTAGTAAAAAGAATAATGCTACAGAGTTTATGACATATTTTGCCATCCACGCACTGTGGTTGCATAAAATGACCGGTCAAAATGAAATTATTATTGGAATGCCTGTTGCGGCCCGTTCTTTCAAAGGTAGTGAATCAGTCGTAGGCTATTGTACTCATCTCATTCCCATTAAATCGAACTATGATCCCAAAGCGTCATTTCAGACTTTTTTAACGAGTATTCGAAAAAAACTACTTCAAGGCTACCAGCATCAGGATTATCCATACTCCCAACTTTTGAATGCACTCAAGACTACGTCCAATCATGGAACAAAAAGCCCCATTCAAGTTGTGTTTAATGTTGATCGTGTAGGTGAACATCCCAATTTCGCTAATCTGAAGGTTGAATGGGCCTCACAAAAAGTGTTCAATGTGGCTTTTGATTTAGTTTTTAACATCATGGAATTAGAGGAAAAAGTGGTTATAGAATGTGATTATAGCACGGATAAATTCTCTGAACAAAGCATAGATCACTTCGTTGAATATTTTCAAACATTATGCCGCCATGTTTTACTAGATATAGAGTCCCCTATGTCAAATCTCTCGTTAATGAACAAGCAGGCGGTGCAAGATTGGGTTGTAACATGGAATAATACAAAGCATGATTATCCCCCGTTTTCGAGTATAGTAGACTGGTTCGATTCCATAGCTGAGAAGCATAAAGATGATCCTGCGGTCACTTCTGAACAAAGTGGTATGACCTATGCTCAACTTAATGATAAAAGTAATGCCTTAGCATCGATGTTAGTGGAAAAAGGGCACGGTAAAGGTAGTTTAGTTGGTATGCATTTGAACCGTTCGGCTGACGTATTGGTTGCAATTTTCGGAATTTGGAAAGCAGGGGCATCTTATGTTCCTATTGATCCAAGTTATCCGAAAAAGAGAGTGCAATTTATACTGGACGATTGCCAACCAGTATGTATTATTAGTACCAAAAAAGAGGCTGAGTTATTCAAGAGTTCTAGTGTAGATCAGCTCATTATAGATGCGGATGACCTGGCGTGGGAAACGACCTCAGCAACCACAATAACCCGTTTAAGCAGTAAACCGGAGCGAGAAGATCTTGCTTATGTAATGTACACGTCCGGGTCTACAGGAGAACCAAAAGGAGCTATGATCACTCATAAAGGACTCCTTAACTATATCCATTGGGCTACTTCTTATTACAAATCGAATAAGGGACTAGGTGCGCCAGTTCATGGTTCAATAGCATTTGATGCAACCATAACAAGTTTATTGACCCCATTACTTTCTGGAACGAGCGTTCATCTCATGACAACCGAAGGCATTGAAATTGAGTCCTTGCATCAACTACTAGCCGAACGCCAAAAATACGGTAAAAAATCATGGTCCATGCTAAAGTTAACTCCATCTCATTTAGATTTGTTATCCGCTACTTTGGCCAATAAGGATAAAAAGGGAGTGTGTAATTGCCTGATATTAGGAGGAGAGGCCTTATCATATAGCAGTATTTTACCATGGCGCGAATATGCTCCCAAAACGCGGATTATAAATGAATATGGCCCTACAGAAACGGTGGTAGGATGCGCGGTATATGAAGAAAAGAATTCAGCATCAGGAGCAGCATCAGGAGCAGTTCCTATAGGAAAACCAATTTGGAACACTCAATTATTCGTATTAGATGAGTCCAAAAACCCACTCCCACCCGGGATAGAAGGAGAACTTTTTATCGGGGGTGACGGTGTGGCTAAAGGGTACTTACATCGTGATGAACTTAGTAAAGAACGATTCATTTCCCTGCAAGAAACAGGCCTTAGCGCATACGATATAGCACCAGCAGAGTCTAAATTATATGCAACAGGTGATCGTGTGAAGCTACAGTTTGATGGAAACTTACTCTTTTTAGGTCGCTCAGATTCTCAGGTCAAATTACGAGGATATCGTATAGAAATTGCAGAGGTAGAGCATACCATCAAAGAACTCCCTAGCATTGATCAAGTGAAAGTGATTAAAGAACATAATCCAGAAAAATTAGTTGCATTTATAGTGGTTAAAACCGGGATTCAGCTAACAGAGGCGGAGGTGAAATCGGCACTTTCCCAATCCTTACCAGACTATATGATTCCAACGAAGTGGGTTTTTCTTTCAACACTACCATTGACGGTTAATGGTAAAGTAGACTTGGATATGTTAGCAGCGATGAAAGGTCGTGATACGTCGCTTAATGAGACAGTCACTGACGCATCACTAAATAAAATTCAGCATAAAATTTCTTTGATATGGCAAGAATTACTGGATAAAGTAGATATATCTAAGCATGATAATTTCTTTGAAATAGGCGGCGATTCAATGCTGGTTTTACCCATGAAAGATCGATTAAACGAAGCCTTTTCAATCGAATGCACGCCAGTTGATGTATTTCGGTATCCAAGTATCAATGTTATGGCGAAGTACATACAATCCCTTCAAGTCAGTCATCATAATCCAGTAGGACTGAAAGGAAACGCGAGATTGGATGAGCCTATTCAACAGAAGCCTACCTTAACTGGAAGGAAAAGTCGGAGTCAGGGAGCTAAGAAGCCCTTTAAAAAATTGAGTGGACGATAATGGATGAAACTCAATAAATCGGTATAAGATGACTCTTTAGGCTTATAAAATGGCCAACATAGTATGAAATTAGAATTGGTGAAACTTTGAAAGAAATATAGCATGAGTGAAGTAGAACAGGAAAATGCCGGGACAATTGCCATAGTAGGCATGCACATACGAGTACCAGGGGCGGATTCATTAGATAGTTATTGGAAAAATCTAAAGGATGGGATCTGTTCCATTACCTTCTTTGATGATGACGAATTACTGAAAGCAGGAATGGCACCTGAAATGGTAGAGGAAACTAATTTAGTTAAGGCAAATGGTTTTCTTGATGGGATAGATAAATTTGATGCCGATTTTTTTGATATGACTCCAAAAGAAGTAGAAATTTTGGATCCTCAACACCGGCTTATGATGGAAGGAGTTTGGAAAGGATTAGAACATGCTGCAATAGATCCTTATGGATTTCCGGGTCGTATTGGACTTTATGGAGGGGTGGGGTTTAATGGATATTTGGTTCATCATATTCTAAACGCGCCTTCCTTAATGCACAGTGCAGGCGAATGGCAATTAAGCTTAAGCAACGATAAAGATTTTGCAACTACTCGGATAGCCTATAAATTTAATTTACAAGGCCCTGCCATAAGTGTGAATACTGCTTGTTCAACTTCCCTAGTGGCCACTACACTTGCCGCTCAAAGTTTACTAAATCACCAAACCGATGTAGCCATTGCGAGTGGGTGCTCAATTCAATTACCTCAAAATCAAGGCTATATCTATACAAAAGGAGGCACCTTATCACCTGATGGGTATTGTCGGCCCTTCGATACAAAAGCAGCAGGGACGATTGATGGAAACGGGACGGCTTCGGTTGTTTTAAAGCGATACGAAGATGCCATAGCTCAAGGGGATACTATTTATGGAGTTATCCGAGGATTTGCCGTAAATAATGATGGCAATGTAAAAGTAGGATATACTGCTCCAAGTGTAGAGGGACAGGCTGATGTAATTCTTGAGGCCTTAGAAATGGCCAATCTGGAACCAGGGGACATCAGTTTTATTGAAACACATGGGACTGGAACAGATTTAGGTGATCAAGTTGAAATAACTGCATTAGCGGAAGTTTTTTCTTCGAATAGTACCCTTTGCCACATTGGATCGGTAAAAAGTAATATTGGGCATTTAGACACCGCTGCAGGACTTGCTGGTCTAATCAAGGTGGTACTGAGTATGCAAAACGAAGTTATACCTCCCACATGTCATTTTACCGCCCCAAACCCAAACTTAAATTTAGAAGCAACTCCATTCAAGGTTAATGCTCATGCTATTTCTTGGGAGAAAAAATCAAAGGTACCAAGACGTGCAGGAGTAAGTTCTTTTGGAATAGGCGGGACAAATGTTCATCTAGTTGTTGAGGAATATAAGGCGCCAGAACAATCGAAAAATGAGCCGCATTGGCTGGTACTACCATTTTCGGCTAAAACAATCCCTGCCTTGCTGTCTTCCATAGAAAATGTACTTGAGTTTTTACAGCATCATGAGGAACACGCTATTTCAGATGTAGCCTATACATTACAAACTGGGCGATCTGTATTTGATCTTCAGGCGGTTTGGGTACTGCCTGCAAATGATAGAACGAGTCTGATTCAAGAGTTGGAAAGCAATATTCAAGCCCTTAAAGAGATAGTATCCTACCAATCGGGCCAAGCCAACCAACCAAAGAATACAACCTCAGATAGAGATCTAATCCTAACCCATTCATTGGAATGCATCGCCGCAGCAGAAGAAGGTGGTGTACCTATTGAATTCACCAATGCAGCTAAATATTGGTTAGGAGGGACAGATCCAGAATGGGATGGGTTCATGCAGGGTTGTAAAAGAATTGCTTTGCCTGGCTACCCATTGAAATACGATAGCTTTTGGGTTTCTGGTGGAAAAAAAGAGTTAGATAGTACTGACTCGGTTACTAAAATTGAACAGATAGACCGCTGGTTTTATCTGCCAAGTTGGAAAAATTCACTACCACCTATGCAACAACCCATGGAGACCTCAAACTGGTTAATCATAGGTGGGAATTCAGAGTGTACAGCTAAGATGGCACTATTTTTAAAAGAAAAAGGCCATGAAGTCAGAATAGTGCATGATTTAACCAGCCCATTTGAATTAGATGAGCAGTCCCCCTACGCCAGAGAAATGAAGGCAAGTGGATTTCCAGTTCACCATTTGGATAGTACATTGAGCAGTGCATGGACTTCTTTTTTTAAAGAAAACCCATCCTATGCACCTAATCACGTTATTCACACTACTTTATTTGGAGTATCTGCTTCAGACGAACAATTAATGTCCTTGGCTTTTGACGGATTATGCAGTCTAGGATATAGCTTGGGACATACGTTTATGAGTGAGGATATATCTGTGCATCTACTATCGGACGGAATTTTTTCTTTTGCTCCAAATGAATCATTACGACCAGAAAAAACCACTGCCTTAGGGCCGTTAAAAGTGATGGCTCAAGAATATCCAAACATTCATACATGCGCCATAGACGTAGAGACAAATTTTAGATTACCCTTGTTAATGAATGAACTTATGTCCCCCATAAAGCATACCCATTTGGTGTATAGAGGTGGCGAACGTTGGATAGAAACTTTTGAAGCAGTAGATGCTAAGAGTGTACAGGAAAACAGGGAGTTAATGGGTAACTCAATTGGTTCCCGAATTGTCGAAAATGGATGTTATGTCATAACAGGTGGATTAGGTGAAATAGGATTAACATTGGCAACCCACCTTGCAAAACGAAATAAGCTGCATTTCACCTTAATTGGAAGAAGTACTTTTCCTGATCAACAAGAATGGGATACCCTCATATCACATTCAAGCACATCGCAGCGGTTAAAAAATCAAATTAAGCAAATAAAGGAAATTCAAGATGGTGGATCTACCGTTGAGCTCCGGTCGGCTGATGTGAGTGATTCAATGGCAATGAGCCAAATATTTGATGAGATTGAGAAGAAGTACAAACAGCTTAATGGTATTATTCATGCCGCAGGTATAGTAGGAGAGGATTCCTTTGTTAGTCTGGATGAGGGAGTGTCTGAACAAGGATATCAAAAAAATAAAGCCCAATTCCCTTCAAAAGTAGACGGAACAGCTACATTAGCTACTATTTTAGCACATAGATCATTTGATTTTTGTTTGGTTTGCTCGTCGCTCTCACCCATTCTGGGAGGGCTTGGTTTTTCCGCATATGCAGCGACTAATCTCTATGCCGATGCCTTAGTGTCTAAGCTAAATAAGAACGAACCAGGTAAATGGATTACAGTCAACTGGGAGGGGTGGATCTTTGATGATGGTGACGTGCCTGGCGATCAGGTTCATTCCTCAGCGTTGGAATTGGGTATGACTCCTGAAGAAGGTTGTTTGGTTTTTGACCGAATAATGAGTGTGTTACCCAGCGATAGAATTGTTGTCTCCAGTGGTGATTTGACACGAAGATTAGAACAGTGGGTAAATAAATCGGATCAAGGGCAAAGTGCTGTCGATACCCCTACTCATGATAGGCCAATGCACATAGGCGCCTATGCTGCCCCAAAAACCTCGGTAGAAAAAGAACTAGTAATAATGTGGGGCCATTTATTGGGAATAAAGGATATTGGAATCGAGGATAGCTTTTTTGAATTAGGGGGGAATTCCTTATTGCTCACTCAAATGGTGGCTCTCATAAGAAAAAGCTTCAAAGTAGAACTAGCATTATCTGCTTTATTTGAGCATCCAAACATACATCAAATTGCTAGTGGGATCGAAGAAGCCCTAAACAAAACGGTTGCTTCGGAAGACAGAGAAGAGGGTGTAATTTAGCATGACCAAGAACACCAAAAGCCAAGATGCTATTGAAGAGATTTTAAGCTTGATTGATGCAACCGAGTCAAAAGATATTAGACTTTATGTTAGCGAAGGTAGTTTAAAGTTCAATGCACCTAAGGGTGCAATGGATGAGTCAATCATTGGTCAGTTAAAAAAAAATCGGGAAGGGTTGATATCCTATTTGACGGAGATAGAAGAGGCTGAGCAACTTATTGAACACCCCATTCCCAAGCAAAATGGTTCCAACGGTTATCCATTAAGTTTTGCCCAGCAAAGGTTTTGGTTTTTAGATCGTCTAGCTGGAGGTAATAGCCCCATCTACAATATGCTACCCATTGCTTTAGAAGTGACTGGCAAAATCGATGAACAAGCACTTCAAAAATCAATGGATCATGTCCTGCTACGCCATCCTATTCTTTCTAATAAGTTCACCATTGAAGGAGATGAACCACGGCAATTTCCAGGACAAAAAGGTCAAATACCTATTGAAATATACGACCTGAGGGAATCATTAGATTCAGCGGAAATAGTTCAGGAACAAGTAGCTCAAATTATACTCAAAGAAGGCGAATTTCCTTTCGATTTAGAAACAGGTGGTCCGTTGGTTAGAATCGGCTTAATACATCTGTCTAATACCCAGCATGTCATGATCCTGACCTTACACCATATTGTTGCCGATGGATGGTCCTTAGGTATTATAGTGGAAGAGTTCTCCCACCTGTACGAATCATATGTGAAAGGGAAACGCCCAAGGTTGGCAGATAACAATTTGCAATATGGCGATTTTGCCCATTGGGAGCGTAAACGCCTGAACAGGTCTTTTTTAAATCGATATCTGCATTATTGGAAAAAAGATCTTGAAGAAGTGCCAACCTTACTAAATCTGAGTACGAATCGGCCAAGACCTAGGTTACAAAGCTTTAATGGGAAAACCTTGAGTTTTATGCTCGAGCCAAAACTTACGCGAGAACTAAAAAACTTTGCTCATGATCATGGAGCTACTCCCTTTATGGTATTATTGTCGGTCTTTGGTATTGTTTTAGGCCGTTATGCCAGGCAAAAAAATTTGGTTATTGGTACCCCAATGTCAATCCGCTCACATAAAGACTGTGACCCTTTGGTTGGTTTATTTCTAAACACCATACCACTTCGGGTTGATGTAACTGGAGAGCCAAATTTTTACCAAGTATTAAACAGTGTCAAGGGTAGAACCTTGAAGGCGTTTGAATATGGTGAGGTTCCCTTTGAAGAACTTCTTCAAGCACTTAACATTGAACGAAATTTAAATCATACCCCACTTTTCCAAGTACTTTTTGCGTTGCAAAATGCACCCATTGGGGAGATGAGCTCGGGTGATTTAACCATTAATCCAATAGAACCCGAGAACAGTAAAGCTCCTTTTGACTTGGTTCTTTCAATGGAAGAAATACAACAGGGAATACGAGGAAGATTTAGATATAATACCGACCTGTTTGATCGTGAGACTATATCGGCGATGTCGGGCCACTTCATTCAGCTACTCACCAACGCACTTACTACTCCGGAAACAAATGTGCACGAGTTAGCTATGATTACAGAAGAAGAATGTCATGCACTAAAAGTATACAGGGGAGATCGAAAAAGCTATCCTGTTACCCAAACCATTGCCCAAATTATTGATGAGACTATACAAAGGTATCCTGATAAAACAGCATTAAAGCATCATGAGTTTAGCTATACGTACAAGGAATTTGGAGGTAGAGCTGCGGTTATTTTAACAGAACTTGAACAGCTGGGTGTGGGACAAGGAGATCGGGTAGGGATTTTCATGGAGCGTACACCTGACCTACTGTGTGCAATATTCGCGGTGTTGAAAATAGGTGCGACTTATGTTCCTATGGAAACCTCTAATCCCTTAGACCGAATTCAGTTTATGACTGAAGATGCAGGAATAAGCGTGATGGTTACCGATGCTGCTAATAAAGAGGTGTTGAAACCTATAGGTCAAATCACCTGCCTAAATGTGACTAAGCTATCAGCACAAAATAGAGAAGGACAACGATTGCAAAAGATTGAGGGTGCCCCAAATGATGTAGCTTACATTATCTACACATCGGGATCAACGGGGAGGCCTAAAGGAGTTGAGGTTACCAATGCCAACGTAATCCGACTGTTTAAAAGTAGTGAATCTCTTTTCGGTTTTGGGGCAGATGATGTTTGGACTATGTTTCACTCGTATGCTTTTGATTTTTCTGTTTGGGAAATATTTGGCGCATTATTACAGGGTGGGTGTTTAGTTATTGTTCCAAAAGAAGTTGCAGTAGACCCCAAATCTTTCCATGCCCTGCTTCAAAAAGAATCTGTTACGGTACTCAATCAAACTCCATCTGCATTTTACCAACTGGCCCATGTAGACAGCATGCAAGAAACGCGGTTGAACACGTTGAAATGGATTATTTTCGGTGGTGAAGCTTTAGGGCTTAACAACCTGAAACCATGGACAGAAAAGTATGGGTTTGAAGCCCCTGAGTTAGTAAATATGTATGGGATTACCGAAACAACGGTACATGTTACTTTTCATAAAATTGAATCCGAAGATGTTCAAAAAGGACTTAGTGTAATTGGTAAACCACTGCCCGATCTAAGTATTGATATCTGCGATGAGTATGGTGCTCTAGTACCGATTGGGGTTCCTGGGGAACTATTGGTCGGTGGGGATGGATTAGCAAAGGGTTATTTGAACTTACCAAGGTTGAATGAAGAACGATTTGCACATCATAAGATTCACAAGGGGTTTAATGAGGAGCGACTATACCACAGTGGTGATTTAGTAAAAAGAGTTAGAGATGGTTCTTTACACTACTTAGGGAGAATTGATCAACAGGTAAAAATTCGTGGGTATAGAATTGAAATTGGAGAGATAGAGGCCCAGATGTCGTCCTTTGATAAGGTGAATGAATCAGTGGTTGTTTTAAGAAATGAACCCACCGGATCGGAGTTGATTGGCTATGTTACCACCCATGAACAGGGGCAAAATTCGTCCATTATCCAAGAGTTAAGAGAATTTTTGCAAAAAAAATTACCTGATTATATGGTGCCGAAAGCCATCGTTATTCTGGAAAAAATCCCTCTAACCGTCAATGGAAAATTAAATAAAAAAGAACTTCCATTACCGGGTAGAGAATTGCGCGTTAATGAAACAACATTCAAAGCACCTGTAACAGCTCTAGAGAAGGAGATAGCAGGTTTATGGGTAGATATTCTAAAACTAGAACGAGTTGGTTTAGCAGACAATTTCTTTGAATTAGGTGGGGATTCAATTAAAGGGGCAATCTTTGCCAATAGAATGCAAGAAAAAACAGGGAAGGTGTTTTATGTGGTAGCTCTTTTTGAAGCCCCTACAATAGAAGAGCTCGTACCCTATATTAAAAATCATTACCCTGAAATTTTGACTGGCTATGAAGAAGGGGTAGGAGAATTAGAAGAGGTGGATACACCTATAACTGAGACTATCTTAAAGAATGATATAGTTCGTTTTAAAGAGTCCATATTACCGCTTCCGTCATACGAAGAGACAAGTGCTAAAAAGAATACCAAGGCAATCTTTGTTCTTGCTCCGCCCAGATCTGGAACTACCTTATTGCGGGTGTTATTAGGTGGTCATACGGCATTATTTGCTCCACCAGAATTAGAATTAATGCCTTTCAATACCTTAGCAGAGCGTAAACGTATCTGTAGTGGCCGAGATGCTTTTTGGTTAGAAGGAACCTTGCGAGCAATAATGGAAATCCATGGCTATGATGCTGACCAAGCGAAAGCCTACATGCAAAATTTTGAAGATAAGAATCTAAGTACTAAAGACTTTTATGGCGAATTGCAGTCTACATTGGGCGAAAGAATCTTGGTCGACAAATCACCATCCTACGTTTTAGATTCAAGCATACTTAATAGGATTGAGCAAAATTTTGATGAAGCTTATTTCATTCATTTGCATAGGCATCCTTTAGGCATGATTAATTCATTTGTAGAAGCGAAACTTGATCAGATCTTTTTCCGGTATCCTCATGAATTCACAACCAAGCAATTAGCAGAACTCATTTGGGCCCACAGTCATCAAAATATCCTTGAGTTTTTGCAGACCATTCCAGCTAACCGGCAGTATCAAATATCATTTGAGCAGATGACGGCTAAGCCCGAGCAGGAGATGCAGAATATCTGTAACCACTTAGGATTACCATTTGAATCCGAAATGCTTCAAATATATCAGAAGAATGAGAAAAAACGGCGCATGACGGATGGAATTCACGAAGAATCTAAAATGCTTGGTGACGTAAAATTCCACACACATAAAGGTATAGATTCATCTGCAGCGAATCGCTGGAAAAAGCAGTTCAATTTTGACATGTTGCACACCGAAACTCAAGCGGTTGCGCATAAATTAGGCTATTTAGAGGATGTTAGTACATCGGCCACATTGGGTACATTAACCAGTGAATATAAGTCAGATTCCGTGCCTCAGAATGACGTATCAGCGAGTACGGATAAACCTAACAGTAGCGATGTAACCATTCGTTATCCCTTATCCTATGCGCAAAAAAGGTTGTGGTTTTTTGATCGATTAGAGACGGGTAACAATGTGTATAATATGCCCATTTCTCTGAGAATCAATGGAGCACTAAACTATTTGGCCATGGAGAAGGCCGTGCATTCACTGACTCAGAAGCATAGCATTTTGAGAAGCCGTTATGGCCTAGAAAACAGTGATCCTTACTACACCATATCACCTAAAAGTTTAACGCTATCACTAGTTAATGTTTCTGCCCTTAAAGGAGCACAACATAAAGAAGCGTACAATAGGTGGATGGATGATTTTTGTTCCGCTCCCTTTGACTTAGAGAAGGGACCATTATTTCGAGCTCTGTTACTAAAAACAGATGATAACACCCATGTTTTGGTGCTAAATATGCATCATATAGTTTCAGACGGGTGGTCAATAGGTCTTATTGGTAAGGAGTTGGAATCGTTTTACAATGAATGGGAAAAGGGGGTAGTTTCGACGGATTCGAATGGGGTAGAAAAGCTGAAGGAAGCTATGTCCGAGTCTGAAATAATAGGGTATCATGAGTATACAAAATGGCAGCTAGAATTAGAGGAAAACGGAGATCTAAGTCGTCAAATAGGTTACTGGAAACAGCAATTAAGTGATGTGCCTAGGTTATTAGAATTACCTACCGATTTTCCGCGACCGGCGATTAAGACCTATAAAGGTAAAACCACCATATTTGATATTGACCAAGAGCAATTTGATCGCTTAAAAAAACTAGCTCAGCATACAAAAACAAGTCCATATATGGTTTTAATGACTGTTTTTGGGGTCATCCTCCATAAGTATACGGGACAAAATATACTACCCATAGGGTCTCCTGTGGCGAATAGAAAAAAAGAGGAGTTCGAATCATTAATCGGTTTTTTTGTTAATACTCTTGTCGTCAAATTAACTCTCGAACCAGAAAAAACATTTTTAGATTTATTACAGCATGTTCGCAATCATGTTTTAGGAGCATTACAACATCAAGATGTATCCTTTGAGCAGTTAGTCGAGGAACTTGAACCCGAACGGAACATGGGTTTCACACCTTTATTTCAGGTCATGTTAACCATGCAAACGGAAAAAATGGCGTCCCCCTCACTCAATGGCGTTGAAGTTACAATTGATGATTACAGTAATGATATTGCTAAATATGACTTGACCCTATTATTTGCTGAATATTTGGATGGGTTGCGATGCCATATGGAGTGGAGCACAGATTTATTTGAAGAGTGGCGAATCAAACAATTAGGAAATCATTTTAGGCATGTTTTGTCACAAGTACTTCACAATTCCAGTGCCATGGTCCAGGAGATTGGGTTGCTTGATCTTGATGAAAAGCAGCGAGTCAGTGAAGTTTGGAATAATGCTCACTTTAAAAAACAAGAGTATCGGTCCATCATCCAATGTATCGATACCCACGGAAAACAGACCCCTGAAGCGTTAGCTATTGAGTTTCATGATCGGGTAATGACCTATAAGCAAGTAATGGAGCGTTCCAATCAGTGGGCACACTATATTCGATCATTAGACATTCCAGTGGGTTCAACTATAGCGGTAATGGTGCCACGTTCAGAGCATCTAATTATCTATCTCTTGGCAATTTGGAAAGCTGGTTGTTCGTATATACCCCTCGATCCAGAATATCCTTCACAACGAATACACATGATTTTTGAGGATACTGAGGTCGCTTTAGTGATAACATCGTCTCAACTTTCATCTAAATTACCTAAGGTAAATAAGCTCATTGAAATTGAAACGCTGGTTAATGAGTTTGGCATCTTTTATCCTGAAGTAGTTATTACTTCGAGTGAAAAAACTACTCAATCAATACATAAGTATGCCGATGAACCACCTCAGATTAAGATGAGCTCGAGTGATTTAGCATACATCATCTTTACTTCTGGATCGACAGGGCGACCAAAAGGAGTTATGATCCATCACTCGGCGCTTATGAATTTTATCCAAAGTATGATTACAACTCCTGGGGTTGGGCCAGATGATAAATTTTTAGCGACAACAACCATTGCCTTTGACATAGCCGTACTAGAAATATGGGTTCCCTTAGTTGCTGGGGCAGGGGTATGTGTAGCGGATGAAGCTCAGACGAGAAATGGCGAAGAATTATTGCGAATCATCAAGGAAAAGAACGTTACGCTATTGCAAGGAACTCCGGTTACCTGGCAAATGATGATGGATTCTGGTTGGGATGCACCCATTCCGCTTAGATGTTTAAGTGGTGGGGAAGCTCTACCAAAAACTCTTGCTTTGGAAATTTTAGAAAGGAGTAGTGAGCTTTGGAACCTTTATGGACCAACAGAAACGACCGTATATTCCGCTATTTATGAGTGTGAAAAAGAAGCCATTGTATCAGGTCCAAATATAGTAAGTATTGGCTATCCCATTGACAACACAGTTATTTATATACTGGATAAAGAGTTACAGGCTAAGCCCTTCGGTTTGGTTGGTGAACTCTATATCGGTGGGCAAGGGGTTGCTAAAGGCTATTATGGAAGAGGCGACTTGACTCAAGAAAGATTTATTGAAAATCCATTTGTAGCAGGTGACACAATCTATCGAACAGGCGATTTAGCCTACTATAATGCAAACGGATCAATCCACTATATCGGCAGAGCTGACCAACAGGTTAAGTTACGAGGCTATAGAATTGAATTGTCGGAAATAGAGTATCATCTAAAGCAATATGGGGGAATAAACCATGGCGCTGTTGCCATTGTGGGAGAAGATTTTGACGCACAATTGGTTGCATTTATACAAGTGACAGATCGGGAAAATAAGATTCAAGGTGATGGGATTATTGACTATCTGTCTACAGTATTACCCGATTACATGGTGCCTAAATACGTCCTGACTTTAGAGGAATTGCCAAAAACACCGAATGGGAAATTAGATCGAAAGGCACTTTCTACCTACGAAATTTTAGACTTCGAGCGTAAAGAAAAAGAAGTTTTAGCTCCAAGGGATCATGTTGAACGGGAGTTAAAAATTATTTGGGAATCGGTGTTGAAAAGAAATAACATTTCTATTTCGGATAACTTTTTTCAGGTTGGGGGTCATTCACTCATAGCGGTAAGATTGTTAGCTAACATTCAAACTCACTTTAAGGTGCAATTGCCTTTGGCTGTTATTTTCCAACGCCCTACGATCCAGGAAATGGCCCAAACGATTAAGCTTGGAAAAAACCAAGACTATTGGGAAGCCATTGTGCCATTAAGGACGTCAACTAAGGATACAAAAGGCACTCTGTTTTGTATTCCAGGAGCCGGTGGCAATGTTCTATACATGCAATCAATGGTTCAGCAGTTATCTAGTCAGTGGAATATTTATGGCTGTCAACCACCGGGCCTAGATGGCCGAACGCAGGTTCTGCACAAAATGGATGACTTGGCTTCTTATTATTTAGATGCCATAAAAGAACTTTTGCCAAATCATTTTACCTTAAACAGTGTGAGTACACCTATTGTTCTACTGGGGCATTCATTTGGTGGCCTAGTAGCTTTTGAGTTAGCTGAAAAGCTGCGTCAAAAAGGTGTAGAAATTCAGGAGTTGATTATTCTTGATACGCCTGCTCCTCATTTTGTCGAACCAACAGGTTTGAATTGGTCTTCATCAAAGTGGTTTGCGCAGATTGCTCAGATTGCAAGCCATCAATTTAATGTTAGTTTAGGACTATCAGAAGATCATTTTGAGGTGTTAGACACCGAAAAAGAGCAGTTAAGTTTATTGCTATATCGTTTGATTGAAGAAGGAGTATATCCAAAAGGTGCTTCTTTAGAGCAGTTAAAAGGATTTATTGACGTCTATAAAAGTAATCTCCAAATGGATTATCTGCCTGAGCGTCCTTTGGATGGAACTAAGGTTTCTATTTATAAATCAAAAGAGTTACAGCCAGACGAATTAAGGGATGAAAGGGCTCAGAAAATTCGGGAGGAACTCAATTTAGGATGGGACCGTTGGATTTCAGATCCTATAACGTTGAACGTGGCTCCTGGTGACCATTTAACCATGTTGCACACTAATAATGTGATGGAATTGGTCCATACAATAAATCTATCGATTGAATCTGTCCAAAAGGAGGGAGTAGATCAGGATGATAATTAAACACCTCCTTTTTAGGCCTCTTTCAATAAGAGGGTCAATCTCAACTCTATTCGCAATTATCATATGAATCTTTATGCTATTCCCTATGCAGGTGGGCACTCCTTAGTTTATCGTAGTTTAAGTGAAGCACTGAGCCCTCAAGTAACACTCCAGCCACTAGAATTGCCAGGCCGAGGTAAGCGGGCAAAAGACGAATTGAAGCATGATATCCATGATATAACGGAAGATTTATTTCAGTCAATGCGAAATGATTTAATAAGTAACAATAGGTATGCCATTTTTGGTCATAGTATGGGTTCCCTGTTAGCTTATCTGTTGACTGTTAGGATTAGGAACGAAGGCTTGCCTATGCCTAGTCATTTATTTTGTAGCGGCCATAGTGCACCGAGTATCCCAAAGATTGATATGGTCAAGGATGCTCCTAAATATTCGGCTTCATCGGAAGTTTTTTGGGCATATATTGATAGTCTAGGTGCTTTACCTCCCGAGTTAAAGGAGCATCAAGAGCTTATGAACTACTTTGAGCCTATCATTAGAGCAGATATTCAAGCTTTAGAAAAGTATAAATACCAAGAATTAAAGGAAGCCTTGCCTGTGCCAATTCATGTTTTCTATGGAGTAGAAGATTCTGAAACTCCAGTGTATGGACTTTTTCCGTGGCAGAACGAATCTATGCATATGGTCAATTTCCTGCCTAATGAAGGCGGACATTTTGGCTTATTCAACAGCCTAGATACGGTCTCGACCTACATTAAACAGAAAATGTTATCCAGAGAGAACCAAGAAATTAGAGATAAAAAAAATGATGTGTAGTTTAGGTAGATAATCAAATAAGTATATGACAGTCCATCCATCCCATAATAAAGAAGAATTAACAGAGCAATCATCGGAACATCTAGAACGTGGTAACGACATTGTCAGGCGATACACATTGATCAGTGCTGGGATAGGTTTAGTCCCCTCTGCTATGATTAATTCGGTAGGTATTGCCGCATTGGAGGTGGCCATGATTGATGAGTTAGCTAAAAATTATTCTCATGATTTCCCGACTAAATTAGCTTCAACGAAGGTATTCATATCATTAGTTGGGAGCATCGGTCCAATCTATTTTGCAAGTAAGTCTAAAGCCGCTATTTCTGCTGTCCCTTTTGTCGGGCAACTTCTTTCTGCTGGTATATATTCATTAACGGGTGCTATATCTGTTTATGCTGTTGGGAAGATTTTCCAACAGCATTTTGAATCGGGAGGAACCCTGCTCAGCAGAGAGAATAGTTACTTACGAAAATTATTCAAACAAATGAGTAAAGAGGGGAAAGACGAAGTTCCAAAATTAATTGCAACAGCTGACTAATGTAAACGAGCCACCAACCAATGTGGGTGCTGGGCTATTTTGCCAAACAACAGTATTTCAATCAATACAATAAATAGATAAACATGAAAAAAACTACCTTATTACTATTCATTTTAATGGTGAGTAGTGGCCTCTTTGCACAGCAAGCAACAACTCCTGTTGGACCTAAAGAAGTTGTACAGTCGTATGATAAAAACTACGTAGCTCCTACTCCTGAACAACCACATAATTCAGGAACAACTATTTATGTGGATGCAGCTCATAACAACTTTCATACCTATGACGGTCGTTTTACACCTTTTTCAGATCTTGTAAAAAACGATGGATTCAAGGTGACCGCTTTCACTCAATCATTTAGTAGAGAGACTCTAAAGAATGTGGACATATTAGTCATTGCTAATCCTGTTAATGAAGCAAATAACCCAGAAAGTAATTGGGTGTCGCCCATACAAGCTGCATTTACCGATGAAGAAATTACTGCACTATTGGAATGGGTAGCTGAGGGAGGTTCTTTATTGTTAATTGCTGATCATTTTCCATTTCCAGGAGCAGTTGATGGACTTGCCAGAGAACTAGGATTCAAGGTGGACAATGGATACAATTTTGATCCTATGTATTACACTGACCTTCAAAGTAGGTTCTTTACGTTACCCATTATAGAGCAGGTAATGGAGGGTAAAGCAGATCCTAATAACCAAGAAGTCTTGGGTCAGATTATGAACCAAGCTGGTGGACTATTTATTGATTTAGGTGCTAATTTGAATTCATTGAGTTACTGGTCAAATGAGCTTGATTCATCTGACACATTTAAAAATCCTGGGGATGGAGAGTTATATTTAAACTCCATTCAATCCTATGAAGATCATAGTATGCTTACACAAGGCATACCTTTTGTAACTACTTTTACCGGACAAAGCTTTACCTGGAATCCTGTGCCTGGAGTCACTATGACTCCTATTTTCACGATGGGTGAAGGAACCTATACTGTTCTAACAGAAGCACAAGATGCTTATTTTGGAACAAATTCAACGGAATCAGATACGAATACACTAACGTCCTTACTTAAAACTAAAACGATTCCAACATTCATTGTACCTGTTGTTCAATCAGGTGACAAGCTTCAAGCAGCCTTAGTTCGATTAGGCGATGGGAAGGTTGCTTTCTTTGGCGAAGCAGGAATGTTTACAGCACAAATAGCAGCTGATGGGAAATCTAAAATGGGTATGAATAATGAACAAGCTCAGCATAACTGGAAGTTTGTTCTGCAATTAATGCGATTTTTAGACTAAAGTGATATAGTTTTTTCCTATGGCAGAGCTATATGTCTTTCCTTATCAGTGGATTTTAGAATCTGTTACACGAGAATCTGCTCTACAAATATTGTCTCCTGATGATTATGAGAAGTACACTCGTTTTAGATTTATTGAAGATAAAAATAGATTTTTAGCTGCTAGGGTATTTTTATTTGCTTGGTGTAAAAAAGAACGTATGGTTAGTGATACCTTTTTATCACTCGATTATAGTCCATTGGGCAAGCCATCACTCAATACTGAAATTGAATTCAATTGGAGTCATTCTGGGGAATTGATTGCCCTATATATAGGTGACGAGGTGTGTGGGATAGATGTTGAATGGATACATGAACATGCTCATCTAGACTATGCCTCTTTATGTAGTCCACTAGAAAAAGCATGGCTTGAAGAACAAAGTTTGAGGAGCGGGGTGCCTGAGAAGGAATGGTTCTTTAGTTTGTGGACGGCAAAAGAATCTGTACTTAAAGCTCAAGGCCTGGGATTATCGAAAGATCCAAGGCATACTGAAATTAAGCATGAAGATAAGAACCCTGCCAAGTGGATTTGCGGGAGAAACAAATTGATGTATGGCACCTCAAATTTCTTGTCACATAATGGCCAAAACTATTATTTGAGTTGGTGTTCCGCACAAAAACAGACACTAAAACCCATATTTGACATGTATCTTACAAAACAATTTTCTATATACATTTAATATTTATGTAAATATGGGTGATGTAAAATGAGGTTTTTGATTATGTATCTATATACAGATTTATATAAATAAATCATAAATAACGCAGGTTTATATTGTAACAGTAGAACCCTACATCTATATTGAAGATGTTTGAAGTAAGCAGGAGTTTTTGGATGCATTTCTATAGCGCTGGTCAGTGGCAGCTCCACAATCAAAAGTAAAAAAAGGTAAGTAGAATGATTCTTTGGTATATAGTCTATCTGTTAATTTGCATACTCGTCGGTGTGTATGGTAGTGACCGGAAATTTGGTTTCATGGGATCATTTGTGGCATCTATTTTGTTGACACCACTGCTCGTTTTTTTCCTGTTGATTATTACAAAAAACATAAAAGATTAATCCTGATTTGATTGACAGACACAATTGTTGTCAGACACAACTGGGGTATAGTCAGAAAAAATTTCTTAACACCATAATTTAATACCATCATGGCCGCAACTAAAAAAAATGAAAAACCGACTTCTGTAGTTAGTGCAGAAAGTGAAAAAGCACTTCAAATAACAAGAAGATATATGCTATGGTCTGCAGGCGCAGGTCTAATACCGTTCCCAATCATTGATTTAGCCTCAATCATTGGAGTTCAAATGAAAATGGTTGCTGAAATTTCGGAAGTGTACGGAGTACAATTTTCAGACAATAAAGCCAAAAACACCATTTCTGCTGCTTTATCTGGTGTTACAGCTAGTACCTTTGCGCAAGGAACATTAGGAAGCTCTATAAAGTCTATACCTATTGTTGGATCAATTGTGGGTTCTGTTACAATGCCATTTTTTGCATCGGCGTCTTCCTATGCACTATCAAATGTTATGATTAATCACTTCGAAGCAGGCGGAACTTTCCTAGACTTAGACATTGATAAATTCAAAGAGAATTTTAAAATGATGTTCAAGAAAGGTGAGAAAGCGGCAGAAGATTTGAAAGCAGAAGTAGGCACTGTTAAATAAGCGTCCCGTTAACATCATTTCAATACTAAATATATGAAAGTAACATTCTTAACAAAAGGCTTGTTCACTGGACTCATATTGTTCATTGGATTAGGCAGTTTATCTGTAAAAGCCCAAGAAACGAATTGGTGGTTAACCAATAGTTTAAAGTTGGATAGCTTAAGTTCTGACTTATTATTTCATGCTGAAGGAGCATATTCTTTTTATACCTCTTCTGGTAACGTTGATATGATACTTCAAGATGTTACTCCGAAATTGTTTTTAAGAAAAGGGCGATTTTTGGTTAGTGCTTTTGGAGAATTCAAATATCAAAAGATGAAAGTTTTAGCGAGTCCAATTACTAGGACTTGGATGCATAACTATAATGTGAAGCTAATTTATGATCTATTTCCTAACATCCAATCTGAAACAGGTATACTTCTACAAAAAGATGATTCAAAATACCTAGATAATAGAACCGTTTACTATAGTGGCTTTAGTTACAATACTATGGATAATGAAAAAGTTGGTCAGCAGTATTTCTTGGCAGGGGGGTATCAATCTATAAAGCCAAGCCCACTTCCATTAAATATAGTTGTAGGAGAAATTGAACAGCCTGTTGTATATGTTGCACAGACATTTGTTTTAAAAACTATACCTGATGTTGAAATAACAGAAACTGCTACACTCATTCAGGATTTAGATACAAATAAATCCTATCAAGCTACAGTTAACGTAAGCGCTCAGTTTTCCTTTACTGATAAGGTTTCTGGGCTTATTTCTTATAAGTTGACTTACAATAAAGAACCCATTGTACCACAGCTAGCTCCATTTGTAGATAATATGAATACGGCTATTACCTTTGGCGTTAATTTAAGCCTCTAAATTTTAGAGTGCTCGGCTTCTAAACTAAAAGGGAATCCAATGTGATTCCCTTTTTACGTTTCTAGTTGTATACTAAAGTAAACGTGTTCAAGTTGAAGGTCAATCAAGAATGCACGTTGATCTTCCTGATCTAGACCTTGCCAAATACTATATAGCTTTTTGGCAAACCTATGAATAGCTTCAATCATACTTTCTTCTACTGATTGAACTATATTATAAACAACATATTCACTGCCAAATTCATCCTTGCATAAATTGCAGTTGATGGCTGTGTTAATCTTTGTGATTTGAGTGAAGGCAATTATTTTGCCGTCATTGTATTCGTTTTGAACTTTATCAATCTTAGTTATGATAATTCCTTTTATCAATTCTAAGACCTCTTTATTCTCTCTTGAAAGGGTTTCGATATAATAGGCGACGGACTTTCTAACAAAGGATGATTTATTTAACCCAACTACGGCTGACCATTCCTTAATTTGGTCGGACATTTCATTTGAAATGCGTATTAATATATTTTTATCCTTGTCGTTCATTATGGTACGCTCACTATTGTCTAAATTAAAGCCTAGCTAACCTATTTAGTTATTTCAAAAAGCTTTCCATGTTCCATTTTGATCACTCTGTCTGCTGTACTAAAGAATTGACTGTCATCATGTGAAACGATGATGAGTGTTTTATTTTCGCTTTTTAATTTAGGTAATAATGTATAGTAATAGTACTGCCGAAACTCTGGATCTTGTTCAGCTGCCCATTCATCAAAAATATAGATTTCTCTGTCCTCTAGTCGAGAAACTATCATGGCTATTCTTTTTCTCTGGCCTGTTGATAGGTTAATGTTGCTGAATACACCATCTTGAAATGATGTTTTCTCCATTAACTCCATTTCCTCAATGTAATTCTCAACTTTATCATTATCCCACTCATCTAAGCCATATAATTTGTCGAACAAATGAAAGTCTGCAAAAATAGCGGAATAAAGCTCCCTGTACTCCTGCAGGTATTGTGAGTTGACAACTTTGTTATCAACTTTAATTTCACCCTTAGCAGGTTTATAGAGGGCAGTTATAAGTTTAAGAAAGGTGGATTTACCGGATCCATTCCCACCAATTAAAAAGATTGTCTCCCCTTTTTTTATACTGAAGTCTATGGGGCCTATACCAAAAGTTTTGTCTTTGTTGTTGTCGTAATAATCGAATTCTAGTTGATTAAAACTAATCTCTTTAAAGTCCTTTAGTTTATTGAAACGACTGGTATTGAATTGGGGTGGGTCTACTTTGAGATTATCTAGTTCGGCTTCAAGTTTAAGAATATTTTGAATAGCGATATTAGACCTAGTATATGCTGGTATACCAGCTACTACACTTGATAATGGGCCAATAATAAATAGGATAACAGCCGTTATTTGAGTAACACTCATGGTGTAAATCTCAAAAAAGCGTGGTAGTATAAAGACCATAATTCCAACAAGCACATAGAAAAAAGTCTGGGCAAATATATATGCATTGGAGTACATGATTTTGGTAGTAATACTATTGTTCATTGCCTCTTTAGAGACATCATCTATGTGTTGTTGTATATCTCTTCCGCGTTCATGACTTAATTTTATTTCCTTAAAGCCCCCCAAAAGGTGTGACAGTATAGAAAAAAGTTTAACCTCACTATCATTGTACTTGTTTATATATGGTATAATTTTTTGTTCAAGTCCCAAGTAGACTAAAATACCCATAGCTACAACTAGTATGGTGACAATCAATGCCTCTATAGAAATGGTACCTAGGTATAAGACCGAAAAAACCACCATAATAAAGGACTGTATGGCTGCCGTAATTTCGTTAGAATAAGTCGACACTTCACTGGCTTGGTGTGTCATATGATTGTAAATCCTAGAATTCCCTATCTTATCAAGATCTACTAATTCAGCTCTTTTTATAATTTTTTCCGTGAGTCGAGCCCTAATTTTTTGAATAATCTGGTCAACTATCGCGCTAGCTTTCTTAAATATATACTGTTGGGTTAGAATATAGATGGAGATAACTACTAGAAACATGATGAACAGACGGGTGTTAATTTCAGCGAAGGTCACTGTTGCTGCCGCACCGTTAATAACAAATAGTATCATAGCATTCGACAGACCCGAAATAAACATATAGACAAGTAGAGTCTTCCGAACATCTCTTGTTTCGGCTTTTAATAAATCAAAAAAATTCATATCAATTATTTGGCTGGGTATATAATTAAAAGCCTAGCATTATTGATACCTAAATTTTAGTGTATCAAAATAAGTTAAATCTCACTCACACAAGGTTTTTTTACTACTTCATTGTAACAAATATAGAGTTAGTTTTAGTTGATACAAAAAAGTATTTTAAGGTAAATAGTTTATCATCCTGAAGTAGTATATTTCTTGTTTTTTTGCTAGCTAGTTGCTATCAAATATCCTCCCAAGCATTTATTTTTAAATCATTTATTCATGAGACGATTACTGAATTCGCCGACATTCTCTGCTATTGTGTTATTAGGTATTCTAGTGAGTGCGGTTTTGTACTTTTCACGGGCTTACGTATTTCAATTTATCCACCAAACTTCGGAGTCAAAAACGACTCAGCTGATTACTTCGGATACCTTGAAATTTGCTACATGGCCGGAATACTTTAGCCCAAAATTTCTTAGTGAAATAGAATCTGAGTTAGATATTACTATCCAATTAACGTTATATCACACTAATGAAGAGTTGTTCGATCTAATAATATCAGGGGAGGAATTCGATATTATAATGCCCACCGACTATTTAGTTGAAAAGCTAGTTGCTGAGGATATTATTAAACCTATTGATCATCGCCTACTAACCAATTATGAAAAAATTGATGCTAGGTTTAAGGACTTACAGTATGATTATTTAAATCGAAACTCGATTCCTTATTTTTGGGGTGTAGTAGGATTAATGTACAATAATGAGCAGGTTGTAAATATACCTAATAATTGGCCAAGTGCTGGAGATACAACCCTCCTTCGAAGTTATGTAAAAAGATTTTCGATTTTAGATGACCCAAGAGTTAGTTTGGGCGTTGCTTTAATTAATCTCGGTTTCAATCCTAACTCAATAAATGAAGGAGAAATTAAGCAAGCTGCAGATTTTTTAATCAAGTCATTACCGATAATAGGACTTGTACAAAGCGATGGTCTCCAGCAACCCTTTTTGGATGAAGAGATTTATTTTGGCGTTAATTGGAGTGGTAGTGCTGGTAAGTTATCGATGGAGCAACCGAATTTCCGTTTTCTATTGCCACCGAAAGGGAGTTTATTTTTTGTAGATAATTTTGCCATTCCCACAACAAGTAGACAAGATTCCTTGGCATACAAATTCATTAATTACCTACTTGCACCAAGAGTAGCCGCCAAACTTACGAATGAAAACTATTACGCGAATACGGTGAGTGACTCACGCCGCTATATAAATAGAATGATATTGAAGGGCCCTTCCTACACGAATCCTTTTTTCTCTACTAATATGTATACAGTTAAAGACTTAGGTGAGTTTGACACTATTTACATTAAGGAGTGGGAGCGATTTAAAATGACTTATGAAGCGTTCCAATCAGCTAATCAACTCAATAGCACCGATAAGAATCAAGATAAGATGGTGATCTATTGATCCGAGGTTCCATCTAATATTATAGGCAGACCGTCTTTACCACCACCGACTATAATCACTTTAGAATTTTCAGATTCAGCTAGTTTTAATGTAGCGTCAATTCCCTTGAAGCGCAGATAATTCTCGGTTATACCAGAACTAATAATTTGCTGAAAGTCTTTAATTCCCTCCGCTTCTATACGTTTTCTTTGCGCTTCCAATTTTTCAGAGTCTAATCGAAACTGATACCCTAAAGCTACCTGTTCTTTTTCTAGTTTTTCCTCGATTGCGTTTCTAATTAAATCTGGAAGTGTAATTTTTGTAATTAACAGCTCATCCAGTTCAACAAATCGTTCGCTTACCTCAAAAATTGCATTTTGAACCGTATTTTGTATAATAAATTTTTGCGATGAGTAAATGTCTTCAGGTAAATATTGGCCAAATATTTGACGCACTACCGATTCAACTTCTGGATAAACGATACGACTCGCATAATCAACCCCAATTTGTTGATGCAAATCGGGCAAATTATCTTTTATAGGACGGTAGCGGATAGATACATTTACCAACAACTTTAATCCATTTGCACTAAGTACTTCAAATTCAGCCATTTGATTTTGTATCCGAACATCATAAATCGTCATACTATTCCAAGGTGGAATAACATGAATACCTTCCCCATACGTCTTATCTAGCTCGGTACCACCATTAAATCGTTTGAATTGTACTCCAGCTTCACCTGAGTCAATAAAAATAACTACTCGTTCTGCGAAGAATAAAAAAATCAGGACAAGTGATAAAATGGTGATGATTAACCCTCTTCTTCGGTGGTAAATCATTTGATTTAACCAAGAAATACTCCACTTCTTATAGGACTCAGGTTTTTTATTTTCTTTTGATGTTTCGTCCATTACAAACCATTTATTTTAGTAATTACCGCTGCATTTTCTCATAAAAGCACATCTCTGCTAATAGCGGCCGTAATTCTGTTATAACATTGTTAAAAACTAACTCTACCTCACTTTACTTGTGTCCAATATATCCAAATTATACTATAAACAAGTAATGTTTTTTGAGTCTTGGTATTGAATAGGCCCGTGTTCAATTCTTAAAAAAACTACAGATAAATGAGCGTGATACCAGAGGTGCTCAGGAGGCTTGACCATCATTGAATTTTTCGAGCATGAAGCATAGGGACTAATTCTATGCTAGAACAGGGGGCATTATTTATGTTGAACAGTAGTCCATTTTTTTAACCATCGGAAATCATCCGAAATTGATCCAGAAAATCCGTCCTTTAGTCTCTGTTTCAACTTATTTTTAGCTATTCGACCTTTATTTGCCCAGACGGTTAATCCCAAGTCGGCGGGTATGTTTGTAGAATGGTTAGAGTGTTACACGGCCTACTTATAGCAAGAAATCGGCGCCGCTATAGTACTTATGTTTGTAAGAATGGTGTATCTGTACAAGCTAACAACTCCTTTATTCACCCGGACTAAAGTATGCTACTCATTAAGTAGTCAAGTGGGTTTTTTAATAACGACGGTTTCATTCGTATATCATAGCCAAACAACTATGTAACATTTGTTACTTAGTTGTATTCAAAAAATAATTTACTTCAGATCGTTATGCATAATTATATAAATATGTTTCTATGCATAAGAGATTGTTTTCAAATATAAGTTAGTACTCAAGTCTATAACCAAATCTTTAGGGGTTTTTATGAACAAGCTATTACTTTCAATAACTCTGTTATTCTTAACTACAATACAAATTGATGCACAAACCTTTAATCTCCATAGCAACGGAGTCACTATAGTTTGTGAGGATGCATCAGTAGGTGATACCGGTGATGTTAATGGAGTTGAGTATACAAAAAGAACTCGGGATCAAATTACTCCAGATAATGCGTCTACTACCTGTACTTCTGGAATAACCAACATGGCTAATCTTTTTTTCACGCAGGAATTCATAGACTACGGATTTAATGAAGATATCTCTCATTGGGATGTTTCCAATGTAACTGATATGGTTGGCATGTTCCATGATGCTGATGTTTTTAATGGCGATCTATCGGCCTGGGATGTGTCGAAAGTAACCAATATGCACCAAATGTTTCGACACTCACGCTCTTTCAATGGTGAAATAGGAAATTGGGATGTATCCAATGTGGACGACATGTCAGAAATGTTTTTTGACGCCCAAAGTTTTAATCAGCCTATTGGCGATTGGAATACGGGTAGTGTTACAACCCTGGCACGTATGTTTAATGGTGCTGTTTTATTTAACCAAGATATCTCTGGATGGAATACCTCAAAGGTGACGACTACTTACCGGATGTTTTTGAATGCGCATTCGTTTAATCAGCCACTGAATTCATGGGATGTATCGAACGTGACCGATATGGCCACGATGTTTGCAGAGGCTCATGCATTTAATCAGCCATTAAATAATTGGAATACGAGTAGCGTACAGCGAACAGGTTCTATGTTTTGGGGGGCGAGATCATTCAATCAAGATCTTAACAATTGGGACATGAGTGCGGATACTTCTTTTTATACTATGTTTTATATGGCTGAGTCGTTTAACGGTGATATTACTACGTGGAATACTAGCAATGTGAAAGATATGCATGCTATGTTCACAGGGGCTAGCTCATTCGATCGTGATATTAGTAATTGGGATGTGAGCAATGTATTATGGTTCGGTTGGATGTTTGCTGACTCAAAATTCAATCAGGATATTTCGGTTTGGAATACAGCTAATGCTAGAAGAATGCATAGTATGTTTCGTAGGAATACAGCTTTTAATCAACCAATCGGGTCATGGGATGTTTCAAAAGTTGAGTTTGTAAATCTTATGTTTGATAGTGCTATAGTATTTAACCAGCCACTCAATGATTGGAATATAAACTCTCAAAATGTATCACAAACGGTAGGTATGTTTAGAGATGCTCATGCTTTTAATCATACACTAGAACAGTGGGATATGTCAGGTGTCAATTCTATGCATCATATGTTTGACGGAGCTAAGTCTTTTAATCAAGATATTAACAACTGGGATGTGAGTAATGTGACAGATATGTCTTGGTTATTTCATAGGGCTGAGTCATTTAATTCTCCACTTGATAATTGGGATGTGTCAAATGTTCATTCAATGCGTGATATGTTTAGTTATATGAACTTTAATCAGGATATCTCAGGATGGCACGTTCCAAATCTTGTTGATGCAGGATGGATGTTTGCAACTAACGCATCTTTTAACCAGGACTTATCCAACTGGTGTGTAGGCGCCATAAACGAAGAGCCTAATGATTTTAATTTCACAGGTTCTATAGCACCTGAATTTCTTCCTAGATGGGGTGAATGTAAAGAGCTCGACGAGACTGGTAATTTAGTATTAAATGCGAATTTCGAGCAAAGAAATGTATACCAAGATTGGGACCTTTGGTTAGCTGATTGGGAGGTTGGGAATGTCAATTTTTATGAAGAAAACGGACAATTAATCCTTGATAATATTTCATCGGCTGGATCACAATCATGGAGTATTCAAATTAATCAGTATATATCTGCTTCGCAAAATGCTAGACTAGAAGTTGGAGGAATTTACCGTTTACGGTTCGAAGCAGTCTCAGACGCCCAGAGACCATTAAAAGTATGGATAGGTTTGAATGAAGAACCTTTCACCCCTGTTTTAGAACACTTATTTACTATTGATGGTGAGTTGGATTTCTATGAAGTGGAATTCACTATGGAAGAAAAATTTGAAAACATGAAATTAGGCTTCGAGTTTGGGACGTCAGATGTGCCAGCAGCTTTAGATAATATTAGCCTAGAAAAGATTGGTCAAGTAGAAAATGATAGAAACATAGTTACTTATGATCATTCAAACCCTACAGAGCTAGACTCATTAAGAATATACTTTGATGCAACTAAAGGTGCAGCACAACTGCGAGATGATAACAATGATTCATTTGAAGATGTATACATATATACAGGTGCAATAACTAACCTATCAAGTAGTGATACTGATTGGCGATATGTACAATCGAATTGGGAGGATATGCCAGATAGGCTAAAAATGACTAAAACAAATCAAAATTTGTATGAATTCGCCTTTAAGCCAAATATCCGTGAATTCTTTGGAATACAAGATGAGAATGAAAGAATTCTCAAAATTGCTATGGTATTCCAAGGGCTATCATATGATGAAAATGGAAATCAAGTTATTGTTAAAGGTTCCGATTATAATGATGGCGATATCTTT
>Ga0181606_10000538_pt1 | contig 31206 bp, 26 predicted proteins | sample 041ome_10_FD_132994 | JGI IMG/M metagenome (GOLD analysis project Ga0181606, IMG submission 132994) | Coastal salt marsh microbial communities from the Groves Creek Marsh, Skidaway Island, Georgia - 041412US metaG (megahit assembly) | ecosystem: Environmental > Aquatic > Marine > Intertidal... | reverse complement strand
GGCACGAGGTTATCTGTGAACCCAAGCTTGTCGGAGAATTGAGATGCTTTCCTACTGTCGCATTCCCTTCGCGTTTGCCGTGCTGGCCACACTGGTGGCGTGTGCCCAATATGGGGTGACTGTCTCGCGTATTGACTATGCCTACCAATATGAACCACTTGAGATTACCGCCGCAGGCGGCGGAGATCGCCAATTGAAAGTGGTCGTTCTTGGAAACCCGTTTGATGCCCCTCAGGCCGAGCTGGAAACCTCGGTCATCAACAGCATGCAGAGGCGGACATTCGGAATCCCGGTCAATTTTGCAGCGGAACCCACAAACACCGATCCCAACCGGGATTACCGCGTGGTGGTGGCATTCAATCCCGAAGGTATCCGCGACCCCGGCAAGCTTTGTTCTGTTGGAACCGACCTGAATTCCACAACATCAAATGGCGGTGTTCTGACATTGATGGGCGCGTTCTGTTCCACGGACAGCTATCTCTCTCATGCCATTGCGCGTGCAAGTGATGTTGAGGGCGTGAATTCAGAGAAACTTGATGGGCTTGTTGCGCAACTCACACTGTCGCTCTTCCCGGACGAGAACCCCAACCGACAAGTCGACGGAGACACCGGATCCTTCCCGCGCAACTAACGCCTGTCAGCCATAGAGCAGCCATTGACGCAAAAGCGCGGTGGCAGCCTGGGGTTGCTCCATGGTTGAAAGATGACCGCTGTCCTCGATAATCGCAAGACGACAGCCCGGTATCAGGTCGGCCATCTCTTCGTGCAGCGCAACAGGCGTCAGTGCGTCCTGCCGCCCACAAAGGATCAAGGTTGGCAGATCGTAGTCCGAAAATTGCGGCCGGCTGTCCGGGCGGCTCATGATCGCTTTCTGCTGGCGATGAAACGCTTCCGGCCCGACCCGCTCGGCCATCAGTTTCACACGTTCGGTCAACGCATCATCTGACAGACGGTCTTCATGAATAAGGATCGGCAACAGCCTGTCGGTCACCCCCCGGAACTTTCCGATCCGGCTCATCTCGATGAGCTGTCCACGGCGCTCTTTCTGTTCATCGGTGTCTGCGCGCCCGGCCGTATCCAACAGTGCAAGTCGTTCAACGCGCTCAGGTGCCTGTCGCATAATTTCATGGGCGACATAGCCACCCATAGAAAGCCCCGCCAGCGCAAAGCGGTCAGGCGCCTGATCGAGAACCTGCTTGGCGAGACTCTGCATTGTCTCGCCCCCGGTGATATCGGCCACGGATACGTCAGCGATATCGCCCAGATGATCGACCTGGTGGGACCAAAGGTCCGGATCACAAAGCAGTCCGGGAATAAGCAACAGGTTCAAAATAATCTCCTAGTTTACATCTGATGTGATAACGAGCGGTTTCCCCGGCGTGAGGTTCCCCGCCACTTTGACTTCCCAAAGCCTGCGATACGCAGCTTCAAGCTTTCTGACAAATTTCTCATTGTTCCGCGCTTCACCAAGGCCGCTGGCCAATGTTCCTTTGCGCGCCTGCATCAGGCTTGCATCTTGCGCCAGTTCAACGGCTGTCCAGACATATCCTTCCGTCGTATCCGTGATCAGGTCCCGCAAACCGTAAGCACGGCACAAACTTGCGCCTACGCGAGACGGCATTGCCGCCCCCGATCGGGTCAACACCGGGAGGCCCATGGCGATCGCATCCGCTGCGGTTGAATGCGCGCCGTAAACAAAAGTATCGAGAAACAAATCGGCATGTCGATGCCGGGCCAGATGATCACGCATGTCGGCCACAGGCGGCGCGAAAACAATCCGGTCAGCGTCGACACCGTGCTTATGAGCTGCCGTCTGAATGTTATGGGTTGTTGTCGAGACGTGCTCGCGCAACCAGAGAACCGAACCATCGACCTGCTTGAGAATATCCATCCACGCCGCAAAGGTTTCAGGGTCAATCTTCGTCGGTGTGTTGAAGCCACAAAAAACGAAACCCGTTTCCGGAAGTCCATGATCTGCTCGTGTGTCTCGCGCCGCGTCCGAAACGTCGACATTGTTGAGCGGCATAAAGGTTCCGGGGAGGTAGGCGACACTCTCGGCGAATGCGTCAACATCACCGGGTGGCAAGACAGCTTCATCTGCCAGCAGAACGTCATTCAGACCGCCGCTCGAACCACAATATCCGAGCCAGCCAATTTGCAATGGCGCAGGGTGTTCAGCGAGAATTTCCGGCCGTGCGCTGCGCGTAAACCCGCCAAGGTCAACAAGCACATCAACGCCCAGTTCGCGAATTCGCTTGGCCGCCTCGCCTGCCGAAACACGTGAAACATCCTCAACATGGTCAACGCCTTCGTACACGCGGTTTTGGACTTCGCTGCCATCGGGAGGCGCCAGCAGGATGACGGAAACCTCGAATTGAGTTCGGTCATGACGATGGAAAAGATCAACAGTCAGGTGCCCGACGGGATGTTGGCCAAGATCCGCGGACAGATAAGCCACATGCAGCTTGCTTGTTTCCTTCGCAAGAGGCGTTTCAGAAGACGGCGGTTGTATGGACAGGGCCCGCGCGTCGCTTACGGCATTAAGGCGCTTCTGCCCCAAAGGAAGAAATAGCGTGATCAAGGGTGACAACTCGCTTACCCCAGGTGTCCCACTGTCGATCAGTCGTTCGAAGTTTCCGATCAGCTTGTCCCGGTCCCGCCAGTCGCAGGCATGAATATTGGCGTAGAACAATTGTGCTGCTGTCCGAATGAACCCCTTATCCAGTTCCAGCGCGCGGCGAAAACGCGCCGCCGCCGCCACATAGTCACGGCCATCCGCCAGCGTGATACCCAGACTGTGCTGTACCTGCGGGTCCCCGGGCGCGACCTCGACGGCGCGCTCAAGGGTTTCGCGCGATTCTTTCGTTCGCCCCAACTGCCGATAGAGATTGCCCAAATTGGCCAACGCGCGTGCGTGCGAGGGGTCAAGCTCGATTGCCTGCTCCAGATGCGTCATGGCCTCATCCAGCCGACCCGCAATGGCAAGCGCCCCCGCGATGTTGAAGTGCAGGTCGGCGTCATCCGGCGCATGCAAAAGAGCCGCGACATAATCTTCGATTGCACCCACGACATCACTGCGTTCCAGGCGGAGCGTTGCCCTGTTGGTCAGAATACGCGGGTCACGTGGCGCTATAGAGACAGCACGGTCAAGCAAGGCCAGGGCTTCGTCAGGCCGACCTTGTTGACCCGACAAAATACCCTTTAGATGCAATGCTTCGGCATGGTTTGCATCCCGAGCCAGCACAATATCATAGGCCGTTGCAGCGCTCGAAAGGTCACCGGAGCGGTGTTTCGACAGCGCTTCAGCGACGATTACATCGAGTTCATTGGTGTTATCAGTCATTCATACCTTGTTTCAAAATGCAGGCAGTCGCGCAAGACCGCATGGAAACACTGGACTTTCTCGCTCACCAAGCCCATTTTCCGGCCAGCACTGATTTGTGCGCAAATTCACAGCAGACGAGCAATATGAAATTTGACGAACTGGGTCTCAGTGACCCGTTACTAAAGGCCATTACGGATGCGGGCTACGAGAGCCCCACTCCCATTCAGGCCGAAGCTATTCCCCACCTTCTCATGGGACGCGATATCGTCGGTATCGCCCAGACGGGCACTGGCAAGACCGCCAGCTTTACCCTTCCCATGATTGAAATCCTGTCGACTGGTCGCGCCCGCGCACGTATGCCGCGATCGCTGATTCTTGAGCCGACGCGCGAACTCGCAGCTCAGGTCGCCGAAAACTTTGCGACTTATGGCAAGAATCACAAACTGAACATGGCCCTGCTGATTGGTGGCGTGTCCTTTTCCGATCAGGAAGAGAAACTCAACCGTGGTGTTGATGTTCTGATCGCGACCCCCGGCCGACTGATCGACCATTTTGAACGCGGCAAGGTCCTCCTCGCCGACATCAAGGTTCTGGTGGTCGATGAAGCTGACCGGATGCTTGATATGGGGTTCATTCCCGATGTTGAGAAAATCATCAAGCTGCTCCCGCAGATCCGTCAAACGGCAATGTTCTCCGCCACGATGCCGAGCGAGATCAAGCGGCTTACCGATTCCTACATGATGAACCCGCGCAATGTTCAGGTTGATGCGGTGGCCTCGGCAGCCGAAACAGTCACACAGGGCTTGCTCCGGGTGAGTGGCGGATTTGCAGAGAAGCGTGCTGCCCTGCGCAGACTGATCAACGCGTGTGAGGTCGGCAATGCGATTGTGTTCTGCAATCGCAAGCGCGATGTGGCAACACTGGAGAAGTCGCTGACCTCGCATGGCTTCAATGCTGCAGCTTTGCATGGCGACATGCACCAATCCGAACGGATGAAAACACTGGCAAAGTTTCGCGACGGAGATATCCAGTTGCTGATTGCCAGTGATGTGGCGGCACGCGGTCTTGATATTCCGAATATGAGCCACGTTTTTAACTTCGATGTCCCCATGCAAGCCGATGATTACATTCATCGGATCGGCCGTACCGGACGCGCAGGCAAAGAAGGCCATGCCTTTACTCTGGCCACGCGGACTGATGAAAAATTCCTGGACTCCGTTGAGCGACTTCTGGGTCGTCCCATTCCGCCAATCGATGCTGAAGGGCTCCAGAAAGGCACCATCAAGGTCATCAGCAAGGATGAAGCAAAACCTGCACCCGATGGTCAGGCCGAGCAGGACACCACAGAGCCGACCGAGGAAAAGGCCCCACGCAGGCGCCGGCGTTCCCCACGCAGCAAATCCGCAGACAATGCGTCTACATCCGAGGAAACTGTGAGCGTGGAAGCTGTTTCTGAAGCGGACCAGACCAAAGACACTTCGGACGACAAACCGGCAGACCGTCCGAGCCGGTCACGCGGCGGGCGCAAAGCATCTGAAGGGTCATCCCGTTCAGAAAGCTCCTCTCGGTCCAGGTCCCGTTCACAAAATGATTCTGTGGAAGAGATTAAGGACGGCAACGGCAAGGCATTCGGAAAAGAAGAGTACACACCAGCGTTTCTACGGCGTTAGAATCGACGACGACCGCAAAACACCGATACGGGTGCATCATGCAAACGATCTTCGTTCAGGTTAAATGTGAATTGGGAAAAGCCTATGATGTGGCTGATGAAGCCGCATTGAATATCGATCAGGTCTCGGAAGTGTATTCGACATCCGGCCAGTTCGATCTCCTGATGAAATGCTATCTGCCTGACGACATGGATATCGGTCACTTTGTGACCAGCCATATTCAAACCCTGCCCGGTGTCGCAGATACCTTCACGACAATCACCTTCAAGGCCTTCACCTGAGCCCTCGCCGGCTTTGGCAGATTGAACCCGATTTTGCGTGAGATCGGACAGGAAAACGGAACAAGCGCCATGACAGATATCAAGCTTCCCGACCTTCGTGGCGAACATCTTTTCACTGCCAAATTCGATGTCGCGACCCCGACAGTGCTTGAGAACACACCCTACGGCACGAGAATTATTGCGGGCATTACGGGCGGTTCCTTTGAAGGCCCAAAGATCAAAGGCACGGTGGCACCGGTCCCGGGCGGAGACTGGATTCTGATCCGCAATGATGGCGCATGGCAGATGGATGTTCGGATTACTCTGGTAACCGATGACAACCACCACATCTTCATGACCTATCGTGGCATCCGCCATGGGGATCCGGCGGTATTGGATCGTCTGGCCAAGGGCGAGCCTGTCGACCCGTCAGAATATTACTTCCGGAACACACCTGCGTTCGAGACCGGGTCTGAAAAATACGGCTGGTTGAACAGGATCATCGCGGTCAGCACCGGACACCGGTTCCCCGAGGGTCCGGTCTACAAGGTCTACGAAATTCTATAGAGGTCCCTGACCCCGAATGTCTGAAAACTAGCTCGCCACTGCGAGCAGTTTATCGTCATCGAGTGACTCATCCAGAGCGACAGCCTCCAGGATGGCGTCTTCAAGTTTCACACCTTCGAGATTTGCGCCGGTCATATCAGCGTCAGCAATGAACGCGCCCGCCAGAAGCGCGTTGCTCAAATTGGCGTTCTTCAGCTTTGCCCCCCGCAGATCAGCATCGGTCAAGCGGGCATTGCTCAAATCGGCACCTTCCAGATTGGCACCCGCCAGATTGGCGCCCGAAAGATTGGTTGGCCAAAGTCGTCCGGTCGGTTTGCCAGAAGCATCCTTGAGATCGACTGCGACCAGACGCGCGCCAAGCATGTTTGCGCTCCGCAGGTCGGCATTCTGAAGATTGGCGCCCTCCAGCAAGGCATCCGACAGATTGGCCCCGACAAGCTTGGCCTCCTCCAGTTCACTCATCACGAATCGGCAAGACATCAAATTCGCGCCACTCATCGATGTACACTTCAACACCGCCCCAGAAAGGTCTTCTCCGGGCAGGTCAATGCGCTCGATATCACTATCCGTCAGATCTGCACGTGCGCCGGTCCTGCCGCCACTCTCAATCCACTCAAAATGTTCCTTGAGAATACGCTGAATATCCGACGGAAACTCGCTCGTCGGGCGTGAAAGCTTCGCACCTGTCACATTCGCCTGCGCAAGATCGACACCTTCAAGGTTTGCCTCATTCAGGTTCGCATTCGACAAATCTGTGTCTTTGAGCGTTACCCCTGTGAGATCAGCCCCGACAAGGCTTGCACCATTCAGATTGGTATTGCTCAAATCTGCGTTTCTCAGTATCGCCCCATCGAGACTTGAGCCCCGCATATTTCCACCCGAAAGGTTTGTCCCCTCCATACGCGCCCCGCGCATGCTGCTGTGGTGCATTGAAGACCCGGCCAGATTGGCGCCGGAAATATTGGCATTATCCAGATTGGCGTGGTCGAGCACAGCATTGGTCAATGCAGCCTCTGCCGCGTCTCCACTCAACATCAAGGCACCACCGCGCAGGTCGGCGCCTACCAGACTGGCCCCTTCCAGAATAACGCCACGCAGATGAGCCCCACGCAGATCGGCATGATCGAGTTTTGATTGGGTGAGATCAGCGCCGTCCAGCATGACTGAGAACATGTCACAATGGCTCAGATCCGCCTGGCGCACGGAACAACGCGACATATTCGCGCCTGCCAGTTTGGACTTGTGCAGATCAAGGCGATCAAACTTGTACTTGCGAAGGTCTCGCAGCGAAAGGTCAGCTGGCTGGCCGCCATTCACGCCCTTGATCCAGCGCTGGTGACGCTTGACGATTTCTGGAATTTCGAGCTTCCGCATTTCCCCATCCGGACAGAGCTTCTGAAGACAGTCTCTAGTCTACCAACCGATCGGTTAACGGAGAGTGAGCAGCGAGCGTGAAATTACCTCATACTTTACAAAAGAATTACGGCACATCTTGTTGTTTTAATTGTTTATTTTTTAGAAACGAATTCCACATACCTTATTCGGCTGCGTTTTCTTCTTCCTCAAGCACCTTCGCCGCTGTCCGGAACGCTTCCATCCCCACAGGCGCTCCACAGTAAAGCGTAATTTGCAGCAGCGCCTCCCGCAGTTCTTCTCGGCTTAGTCCGTTGCGGAGCGCACCTCGGAAATGTCCCTCAAACTCTGCCATGCGCCCCATAGCTGCGAGCATGCCCAGATTGAGCAAACTACGCTGTTTACGTGAGAGGCCTTCCCGTCCCCATACCGCTCCCCAACCAAATTCGGTGATGAACTGCTCCATGAAGTCGCGATTGAAATCATTGAGGTTGGACATGGACGCATCGACACGCTCATCGCCCATGACTTCCCGGCGAATTTGCATGCCTTTGTCGAATGTATCCTTATCAATCATCGGTGTAGCCTTCCTCTTGGGTCCTAGAAACGGTCACGGTCATGCGGTGCACTGTAAGTACCCTCAGGGTCTTCAGGGCCAATCGGGATAACTCCATTCGGGTTCACCCGCTCAATTCCATAGTAATTCATCTTGGCGTAGTCGAAGCTGAACGTCTCCGCAATGCCGGGGATCTGGTATAGCTCACGGGTGTAGTTGAACAGGTTGGGATAATCCTGAATGCGTCGGATATTGCACTTGAAAGCTCCGACATAGCAGGCGTCGAACCGGATCAACGTCACCCAGAGCCGCCAATCGGCTTCTGTCAGGCGATTGCCCACGAGATAACGTTGCTTGCTCAGACGTCCTTCCAGGTCATCCAGCGTGTCGAACAGCGCTGTTACAGCTTCGTTGTAGGCATCCTGAGTGGCCGCAAAACCTGTTCGATAAACGCCGTTGTTGACCGTGCGATAGACAACATCGTTGATCTCATCAATTTCAGCCTGCAATTCGGCTGGATAGAAGTCCTCGGTGGCGTTCGTGAAGGATTCAAACGCAGTGTTGAACATCCGAATAATTTCGGAGGATTCATTGTTCACGACCCGACTGGTTTTCTTGTCCCACAGGGTTGGGACCGTAACTTTGCCCGTATAGTCGGAGGCAGACGCGGTATAGGCCTCATGCAAATGTGAAAAACCGTTCACGTGGTCGGGCAGGCAATCGGGATAATCCGGATCATCGCCATAAGTCCAGCCCTGCGCATGGCGGCCAGGTTGCGCCAGTGACACGGTGATCGCACTGTCGAGCCCCTTGATGGCGCGGAAAATCAGCGCCCGATGTGCCCAAGGGCAAGTGTGCGCGAGATAGAGATGATAGCGATCGGGTTCGGCCTCAAATCCCGCTTCACCCGTAGGCCCTGCGCTGCCGTCAGCTGTGATCCAGTTTCGAAACTGGCTTTCGCTGCGCTGAAATTTTCCGTCTTTCGCAACTTCGCGTGCCGTGGCGTCATTGTCGTGCCACGTGCCCTCGATGAGCATGCCCATGGTTCATATCTCCCTGTCGCAGCGCCGAGACGGCGCTGCGCATCATGTCTGTAGTGGTTTCTTGAGTTCGGATTCCGGCTCGCCCGCTTCAAGACGGGCTGTGAGATCATCCATATCAATCAGAACCCCGATCGGCTCCCGGTTGAACGCGCCAGTTGCAAACCACGCATTGAGGGCTTCAATAGAATCAAAATTGTCGGTTTGAAGCTCGACAGAATTGCCGTCGGGATCGTGGTAGTAGAGCGAGGTGGTCGGACCATGGTTGATCTGGCGTACCGGATCGATCCCTTTTCCCTTGAGGTGTCCGTAGATCGCAATCAGATCGGCCAAAGAGTCATAGGAATAGGCAAAATGCGCCATTCCGACCGTGTTTGCGACTTTGTCACCAATTCCGTCACGCTCGATGATCGCCACCCGATGGTGTTCATCATCGTAGGTAATAAAGGATATTCCCTCTGCATCCCCCATAACCTGCGCCCCAAGAACATCGCAGTACCACTGGGTCATCTCTGCGCGGTTCTTCGAATAAAGCACGATATGCGCGAAATAAGCTGGTTTTGGTGCCGTATTCGGCTCTGGAACATGTGCGTAAGCATGGGACATTGAAAGCCCTCCCCGACTTTTGACCTCCCCGCACTTTAGCAGAGTTCATGTCGAACGGCAGCTATCCCATGCACAAGGCCGACGAACCGTCGTTGCATGGAACCCTGTCCACAAAGCCGATACACTTCACCCAGCAATAATGGTGAACTTCATGGCACTTGATCCCGAAACACTCCAGCAGCTCCTCGACACGGTTCGTCGTTTTGTCCGCGAACGCCTTGTCCCTCTTGAGGCACAGGTCTCGGAGGAGGATGAGGTTCCCGGTGAAATCATTGAAGAGATGCGAGAGCTTGGCCTGTTCGGCCTGTCGATCCCCGAAGAGTATGGCGGACTGGGCCTGTCGATGTTCGAAGAGGTGCTGACGGTTCAGGAACTGGGCTGGACCTCCCCGGCATTTCGATCCGTATTTGGCACCAATGTGGGCATCGGCTCTCAGGGGATTGTCATCGATGGAACCCCGGAGCAAAAAACCTACTGGCTACCCAAACTGGCCAGCGGTGCAACCATCGCATCATTTGCTTTGACCGAGCCCGAGGCAGGCTCGGATGCCGGCTCTCTGCGGACATCGGCCCGCCGTGACGGCGACAATTACGTCCTGAACGGCACCAAGCGTTACATCACCAACGCACCCCATGCCGGTATTTTTACCCTCATGGCCCGCACGAACCCAGACGAACCCGGCGCGCGCGGTGTATCTGCGTTCATCGTCGAGCGTGACACGCCCGGTCTGAGCGTCGGCAAACATGACCGCAAGATGGGCCAGCAAGGCGCGCATACAGCAGACGTGGTGCTGGAAGATTGTGTCGTTCCAGCCGGCAATATCATCGGTGGTACCGCTGGTCAGGGTTTTAAAACCGCCATGAAGGTCCTCGACCGGGGGCGTCTGCATATGGGGGCGATTTCTGTTGGTATCGCAGAACGCTTGATCGACGAATGTGTCCGATATGCCAGTGAGCGCCAGCAATTTGGCAAACCCATCGGAGAGTTCCAACTGGTTCAGGCCATGTTGGCTGACAGCCGCACCGAAGCCTACGCGGCACGAACAATGGTTGCCGATGCGGCAACACGGTTCGACGCCGGCGAAAACATCGCGACCGAAGCGGCATGCTGCAAATATTACGCAACGGAGATGGTTGGTCGGGTCGCAGACCGCGCCGTGCAGATCTTCGGCGGTGCGGGGTATATGGCCGAGTATCCGATTGAGAGATTTTACCGAGACGTTCGCCTGCTCCGCATTTACGAGGGCACGTCACAAATCCAGCAGATCGTCATCGCACGCAATATGATGCGTGATGCTGCACAAAACTAAATCAGTCTAATCAGGGGGAAATCATGAAATTTGTCAGCTACCGCGTTGTGAACCGAGAATCCTGGGGTGTCATGGGTGCCGATGGTGGGGTCATCGATCTGTGTGCTGAGTTCGGCAACACGATGCCGACCTTGCGCGACTATCTCGCCGCCAGTGACGTTGAGAAGGCAAAGGTTGCAGAGTATCTGGGAACCGGTTTCGGCGGCCAGACCGGCAAGGCGTCTGACTTTCCCGCCAGCGACATCACTCTGCGCGAACCCATCACCAATCCACATGCCATCTTCTGTGTTGGACTGAATTATCGCAAACATGCCGAAGAAACCGGAAACAAGCTGCCCGAAAAACCAATCCTGTTCCCGCGCTGGCCCGCAAGCCATGTCGCACATGGCCAGCCAATGATCGCGCCGAGAGAGTCGGAAATGTTCGACTTTGAAGGCGAACTCGCCGTCATTATGGGCAAGACTGCTCGCCGCGTGTCCGAAGCCGACGCACTGGACTATGTCGGCGGCTACTCCTGCTACAACGACGGTTCGATCCGGGACTGGCAACGGCACACCACCCAGTTTCTGCCCGGCAAGAACTTCTACCACTCGGGCTCGTTCGGCCCCTGCATGGTCAGCGCGGATGAAATTTCCGACCCGGCAGACCTGCATCTCGAAACACGTCTAAACGGCGAGACGGTTCAGAGCGAAGGTGTCAACGACCTCATCTTCAACGTGCCCCAGCTCATTGCTTATATCTCGACAATGACAGAACTGCGCCCCGGCGACGTGATTGTCACAGGGACGCCGAGTGGTGTTGGCCTGGCCCGAACACCGCAGCTCTGGATGAAAGACGGAGACACCGTCGAGGTCGAAATCTCGAAGATAGGCATTCTTTCCAATCCGATTGTCGCGGACTGAAGCTTCGCCTAGTCCATGACAATGGCGGCACGCCCGGTGACCAGTCCCTGGTCAAGCCGGGCGTGGACCGTCTCGGCCTCTTCCAGCTTGTAGGTTTCAGTTACCAGTGGCCAGACATCACCACGCGCGCAAAGCTCAAGTGAATCCACCACCTGCTGCATGCTGCAGTAACGACTGCCCATCAGTTCGAGCTCCTTGGCCAGCATCTGCGGCGCAGGCGCCATGAAGGGCTGTCCAGCACCGCCCAAGGTTACAAAACGCCCGCCGATCCCCAAACTCCCGACAGCCTGCTCCTGAGTGCCCTGTGTCGAGACATAGTCGACCGCCACATCAACTCCGGCACCTTTGGTCAGCTCCATGATTTCATCGACGACACGATCGTTCGAGGCATCAACGATCATATCCGCCCCCAGATCCTGACAAACCTTCAGCTTATCCGCCATCACATCAACCGCGATAACACGGGCATTGGCCCATTTCGCCATCATCACCTGATGAACCCCAAGACCCCCGCCGGCTCCAAAAACTGCGACCGTATCCATTGGGGTAACACGCGCCCGTTGGAGCACTTTATAAGGCGTCGCAATCGCATCGGAAATCACGCCAACGTCTGCAGGCTTGTTCTTGTAATCAAGACCTTCAGGAAGCTTGATGAAGTTTGAGACCGGCAACTTTATGTATTCCGCATAGCCGCCATCAATCTGACGCCCGATATATCCGCGGTTCACCGTTGAAATCGGCGCGCGTCCCGCACGGGTCCACTTGTCTTCGCCCTCAATCAGATAAAAATATGCCGTGACGGGGTCACCAACTTTCAAATCACTTTCCCTGCCGTCAGACTTTCCGACCTCGACAATTTCACCCGTAATCTCGTGGCCAATAATGATTGGGAATTCAGCCTTGCCGCGTCCAGCGCGAATATGATGGATCGTCAGACCCGCGCCACAGGCCAATACCTTTGCAACAGCTTCACCCGGGCCGGGCTCCGGATCGGGTCTATCTTCAAGGACAAAAGGCTGACCGCCCTTATAGAGAACCTGTGCTTTCATTCGTCTTTCCCCCATATTGATACAGTACCTCTATCCCAAACCCGTGACGCCCAACAATAGTTCTTTCACTTGCGCGGCTCGCCTGCATCTGGCACGCAATCTCCATGGCACGTTTTATCGTTGGAAGACTGTTCGGCTGGCCCGAATTTGCCGAAGATGGCGACGATATCTGGCTCGTCCATATCGACGATCCGGCATTCTTTCTTCGGGTGGTTCACCGCCCGGAAGACATGATGCCAACCGGCGAACTCACCGATATGTATTTCCCGCTGGTCAGCGACAACCAATTCGCTCTGGGCAATCTCATTTTCGTCGAACCCCGGACAACCGACCCGAGCGAACTTGCCCAAACAGTCGCCGATGCCATCGATGCGATCCACAACGAGACGGTCGCCGAGCGACTGGCGCTCAAAACCTATCCGTTCCGCCCGTCATCAGCCGAACTACAGCGCGAGGACATTCCTTTGGGATTTCTTGTGGGCGTCTATCTCGATACCGATGACGGTACCATCGATGACGTGCCCTGGGTGATTCATCTCGGACCCCCACCTTTTGCGATGCGGGCCTGCGACTTGAATGAAGACGATCTGGAACCCGATGACATATGGGCGACGATCGGAGGGGGATACGCACTTGCGCATCTCCACTGGCTTTCGAGCATGGCGAGCGAACGTGATGATATTCGTGTGTTGGCTGAAACGGCTGCCGGAATAATACGAGACGCCGCAGAAGACCTTATGCCGGACCTTCTGCCAGCATAACCGAACGCGCCTAAGCGGTTACTTGTTGAGACTTGGAACCCGCTCTCGCAGAAGTTTCAGTGTTTCATCCATCAGGCTCTCGAGACTGGCCACGAGCTCAGTTACACGTCGCGGGTCGTTTTCGCGACAAGCTTTTTCGATCGCCCGGGCATGTTCGCTCAGTCGCATGGCACCATAGCTTCCGAAATTACTCCCCATGTCGTGCACTTCCTTGCGCACTTTCTCCAGATCACCTGATGCGCTTGCAGCCGTGATAAGCGCGGCCGTTGCAGGCATCTCACCCAAGGTCATACTGAGCATACTCCCAAGGGACTCCGCACCAATCGTCTCTTCAAGTTCATCAATCATCGCCGTATCCAGCAACGCCGCGCGATCATCCTGTTCGTCAATCACCACAGTTTCCTCACCAACAATGGCAACACTGCTCGCCTTCGATAACGCGGCAAGCAGCTTTTTCTGATCAATGGGTTTCGGCAAATAATCGTTCATGCCAGCAGAGAGGCACGTATCACGGTCGCCCATCAGAGCATTTGCGGTCATCGCGATAATATAAATATTCGCATGTTCGGGATCTTCGAGGCGCCGGATGTTGCGAGTGGCTTCCAATCCATCCATCTCCGGCATCTGGATATCCATAAGAACCGCATCAAAGACACTGTTCCGAACAGCTTCCACAGCTTCAACGCCATTCACGGCGACATCAACCTTATGACCCGCTTTTTTCAGGATTGCCGTCGCGAGCATCTGATTTACAGCGTTGTCTTCCACAAGAAGAATCTTCATCCCAGCGGTTCTTGTCGGGACTGAATCAGCATCTGGCGTTCTCTCTTTTGTTTGCACACCAGATATTCTGGCCTGTTTCGGCACTGCTTTTTGCACATTCACTTCAACATGCTGCGGCTCACAACAAATCTCGGCGATCCGCTCCATCAGTTCGGGCGTCTGGACAGGTTTGATCACCCGACCATCGAACTGCGAATCGCCTTTGTCCCGCTCGCCCTTGCTTGTCATAAATATAATTCTTGTTCGGCGGAACGCCGGGTTCGCGCGGATGCGCATCCCAACATCACGTCCACTCATCTCAGGCATGTCTTCATCGAGCAGAACAAGGTCAAACGGCTTGCCGTCCCGGACAGCACGTTCGAGAGTCACCAACGCATGCTCCGAAGTGCCGGCATTGTCGACAACCATTCCCCAGGACAGCAACTGCTTTTCTATGACTTCCCGATCGTCTTTTTCATCATCAACGATCAGGACCCGCAGACGGTCCAGATTGGCAACCTGGCTGGTTTTTGCGACGTCCGCGCCCTCTACAATACCCAAAGGAATTTCAACCCAGAACGTACTTCCCGCGCCGTCTTCACTGCTGGTGCCGATCGTACCACCCATGAGTTCTGTCAGTTCTTTACAGATCGCAAGTCCAAGACCCGTCCCGCCATACTTCCGGGTTGTCGAAGAATCAGCCTGAGAGAAACGTGAAAACAGCTTGGACATTGCGCTCTCGGGAATCCCGACGCCGGTATCTGTAATTTCAAAGCGAACGGTTTGCGTGGAATTCTCCGCCATCACCAAACCGACCGACGTTGTGACCGAACCCGTTTCGGTAAATTTGATTGCGTTCCCGATCAGATTTATCAAAATTTGGCGCAGTCGACCGCTATCACCCGTCACCATGGCGCTAACATCTGGCGATATATGACTGCTGAGCTCGATTGCTTTTTCCTGGGCGCGTGGCGCCAAAATCTGCACAACACTGTCAACGGTATTTGTCAGATCAAATTCTACAACTTCAATTTCAAGTTTCCCGGCCTCCATTTTGGAGAAGTCGAGAATATCCTCAATTAGCGTCAGCAAAGCTTCTGCGGAATCACGAACGGTATTTGCGTAGCGCGACTGCTCATCGTCGACCTCGGTATCGAGCAGAAGATTCGTCATTCCGATAACACCATTCATCGGGGTGCGAATCTCATGGCTCATCGTGGCGAGGAAATCAGCTTTGGCCGTCGCAGCATCTTCAGCGCGTACCCGCTCGCGCGAGTATCTCTCCGCGAGCTTGGTCAGGTTTTCCGTCTGCACCTTGAGTTCACGCTCGGACCGCTCCAAGTGGGCCACCGTTTCCTCAAGCTGTCTTTCATTTTCCTTGAGATCAGAGATATCCGTCCGAACAGAAACCGTACCGCCATCTGCCGTACGCCGTTCGGTGATCATCATATGACGCCCGTCAATCTGCCGAATTTCAACCTCGCCCGTCGGATTGCGGTGTTTGTGCATACGTTCTGCGACCCACTCGTCTTCTCGCCCGGCCGCGTCATCGTTGATGCCCGCCGATGTCATGGCACGAGTCATTTGCTCGAATGTGACGCCCGGCTCAAAGAATTCACTGTCGATATCGAGGCCAGACCGGAAGGCACTGTTCGTCGTAACGATACGGTCCATCTCGTCACAAAGGATAAATCCATCCTGAATCGTTTCAATGGCATCCCGAAGCCGCGTTTCCGCCTTTTTGAGATCGGTGATCTCCGAAATGATGGTCACAACCCCACCTTCGGCGGTTCTCCGCTCGGTCAATCGAAACACACCACCATTCTGATGTACCTGTTCGAGGGACTCAGAGGAACTCAGATGGTGCTGCACACGCTTTTCAATCCAGGCGTCGCGTTCCTCAATTGCTGAAGTACTACCCGCAATTCGATCGTCATAAACAATACCGACCAATTCCCTGAACGACATGCCCAAGACAATGCGGTCCGCAATATCAGAATACTGAGACAGGTAGGCATCGTTCGCCATGACCAGACGGTCCTCTGCATCCCAAAGCAGGAACCCGTCATTCAAGCTTGCGATCGCATCTGCAAGGCGCGATTCAGCGTTGCGTATCGCGGTAATATCGGCTCGTACAGCAACAGCACCGCCTTCTTCCGTGCGGTGTCGGGAAACACGAACAACCTTGCCGTTCGCCAATTCGCGCTCGAAGCTAACGCCCTCGAAAGGGCGATTAACCTGTTCTTCGACCCACTCGTCGACCCGGCCTATTGCCTCGGGAATCGCACCCGATTCAGCCTGAATACGCATGACTTCGGAGAAAGAAAGTCCGACCTCAATCTTGTCCGCGGCATCCCCGAAATCATTGACCCAGCTGGTATTGTAGACAGCAAGTTGATCATTCTCATCAAAGAAGACAAAACCATCTGTCAGGGATTCAACGGCATCGCGCAAACGGCGTTCAGCCTGTTTTACGTCTGTCGTTTCAGCGAAAACGACGACAGTTCCCTTTTCTTGCGTCACGCGTTCTGAAATGACAAATGTACGGCCATCACGGAATGCATGTTCGCGGACGGCATTGACCTGCCCATGACGCGCCAGACGTTCGGGCAACCATAAATCCGGATCAACACCCAATGCGCCGGCAACCCCGGTTTCGATCCCGATCTTCAGAATCTCCTCAAGCGCCATGCCTTCTGTAATTTCGCGGCCATGTTCCCCGTAGTAACCCTTGAAGGTTTCATTCGCGAGGACCAGAACTCCCTCGTCATCAAACAGCGCAAATCCATCGCTCATACTGTCAATGGCGTCGAGGAGGCGCATTTCCGCCTGCTTCAATGCTGTCAGGTCAGTGTGAACCGCAACGGTTCCACCATTTGTTGTCTTGTGTTTGGCAATCCGGAAATACTCACCAGCTTCGGTCAGATACTCCCGCGCTGCACCCACCTCTCGGTAGGATTGGAGCTCGCCTTCGACCCATCGTTCCTTATCGCCATTCGATCCAACGAGCGGGCTGACGTCATAGCGCAGGCCCATTAGGTCCTTGTAAGACAACCCCTCCACGACCTGATCTGCCAACTCACCATAAAGCGAGCGGTAAGCAGAATTGGAAATGACGATCCGATCATCGGAATCAAACAGGATGAAGCCGTCGCTGAGACTTTCGATCGCATCACGCAGATTTTCTTCGGCTTCTTTTTGTTCGGTGATGTCAGTACGAATACCAACCGTCCAGCTGTCTCCCATCGGACGATCGGTGATGCGAATGTACCGCCCGTCACGGGTGCGAACCTCAAAAGGACTACTGCCGCTGTCCTTGTGAACCCGGTACATCCTCTCCATCCATTCGTCTGGATCTTTCACTTCATCAGCAGCGTAAAAGCCAGACTCGATCCCGAGACGAAGAACCGCTTCGAAGCTCATTCCGCGTCCCTGCTCCAATGGCGGCATGAAGGAGAACGATTCCCGATACTTTTCGTTGTAAAGAACCACGCAGTCTTTGGCGTCAAAGACGATGAATCCATCCGACATCGCCTCGATTGCCGTGTGCAGCAAATGGTCGGCCTCGTCACTGCTCGCTTCGGCACGTTCCACGGCTTTGCGGGTATTTTCCAGTTCGTTCTGACGTCTCCATTCGGCATCGATATCCCGAATAGCGCAAAAAAACTGTCCTTCATGGTCCGTTGTCAAATTCCAGTCAGTCCAGCGTATGCCGCCAGACCCATTGAGCAGTCGAACCTTGAACCGGGCGATATTCTGACCACCCAAGAGATTGTTAACGGCATTCGTAACTGTGCTCTGATCTTCGGCGTGGACCAGATTGCTCAAGAGCTCACCAGTGATCGAGTCCAAATCCTTCTGCAGAACCTGTCCCCACCGGTCGTTCAGGGTGTGGAGCCGGCCATCGCTCCCTGCGATCCCCAGCAAATCATCAGAAAATTCGAAGAAACGCTGATAGCGCTGACGTGCACGCGTGACATCCCGGAGCGATTCTTCTTTCCGACGCTGTTCGGTAATATCGCGAAACCGAGAGACATATCCCCCTTCAATCGGTCGACCATGAATTTCCAGCAGCACGCCATCAGGACGGGATCGCACAAATGTATAGGGTTCCCGTTTCTGCGTAGCTGCCATCATTTCGGCAACACGGGCCTCAACATCCACATCACCATAATCGCCACGCTCAGCGGCATATCTCAGAAAGTCTTCCCACCGTGCACCCGGTTCGAGGAATTTTGCAGGAATATCAAGAAGATCGAGGGCAAGTTTATTGGATGTAACGACGTGACCGTTCTCATCGAACACAATCAACCCGCCGCCCAGCGTATCAATAACGCCCTGGAGGGTTTCGCTAGCGATCAGCTCGCTACCGGTCACAATTCCGTCCATTTGCAGTCACCCGGAACGCCAAAACCTTTAGCCCTCTACAGACAGAATTGCCGTTATGGGGGCATCGATTCATTCTAAGAAATCGCAAGGTAGTGAGAGGGTCTGAAAAGAAGGTTAACATACCAAAATCCCCAGCATAGCCAGACACTTCTGCCATCTCTGTCACACTCACGTGAAACCACTACCGTTTCCAGGAAACCCTAGATTTGGCAGTCCCTGGACCATTGGTCGAGCGCCCGAACCCATGGCGCCGACGTTTCGCCGCACGCGTAAGACGCGCCAAGATGGTCGCAATTCTCCAGAACAAGCGTCTCAACCGAAGCTTTCGCATCTCCGAGTGCGACCGTCATGCGTTCGGCCTGCGTGATCAAATGCGGAAAATCATGATCGCCCCAGCTCATCAGAACCGGTGGCGTATTCCTGATCGACAGGATCGGACTGGCATCAAGATCATTTGATTCTGCTTCTCCGAGAAACCGCGGGCGGCCCGGCATGCCATTGCCTTCAGTAAAATCATAAACACCCGAAACCGGCACAGCGCCCTTGATCACATCCGCAGGCACTTTCAGTCGCGCCTGCCAATCATCGCGCACTGCCAGCCAGGTTGCATAGTGCCCACCCGCGGAATGCCCGCCCACGATCAGCCGATCTGGATCGCCACCGTGATCAGCGATGTTTGCGTAAACCCAGGCAACACCCGCCGCCGCATCCAATACGCCATCCGGCCATTGAACGGCAGGCGCCAGCCGATACCCCAGGCTCACAAATGTAATCCCGATCGCATTCAGGGCTGGTGCCATAAAGGCCATCCATTCCTTGTAGCCATTTGTCCATCCACCCCCATGCATGAACACAACCACACGACCATCGGGCTTGCTCGCGGGAAACACCGCGACCTCCTGATAGGGGTCATCCCCATAGGCGAAAGACGAACCGGCAACATCTGCACCGAGCTCCTGCACACGCAGGTGATACTCGCCCCCGATCTCGGTGAATGGCTCTTGCGGCGGATAGGACTCAATATTCCGCAAGACCACTAGCGCGCCTCGCGTTCGACATACATGCTTTCGTCAACAAATTTACCCCGTTCGATCACAACCTCGTTGTCGAGCATGACCGTGCAATCGCGCATGGGAACGTCATAGTGACCTGTTGTGCCGCGTGTTCCACCACCCTGTGTGTTGGGGCCTGTTGAAAACAGGAAATTGCCCGGGAACGCGCGGGTGGCAGCATGCGAACGCTCCGGGTTATCACCATGCAACGCGATGTTGTACCAACGTGCCTGCGGATTGAGGCCCCATCCGAGATGCGAGACCGCATAAGGGTCAAGGTCATCTTCGGAGAGCTTGTTATCATCGAGCCACCCGGTCATCAGTTTGGCGTCCAGCCCACCCTCGACCTTGCGAATAAAGCCATCCCGGATTTCAAGGCGAACCTCATCCTGAACATAACGGCAATACGGAAGAATCACGATGTCACCCGGTGACATCACCACTGTGCCATTGGCCGAGCCTTCATTGGGAAATGTGTGGATATGACCCACGCCCCATTGGTCGAAATGACCGGGTTCGTCCGAGTAACCCCATTGACTCATGACCGGAAAATCACCGCGTGAGTAGGTCAGGTCTGTACCCGCATCGCTGACAACGCGTACCTCCTTGGTCGCCGTATAGCGGTCATGGGCGTATTTGACGGCCTCTTTGAGGCCTTTAGGCGCAAGCAGCACTTCAAGGTCATCCGGCGCATCAATGATCATCAGGAACCGCGTCCCGGTGGCCATGACCTCACGCAACCAGCTGGTAAACAGCGGAATATGAAGCGCGACCACGATATCCGCTGCCTTGAGAGCATCGAGCATACCGTTGGTCTTGCCAATCGTATCGACCCCAACCTTCGTCCAGGACGGCGTCATGTTTACCCGCATCTCATAACAATTGGCACCGAGTTCTTCTCCGGCAGCAAAAGCCGCCTGAACATATTCCGGTCGCGTGGTGACATCCGACAGCAATGCCACGGTTTCGCCGGACTGAACCTTCGACATGGTGAATTGCTTGAGGAACAGGGCAGTCAGTTTTCCCGGGTTCATTTCCTGATGCCGAACGGCTGCTGGTACACGCATGGTCTCTTTCCTCTCATCCTCAAATCGACTTGGTCATGCTAGCGGATTGGTGTGATTTTGACGATCTCTCAGGTCATTGCCACGCGCGGCATGGGCAAGTTTTGTCCGAGACAGATTTACGCAGCTGTGCTTCCATATTTTCCAATAATCAAAAAATGCAATCGGGAGACACATCATGATGCGCGCCTTCACCGAACAGAAAATGAAACGCTATGCCGAGCAAAGATGGATTTTGGACGCCATCATCTCTTCGGTCGGCATGGAATGGGACCAACCCCGTCTGGGCTACACGATGTACCCCTGTGGCCCGGATGCCGTTGGTGATTTCCGGACCGTGGGTATGCGCACCAAGAAATTCGCCGATATGCACCGTGAGTTCGCCGGGGCGGCCAAACGCCGGGAGATCAAGGCCAAGGCGTTCGAAGCCGAGGGACGTGAGGTCTCTGCGCGCGAGAGCTTCTTTATCGCCTCCCTTCTCTATTCCGCCGCCCGCTGGCCAATCTTCGAAGCCAGCAACCTGCACATCGAATACAACGAGCGCATGATCGAGTGCTACGACAAATATATCGAATACGCACCCCGGCCCATCGAACGGGTGGAAATTCCGTTCGGCGACAGTTTCTTGCCCGGGTTCCTCGCGCTCCCCCACGCGCCGAAGGAGGGCGAGAAATTCGCGTGTGCCATCGGGATCGACGGGATGGACGGATCAAAAGAGATCATGTGCTCGATGTACGGCGACAAAATGCTCGAACGCGGCATGGCCAGCTTTGTTTATGACGGTCCGGGTCAGGGTGAATGTCCGGTTAACGGTCTTTATGTCACCAAGGACAATCACATGGAGGCCGCGCAGGCCATCTATGACTGGCTGATTCAGCACCCGCATATCGACAAGGACAGACTGGTGATCTTCGGCATCAGCTTTGGCTCCTTCTTCGGCATGCAGGCCGCAGCACAGTTGGGCGACAAGGTAAAAGGCGCTGCCCTGTCCTTTGTGTGCCACGAGCCGGGCTGTCACACGATTTTCAACATGGCCGCACCGACCTTCAAGCTGCGCTTCATGTTCATGGCGGGATACGACGATGAGGACGAGTTCGACGAGTTCATCAGTGAGTTCTCTCTGCTGCCGATCCTCGACCAGGTGGCCTGCCCCATCCTTATCCAGGGCGGCGAAGATGAAGAACTGAGCCCCATCGAATGTAGTGAAGAGATCGCCAACAAACTCGACGTGCCACGCAAGCTGGTCTGGTATGAGGGCGAGCGCCATGCGATCGGTGGTGGATCCGCGGCCTATCTGGGCGAAAACTGGTACACCATGCTCGCTGATTGGTGCCTGGATCGGGTCAACAACAAGCCGGCGCCAAATGAGCGGGTGCGCATCAATGGCTTTGGTCAGCCGGAGGTCGAAAGCTACTAGCTGTCTAACCGGCCCCCAACAACAACCACAACCGGAGTCCGCCATGTATATCGACCCGCAAATCAAGGCCTTCATCGATGACCTGTCGGCACTCGATATGCCGCATCCCGTTGACCTCGGCCTTCAGGCAACACGTGAAGGGTTCAGCCAGCTCTGGCAGCAGATAAACCCGCCCACCCGCGAATCCGTAAAGATCGCCGACGTCGAAATCCCGGGCCCTGCCGGAGACATAAGGGTGCGAACCTATACCCCGCAGGGAAACGGCCCCTTCCCGGTTCTGGCTTACTTCCATGGCGGCGGTTGCTGCATGATGGCGCCGGAAGACTACGATGGATCCAGTTCAGCGCTGGCTGAAGATGCCGGTGTGATCGTTGTTACCCCGGCCTATCGCCGCGCTCCGGAACATCCGTTCCCCGCGCCTCTCGAAGACTGTTTCGCAACTTATGTCTGGCTCCGATACAACGCTGCAGAACTCGGTGGCGACCCAACACGTGTTGCGGTTGCAGGCGACAGTGGCGGCGGATATCTGGCAGCAGCCGTCACACAGGAAGCAAAACGGGAAAATGCGCCGCAGCCCGCGCTACAGGTATTGATTTACCCCATGACCGATATGGGTGGGCTGCCCACAAGCCGTATCGAGGAAACAATGTTTCTCGATGATCGCACCTTGCAATGGGTGATCGATATGCATGTCGGTGAGAACCGACTTGATCCCCGCGCCTCGCCCATTCTCGAACCCGATGTCTCGGATCTGGCCCCCGCCGTGATGATTGCAGCGCAAATAGACCCGCTTCGTGACGAAGGCAAAGCCTATGCTTCAAAACTCCGAAATGCAGGGGTCAGCGTCCGGTATCACCTCTACGAAGGCGTGGTGCATGGTTTCTTTAATATGGGCGGTTTCTGTGACCAGGGGAATGCCGCCCTCGCGCAGGTAACCGGAGCACTCCAGACAGCATTCAGACGCGGCTAGTCACGCGCCGCTCGGCGTCAATATCAGCCGAAGTTAACTGCTGATCAGGTTACGCATACCGATGCGCTGTTCGATAGAATGTACGCATCATGGAATGCACCGTTCGCGGCAGCTCCGCATCCAATGCTTGCTCCAGCGCTTGCGCACTCAGATCAAAACTTCCGAGTAATTTCTGTTGCGCAGCATCAAGTCGATTGTAGCCCATGGTCCAGGCGGACACGGCACGATCATCGATCGTGTCGCTATCGAGAACAAACAGGCCATGGTGGCGCCTGTCATCGGCGATCCGCGCATACAGGGACATCACGTCCTCCTTCTCGCCCTCGATATACTGAAGAAAGCTTCCCTCATAGTAGAGCAACATGCCGCTGACATTCACCGTAGCGTTGTTGCGTCTCGAAACCTCGAGAAGCCCCTGAATCTGGTCGTCATCGAGAGGACGCACAGCCGAACTGGCATAGAGAACAAAATGCATGGTCATTCTTAATGGTTACGAATTGATCAGCACCTATGAGCTACCCGAATTCGCTAAACGATGTGTAAATGACAGTCCGCTGTCACAAAATCTTGGAAGGGCTCTCGTCAAAGAAGGCAAGAACCCGTGTTTCGAGGCTTTCTCTCGGGGGTGCGTCGCTCGCTGCAGTCGGGTCATCGAAAGACGTGTGGAGTGCATAGCGCGCCCGACCGTCGGTCGATGTGTCGTAGTTCTTGATGAGTATGGCCTCGTCCGGCGTCATCTGGGGGAAATAATACCAAGCATTGTTCGGATCAAAGGAGGCATGTCGTGTCTGCCCCACACGGTTATAGGCACGCCGTTCCACGGTATGCAGATGGGCGTCATCAACGCTGTCCCAGGTGCAAAGCCCCAGCGGCCATTCCGCGATCGTCCCGGCCGTCGAGCGCCAGACATTTACAATGGCAAAGCGCTTCTCCAGCAACGCTTCGGCCTCATCCCCCATCACCGCGGTCACCCGGTTACGTGCCGACCAGTCGGTGTAATCGGTATGGGCCGCATTCGCGGGATCACGCGCGTTATGGGCCTCGCGTACATTCTGGGACGACGAACGACGGGTGTGATCAAACACCAACGCACGCGAAGCGCCGGTATGTTTCCGAACCAGCGCCTCTGCTTCGGCATCATAAACCGATTTGAGTTCCGCGTCGTCGTAGAAGTCGCTGACAGCGGTCTTGTGCGCGACAAAGGCAAAGCCTTCGCGATCCAGTTCAAACGTGTTGGGCAAAAGGCGCGCGTTGCGCATGGTCACAGGGCGAAATTCGCGCTCACCCTCAAAGTTCGTGCGCTCACCCGCAACATTCGATTGGTAGAACACCGGGAGTTCTCCGGTATCCACCAGATAGCCGATGGGTGCCTGGATCGATTCAACCATGGCTTACTCTACAAATAGAAACGGCCGGACATAAACGTCCGGCCGCCCCCGAAAATTTGCTCGACTTAAGCGGCCGACAGATCGACTGCTTTCGGGCCGCGCTGGTCGTCCTGCACCTGGAAATTGACTTTCTGACCTTCGGTCAGAGTGCCCATTCCAGCCTGCTCGACGGCGGTGATGTGAACGAATACGTCCTTGCCACCCTCATCGGGAGCGATGAAACCAAAACCACGGGTGGTGTTGAAGAATTTTACGGTACCTGTAGGCATTTTTTACTTTTCCAATCGTCGTAGAACACGCGGACACCATGTCCACATGCTGACACCTGCTGCACATCATTTTCTGGAGGAACGTCTCGCCGTTGCATTCGCCACGGAATTCGGCTCGCTCGAAATCAGTGAGCGGATATCATTGAGCAGAACATGGGGCTTAAAACCGATGATAGCAAGCAATCTCTTGAACTTATTTACGAATTCAAGTTCCGCACGGTATCCGAGCATGATCTGGCCCACTTTTTGGAGCCCCAATCCAGACCTTAGAAAGCCCGGTTTTACGATAGATCCCGCCCCAGAATGGCCGGGCCAACACGGATCAAGCGGCGCGAGAGGCCTTTTTTCGCTCGTGTTCCTTGAGGAACCGCTTGCGGATCCGGATCGGGTCCGGGGTCACTTCGAGCAGTTCATCATCGTCGATGAACTCCAGCGCATACTCCAGAGTCACCCGCACCGGCGTCGTCAGGACGAGGTTTTCGTCCGTGCCAGCCGCACGAATATTGGTCAGCTGCTTGGCCTTGAGCGGATTGACCATCAGGTCATTGGCGCGCGAGTTGATCCCGATCACCATGCCTTCATAGACGTCCGCACCATGGCCAAGCATCAGCTGGCCGCGTTCCTGCAGGTTGAACAGCGCATAGGCGCGCGCCATGCCGGTATCGGTCGAGATCAACACACCGCGCAAGCGCTGCGCCAGTTCACCGGCCACCTTCGGTCCGTAATGATCAAACGCATGATACATCAGCCCGCTGCCCGAGGTCTGGGTCAGGAAGGTCGAGCGGATGCCGATTAGCCCACGGGTCGGGATCATATAATCGAGGCGAACGCGGCCATTGCCATCGGGTGCCATGTTTTTGAGCTCGCCCTTGCGGGTGCCCAGCAATTCCATCACCGAACCCTGGTGTTCCTCTTCAACGTCGACTGTGAGGCTTTCCCATGGCTCGTGCTCCACACCATCGACCATCTGGGTGATGACTTCGGGGCGGGAGATCGCAAGTTCGTAGCCCTCGCGACGCATATTCTCGATCAGGATCGAGAGATGCAGCTCACCACGGCCCGACACCTTGAAACGGTCGGCGGTATCGGTGTCTTCCACGCGCAGGGCCACATTGTGAAGAAGCTCTTCCTGCAGGCGGTCACGGATGTTGCGGCTGGTAACGTATTTCCCCTCGCGCCCGGCAAAGGGTGAATCGTTGACCTGAAAGGTCATCGAGATCGTGGGCTGGTCCACGGAAAGCGGCGTGAGCGCCTCGACCTCTGCGGGATCACAAAGCGTGTCGGAAATGTGGAGTTCATCAAAGCCCGAGAATGCGATGATGTCGCCGGCCGCAGCCTCTTCGCGCTCAACCCGATCGAGCCCGTGAAAGCCCAAAATCTGAAGCATCCGGCCCTGGCGCGTTTTGCCATCGGCCCCAATGATCGTGATCGGCGCGTTGCGCTTGATACGACCGCGCTGGATGCGTCCAATCCCGATCACTCCAACATAGGATGAATAGTCGAGCGCGGAGACCTGCATGCGGAACGGACCATCGCGGTCCACATCCGGTGCGGCAACCTGATCGACGATGGTCTGGAACAGGATATCCATGTTCTCGCCACGCACATCGGAGGATTCCGAAGCCCAGCCTTCAATGGCCGAAGCAAACACTGTTGTGAAATCGAGTTGCTCTTCGGTGGCACCGAGACGATCGAACAGATCAAAAGTCTGATCGACGGCCCAGTCCGGCCGCGCCCCGACGCGATCAACCTTGTTGACCACGACAACCGGCTTAAGGCCGGCTTCGAGTGCCTTGCGGGTCACAAACGCAGTCTGCGGCATCGGGCCTTCAACGGCATCGACCAGCAACAGCACCGAATCCACCATCGAGAGTACGCGCTCAACCTCACCACCAAAATCGGCATGGCCCGGCGTATCAACGATGTTGATGCCCCAGCCCTGCCACTCCAGGGCGGTGTTCTTCGACAGGATGGTGATACCGCGCTCGCGCTCGATGTCGTTGGAATCCATGACACGTTCGCGATCGGCATCCTCACCGTGGGTCTTCAGCGTGCCCGACTGGCGCAACAGCTTGTCCACGAGTGTGGTCTTGCCATGATCGACATGGGCAACGATCGCAATATTGCGGAGTTTGTCAGCGTTCTGGGACATCGTGTCGTACCTGAAAAAAGCGCCGCCAGCGTGGGCGGCCGAAGAATATGGGCACGCGTTAGCACGAAACACCCGGTCGTGGCGAGAAACTTTGCTGCAACTGCGAAGGAATGCCTAGAAACGCGCGGTCAAGCGCACGGAAACCGGGATGTCGAGAACATCGCCGCGGTTGTTGGCGTTCGTGAATTCCCGAAAGCCGACTACGTCGTCATCCTCTTCCTTGAGATTGGTCCGGTAGTTCACACCGGTCGTCACGCCCAGCGCCGCCCAGTTATTGATGTCATAGCGCATCCCAACCTGAAGCCCGCTCGCAAAGGCGATCGAGGGTGCATAGAAACGAACATTGTCGATTCTGAGGCCGTTGCTGGAATGCCGAAAGTTCAGATCGATCGCGCTGACCTTACGAACGGAAAACGTCGCGCCAATGAACGGCTTGAGCGGTGCGTCGATATCAAAGAACCGCCGATAGCCCAAATTCGCGGCAAACTCCTGATAGTCCTCGAACTCGCCAACCAATGTTGAGCCCGTCGCGATGGGAACACCCCCGATATTACCGGCAAAGGTAAACAACAGTGCATCGAAGTCCTTTCCCGAAGCCCGCATATAGGAAACCCCACCGAAGACCTCTGAGTGGTCGCTCAGGCCATAATTCAGTTGCACGCCAACTTCATGAGGCGCGTCATACACATCGGAAAAATCGCGATTGGGGACATCGAAACCCAGCGCGGTCGAAAATGTCTGCCCGCCTACTGTGCCGGTCTGTGTAAGCACCTCTGAGAATTCCTTGACGAAGGTCCCGCCAATCGCCGCTGCCGTACCCGCATAAGGCTCAACCGAAAAACCACCACGTTTGGGCAAAGCAATCTGATCATCATCGGCAAGAACAGGCGTGCCTGCCAGAGCCAGCGCGGCACCGAACAAAAAGAGGAGTGGGTGTTTCATTGGGGCGGGCGGCAGGTCAATTGGCGTCGCGGTGCTGCAAGTCGGTTACCGCATTCAAGATCGCTTCAGGTGTGGCCGGCGCGTCGAGATTCACAAAGTGGCGGTGATCGGCAATCCGCGAGACCGCGTCGCGAATGGCGAGCCAGACTGAAATGGCCAGCATCAAAGGTGGTTCGCCCACGGCCTTGGAACGAAAGACCGTCGGGAAACGGTTGGGCGCATCTTCGAGAATATGAACGTTGAAGATCGGCGGCACGTCGCGACTCCCCGGGATTTTGTAGGTCGAGGGACCATGAGTCAGCAAACGGCCGGTCTTGTCCCAGACCAGTTCTTCCGATGTCAGCCAGCCCTGCCCCTGCACAAACGCGCCTTCGATCTGTCCGAGATCAATCGCCGGATTCAGCGAACTGCCAACGTCCTGGAGCATGTCAGCCCGCAGCACGCGGCTTTCGCCGGTCAGCGTGTCGATCACAACTTCCGCAACGGCAACACCATAGGTGAAGTAGTAAAAAGGGTTGCCAACCAGCTTGGACGCATCCCAGTGCAGTCCCGGGGTGCTGTAATAACCCGCCGCCGACAATGACTGGCGTTCGTCATAGGTCATCTGGGCCAGTTCGGAAAAGGATACGCTTTCGTTCCCGGCATAAACCCGGTTGGCCCGGAATTCGATCTTGTCCCGGTCCACGCCGAAATGCCCGGCCGCCACGTCACCCATGCGGCCTTTGATAATTTCGGCAGCATTCAGCGCTGCCATCCCGTTCAGGTCCGAACCCGATGATGCTGCCGTCGCCGACGTGTTGGGCACCTTGTCCGTGCGGGTCGCGGAAATCTTGATGTTGTCGAGATCGATCTGGAAGGTCGAGGCCACGACCTGCGCCACCTTGGTGAACAGGCCCTGCCCCATCTCCGTGCCACCATGGTTCAGGTGCACGCTGCCATCGGTGTAGACATGCACCAGCGCACCGGCCTGATTGAGCTTGGGTGTGTTGAAGGAAATGCCGAACTTGACCGGCATCAGGGCCAGCCCCTTCTTCAGGGTCTCGTGGGACGCGTTGAATTCCTCGACGGCACGGGACATGCCGTCAAAATCAATCTCGGCACGCAGTCGCGCGGACAATTCGACAATGATGTTGTCCTTCACCACCTGTTCGTAAGGCGTCACGTTGCGGTCCGTCGTGCCGTAGTAATTCACGGCCCGGATATCCTCGAGCGAACGCCCCAGCGTGCGCGCGATGTGTTCGAGCACCGCTTCGATGATGATCATCCCCTGGGGACCGCCAAAGCCGCGAAAGGCCGTGTTCGAAACCGTGTTCGTCTTGCAGGGATAGCCCCGGAAGATCGCGTTGGGCAGGTAATAACAATTGTCAGCATGGCAGAGCGCACGGGCCAGAACGCCGGGGCTGAGATCGGCAACATTGCCCGAACGCATCCCCATCAGGATATCAATGCCTTCGACGCGCCCTTCGGCATCGAAACCCGCTTCGTAGCGATACAGAAAATCATGGCGCTTGCCGGTGACGATCATGTCGTCATCGCGGCGCAGGCGCAGTTTGGCAGGTCGTCCGGTCTGATGCGCCAGCAATGCCGCAATCGCGGCAATGATCGTCGGTTGGCTTTCCTTACCCCCGAAACCACCACCCATGCGACGGATTTCAACCATCACGGCATTGGTCGGGACGCCCAGTGTATGCGCCACCCCATGCTGAACTTCGCTGGGGTGCTGGGTCGAGCTGTAGACATCCAGATCGCCATCGTCGCGCGGAACAGCCAGCGCGATATTGCTCTCCAGATAGAAGTGGTCCTGCCCACCACAACGCAGTTCGCCGGAGACCCGATGAGCAGCGTCCGCAATTGCGCCTTCAGGATCACCCCGTGACATGATCTGGGGCGGATAGGTATAGGATTCGGCTTCGAGCGCGTCTTCAATCTCAAGGATCGCGGGCAATTCCTCATACTCGATCTTGATCAGCGCCGCCGCAGCCATGCCCTGATCAAAGGTCTCTGCGCCAATCGCCACGACCGGCGCGCCAACATAGTCGACGACCTCGTGTGCCAGCACCGGCTCGCCGTCAAAGATGGGGCCAATATCGTTGTGCCCGGGAATGTCTGCCGCGGTGACAATCCCATGCACCCCATCCGCTGCGCGCGCCGCGGAGACATCGATCGACACAATGCGCGCATGGGCATGAGGAGAGGTCACCAGAACCACCTCAAGGGTTCCCGGCAGCATCGGCATATCGTCGATATAACGGGCGCTGCCGGTCACATGGCCGCGGGCACTGTCATGCCGGACCTTGGTATGAACCGCCCCAAGAATGTCTTCTGCAGCGCTCATGCTGTCACCGTATCGAGTGTCACCACATCAATTTCATCGTCACCGGCAAGGTCGCGAAACAGCCGGACAAACAGGTTTGCCGCGACCTGCACCCGGTAGGCTGCGCTCGCGCGATGATCATCAATCGGCGCAAAATCGTCCCCGATCAGCGCGCCGGCTTCACGCGCCGTCGCTTCGTTCCAAGGCTTGCCGACCAATGCAGATTCGCATTTCGCAGCACGCTTGGGTGTCGCGGCCATGCCGCCGAAGGCGATCCACGCTTGCGTGACCACACCGTCAGAAAGCGTCAGTCGAAAGGCCCCAATCACCGCCGAGATATCCTGATCGTAGCGTTTGGAAATCTTGTAAGTGCGGAACACCTGACCGTCTGCAAGCTTGGGAATCTCGATCCCGGCAATCACCTCGTCTGCCGCCAAATCCGTTTTCCGATAGTCGAGGAAATAATCCTCCAACGCGATCTCCCGCGCGCCCTTTGGACCCTGCAATCGGAGCGTTGAATCCAGCGCAATAAGACATGGCGGGGTATCCCCGATGGGCGACGCGTTGCCGATATTACCGCCAATGGTCCCCACATTCCGGATCTGCCGTGATCCGATGCGATGGATCAACGTCGCAAAAGACGGATAGGCTCCTTCGATATGCGGGAGCGCTTCGGTGTAGGTGGCCGCCGCACCAATCCTCAAAGTGTCGGGCGTATCTTCAATCGCGCGCAGCTCGGTCACGTTCTGCGTAAAGATCGTAACCGGAAAATGTTTCCGGCCCTTGCTGAAAGACAGGCCGAGATCGGTCCCGCCCGAGAGCAACGGCGCATCCGGATGGGCCGTTCGGGCATCTATCAGTCCGGCAAGCGTTCGCGGGGCAAGGAATTTCTGGTCGCCAACGTCATGGCGTTCATCAGGCGTTGCGTCTGCCGCCGTTGTTGATTCAGTGACCGGCTCTGCACATGCCGCACGCGCGGCATCAACAATGGAGCGATACCCTGTGCAACGGCAAAGGTTTCCGGCGAGCGCATCATGGATCACTTCATCCGTTACGGTTTCGCCCGAATGACGAAGCGCGTGCAACGCG
>Ga0181606_10000537_pt1 | contig 31242 bp, 38 predicted proteins | sample 041ome_10_FD_132994 | JGI IMG/M metagenome (GOLD analysis project Ga0181606, IMG submission 132994) | Coastal salt marsh microbial communities from the Groves Creek Marsh, Skidaway Island, Georgia - 041412US metaG (megahit assembly) | ecosystem: Environmental > Aquatic > Marine > Intertidal... | reverse complement strand
ATGGTTGACGGTGCTCGCCGTGCGCCCGTCGTTGCGCCGATAAGCCTTACTCAAACATCACATTGGAGAGTTTCGTGAACCCGTTAGCAAACAAAACCCTGCTATCCCAAAACAGCGAACTGCGAAAAGCCGGCGTCTATAACTGGACAATACCGGCTCACGCTGTACGCCTAAGCAACGGCGAACTGTTTAACGCCTGCCCTAACGCCGGTACTTGCGCCCGTGTCTGCTATGCGAAGTTCGGTACATACCGGTTCAGTAACGTCGCAGGACGCCACCTCGCAAACCTTGAGTACGTACTGTACGAACGGCACGCTTGGAAAACGCAGATGCTTGACGAGGTTGGCGGTAAACGCTTTATGCCGACAGGCCAACCGCACCTACTTGACCACGATCCAAACGACACCTACTTAGCGGACTGGATTCGGCGTGGCGGTAAAGCGGTACGTATCCACGACGCCGGCGACTTCTTTGACTCCGGTTACCTAACCGACTGGCTTGATATTGCTGAGCACCGAACACACGTTCTGTTTTACGCATACACAAAAGAGGTTGCGATGCTATTGAACGCCGGCGCTTTACCAGCGAACTTCCGTGTGGTGTTCTCGTACGGCGGACTTCAAGACGGTTTGATTGACCGAGACGCCCACCGGCACGCTGACGTATTCCCGACTGCTCAAGCCTTAACGGACGCCGGCTACTACAACCAAGAGGACAACGACCTCCTTGCTATCACCGCACCGTCAAACCGAATCGGTATTGTGGCCAACAATCTGCCTGTCGCCATTCGCCGGTTCAACGGCAAAGCAATGAGCGCCATGAATTTGCGTAACGAAGCGCCGACCAATACAACGCTCAATGCGCTACAGTAGCGCTGTGGATTCTGTCTCTCCCGATAACGAAGTCGCCAAAGCCAAGGCGTCATCAACCGACTTTATGGAAGTCGGCTCATCAGGTCTGCATCAAAACGCCGGCGTAATCCGTCAAGACTTCCTTCGCCAACTGCAAGGCAAACAAGCGTTCGCTGCCTACACCGAAATGTCCGACAACGACCCTGTTATCGGCGCAATGCTTCAAGCAATTGAAATGCTTATTCGTGGCGTTGACTGGTCGGTTGAACCTGCTGAAGAAAACAATGAGGCAGCAACCCGTGAAGCGGAGTTCATCGGTCAGTGCATAACCGACATGAGCGACAGTTGGCACGACACGCTCGCCAGCATTATTTCGTTCCTAGTTCACGGATACAGTTATCACGAACTCGTTTACAAATACCGGCGTGGCTATACGAACGACCCACGCACCCGTTCAAAGTACAACGATGGGCGTATCGCTTGGCGCAAACTGCCGGCACGCTCACAAGAAACTATTGAACGCTGGGAACTTGACGAGAACGGCGGTATTCAAGGCGCATACCAGCGTGACACCAGCGCACCCAACAAAGGTTTAGTGTTTATTCCTATCGCGAAAGCGTTGCTGTTCCGCACAACTGCGAAACTCAATAACCCTCAAGGACGTTCAATCCTCCGTAACGCTTACGTGCCTTGGTATTACAAGCGTCGTATCCAAGAAATTGAAGCGATCGGTATTGAGCGTGACCTCGCCGGTATGCCTGTTGCGCTAGTTCCGCCTCAAATGCTTTCCAATAACGCAACCAGTGATGAGCGTGCAGCACTAGACGCAATCAAACAGATCGTTCGGAACATTAAACGTGATGAGCAAGAAGGCATCGTGTTCCCGATGGCGTACGACCCGGATACGAAGCAGCCGGCGTACGAACTCAAACTGCTTTCTACTGGCGGACGCCGACAGTTTGATACTGACGCAATCATCGGACGTTACGATCAGCGCATAGCAATGACGGTACTCGCCGACTTCCTTCTGCTTGGCCACGAACAAGTTGGCTCGCAAGCGTTATCGGTCAGCAAGATTGAGTTGTTCATCAAGAGCCTTGACGCATACCTGTCCGAAATTGCTGAAGTGTTCAACCAGCACGCCATTCCTCGCTTGATGCGTTTGAACGGCGTCAATGAGGAACTGTCGCCAACCTTGAAGTACACGCCACCAAAGAACGTGGACATTGCAGCAATCGCAGCATACGTCACCGCACTAGCACAAGCCGGCGCACCGCTATTCCCCGACACCGACCTAGAAAACCATTTGCGTAATTTGGCTGGTTTGCCACAGGGTCAAGCCGAGCAGGTCTAAAATGACCGGCGTTGTCCGTGTCAGCAAAAAGCGCAGCGACCTTTGGGGACGTTTGCCGTTATTCAAAAGCAAAGCCGGCGAAACCGCTTACCGAGACACCGGCACTGAGACGCTCTCTAAGAACGAGAAAGCGCTTTCCGACGTAATCCTCCGAGCGAACGACTTGATACCAAGAGACGCAGCGCAGAGGCTCATAGACGGCGGAGATATCGCAACCTATAACCGTACGGTACTGAACGCTTTAGCGCCTCTCCAAGACGTCATTGAAACTTTGCTGCTCAAAGAACTTGTTGAGTCGGCGGTCATCACAACACGGGAAACCGTACAAAGCATTTCAAACCAGTACGCAGCAATAGGCAAAGCCGAATCGCTTACACCGCCGTTGCCTTCCAAGATCGTCATGCAACACACGTTTGACCAAACTGCACCGGGAGCGATCTCGTTCGCTAAGAAACAGTCCGCACAGTTAGTGACAAACATGGTTGAGTCGCAGCGTGAAGCGATACGCCAAGTTGTCGCACGTGCATACAAGGTTGGGCGGACGCCGGCACAACTACAAAGCGATCTTGTTGCAGCGTTAAAACTTGTAAACCCAACTACCGACCCAGCGAAGTCTTTAGCGACGCTGTTCGGAACTAACGTGAACGGTTTAACCACACGTTACGAACAAGCGGTTGCGACACGGGCAGAAAAGATAGCGAAAGACTTAGCCAAGAAAGGTATTACCGGCTCTAAGGCTGTAGAAAAAGTTAAGAAGGATACGCAGAAGTACGCTGACAAACTGCGTAAAGCAAGAGCACGCACTATCGCACGTACCGAAATGATGACGGCCAACAACGAAGGCAAACTTCAGTCGTTCCTTCAAATGGAAAAGAAAGGCATTATCTCTCCTAAGAACTCTCGCAAGCAGTGGTCAACGGGACGCTTTGACGTATGCAACATTTGCGCACCGCTTAACGGGCAACTACAACCATTAAACAAACCGTTCTCTACCGGACGCATGACACCGCCGGCGCACCCGAACTGTCGTTGCACAATGATGCTCGTTACCGACGTTAAGACGCACACACCTCCGCAACCTATTGGCGGTAACACGCCTGAGAATCCGCTTGGTTTTACTCCGGGAAAATTGACGGAGGCTGGCCAAACCGCTGCCGACACGCCCATCGTTATTGACGTCGTTCCGCAAACATCGGAAGTTATACCGGTATCTCTTGAACCGAGTATGTCAGCATCGGAAGCGCAAGCGTTAGCGGACGAAGCGTTAGGTGTTGGCGGTGAAGCATCAACAACTATTGCGACTACCGAAGCATTACCAATCACGTATCCGAAAAGTAATGGCGTCTGGTCTTATACGCATTACCCTGACGGAACGTCGTCAGTGCTTAACCCTTCGGACTCCAGCCTTGAATACTTATTGAACGATGACGGGACTGTTACTTTCATATCGCAGTCCGGCATACCGTCAACAATCAAACCGACTCCGAATTCGGCGCTTGGTGAAACTATTGACGCAATGACGCCGAACCCGTACAAACAAACGTCAATACAAATGGACTTCCCCGAAACCGACACCACGTATGCGTTCACTCACCAACCAGACGGCAAAACAATTATTCACGGTGGCGGTGGCGATTACATTCTTGATACCGACGGACAACTTTTCATGTACGACAAATGGGGAACAAAAGAATTATTGTTTCCGGCCAAAGGCTCAGGAATATCTGACACTGTTGACGTCATTTTAACTAAGCACCCGAACCCAACGCTCACTGTTGAACCGCCGGCGTTCGTTGATGTCACTCCTGTTAAACCAAAAGTCAACACGCCACCCGAAGGTGTAATCAAAGTACCTACCAACGGCAAAATAATGGAACACGAATATTGGCCAAACGGCGATGTTCACCTACACGACCCGTTCCAACCCGGAACAAGTTACTTGATAACGCCGGAAGGCAAAGTGTACCGATACGACGGTTTCATGTCAGAACAAATTGTTCCCACAAAAGGTTCGGGACTCGGAGTTTTGATTGAACATCTTAAGGAAACCGACAACCCGTTCATAGTCAAACCGGTTATTGACATTAACGTCGTCAGCAAAATACCGAAGGCTGACCAACAAGTCGTTTCAATCATTGACGCATACGGCGAACAGAAACAGATGTATCAACTGTCTGAAGGCATTTGGGAATATGAAACAAAAACAGGTTTCAAATACCGTTACTCCGAACGAACCGGAACTTGGTTTGAACAAGAATCCATCAACAACTTTGTTGACATGGAAGGAGGTTATCCCGGAGGCACTAAAGAACTAATTGACAAATTGAAGTCGCTAAAAACTTCAGGACAATTACTCAAACCAACCATCACACCGGTGGCGCCAGTTCAGTTAACGAATACGAATGTTGTCAAACTTCCGTTTGAAGGAATAGACGTTGAGTTCATTGAAGTCAGTCCGAACTCCGGCGTCTATCAAGTCAACTCAATAAAAAATAATCGTATCTATCAAAGCCGGCGTTGGGATAAGAACACGCAGGAATGGTCATACTTTGATAAAGAAACTGGCACGTGGCTTAAAGGTGTTGACGCTCTTGACGAGGATTATTGGGACGAGTTGGCTGTTGAGTTTGAGATGAACGGTTTTTCAAATACAACCGTTCAACTGAAACCGTCAGTAATTGAATTGCCGCAAGTTAAAACTCCTGTTGCGCCGGTTACGCCAACGCCGGCTGCTGCGCCGACTACGCCAACCGTTAAACCAACCGGACCAATCAAAGTCAAAGCAACTAAAGACTTACCGGAACATATTGTTGACGGCGACGTTATTCGCTATACAAACAACAACGGCAAAAAGTTCATCATCAAAAAAGATGGAACCATTTTCCGTGCAGCCGACGACGGTTCTATCGGCGCTAAGTTCTTGCCAAACAAAGGTACGCCGTTACGCAAACTCGGCGATCATTACAGCAACAACCCTCAACTGTTTGACGACCCGTTGGCAACCGTAAACGTGACTGCGCCAACAGCACCGAAACCACAGAAAGGTCCGCCGAAGGTAACCGTCAAACTGCCCGATGGACCGGTAACACCAATACCTTCGCCGGCAACTCAAACAACAACTGGACCTTGGGACGTTCCTGATATCAAAGGTGGCTTGAAACTAGACGCACAAGCGTCAACCAAATTGGCTGGCCAAAACCCGAAGCGTGTCTATACGGACTCAACAGGTCAACAATACATATTCAAACCGCAGGAGCGTTGGCAAGCGGAACTTGAAGTAGCAACAAACAACGCAATGGAAATGCTCGGCGTACCGCACGCTGAAGTTGAACTCGTTACGATCAACGGACAAACCGGTTCGCTACATAAAGTGTTGTCCGAAGGCGGTCGTGTTGACAGCGTGAAGCCGGCGTTCGGTAACTCCGGCGTTTTTGACCCGACGAAACTTTCTGAGCAACAAGTTGAAGCGTTGCAACAAAACCAATTAGCCGACTGGATTATCGGCAACTACGACTCGCACACCGAACAATTCATTCGTTTAAGCAGCAGTAGCGATTCGGCGATAACGCCAATTGGTATTGACAAAGGGCAAGCGTTCAAACATCTCGGCAAAAATGCCGGCGATGACGCTGATGCTTTATGGAAGTTCTTAGAAAACGGTTCTCATTACAATCCAAACAAAAACGCTTCCACAAAGATGGCGTATCAAAAACTTTGGGACGACTTCACTGCCGGTAAAGGCGTCAACATTGTTAAGCCTTCCGAGTCCGGAAAGATTCAGTTACTACTAAAGCGTGTTGAAGGTATTACGCAGCGTGGCTCAGGCGAACATAAAGCGTTCGTTGACCTTTGGAAAAATTACGCCGACGAAGCGTTTAAGGCTGGCAAGTTACCGAAAGGTATGACGCCGGAAAAGTTTGTTGAGACGTTAATGAAACGGCTTGATGATCTAGCAGCCAAGGTGGCTAAGCAAGAGGAACTGCTTGTTGGAACCGACGCATGGAAATTGAAGAACGGTATTTCCATTAAGATACAAACACCTGAGACGGCGAGCATTGACCCGACGTTGCTCGCTAGGGAATACAAGTTCCGCAGTGAACAGTATTTTGATAACCAATACGGCAGCAAAGTTTCGGGCTTACCGGCTGACCAGCAAGTTGCTCTAAAGAGTTATTCGGGTAGTGGTTATGTTGAGATCAACAGGTCGCTTAGAGATAACGTACTTGAGTCTGATTCTGTTTCAAGAAAGATTAAAAAGATTGACGCTGCTATGAGCAATTCGGTGCTGACCGAGGACGTCAAGGTTGTGCGTCGTGCTCAAAGTTGGACAGACGCAAACGGTTCAGAAGTCAAACTTAAAAACGCTGTCGGAAAAGTCATTATCCACGACAACTTCGTTTCAACGACGGCAAAGTCAAGCGGAGTTTTTGCTGGCGAAACTCTTGAGTTGAGTGTTCCTGCCGGTACTCGTGCCGTTTGGCTTAAACCAATTTCTCATCACGCACGAGAAGAAGAACTGCTTATTGACCGAGGATACCGAATCCTTATTACTGGCCAGCGTGTAGAAAACAACGTGACTATTTACGAAGGCGTAGTGATCCCCGACGATGTTGCTAGTACCGCAATACCTAAGTACGTTAAGAAACCGGTTCCTACTTGATCGTATTTAATGGTATGATTACTTATGTCTAATACTGAACAAGATAAGCCTTATTCCGCTGACGAAAAGTTCAGTGAAGGCGCTGTCGTTATCTTTGAACCGAAACAAGAAATTGTTTCCCTACCCGACAACTTCCCTTGCGATTGCGCAATATACGAAAAAGAAAACAAAAAACTCGGAATCCTGTTTGCGTCAAATAACAATGCTGCCGGTTTCGTGCCGTTCAAAAGCGCCGGCGGTTTAGGTGAACAAGCCAAGATGATGTGGCAACTAGAAATTATTGAGATGAACCTAATGGCGCAGAACGACAATAGAACTTTCAATTCGGTTGAATGGTTCAATAACGAACTTGAACGGTACAGCAATACGCTCGGCACGCACCTTTATCGTACTGAACGCAAAATGACGTACGAAAACATACGACTGTACGCAAAAATTAACTGACGTCAATTGCGTTAACTGTCAGCGTGGTATTGTTAAAGCGTGGTTGCCGTACCTTCGTATATTTCTAGCAACGCTCGTCAAGGTATCAAGTTACTTGAGTACGCCGGCGACGGGCTTAAAGCACAAACGATTAGCGAGGCACGTGACCTCGCTTCCGGTTCAGCGACGCCGAACAAAGTTATGCGAATGGCTGCTTGGCTTGCTCGTCACGAGTCCGATCTGAAGTCCCCCGACGCAAAGGCATACCTGAACGGCGCTAGTGATAAACCGACTGCTGGCCAAGTTGCTTGGTTACTTTGGGGAGGCGACATTAGCAACGTGAATCAAGATCGTGCTAAGGCTTGGGCAGAGAAAGAACGTGACCGACTTATTGAAGATGGCAAACTTTCTAAAGCGGAATACGATTACGTAAGCGCTAACCGAACCGGCGCAACGTCTGATACTGTGACGGTGATGTATCCGATGATGACTCCGCCAGCAAACGAACCTCAGCCGGTTGACTTGGTTACGGCTATGCAAGAAATGCTTGCCAACGTATTGGTTTTTTACGCTTCGGCGCATCGTGCTCACTGGAACGTGACCGGCCAAGACTTCTTACAATACCATTCATTGTTCGCTGATATCTACGACGACGTGTACGGTTCGGTTGACCCGTTTGCGGAGAATATTCGCAAGATCAAAGGTCGTCCGTTAAACCTTACGGAGATGGTTAACACAGCAATGTTCGCTGACGATTCGCAAACTAGCGACGCTTACGAATTGGCTGCTGATCTCTTCGCCAAGAACACAAAGGTCGTCAGTATGCTCAAAATGCTTTTTGAAGTCGCTGAAGAAAATGAAGAACAAGGCATCGCAAACTTTATTGCTGAACGCATTGACGCTCACATGAAGTGGGATTGGCAACTCAGTGCGTCGCTTACTTCCTGAGGTGACCGTGTACGCTAAAGCAGCCTGTCCCACAGCAACACACGACATCGCCGTAAACTTAAAGAATCGCCAGCACGCTATTGAAGCAGCGCATTACGGTCCGTTAAACCCGAATGAAGCCAATACAGAATATTGGGCGGAGTCGGCTGACCGTTGGGACGTTACGCCGGCTGAAGCAAAGAAACAGCGTTGCGGTAATTGCGCAGCGTTTATTCGCACGCCGGCGATGCTTGATTGTATTGAGCAAGGTTTAGGAAACGAAACCGGTAACGATGCTTGGGGAACTATTAAAGCCGGCGTACTCGGTTACTGCGAGGCGTGGGACTTTAAGTGTGCTGCGTCAAGAACGTGTGACGCTTGGGTCGTTGGCGGACCGGTAACTAAGGACGTTTCTAAAGCAATGAAAACTGAAGGCGGTGAAGCGTTCCCGGCTGAAGCATTTGCTTACGTGCCTGATGAATCTAAGCCGTCAACGTGGAAGTTGCGTTTGTGGGATTCTTTAACAGATAAAGAAAGCGCTGCGCAAATTGGCCGTGCCGTTGCTGCGTTAGGCGCTGGCGGTTTCCGAGGCAACCGTGTGCGTATTCCTGCCGGCGACTTGGCTGGCGTTAAGAGCAAAGTTCTTGCTGCGTGGAAGCGTGTGAACCCTGACAGCGATATTGCTGAAGCGCCGGAAGTGCTTAAAGTTTTGGGAGAAATAGATGAGGACGAAGGCGTACTTAGCGACGGCAATAGCGGTTACACTTCTGTTCTGCGGTCAATTGTTGAACAAGATGGTCAGTATTGCGTCGTCTCGCAGACTGGCAGAGCGTTCGGCTGCTACGAAAGCAGCGATCTCGCAGATCAACGACTCGCTCAAATTGAAGGCTTCGCAGAAAACGAATTGAAACGGGCAACCGTTAAATCGTTGATTGAATTACACGACGCTGCGCACGCCGTTGACAAAGTAACTGAAGGCGTCAAACTTGTTCACGATCTTATTGAGGACGAACTTGAAGCGGTACACAAACTAAGTTTCCCGTACTCGTTTACTATTGACACCAAACTTGATATGGCTACAAGCCTTACCAAAGGTTATGTATCAAAGGCTGTTGAATACCGGTACACACTTGGTCCGGCGTACATTCCTGACCGTGAGGATGCACACGGCGAATTCGCTGACGCTGAGACGTTACAAAAAGCAATGTGGGATTGGGTACGTAAAGGCGACAGAACCATTTACTTGCAACACAGCGAAAAGCCGGCAGGCGAAATGGTTGAAATGTTGACGTGGCCATTTCCCATTGAAGCCGAATTGACTGTACCGAATCAAGGCGTAACAAAGTTCACGTTCCCTGCCGACACTCCGTTCCTCGGTGTTGTTTGGGAGGATTGGGCGTGGGACTTAGTTAAAGCCGGCGAACTTCGTGGATACTCAATCGGTGGTTCAGCAAAGCGTGTTGAAGCCGACTTGCCGTACGAATCAAAATACTAATCGTCAAGCGGTTTGATCTTGACCGTAATGTACTTTTGCTTTTCGTGACTCCACTGAATCTTGGTTGGCACACGCTTAGGTAATTGAACACGGTACGCCGAACCTAACTTGTTTCGTTCCATTCGCATTTTGTGACGTGAGCGTGGACCAGTGCCGGCGAATATCCCGTGCCAGTCGTGTTCTTGAGGCGCATTGAGGCAATCCTCTAAACAGTCAAGCATCACCGGACAGGTTGCGCATAAGTCTTTCGCACGTCGCAAAGTTTCAAAGTCACCTTGAGCCGGAAAGAAAACCTTGGTCGGTATCCCTTTACAGTTCGCTCGTTCTCGCCAAGTGGCCACTAGCGTCCTCCCTCGTCGTATGTAATTTCACAAATGGGGCAAAGCCTGTATTCGCCGGCTTCGCCTCTGTAGCGCCCATCTCCGTCGGCTACATAACGCTCGCACCAATCACAACCCATTAACGCTTCCTCGTCACTGAGGTTCGGATTGAACGGCGCTTGACCTCCCCACAGTTCACGTCCCCAAGGTTCGTAAACGGGGAAGTGAGTCCATTTGAATTTCGGTCCTGAAGGTTTGATGGCCATATGCCATAACGTGAACGCCACAATGATGACGCCGGCGTATGAACCGAACAGCAAAACAAGTTCCATCACTTCCACCAATCCAAGTCTTTAATGACGCCGGCTTTGGCAAGCGCCTTTGTCACGGCGTCACGAGTGTAAACGAACCGTGCTTTCGGGCTAAGCATTTCAATACCGCCGTCGGCGTAGTTAATGACCAGCAAGTTCAAGATGATTGCAAGGCGCTGAGCCTCAGCGTATTCAAAGCGAACCTTTCCGCCTTGCCAATCAGTCAAGAGCGCTTTCAAGGCATTGTCGTTTTGATTGTCGCAAGCGTTAATAAAGTCAACGACGTTCTTAGCGATATCCGCCGTCAGGCTAACCATCACCGTCTTTTCTGTTTCAACTTCTGTTTCGTTCACGGTTTCCTCCATTTGTTTACCGGTGTAATTATCGTTTTCGTCAAACTCAAAGTTCTCAACACCACCAAGTTTCTTCAGCGTTTCCTTTAAGCGTCCGAGTGCGTTCAATTCGTTGATCTCGTCACTGCTCTGATATTTGCGTTCTTCATAGAAAAGTATTTCCCAAGCCATACCGACTCGCCACATAACCGAGTCAAGTAGGTACTTCGGGAACTCAATTCCCTTGTTGGTGATAATCAAACCGTGCTTGATAAGGCACGTCGTTGATTCGCCGTCAGTCGTAAAACTTAAAGCGCTTGCTGCTGCTGGGCAATGCAGTTTGATTGTTTTCATTTTTTGCTCCTTGGTTGTTTCGTTAATTCCCACAATCAAGAGTTTACTAACCCATAACCGCTAAGGCAAGGCTTATAGAAAAAAGCCTTACTACCTCGTATTTCGCAAGCGCTCATTCGTCGGCAACCGAACGGCGAATAGAGAAAAAACCTTCTAGTTCCGGATACCGGCGCATCACGTCCCGTGCGTAAAATGCTGCGTAATCGTTGTTGAGTTTGAACTGTGACGAAGGGTCGTTTGTGCGCATCGCCGTTTCGTATCGCAACACTTCAAACAAGGCTTGCATACCGTAGTGTTTGTGGCCACGATCTTTGAGGCGCAAGGCCAACACGGACAACGTCTCAATCACGTGCGGATTCGCTTCGTGAAACTTTCGGTAACGGGCGTGTGCTTTAGATTCCTCCAAAGCCTCATCAAAAATAAATGCTAATTGCGTCATTGTTTCCTCCTCATTGACGGTAACGGTAACTATACGCCATAGCGGTAGTGCGAGATGTGTTTTCCGTAAAAAAACTAGACGCATTATTTAATGCTTCCATTAAGCCTTCGTATTGTGTACGCTGTCATCAAAGAACGGAGCGTGTCAATGTCATTGAAAGATTCGTTGTCAGATTCGCCTAATAAAAAAAAGCGGGGAATGCTTTGTTCGGTTGCTCGGATTCGCAACGGTCTTGACGGCGATGAACTCGTTGCGCTTGATGACGCAATTCAAAAGATTAGAAACCAACGTGACGCCGGTTTAGTTAATGGGCAAAGCGGTTACAACTGTATTTGGTTGCACAAAGTTTTACTATCGGAAGGTTACGAAGTGAGCGCATTGACCATTCAAAAACATATTTCATTTCGTTGTGCGTGTGGTTTCTGATGGCGCTTAAAAAGAAACTAGACAACGAACCCACGCAAGCCTTATCTACAAACGCTAAGCGTGAAGCGTTAGGTCGTATCGCCGACTTACTTGATCGCAACGGCATCAACATTGACGAGATCGGAATAGTCAAACGGGTTTCGCTTTACCAGTCGCTCACTAAGAATGAAGAAGGCGAAGCAGAAGTACACGACCTCGTCGGCGTTCAATTAAGTCCGCAATGGGCAGATGGTCCAGCGTGGCCAGTCATTACTCAAGGTCCGTCAATAAAACTTCCGCCGGTAAAAGCAACCGGCAAAAAGAAAGCCGGCGAATGGAAAACAGCCGTTGTGTTGCCGGATATGCAGATCGGTTACTTTCGGTTGGCTGATGATTCGCTTGAACCGACGCACGACGAGGTTGCTCTAGAAGTTGCCTTAGCAATAACGAAGGACGCTCAACCCGACGTTCTTGTTCTTGTTGGCGACAACTTAGACTTCCCGGAGTTTGGTAAGTATTTAACTACTGCGCCGTATCAACGTACGACACAAGCAGCGCTTGACCGTGCGACGTTACTGTGCGCACAACTACGTGCAGCAGCACCGAACGCCAAGATCGTTTGGATTGCGGGCAATCACGAGGAACGCTTGCCACGAAGTATCGCCACTAATGCTGCTGCTGCTTTCGGTTTGCGTCGTGGAAACCTTCCTGAGTCTTGGCCTGTAATGAGCGTTCCGTTCCTTTGCCGGTTTGACGATTACGGTGTTGAGTTCCTTGCTGGTTATCCGGCGTCAATGTTTTGGATTAACGAACGTCTGCGAGTTATTCACGGCGACCGAGTTAACAGCAACGGCGTAACCGCCAGCAAGTTTTTGGCTAGAGAAAAAGTCAGCGTGATCTACGGTCACATTCACCGTCGTGAATGGGCGGAAATGACACGTGAGGACCACGACGGACCACGAACAATCCTTGCTGCTTCGGCAGGTTGCTTAGCACGCATTGACGGCGCTGTACCTTCCGTTAAAGGCGGTGTTGACCTTGATGGGCGTCCTATTGTGCGCCACGAGGATTGGCAACAAGGAATCGCCATTGTTGACTACAAAGAAGGAGACGGCGACTTCAATCTTGAATTAGTGCCGATACGTCAAGGTACAGCACGCTGGCGTGGAACAGATTACGCTTGTGGGAATGATTGACGATGACGAATGGCACGATCTAACCAACTCAACATTCGTTGACGCTTACAACGCTCAGCAAATAGTTATCTTGAATGAAGCCGGCGCTGGCCGTGCTTTGCTTATTCATTTGCGTGATGCACGCTCGGAAACCGTTTACGAGTTTTGCTTATCAAAAGAAATGGCTTCTCAGTTTGGTTGGGAACTACTCGGCCATGCCAACGACCTAATCGCTGAATGTTTCCCGGAGTTATTTGACGAGATGGGAGACGATGAAGAATGAAAACAATTCTTGTCATTTGGCACGACGCTCACGCTGATCTAAACCATTGGCAACATTTAGACGAGATGACCGACAACGACGCTTACGTTGTTTACACCGTCGGTTGGGAACTTGAAACTAAGCGTGGCGGTAAACGCAACCATGTTTCCGTAGCGCAAAGCATTTCGCCCGACGACTGTGTAGATTCGGTAATTCACATACCGAAACGCATGGTTGTCAGCAGCGTTGTCCTTCACGAAACGGATATTGAATATGTCAAAAGCCCAACTGTCACTAGCAGACATAAACACGGCATTGAAGTTTCTGACAAGAGTGACCGTCCGAGGCGCTGAAGAAGAACGTGAACTTTTTGCCGTCATAAATAAACTGCATGAAATTTCTATTCAGCCGGTAAAAGCCCGGAAGGTACAATGAAAGCCGAAGGCTTCGTGAGTAAAGTGGTTACCGATGGCTCGCAGCACGAAACTCGCTGAACTAAAAGTGGTTGAGACGAGTGGTGTGGACCACCCTGCCCACCTTCACGAAGGTTGGCTAGTTATCAAAAGTGCTGCCGTTGAACCGACGGACGCATCAACCGAACCACAGGGAGACAACGTGGAACTTGAAATTACTCAGGAACAGGAAGTCGTAGAAGCGCCTGCTGACGTCGCCAAGAGCGAATCGCCGGCTGAAGTTCTGCGCAAGGAATTGACCGATCTCCGCAAGGAATTGAACGACGTTCGTAAAGAAAACGAAGTTTTGTTGGCTGATCGTGAACTTGAAAAAGCAACTGACGCTGCTCACGCATGGTCAATTTTGCCGGAACTTAATCCAGCAGAATTCGCACCGGCTTTGGTTGAGTTGCGTAAGGCTTTGCCGGCAATCGCAGCAACCGTTGAGGCAGTGTTCACTGCTTCGGCTCGTGCGCTCGGCGAATCCGGCATTTTGAAAGAACTCGGAAGTGACACTAAGGACGCTGCTGCGGACGCTTGGTCAAAGATTGAAGCGCTTGCTAACGATCTTGTCGCTACCGGCACTGCTCCTTCGTTTGCTAAAGCCGTCTCAGTGGTGGCCAATAACAACAAGGATTTATATTCAACATACCTCTCCGAGAAGGGAATCTAAGTAATGGCTTACGAAGCAGCACAGATCAAGTTGGGGCAGTTAACCGCATCTGCTGACCTCAGCGCAAAGCAATTTCATTTCGTGAAGTTGGCTTCCGCAACCACCGTTGATGTTTGTTCAGGTGTCACTGACAAGCCAATCGGCATTTTGCAGAACTCACCAGCCAGCGGTCAAGCAGCAGAAATTTGTATCTTCGGTATCACAAAGGTTGTTTCTGACGGAACTACTGCTGCCGGAAACCTCATTGGTACTTCGTCCGATGGTCAGGCTGCGGTTTACACCACGACTGACACCACCAAGTACATCTGCGGTCAGGCTATTGAAGCCGGCGCTGCAAGCGAAGTAATCACAATGTTCCTCAATATCACCAACGCTCGTTTCGTCTGAGTTAGAAAAGGATTAGATCATGCCTCAGCCCACACAATCACAGGTTCACATTGACGCAATTTTGACAAACTTGTCAATTGCTTATATGCAAGAAGCAGATAACTTTGTTGCTTCAAAAGTGTTCCCAACCATCAACGTACAGAAGCAGAGCGACAAGTATTTCACTTACTCGCAGGCTGACTTTTTCCGTGACCAAGCGCAGTCTCGTGCTGACGGTACTGAGTCGGCTGGTAGCGGTTACTCGCTTTCAACCGCAACCTATTCGTCAAACGTATGGGCATTGCACAAGGACATTGGAGATCAGGTTCGTGCCAATAGCGACGTACCGCTTGACCCGGACATGGACGCTTCTAAGTTCCTCGCTCATCAGATGTTGATTCGTCAAGAGCGTGACTGGGCAAGCAAGTTTTTCACAACTTCGGTTTGGGGAACTGACTCAACTCCGTCAACCTTGTGGGACGCTTCGGGTTCTGACCCGATTGGCGATGTTCAAAGCGGTATCAACACCGTGTTGACCAACACCGGCTACTTGCCGAACACTTTGGTTATGTCGTACGCCGTTTACAAGACGCTTCGTAATCACAGCGACTTCGTTGACCGTTACAAGTACACGTCGGCTGACAGCATTACGCCTGAACTTATCGGCAAGGTGCTTGACATTCCGAACGTGATGGTGATGAAGGGTGTTTATAACAGCGCCAAGGAAAACGCTTCCGCTTCGTACGCACAGATTGGTGACAAGGACGCATTGTTGTGTTACGTGTCGCCTGCTGCCGGTTTGATGACTGTCTCTGCTGGATACAACTTCGTTTGGAACGGAGTTGGCGGTGGACTCGGAACTTCAACTGCCGTGTCACGCTTCCGTATGGACCACTTGCGTGCAGACCGTCTTGAAATTGAATCCGCTTGGGACTTTAAGCCAGTAGCAACTCCTCTCGGATACTTCTTCAGCAACGCCGTATCCTGATCGGGGGATTAACTAATGGCCTTTAACCGTCTAACTAGAGGTACTGCCGTTGTCGGTGGCATTGTTGCTACTGGCAATGACCGTACTCGTGGTATCAAGTCAACGAAGCGCACAGCAGCGACTATTGCTGATGGTGCTTCAATGGTTGCTACTGCTGCTCACATCGTAACCAACACGATTGTTTCGGCTACGCCGACTACCGCCCGTGCCGTTACTACAGCAACCGGTGCTCAGATCATTGCTTTGATGCCTGACGCTGCTGTTGGTGATTGCACTGAATTCACTATTGTGAACCTTGCTGCTTCGGCTGCGACTATCACGCTGACTGCTGGTGCTTCCGGCGTGACGCTTGTTGGTTTGGCAACCGTGCCTGCTGCAACGTCGGGTACGTGGATTGTTCGTTACGACTCGTCAAGCGGAGTCACTTTCTACCGCAAGTAATAAAACTTTTGGTACGGCACTAGAAGCCGGTTCTGGTGTGGTACTCGCATCAGGACCGGCTTTAGTTTTTCACGGAGACAATTATGAATAACACAAGCACTACAGGTCCGGTTAAGTCCATTGCGCTCACGGGTAGCGATCAAGCGGTTGCTACCGCACAAGTATTCTACGGAATGATTATCACTAACGAATCTGGCGCTGCTATGAACCTCCATGTTCATAATGGGGCGTCTAACTCTGGGACAGCAATCATCGCTGGGTCGTACACTCAAAACAACCAGACAACTACTGTTTGGTACGGTCCAAACGGTATCGCTTGCCCCAATGGTGTTTATATTGACGTAGTTGCGGGTACGCCTACGGGTTCAATTCTGTATCGCTGATATCTGATGACGTGGACGTACTCAGGTGACCCAGCAAGTAGCGCACGTGACGCTATTCGTTTTCTAATTGGCGACACTGACACAACAGACCAGTTGTTGAGCGACGAGGAAATTGCTTGGATTAACTACGAGCAATCAGGTTCGTCAACTTCAACAACTGACTTGTATTACTCAGCGCATTATGCGTGTCACGCTGTTGGTGCGAAGTTAAGCCGTCAAGCAGATAAACAGATCGGTGACCTTAGCGTCAAGTTGAGTCAGAAGGCTGCACAATACCGTTTGCTTGCTAATGACTTGATGGCACACGCCAACCGTCAAAGCGCACCCATTCCTTACGCCGGCGGTATTTCGGTTAGCGATAAGCAGATTGACCTTGATAACAGCGACCTTGACCGCACGTGGTTTAGAAGCGGTCAGTTTCAAGACGTTCGTGATGGTGGTCGTACGCAAACGATTACCGGTATTCAATACTTTGGTCCGGGTGCTGACAGATGAGTGCAGCAACTTTGTTCGCTACAGAGTTGCGTCAACTAGCGACGTCAACGATCAAGATTCGTTCACGTTCGTCACGCAACATTTATAGCGAGAATGTTTATACCGGCTCACAAACAAGTTACAAGGCTTACATTCAAGGTGTTGTCGGCGCTGTTTTGAACCTTGAAGAAAATGAATTCATTATTGAGTACAAAGCGTATATTCCTTCAACAACTTTAACGGTTGCGATGAGCGACGAAGTTGAGTTTCCTGACGGAACTATCCGTCAAATTATTCAAGTTGATAATCGTGGCGATGAATACGGGACTCAGTGCGTTGTGTTGAGTTTCGGAAGGTTGCGAATGTAATGGCTAAAGCAATCAACGTATTCGGTATTGCCGAAGTTCAGAACGGTATGACCGTCAACAAAGACAAAATGATTGCTGCAATTAACTCAGCGATGTACGACGTTGCGAACGACGTTCTTAATAAAGCAATGAACATCGTGCCGATGGATACCGGAAACTTGAAAGCAAGCAGCAACATCACAGTGAAACCTAGCAAGGCTGAAGTACATAGCAAGATCGCTGTTTCGTTTGGTGGCGCAACTACCGGCGCACCAGCCGGCGCTAACTACGCAATCTATGTTCACGAGAACTTAGGCGCTAACCATTCACCGCCAAAGTTTCAAGGCGGTCAAGCGAAGTATTTGGAGCAGCCGTTCCTTGAGGAAACTTCTAGTTGGCCAGACTCTTTGGTCAAACGAATCAGAGTTTGGTACAACGCATAACTTATGGCAACCCTTGTTGATATTGGAACATACCTAGACACTCAGTTGGCAAGCCTTACGCTAGGAACTAACTTGTTTCTTGGCCGTTTGCCTGACTCGCCTGACAAATGTGTGGCGTTACTTGAGTACGGCGGAAGCACGCCAATAAGCACGCTCGGTTCGGACGCTATGCCACGTATGGAAATGCCTCGCATTCAAGTGTTGTCACGAGACGTTGCTTATTCTGATGCTCGTGCTTTGGCTATTAGCGTGTGGCAAGTTATTGAAGGAATCTTGAACGAGACACTTACCGGTACTTTGTATCAGCGTGTGTCGGCGGTTCAATCGGCGTTCCCATTGGAACGTGACAGCGTTCAGCGTGTCGTGTTTGCTCAGAACTTTCAAGTGTTCAAAGAACTGTAATGGGCGACGCCTACGCCGAACTGCTTAGCACGCCGGAGAGCCTGCGTAAAACACGCTCTGACGTGCGCTGCGCCGGTTGCGGTAAGTTGCTGGCCAAACTTGTTACAGCGCCTTGGGAGATACGCTGCGCACGCTGTAAAGCGGACAACAAGTCAGCGGACTAAACGCATTTGATTGACCAAGGTTTCCAGCCACATAATCCTTTTTCTTCACGGCTTGACCAAAGTCGGTAAGCGAAGTAAAGGTTGTTGGCTGGAACGAATAAGTCATCGGGAAAAGAGAATCCCATTTGTGCTGCCCATTCCTTATGGATTTGGTTGATCTGAGCCAAACCGGAATCATGTCCGTTCCATGCGTCGGGAGTACAACGTGATTCTTTATACAGCACACGGCTCAATGTTGGCCATTCTTGTTCAGACCAACCAACGCTTATGGCAGTGTCGTGCCATTCACCGCATTGACCGTACATCATTCTTGCTTCGTCAATAAAGTCAAATGGGTCAGACGCAAGCGGTACTTCAGTGGTCGTTGAAGCGGTTGCTTCAATAATCACCTCACCCGGAATTGTCTCGTTGACAATAGGTGACACACTTGTGGTTGTTGTGGTGATGACAGTCGTGGTGGGTGCAGGTGCGGAAGTAGTTGACTGAAGTTGTGTGGGAATCTTCAAGGAGGGACTACCTCCGCACGCTGCGACTGTCAACGTGAAAGCCGTTAATACGGCGGTTCGCGTGAACATGACGATTAGGTTACAGCAATTTTGCCGGAAAACCTTGTCGCTTGATTTTTTCAGGTGTCGTGTTCCCAAGTTGCTGTCGTTGTTTGCCCAAGATATTCGGTTGCTTGCTTCAACAAAACATTGTCTTGTTTCAAGCGTTCTATTTCTCGTGCTGCTTCCTCGCACAACTCCGGCAAACCTTGTCCGATAGTTAGCAAGTGACGTGACCTGAGACGTTCTGTGATTGGTGTTGTTGACATTGTAAACCTCCGTATCGTCAGTGTACACAATTAACCCTTCAATTAGTGGATTAGTTCTTATCTAACCAGCCGGCATAACACAAACCTAATGAGGTTGCTATGAGCACGCCAGCGAATGACGCTTTCCAGTCAGTGCGTTCAGCGCTTAGACCAAACGTGAAGATCAACGCATATGTTTGAAACAGCATTGAGAGCCGTTGCCAACGTGGTCGGTTGTTGCGTTTCTTCACCATAGTAAAACTCCGGTCTGAACATAGTGGCGGACGTAACGTGGAACGGCGTTTACATTTTCCCAAACCCACGTTCCGTTGGGTGAGAGCGTAGCGTGAGTGGCCATTGAGTTGTCGTCAACCGGAGAGGCGGTTACCTTTGTCCCATAACGCCAAACTGTCCAAGACTTAATTCTTATCTTGGTGCCTTGGTCTAATGGCGCAAGCCTTGAAGCAACGCACGTCGGGCAAGTCGTTCGTTTGCCAACAACTTCCCATTCAATATCTCGTGCGAGTTTGTATGCGACTGTTGGCTTAGTTTCGTTGAGGTGTATTTCTTGGCCACAGTCATCGCATTGAATGTTGATTGACAGTCCCATCTCATGCACCTACCTTTACCGGTTTGACGTACGGAACGAAGTCAACGACTCGGTTGGCTTCAACGAACCGATGAAAATTACGACCACCGATTCTGCGAGTTACGATCAAGTCGTTGTTCTTAAGGTCACGGTGGAACCAACCCTCACGAGACTTGATGACGTCCATTCGGGCGTAGTCGGTGTAGTAGATCGTTCCTCGTATGCTTCCGAATACTTGAATAAGGTCAATGCGGTTATTCATTTTACGCTCCGAACTTTTTGCGGTGAGTCAATGGAATCTTTTTTGCACATTCGGAACCGACTGGAAACCAACCTTGGTCATCGGCTTCACGAAGCGTGTCGCCCATAGCAACCGGAGCGAGTGAGTGATCTATGGTCATGTGAATATGCCAAGCGTTCTCAAATGCTTTCTCGGACATACCTTTGCAACACAACCAGCAACTCTCAACTCCGTGTCGGTTGAAACGGGACTTCTCGTTTTGTTCACGGACTTTTTCGTCCGCTTGAACTTCGCTTGCTGGGATAAAAATTATTCCCTCGTACATTCCGTTCTCCTTGTTTGTTTGGTTAATTCCCACGAGAACCATCTTACCCTCATTTAACGCCCAAGGCAAGGCTTATCTAAAAATAGTATTCCCACCTCGTGTTTCGTAACGATTAGTTTGGCCTGTATAAAGGCTTCCGGCGCTAAGAACGTGCTACAATTTGAGGCGCAAAGTTAGGTGTAGTCTTGAGCCATAGTGCGCTAGTCGCCAGCAAGTGTCCGTGTGACCCACACTGTTACGTATCGGCGCTTGTTTGACTATTAACGGGAGCAAAATGCGATACAAAGTTACAGGTGGAAGCGATGGAGTCAGCGGTTTAGACGTTGGCACAAAACGCTATGACGCCGGCGACGAAGTTGAACTCACCGCCAAGCAAGCCGAATGGTTACTTGAGCAAGGTTATGTTGAGTCCGTTGACGCAAAAACATCTAAAGCGAAAACTGTTGTTGAAGAACTAACGGTTGAAGAAGAAACGGAACTCTGATGCCCACCTTCATTCATGGTAAGTCGTCCGGCGTTTTGTTGAACCAATTTGATTTGAGTGCATACTTCAATAGTGTTGATACGTCGCAGTCAATTGACACTGCCGAGATCACCGGTTTCGGTTCGTCTGCTAAGTCTTATATTCCCGGATTGAATGACGCCACCCTGAGTTTGTCAGGTATGTATTCGCAAGACGCAACTGTCGGCGAGGACGTTGTGTTGTCAACAATTCTCGGTTCAACGACGACGCCAATTATTACTGTGCCAATGGAAACCGGCACAATTGGTAAGCGAGCAATCGTGGCCAAAGCACACGAAACAAGTTACTCAATCAGCACGCCTGTTGGCGACGTTGTTTCAATAACGGCTGACTTCAATGCCAGCACTGACGGAACTTCTAACTTGACTTACGGTATGCGTAGCGGAGTTATGTTGACCGCCGGCGCAAGTATCGCTTACGGTGCGTTGGCTGCTTTAACTTCCGTTGACAACGCAGCGAGCAGTGCTTCCGGCGGTTTCGCTAACTTGCACGTTACGGCAAACTCAATCGCTGGCGGAACAACCACAATCAAAGTTCAGCACAGTCCAGACAACAGCACGTGGGCAGACCTCATCACGTTCACTGCCGTTGCTGCCAGCACAACGACCTCACAACAATCAGCAGTTAGCGGAACGGTTAACCGTTACCTACGGGTATTACCAAGCACTGCCGGTTCTAGTGGGGCAATCACCTTCCACGTTTCATTCGCACGCTTCTAACACAAAGGAATAATCATGCCCACATTCGTTCATGGTAAGTCAACTAACTTCACTCTTGATGACACCTCCGGTTCAGTTCGCGATATCAGCAACACGCTGACTAGCGTTGACTTCCCGGCAAGTATTGACGTCGCCGAAACCACTGCGTTCGGTTCGTCAGCCAAGTCATACATCGTTGGCCTTGAGGACGCAACGATCTCATGCTCAGGTATTTGGGACTCAACCGTTGACGGTTACATCACTGGTGGCGCTGAGCCTGCTTCACGTTCGTTCGTGTACGGTCCTGCCGGTTCAACCGCCGGTAACGTGAAGTATACCGGTGAAGCAATTGTGACTTCGTACTCCATCAGCAACCCTGTTGGCGACGTGGTAACTTACAGTCTTGACCTTCAAGTCACTGGCACAGTTACTCGCACCACATACTGATCTCAGCAATAACAAACAAAGGAAGTGACCACAGTGTCCATAAAAGACAAGATCAGATCATCAGCCGACATGGCTCGTGAGTCAATTACGGTTGACGAATGGGACGTAACACTTGAGGTGCGTTCAATGAGCGCTCGTCAACGTGCAAAGTTTGCTTCGTCGTTTGACCAAGGCGCAACAACTGACCGCATTGAAACTTTGTGGCGTAGCGTTCTCACGTCATGTTGTTTTGACCCGGAAACCAACGAACTTCTTTTTGACGAAAGCGACATGGAATGGTTGCTTAACGAAAAGTCCGGCGTTGTTGTTGACCGTATCGTCAACTCGTGCCTTGAAGTTTCGGGACTCAAAGAAAAGTCCGTTGACGAAGCGGGAAAAGTTTCCTCGGATTCCCCGACAAACATGGACGCACCAATCCTGAACGCAGATTCTACTTCCAGTTAGCACGTGAACTGTGCATGACGGTTGGTGAGTTACTTGACCGCATGGACAGTTACGAAATAACGGAATGGATTGCGTTATATAAAATTGAGAACAGCGAGAGGGAGCACCAAAGGCAAGTAGCAGAACAGCGATCTAAAAGGAAACGGTAACAGTGTCAGCAAATGTCGGACAAGTTAAAGCAGAGTTCGTAGGCGACTCAAGCAAACTTGTTGCTGCTGCTAATCAAGCCACTGCTGCTGTTTCTAAGTTCGCTACTGCTTCTAGCGATAGTGCTACTAAAGCCGGCCAATCAGCCGACAAAACTGCTAAAGCAGTTCAGAAAGTTTCTCAAGAGACGAAGCAGTCTCTTAGCAAAGTTGAACAAGCGTACGAGAAAGCCTCTTACGGTACTAACGATTTTGCTCTTGCGTATCACGAAATGGCACGCAAGGTTGCTGCCGACTCTAAGAAAATAGAGCACGCTAGCGAAAGCGCTGCTCGTGTCGGTAACAAGTTTACTGACATGGGTAGCAAGATGACCGCTGTTGGGTCAAAGATGTCAATGGCTTTGACTGCACCAATGTTGCTCGCCGGCGGTCAGGCAATCAAGACGGCTAACGACTTTGAGTTCTCTATGCAGTCAATCGTTGCGATGGTTGGTTTGTCTGAGGACAAGGTTGCCGACATGGGTATTGCTGCACGTGAAATGGCTAAGGAATACGGTGGCAGTGCGACTAAGGCTGCTGACGCTTTGTACTTTGTTGCGTCGGCAGGTATTGACGGTGCGACAGCAATGACGGTTCTTGAGCAGTCATTGAAGGCGTCGGCAATCGGTATGGGCGATACAAGCATTATTGCTGACACGGTTTCGTCGGCGTTGAACGCTTACGGTGTAGAAAACTTATCTGCTGCTGCTGCGACGGACTTGATGGTTGCTGCCGTTCGTGAAGGCAAGATGGAAGCCGATCAGTTGGCAGGCGCTTTACCAAGAGTGTTACCTATTGCTTCGGCTATGGGCGTTTCTTTTAACGAGGTCGGCGCAGCGTTTGCTGCGATGAGTCGTAACGGTACGGACGCTAGTGAAGCAGCAACTCAGTTGCGTGCGATTATGTCGTCATTACTTCAACCGACTAAAGAAGCCGAAGAAACGATGGCTAGTTTCGGTTTGAGTAGCGCCGGTTTGCGTCAACAAATTAAAGACAAAGGCTTGTTGTCAACATTACAAACGCTAACAACAGCGTTCGGTGATAATGATGAAGCGCAAGCAGCCGTGTTCGGTAACGTGAGAGCGTTGACCGGTATTATGAGTATGTTCGGTGCTGCTACTGAAAGCACGACCAAGATATTTGCGAACCTCGCCGATGACACCGGCGACGCAGACAAAGCGTTCCAAGCGATGTCTCAAACAGGCGCGTTCAAAATGAAGCAAGTCATGGCTGAAATGAAAGATGCTTTTATTAGCCTCGGTGAAGTGTTAATACCGTTGGTTGTCCCGGCGTTGAAGTTTCTTGCGACAGCATTTGAAAAAGTTATGACGGCCATTAACGCAATGCCGGACTTTGTTAAGACAATCATTGTTGTTTTTGGTGGACTCGTTGCTGTTGCCGGACCGTTACTTATCATGCTTGGTTCTTTATCTAAAGCGTGGCTTGCTTTGAAAGCAGCAATGGCAACCGAAGCGTTTGCTAGTGCGATGGCGCAATTCGCTGCTGCCGGTCCGATCATTGCTGGTGTTGCTGTGGCGGTTGTTGCTATCGCAGCAGTTTGGTACACGTTTAGTCAGAACGCTAAAGAAGCGAAAGAAAGACAAGAGCGTTTGACCGAAGCATTTAGGTCAGCCGGCGAACCGACCGCCGTACTTCACGATCAAGTCAAAGGTCTTGTTGACGAGTACGTCAAATTACAAAACGCCTTACCAGCAACCGCCAATGCTGCCGATAACGTCGCAACCGCTTTCGCTACTGCCGAGTCCGTAACTCTTGGTATCAACGATGAGATATCTAGTCTCGGTTTAACAATGGAACAAGTTGGCGCAGCAGTATCAACCGGCACTGATGCGTTTGGTGATCTTGGCGACACCTTGCTTGGCCTTTCGTATGAACAACTCACTTATACTGGCGAGGCAGCATTAGGCGTTCAAAATGCTTTGAGGCTCGCAGCAGACGCCGGCACACCGTTTGCTGATACTTTGCTCGCAGCAGTTAAAGCAGGCGATATGACCGGCGCTCAAGTCAAAGATTTGTTGTTGAACTTGCACGACCTATCTAACGCTTTTGACGATAACCGAGAAGCGCTTGATGATGAGAATAAGAAACTTCTTCAAAGCGCTGATACTGCTCTGTACTTTTCTTCAATACTCGGCAGTGATGTTTACAACGCGATTCTTGGTACGGGTGCAGCGATGGCTGAGGCTGCTGGTCGTACAGACGTTTACACCTTCACACTTCAAGCGTTACAACAACGTACGGAAAGCGTAACAGCAGCACAAAATGCTTTCTTGGGCGGTTTGGCTGGCGTGTTCCCGGAAGCAGTTACTACAGCAGGCGTACGTGTTCAAGAACTATCTAGTATCTACGGTGAGTTGGCCTCAGAGTCAGACAAGGGTACTGTTTCTCAAGATAAGTTCTTAGCGAAACTAGGTTTGCTTGATGAGATGCTCGCTAATGAATTAGTGTTATCAACTCAAGACGCTATTGACAAGAACGAAAAACTTGCTGACTCATTTGATGGTTCTGGTAAGTCGTCTCTTGATCTCAGCAACGCTTACCGTGAACAAGCGAAACAGATCACTGACTTGTTGTTAAAGACCGCACAATATGGTGGCAATAATAAACAGGCAATGGAAACAGTCGCTCTTATGGTTATTCGTTTAGGCGACGCTGCTCGTGCAGCCGGTTACACTGACGACGAAGTAAGAAACCTTATTGGCGCAATGGGACTACTTGACGGTCTTGAAGCAAAGTTTGGTATCAACTTCGCTATCAACACTGCTGATCTTGACGAACAGATTGCCAATGTTGAAGCAGCCATTGGCAATATGTTGTGGGCTGCCGGCGCTGCAACGGGCGATACCACCGCACGACTCAGTAAAACTTTGGCCGACCTTAAAGCAATCAAGTCGGCTATCGGTATTACTAGCGGTGGCGGTAGTAGAGGCGGTGGCGGTGGCGGTGGCGGTGCGCCTAAACCGGACAACCCGTTTGCGTGGGTTGAAGGCTGGTTGAAAGACACGAAGTCTTTTGCTGACGCAATAATGTCAGCGGATTGGGCAGAAGGTTTAGTTGGTGCTACGCCAAAGCAAATTGGTAAAGCCATTACAGACTTGCTTGAAGAAGCAGTCCGGCTAGGTATTCGTGAACTACCGCAAACAAAAACATACTTTGACCAGATCGCTGCGCAAGGAACACAACTCGCTGACCTTGCTACTGCTAGAGATGAACTGGCTAAAAAGTTTGAGGATAGTTCTAAGGCTTTAGAAAATGCAATCAACGCACGTAAGGGTTTTGTTTCGTCAACTGAAGATGCTTTGTCCGGTATGGGCAAGTTCAACCTTGACAAGATCACTGGTGAGACGGCAAAGAACCTTGGCGAGATTGGTCAACTAGACGTTACTCAATTCAGCCCGGAAAAAATTAAAGCAAAACTTCGGGAGAGTATTGACAAGATCAAAAACTTTAAATCGGTTGTCAAAGGTCTTGCGGACGCCGGCTTCCCTCCGTATTTCATTGAGCAAGTTATTGCTGCTGGTCCTATTGACGGAACTGTTATGGGTCAAGTGCTACTTGATTCTTCATCGTTCCAAGATATTGAAGATTACAAGCAACTTGTTAAAGATTTAACTACAGAAACTCAAACAACGGGCGCAATGTTTGGTGACCTAGTTTTCGGTACTCAAATTGCTGACTTGACTAGCGCCAACAATATTCTTCAAACGGCTTTGACTGACGCTAATGACACGATTAAAGATTTGATTGCTGCGATTGTTGCGAATACTCAGAACGCTGTTAGCACAGTTAATCCAGCAGCAACAGCAGCACCGGCAGCAACAGCAGCAGCAGCAATACCGACACTTCCGTCCGGATTTGATTTGAGTGGATTTACGCAAGCATCAAACGCTGCGATTGCGAACCTGACTCCCGGCCAACAAACCAATTGGAATGACGGTCCGTTGTATAACGGTGGCGCAATCATTAACGGCATTTACTTACCTCCGGGTCTTGACTTCTCAGGCTTCCATGCTGACGGTGGTATCGCCACTAAGGCGTCGCTCGGCGTAATTGGTGAGGCAGGACCGGAAGCAATCATTCCTTTGTCACGCATGGGCGAGTTTGGTGGCGGTACAACCACTAATAATATTGTGATAAATATGCCTCCGGGTTCTGACGGTAAAGATGTTGTTGCGGCAATTCAAGATTACAACCGTCGTTTCGGTCCCGCACCGTTTAACACAAGAGCGTTCTAATGTCTGTGTTGGGTTTTTCTTATTCGCCTTATCCACCATCTGTTTCTACTACAAGCGACCCGCGCATTAGTTTTACAAGGTGGGTGCTTAATGCTACATACAGTTTTGGTCAAACAACTTTCACTGATACTCCTAGTCCCGGACAAGCAACTATTGTTATCAACAACGACAACAATCAAGCAAAGGCTTTTGATCTTGGTACGGCTATTACTATTACCGTTAACGGTTACAGCGGAATGCTTTGCTTTGTAGATTCTGTTAGTTATTCGGATGCTCACGGAAGTCTTAAAGGTGCTACGGCAACTTTAAATTGTACGGGCGTTCTAGGTCGTATTGGCAAGTCAAGAGTTACAAGCAAAGCAATTACTCAAACAAGCACGGAACAGCAACTTGAACAGTTCAACGGTTCAATCCCGTCACTTATTAAGTTTGCAAGACCTGCTAGTGCTTACGCTTACGGTATTGCTCAAGGAGCGCAAACTTATACTGGGACAGTGCTTCAGTATTTGCAAACAACACAGCAAACGGAAGCAAACTTAGTTCGTGCTGGTGTTGGTTATATTTTCTTTCCTTCTTATATTGACCATGTTTATTGGTTTAGTGGTGTACCTGAGACGCTGACACCTGACGCCTCAACTACCAACATTGTTTATGAGTCAATAGATAGAAACTATTTAGATTCGGAGTTAGCAAACTCGGTTACTGTTACTCCTGCTGGTTTGTCGGGACAAGTTGGTACAAACTCAACTTCTATAGCAAACTACGATCAGCGTGATTATTCAAGAGGAACTTACGACTACGCAACGGCAACAGCGTTAAGTACCGCTAACTGGTTGGCGAGCATTTTGTCTGACCGAGCAGTACAGATTTTCACTGTAAGTTTTACGGCAGAGGCTCAAGACTCGGCTGCTTTTGCTGAGTTTTTGAATTACGGAGTTCTTAATAATAGCCCGGGAATCAAATTGTTTTATAGAACTGCTGGTTCCTCGGACTTAAAGTATGAATGGGTTTTTGTAGCAAACATTGAGTGTAACGCTACGCCTAGCACTACAGTGTTTACTTTGACTTGTATGCCAGCAAATATGTTTTGTCCTTTCGTAGTAGGTTTAGGCGGTAGTGATAACTACGCAAAACTTGGTGTGTCTAGATATAACTTGCTACCTAACCCTTCAGCAGAAACCGATGTCCTCGGTTACACCGGTACAAAGTTTTCCGTAGCGATGAATTACAGCGACGGTACTTATCCAACAAATATTGACGGTATTTTTATTGGTTATGGTTCTTGTTTGGGAACGGTATCAACTGGCACGGCTGGTCAATGGATTCAAGTTGGCGACAAAAACGAACCAAACAAAAGAGTTGTTGTTTTAGCAAGCACTACTTATACCTTCAGCGCTTATATCTATACGCCCACAAGCAATACAGCGAACACTAACTGGCGAGTTACTGCCAACGGTTACACTATTGCTAACGCTGCCACGACAAGCGCAGTTGGAACGACCACGACTGTTACTAGGGGAGTTTTCACTCGCCTTAGTGTTACTTACACAACAAGTTCTACTACTGTGCGTGTCGCTTTGTTAGTTGAGTCAACAAGCACCCTTGCTGTTGGTCAAACCGTGTATATTGACAATTGTATGCTGGAAACCGGTTCAACGCTCAACGAATATTTTGATGGTAGTTTACGACCTGCTGAATGGGTTGGTACTAAAAACGACTCGGCGTCAGTTTTAGATAGCAACTATTTTAGATACGGGAGAACCGTCTAATGGCTACCGGAAGTTACTCGTATCCACCTTATGGTCTCCCGGGTTCGTCAGTAGAGTCGCTCGGCAGTAACGCCGGTTTTGTTTTTATTAAAGAACAAACAATGACAGCAGCAGCGACTACTCAAGTTACTGATGTTTTCTCAAGGGACTATCAAGATTATTTAGTTTTGTTTAACTGCACTTCGTCAGTCGTAAACCAATATCAAATAATTAGTTTTCTTCAAAACTCAACTGTTCAAGGTGCTGGTACTTATATTAACGCTGGTATGTGGTTTTATTACGGTACGGGTGTAACAGGCAGTTGGGCTAGCACGAGCGACGATGGGTGTAAATGCGGTTATACCGCCACACCTTCCACAACTAATCCAACAGTCGGGCAGATTATTATTCGTAACCCGTTTGTGTCCAATGTTGACACAACAACCGAACAACTATTTGATATGGGCGGTCTTTACCTCGGTTGGGGTGCGTCTAGATATCCGACCTCCGGAATAGTAAACGGTTTTCAGATCACTCAACAGGCTGGCGGAAACCTAACCGGTTCAATTTATGTTTACGGAATGAGGAGATCGTAATGGGTGTTAAGACTTGGACTAATAGCGAGATTCCGTCTATCTCGGACTTGAACACTTACGGTGCTAATCATTACATGAAAATGCTTTACGAAAGCACTCAAGCAGCACAGTTAGTTTGGACCGGTTCTGTTTTCACTTCGGAGTTTGAGAACTATTTTGTTTCAATTAGTAATGCTACTTGTGTGACTGCTACTCAAACTTTGCGTTGTAAGTTAACTTACAGCAATTCTCCTGCTAATCAAATTGGTACGAACGAGTATTATTGGGGACAGCATTATATTGGTAGCGATGGGGGCAGTGCTTTCAGTGGGGCTTCTGCTCAAGCGTATTGTCAACTTGGAGAGTTATCTATTGACTCAACAAAGCCAAGCAACTTTCAAATGATGGTGTATAGACCAGCATTATCGTCGGGTAAAGCAATAACTTGTAGAAATATTGGACCGGTTGGTGCTGTTACTAGGAACTACAATATTGCGATAGATGTCAACACCGCAACGGTTTGTGACGCTTTGCTTTTCTATAACCTTAATACCTATACGAACTACATGACGGTCAGAGTTTATGGAATGAGACAAACATGAGTTTTAGAACTATTAAAGACGGGCAACCAATAACACCCGACAGTCTCAATAGGTTTGTTGGTAATGGTGCAGCGACTTGGGTTTCTTCAACATCTTGTTCTGGAACTAGCACATACAATATTGACAACAGTATTAACAACTCCGGTCTTTCTCGGTGGACACGGGTGGTTATCTCTAATGTTGTTGCTTCTTCAGCAACGGGACTTTTTTTAAGAGCCATTGACTCCTTAGGCAATGTTATTTCAACAAATGTCTATCAAATAGGTTATTACGGTTGTAACGCTGCCGGAGCATTAGATTCAAACTGGAGTACTGCAACCAGCGTATGGAATGTTGGTCCGATCAGTAATGCTGTCGCTAACTTTAATTGTGATTTTTACCACCTTAACGGAGGTTCTCAAGGTATGAGTATGATCGGTATGGGTGCTGGCGGTAATGCTGCTTATCCAAACTTGTCTATGTATGGTGGTTGGTGCAACTACACAACTAGGTCAATGCGAGGCTTTCAACTTGTTTCTTACCTTGGAGTAAACTTTAGTTGCAAAGTAAATGTTTATCAGTACAGGAGAGGCTAATGACTACACCGCAAATTGGTATCTATGACGCTTATACGGACACTTGGGAGTATCGTGATATGAACGCTGAAGAATTAGAAGCGTTAGCGAAACTTCCCGAACCGTCTAACAACACTCAGCAAACAACAACGCACGAAGGCGACACTATGCCTCATATGGTCGGGGAATAACTCCGGCTATTTCGCTGATACAATTTGATACGCCGGTTATCCGGTAATGTTGAATTGGTTTTCTGAGGAGAAAAAATGTCGCGCAAATATACAGGTTGGGATAAGGACGCTACTGGCCGTCGTGCCGGTACGGAAAAACTTGTTCAACTGCTATCATACGTTTTTAACGGTGGCGTGTATAACAACGGGACTTGGGTTGTTCGCGCTATTCGCGGTTCGGATAAGCCGTCAGTTCACGGGACTGGTCGCGCTGCCGATATGTCTTGGAAACGTCGCGCGGACGGTAAAGGTTACGGCGACTATCAAACCGCTTTACAAGTCGTTGACTTCCTCGTTCAGCACGCCGAACTTCTCACGATTGAGGAGATTCACGACTACTACCTAGCGCCTCACGGTCGCGGTTGGAAGTGCGATCGTAACGCTTGGAAGGTTTACGACAAACCCACTATCGGTTCGCAAGGCGGAGATTGGTGGCACTTTGAGATCAGCAACGATCACGCCGACGACCCGACTTACTTTGATAACGCGTTCAAAATGATTTTCTCAGGTCAAGCGCCGGTTGCCGCGCCGACGGTAGCGTCGGTTGCCGCACCTACGCCGATTACATCGCCACTCGGAGTTCCGGCGTAT
>Ga0181606_10000536_pt1 | contig 31278 bp, 25 predicted proteins | sample 041ome_10_FD_132994 | JGI IMG/M metagenome (GOLD analysis project Ga0181606, IMG submission 132994) | Coastal salt marsh microbial communities from the Groves Creek Marsh, Skidaway Island, Georgia - 041412US metaG (megahit assembly) | ecosystem: Environmental > Aquatic > Marine > Intertidal... | reverse complement strand
TCGGCGTTGAGAGCACGGTTGTCGTCCTCCATGCGGCGCAGCGAATGAGCGGCCGCCTGCAGGGCGGATCCCAGTTCGGGGCTTTCCGCCTGTTGGGCCAATTGTTCAAGTTGCACGGGCAGTTCACCTACCCGACTGCTGCTGCCGGCCGCGGTGGCGGCCGCCGCGGGGATCTGCAACAGGCGCTGCTCCAAGTCGGCCTTTTGGTCGGAGAGAGCCTGGTTCGCTGAGAACAGGCCGTTATTCTCGCGCTGCAGCCGCTCCAGCGCGGCCTGGAGCTCCTGCAGCCGCGCGGGGGTCGCACTTTCGGAGACGGCCAATGGGGTGGACCCGAGCGCGGGAAGGTTGGCCAGCGGGAGATTCAGCGTGCGGCGGATCGCCTGATAACGGGTGTTGGCTTCGGTAAGCTGGGCGGGGTTCAACCGCTCCGTGACGGCATCGCGGGCCTGAACGTTCTGGCCGTTCTCAGCCGCCAGAGTCAGCCAGGGCAGCGATTCGACCAGGTCGGCGGCGAGACCGCCTCTGCCCTCGGCCTGCATGATGCCAAAGTTAAGTTGGGCCGGTCCGTAGTTGGCGTTCGCCGCCTGCAGGTAAAGCTGTGCGGCCGCGCCTTCGTCGACGGAACCGCCACGGCCCTCCTCCAGCATGACGGCCAGGTTGTAGGACGCACGGCTGTAGCCCTGGTCGGAGGCTTCGCGATACCACCGCCGCGCAGCCGCCAGATCCGCCGACACCCCCTGCCCGCTCTCATAGGCCACCGCCAAATTAAACTGCGCATCCGGCACCCCCTGTTCGGCCGCCTGCCGAAACCAGACGACAGCTTCGGTTTGATCGGCGCCCGTGCCGATGCCGCGCGCATACATGTTGCCGACATTGAACTGGGCCGGAGCGAAGCCCTGGGTGGCGGCTCGCAGATAGAATTGGAACGCCTGATTCAGGTCGATCGGCACGCCCCTCCCGAGCTCATACATCAACCCGAGGTTGAAACTAGCCGGACCGTAACCGAGCTCCGACGAGCGATTGAACAGCTCGACTGCGCGGTCGAAATCCCGGGCCACGCCCGAGCCACTGGCGTAGGCGTTGCCCAGCAGGTTGAGCGCCTCCGGATCGTCATCCTCGGCCAGGCGGGTGATGAGGGTAAGGTCCGTCTGGGCCCGGAGGTCCGGAGCGATGGCAACGGCCAGCGCGACACCCATAGCCAAGCGTATGACCGCTCCGCAAATTCGCGGATCGCAGAGCATCCCAACCGGTTCGGTAACCATGCCCAAAACGCGCACCGTCAAACCGTTTTAGGGAAAACACCCTAGGCGCAAGGGCGCTTACTGGACATCAAACGGTAATTCGACAGGGCAATAGGGCGGCGTCCTGCATGCCATGTATGATCTTCTTGTCCGGCGGACAGAAGGTGGCGAGCGCACCGCTGAGCTCGGCCTTGCCCTCCCGCACCAGATAGTACGGGCAAAGGCGCAACCGCCCTTCGCGTTCGATGGCGTCGGCCGACCCCGGCACGGTCGCGTCGGTCACTGCCGGATAGAGGGGATGACGCAGGCGCCGCGGTTTGCGGTAGCGCTGGAGCACGTGCAGGTTGTGCGGGGCATCCTGGATGGCGATATCGACGCCCGCCTGCCACTCCTCACGAGAGCAATCGGCCCCAAAAATCACGCTGCGCGCGCCCCAAGCCGATTCATGAAAACCGGATATCTTGAGAATCAACTCGCGCTCCTTCTGGGACGCAGCCGCCAGTTGTGACCAATCCGCCAAGGGGCGCCCTCCGGCGTGCGGACCATCCAAGACCGCCCCGGGAGGGAGCGGAGCGGGGTCCACCACCCACGACTCAGGAATCAACCGCTTGAGCAGCTTGCGCGCGCGTCCCGAAAGGTGCTCTTGCCAAAAATCCGCGAGCAGGTGATGGTGAAAGAGCGCCAGGGCCAGCTTCTCCTCCTGGTAGGGCCGCATGGGCGGCGCCAACGCCACCTCACCGGCTTCCCAAGCCTCGAAGAGGTAGTGTGCCGTGGGGATGTTCTCCAAATCGAAAAGTTCAAAAAAACGATAAATGACATCGATCTTCTCGGGGTTACCCTCGATGTCGAAGCACAGCGCGGAGCCGAGCGGAAAGATATCATCCGGCTCGAGGCAATACACCCGTTGCCCCCGGCGCTGCAGTTGGGCGGCGAGCCATTGCATTTCCGGTCGGTAGGTGGCCGCTTCGTCGCTGACCACCAGGGCGATCAGAGGATTCCCCACCGTGGGAGCCAGCGCCGCCAGCGCGGCATGAAAACGCAGTATCATCTCGTCTCCCGCCCCAAGGATCTCGCCCTGCGGACGGTAGAGTCGGTTGAGAAATGCGGTCAGTCCAATGCCGCCGGGGACCGAATCGAGCTCGGTCAGGACAAAGCCGTCGTCCGTCACCAGCAAATCCGGCCGCAGTACCGTGGGAAACATGCCCCGGTTGCGGGGATCGCGGGCATGAGCGACGAGGTGGGCGGGTTTACCGCGATCCAGATAGTCGGCCACCCAGGGAGCCTTGAGCGACTTGTTGCGCAGCAGGTTCTTGTCGGTCGCGGAGCGCAGGTAGAGCGTTTCCAACGCGGCGTGAAACTCCACGCAGGCATCGCCGATCGCCTGCAACTCCGTCACCTGATCCGGGGTCAGCGGCCAGGCCTGGGGTGACAATTGCCAGGTCTTCGCCTCAAACAACGCGGTCGAGGCGAATGCGTCAGTCAATTGCTCGCGGGTGAGATCCATGGGCGGAAAAGCGGCAAGGTTAAAACCCTGAAGCGCTCAATAGCGAACCAACGGGCGTCCTTTTCCACATTCTCAGATTCAGCGTTTCGGATCTCCTCAGTCGTCGATCTGGATGTCCTTGCTGCGGTGCCGCGGTGATCCGGCCCGCAACCATCCGCTGACGAACGCATCGAGGTCGCCATCGAGGACCCCCTGGGTGTCGGTGGTGGAGACGCCGGTGCGCAGGTCCTTCACCATCTGGTAGGGCTGCAGGACGTAGGAACGGATCTGGGCCCCCCAGCCGATCTCACCCTTTTCCCCGTAAAATTTCTCCATTTCGCTGCGCTGCTCGTCGAGCCGGCGCTCGTAGAGTCGCGCCTTCAGGACGCTCATGGCACTGGCCTTGTTCTTGATCTGCGAGCGCTCATTCTGGCAGGTCACGATGAGGCCGGTCGGCAGGTGGGTGAGACGCACGGCGGAGTCGGTCGTATTGACGCCCTGCCCCCCTTTGCCGGAGGAGCGGTAGACATCCACGCGGATATCATCGTCAGGGATCTCAACCTTCACCTCGTCATTAATCTCCGCCACGACGTCCACCGCGCAAAACGAGGTGTGACGGCGCTGGTTGGAATCGAACGGGCTGATGCGCACCAGGCGATGCACCCCGCGCTCAGCCTTGGCGTAGCCGTAGGCGTTCGGCCCCTTGAGGATCATGGTCGCCTTGGATATGCCGGCCTGTTCGCCTTCCTGCACATCCTGGACCTCGACGGTAAAGCCGCGGCGCTCGGCCCAGCGCGAATACATGCGGAACAGCATGTCCGCCCAGTCTTGCGATTCGGTGCCACCGGCACCGGCCTGGATGGAAAGGATGGCGTTGTTGCGGTCGAAGCGGCCGGTCAGGAACGACGCGATCTCAATCTCGTCGAGCCGGGTCAGCAAGTCGGCGACGGTGGTTTCAAGTTCCGCACTGTATTCCTCCTGTTCGGCCGGCGAACCGGCATCGATCAGCTCCTGCATGACATCGACGTCCTCCAGCTTTTTGCGGAAGTCGACCACGGGCAGGACGAGGGACTTGAGTCCGTTGACCTTGGCAATGTGTTTCTGGGCCCGGTCGCTATTGTCCCAGAAGCCGGGCGCGCCCATCTGCCCTTCAAGGGCCTCTATCTCACGGAGTTTTTGTTCCCCGTCAAAGAAACCTCCATAACTGCCCGGCGCGTTTCTTGATGAGCTCGATGTGGTCGTAGGTTTCGGGTGAAATCATGTTGAAACCGCCATCGCCGCAAAGCGTGGCCAGCGGCGCAAGGCGGAAATCCGACTGCCGCAAAAGGGACGGCACCCAACGGAGCGTTGCCTAGAACCAAGCCTTGCGACCCGTCACGTAAATCGCGACGAACTGCTCATCGGTCTTGGTCAGGTAAATAATGCCTTCAATCAGGCCGATGAGGCCCATCACCGGAGCCAGGATACCGAGGGTGATCAGCGAGAGCAGCAGCATGATCACCCCCTGCTTGGTGTAGCCGAGGATAAATTTGTGAACGCCGAGGGAGCCAAGCAGGATCCCACAAACACCGGCGGCTATTTTGTTCGAGGCAGAGGGTTCACTCATGGGATGGAGGGGTGAGGCATCACCAGCTTGGCCAGGGCTCAATTGATGTCGAAGGCTTTTCCCGGCATCGACCGGGCCCCGATCAGAGCCGCACGGTGCCCGCCGCGACCTCGTCGAGGAAGGACTGGTAGGTCAGCTGCAGACCGTCCCGGAGTCCGATGCGGGCCTTCCAGCCGAGTGCCTCCAACTTGGCCACATCCATCAGTTTGCGCGGAGTCCCATCGGGCTTGGAGCTATCCCATTCGATGCGGCCCCGATAACCCACCGTCTCGGCCACCCGTTCGGCCAGTTCCCGAATCGTCACATCCGTGCCGGTGCCGACGTTGATGAGATCGGGTGGGTTCTCCATTTTAAGTAGAAACGCACAGGCCTCCGCCAAGTCGTCCACATGCAGGAACTCCCGGAGCGGCGAACCTGTGCCCCAAGCGGTCACCGACTCCAGCCCGGCCTCCTTAGCTTCATGAAACCGACGGATCAGCGCCGGCAAAACGTGGGAGTTCTGCGGATGGTAATTGTCCCCCGGCCCGTAGAGATTCGTGGGCATCGCCGAATGATAGCAACGGCCGTATTGACGGCGATAATACTCAGCGAGCTTGAGACCGGCGATTTTGGCGATGGCGTAGGCCTCGTTGGTCGGCTCCAGCGGCCCGGTGAGCAGGCAATCCTCCGTGAGCGGCTGTGGGGCCAGTTTCGGATAGATGCAGGAACTGCCCAGAAAGAGGAGCCGCCCCACATCCGCCTGATGGGCCGCATGAATGCAATTCGCCGCCAGAATCAGGTTATCGTAGGCGAACTCCGCCGGGTAAGTGTTGTTCGCATGGATGCCCCCCACCTTGGCCGCGGCAATGATCGCGGCATCGGGTTTCTCGGCTTTGAAGAAGGCCTGCACCGCGGCCTGGTTGGTTAAATCCAGCTCGGCGCGGCTGCGCAGCACCAAGTCCACTCCAGGCTCGGTACGCCACCGGCGGACCAAGGCGCCACCTACCATGCCACGGTGTCCGGCAATGAAGAGTTTCATGGAGAAAGCCTTACAGGGGGGCGGCTCAAACCGCGGGCAACGCCGCAATCTGCGCTTCGCGCTTGGACAGTTCCAGGTCGGCCTCGGTCATGATTTTGACAAGCTCCTTGAACCTTACCTGCGGCTCCCAGCCGAGCTGGCGCTTGGCCTTGGCTGGATCACCGATCAACAGGTCAACCTCTGCCGGACGGTCGTAGCGGGCGTCATACTTCACGTATTTCTGCCAATCGAGATCGAGCAGGCCAAAGGTTTCTTCGATGAATTCCTTGACCGAGTGGGTCTCGTTGGTGGCCACCACGTAGTCATCGGGATTATCCTGCTGCAGCATCATCCACATCATCTCGACGTATTCCTTGGCGTAACCCCAGTCGCGCTTCGCATCAAGGTTGCCCATGTAAAGCGCGTCCTGAAGGCCGAATTTGATCCGGGTGGCGGCGCGCGTGATCTTGCGGGTCACGAACGTTTCACCCCGGCGGGGCGACTCGTGATTAAAGAGGATGCCGCTCGAGGCGTGCAGGTTGTAGGACTCGCGGTAATTCACCGTCAGCCAGTGGGCGTATAGCTTGGCGCAGGCGTAGGGTGAGCGGGGCCAGAACGACGTGGTCTCGGTCTGGGGCACGGCCTGCACCTTGCCATACATCTCCGAGGACGATGCCTGATAATAGCGCACTTTCTTCACCAAGCCGGCTTCATGAATAGCCTCAAGAATACGCTGCGCGCCAAGCCCCACGACATCACCCGTGTATTCCGGTACGTCGAAGGAAACCCGGACATGCGATTGGGCCCCCAGGTTGTAGACTTCATCCGGCTGCAGATCGTAGAGCAGCTTCACCATCTGGACGGAATCCGCGAGGTCGCCGTAGTGGAGGAACAATCTTACGCCGTTCACATGCGGATCCCGATAAAGGTGGTCGATCCGGCTGGTGTTGAACGTCGAGGCCCGGCGAATGATGCCGTGCACCTCGTAACCCTTGTCCAAAAGCAGCTCCGCGAGGTAGGAACCGTCTTGACCGGTGATGCCTGTAATCAGCGCTTTTTTCATGGGGTTCGCTAGCTAGGATGGCGACGGAAGGCGGGGCAAGCCCGCACTCAGGACCCCCTTGCGTCTTCCGAGTCTGCCTACCACCGTCCGGTCATGCGCATGGTGCTCATCGCCGCCCAATCGCTCGACGGGTTCATCACCCGTGGGGCCACCCCGGGCGTGGCTTGGGCCTCCGGCGCAGATCAACGCTGGTTTCAGCAGGCCCTGACGGGATTCAAGCTGCGCGTCATGGGCCGGGCAACCTATGAAACCGTGCGGGACCAAATCCGCAATCGCGACAAAGAATCCGTGCAACGCGTAATCATGACGCGGCGACCCCAGGAATTTGCATCGGAAGCGATGCCCGGAGCCGTGGAGTTTACCAACGCCTCACCGCAGACGGTGCACGCCCGACTGGCGGCATTGGATCAGGGTGACTGCGCCTTGCTCGGTGGCGCCCAGATTCATGCGTTATTCCTGCAGGCCGGCTTGGTTGACGAACTTTGGCTGACGCTTGAACCGCGCCTGTTCGGGAGCGGGACCCCCTTGGTCGGGAAAGCACTCGATCTGCATTGGCGCCTATCCGACGTAGCTCATCTCCCGAACAGCGATTCTTTGATCGTCAAATACCACCAACGATCATGAACGCTCGCAACGTATTGAAATTCCTGGCGCTTATTGTGACCTGGACTCTGGGTGTGATCGGTCTGGGCGTGATCGCAGGGGCGATCACGTTCCCACTCCTGGGTCCCCTCTTCACCTCTGCCTACACGCCCGGCGAACTTGCCGTGCATGGCATGAAAAAAATTGGCTTCCTCGCGATGGTCTGGGCTCCGGGCGTCGCGTTGGTGATGACGGTTAAACGTACCTACGAACAACGCCGCGTGGCGACGAACCGCCTCAGATCTGAAAATCCGGCTGGCCGCTGATTTCGTGCAGCCCGCACTCGCGTTTAAGTCCCCCGAAACGGGTATCCTCCTCTGACATGCCCGCCGTCAGGGGCGCGGAGCTGTGCCAGTCGCCGACCGAGACATAGCCCTGCTCCCAAAGCGGATGGTAGGGCAGCTCGTGCTGGGTAAGATACCGGTGAACCGTGCGGTTGTCCCAATCGATGATCGGGTGAATCTTCGTGACCTTGTTCTGACGTTGCACCACCGCGAGATTCTCCCGACTGCTGGACTGGATGCGGCGCAAGCCGGCCAACCAGGCCTCCGCACGCAATTCGCGGACGGCCCGGTCCATCGGCTCCACCTTGTTGATCAGGTTGTATTTACCCAGCTCCTCGACCCCGAGGTCCCAGCGCTTGCCAAACAAGGCCTCCTGCCGGGCCGCGGTCATCGCCGGCGTGTAAACCTTCAGGTTCAATTCAAGCCGCTGGGTGAGTTCCTCGGCAAACCGATAGGTTTCCGGAAAAAGGTAGCCGGTATCGACAAAAACCACCGGAATGCGCGGCGCGATCCGAGTGGCAAGATGGAGCATGACTGCGCTCTGCACGCCAAAGCTGGTCGAAAGAATGAGACGGTCACCGTAGGTCTCGACTGCCCACTTCACGCGCGCCGCCGCGTCCACCGATTCGAGATCGGGTAGCGTCGCCTCGTCATGGCGCAGAGCAGGAACGGCACTCATAAGTGCCCTTAAGCTGCCACTCCACCCGCTTAAGTAAAGGCGTCTTTATAGGTTTATTGAGTAATAAACTGAACTATGTTGTATCACAACAAGTTAAGAACCTATTCCCTTACAATGCAGCCAGCAATTTCTCAATTTCTGCGGCCTTCGCCTGCAGATCAGCCAACTGTTTGCGGGCACCTTCAATCACGGGCGGCGGGGCTTTGCTGACAAAGGCCTCGTTGGCAAGGCGGCCTTCAGTCCCGGCAATGTGCTTTTGGACTTGGCTAAGCTCCTTGGTCAGCCGAACGCGTTCGGCTTCCGGATCAATCCGGATGCCGGTATCGAGGTAGAGGGCACCGAAGGACGAAACGACTGCGGGCAGCGCCGGCTCCGTGGCGGTGCGGGCAATCGAGTCGGCTCCAACCATGCGAGCGAGCTTGGCGAGGTGCGGTTCAACGGCCGCCCAGCCCGCGTCGTCGGCGAGCAAGTGGAAGCTGACGTCACGCTTTTGGGCGACGGCCTGGTCGGCCTTCAACTGGCGCGCCTGCGTGGTCAATTGCTTGAGTTGCTCAACCCGGACCGACGCCCCGGCATCGATGACCACGCCCTGCCCCGTCAGCGCCGCGGCCAGTTGTTCCGCCGTTTCGAGGCGGTTATCCTGCACGAAGCTGCCCCCGGCACCGTAGCCGAGTTGGTGCCAAAGCTCCTCGGTGATAAACGGCGCAAAGGGTTCGAAGAGCAGCAGGAACTGGCGGATGACCAGGTCTTGCACCGCGAGCGCGTGACCCTTGGCCGCCGGATCCTGCACGCGGGTCTTGGCGACCTCCACATACCAGTCGCAGAAGTCGGCCCAGAAAAACGAATACAGCTTCTGCGTGGCGGTCGCGAACTCGAACTCGGCAAAGCTCTTCTCCAACGTGCGCATGGTGTCGAGCAACGCCCCCAGGATGGCGTGGTCATCCTCATCCATCTGCGCCGGATCCAGCCGATCGACGACCGCGCCGAGCGAGCGGTTGTCGCTCATGTCGCCGCTCATCGTGCGGAAGCGGCAGGCATTCCAGAGCTTGTTGCAGAAATTCTTGCCACCTTCGATGCGTGCTTCGTCAAACTTAACGTCCTGGCCCAGCGGGGCCATCTGCAGCAGGCCGAAACGCAAACCGTCGGCCCCGTAATTTTGGATCAGGTCCAGCGGATCCGGCGAATTGCCGAGGGTCTTGGACATCTTGCGGCCCTGCCGATCGCGCACGATGCCGTTGAAATAAACGTGCTTGAACGGGATGCGCTCCTCCACGGGCGCACCCGGGCGCGCAAACTCCAGGCCCGCCATGATCATGCGCGCGACCCAGAAGAAGATGATGTCGGCACCGGTCGCCAGCGTCGTCGTCGGGTAGAACGCCTCGAAGCCACGCTCGGCCTGCGCCTCGGCATCGGGCCATCCCAGGGTACCCATCGGCCACAGCCAGGATGACGCCCAGGTATCCAGCACATCGCCTTCCTGGTCCCAGTTCTCGGGATCAGGCGGACCCTCGAGCGAAACATGGATCTTGGTCGGGTCCTTGAGATCGGCCTCGGTGAGGGTTTCGCGATCCACCCCTTTGGCATACCAGACCGGGATGCGATGCCCCCACCACAGCTGGCGACTGATGCACCAGTCCTGAATGTTCTCGAGCCAGTTGAGATAAACCTTCGACCAACGCTCCGGGTGCATCTGGACGAGTCCGTCGCGGACCACCTGCTTGGCTTCCTCGACCCGAGGGTAGCGCAGCCACCATTGTTGCATGAGCCGCGGCTCGATCGGGACGCCGGCGCGTTGCGAATATCCCACGTTGTTCTCATAGGGCTTCTCCTCCAGCAGGGCTCCGCGCTCGCGCAGCACCTCGGCCGCCCGTTTGCGGCCGGCAAAGCGCTCCATTCCGGCCAACTCCGGCCCCGCCGCGGCGTTCAGCGTCCCATCGGCGTCGATGCACTCGATCGGCTCCAGCCCATGGCGCTGGCCGATCTCAAAGTCGACCTTGTCGTGAGCCGGCGTAACCTTGAGCGCCCCGCCCCCAAATTCCATTTCAACGGCCTCATCGCCAATGATCGGGATCGGCACCCGCTCGCCCAACGGACGCCAGACCTGACGGCCAATGAGGTGTTTGAACCGCTCATCCGCCGGGTGCACCGCCACCGCCACGTCGGCCGCGATGGTCTCCGGCCGGGTCGTCTCAAGCACCAGATGGGTGAGGGTGCCGACCGGCTCCACCAGCTCATATTGCAACCGGTAAATGAACCCCTTGGTCGGCCGCATCTCGACCTCTTCATCCGACAACGCCGTGCGCGAGGCCGGACACCAGTTCACCATCCGCTTGCCGCGATAGATGTGGCCCGCCTCGAAGAGCTTCACGAACGCGGTCAGCACAGCCCGGCTGTAGCCTGGGTCCATGGTGAAATGCGTCCGGCCCCAGTCACACGAACAGCCCAGTTCCCGCAACTGGCGAAGGATCTTGTCCCCCTTCTCCTCACGCCACGCCCACACCCGTTCGAGAAACGCCTCCCGGCCGAGGTCGTGACGGGTCTTACCCTCGTTCTGGCGGAGGCTTTTCTCCACCATGGTTTGAGTGGCAATGCCGGCGTGGTCGGTGCCGGGGATCCAGCAAGCCGCTTTGCCCTCCAGCCGGGCACGGCGGACCAGCACGTCCTGTAGGGTGTTGTTGAGCACGTGGCCCATGTGCAGGATGCCGGTGACATTCGGCGGCGGAATGACGATGCTGTAGGTCGCCTGGCCGGCAGCCGGTTTGCCCGCAAAGCAGTCCGCCTCCTGCCAGGCGGCATACCACTTCGACTCTACGTCGCGCGCTTCGTAACTCTTGGTGATCTCAGGCATCGTCTTGGTTCCTTTTACGGACTGAACCGCGGAGCGAACCAACGCCCCCCGGCCGATGCAAGCGTCGCCTGCACCCGCCCGGGCTGCTGCCGCTCACCGCAACTTGGGCATTGCGCGCCAAGCCACGGCCAAGGAATCGTGATGCTTGCCGTTCATGAGTGCCGACCGGAAAAAACCCGCGCATCACAGCCTGACCTTCGAGGGCGAAGTACCGGTATTGGACCGCACGAAAGCCTGCCGGGAGTTCCTGCGCCTCCAGACCGACTTCATCGTGCGGGCCCATCATGCCGGCGCATCCGGCATCGAAACCACCTCGGCGCTGTCGGCGGCGGTCGACATCATGTTGTCCCATTTGTTCGACTACGCCCTCCGCACTTGGGAGGCCAAGCGCGGCAAGCTCCCCTGTCCGGTCTCACTTATCACTATGGGCGGCTACGGGCGCGGCGAGCTCAGTCCGCACAGCGACATCGACATCATGTTCCTCTTCCCCTCGAAGAGCCGCGCCTCCCTGATCAAGCCGCTGCAGGAACACCTCACCAACGAGATCCTTTACCCGCTCTGGGACTGCAATCTCAAGGTCGGCCACTCCACCCGCACCGTGGACGAGGTCTTTGCCGAGGCGCGGGTGGAAATCCAGTCCAAGACCGCCCTGCTCGAGACCCGCCGCATCGCCGGCTCGAAGGAGCTGTACGCCACCTTCAGCTCGTCGTACCGAACCTACTACACCGAGGACAATCCCGCCGGCTACATCACAGCCCGGCTGGAGGACCAGGCGAGCCGCCGTCAGAAATTCGGCAACACGGTCTTTTTGCAGGAGCCGGACATCAAGAACGGGGTCGGCGGCCTGCGCGATTTTCAGAATGCCTATTGGATGGCCAAGGTGAAGCTGGGCATCGAATCCCTCGACAGCCTGGTCGAGCAGTCCTTCCTGCATGCGCCCGAGCTGCGGGCCTTCCGCGAGGCCTACGACTTCCTGCTCCGCGCGCGGGCCGAACTGCATTTCGGCGCCTCGCGGCCCACGGACCTGCTCGACCTCGAGGCCCAGGGCCGGGTCGCGATGGGGTTGGGCTACACCGACCGCAATTTTGTGCGCCGGGTTGAGCAGTTCATGCGCGATTACTACCGCGCGGCGCAGACGATCTACCGGAGCTCCCGGCTGGTTGAAAACCGACTAGCCCTCACCGTGGACAAGGGACCGACCGCCCGGGTTTCGTTTGCCGAAGTCATTCGCTCCCGGCGCTACGAACGCATCAAGCGCCTCGATGGCTTCGTCCTGCGGGGCAAAACCCTTTCTGCCATAAGCGATCAGGTATTTCGGGAGGATCCATCGCGCCTCGTGCGGGTGTTTCGGCATGCCCAGCGACTCGATGCGGAATTGGAATTCGAACTGCAGGCCCTGATCTCGCGCGAATCCGCGTTGATCGATGACCGGGTGCGCGCCTCTCCCGACGCCAACACCAGTTTCAAGGCCATCCTCGATCATGGCGGCGAAGTACACCCCGCGCTGAATCTAATGCATGAACTCGGCGTGTTGGGAAAATTTGTGCCCGAATTCGATGGGCTGACCTGCCTGGTGCAGCACGAATATTACCATCGCTATACGGCGGATATTCACACCTTGAATACCATCCGGGAGCTCGACGTGATCCTTGGTGGCGACGACGAGAGCACGCACAAATACCGCAAGGTACTCCGTGAAACGGACGAACCAAATCTACTGTATCTCATTCTCCTGCTGCATGATATCGGAAAGGCAAAAGGCATCAAAAACCACGCGGACTCCGGGGTGGAACTGGCTCAGCCGCTGTTGAATCGACTCGGGATCACAGGCTCCAAACGCGAAATAGTTACATTTATTATTCGGCACCATTTGATCATGGCACGCTTCTGGCAGAAACGGGATGTCGATGACCCCGCCACGGCCTCTGCTTTCGCCGAAGAAGTCAGCGAGCCTGATCTGCTGCGCTATCTCTACGTGCATACCTTCTGTGATGCGCGAGGCACCGCCAGCGGGTTGTGGAACAGCTACAAGGACACGCTCCACTCCCAACTTTTTCGAGGCACCATGGAATGTCTGGTCCATGGTGAACAGTTGGCCGAGCGCCACGCAGCACGGCTGAAGATGATTCACGGGGAACTCATCGCCGAACAGCTGCCGGACGTGCGGGAGGAGGAGATTGCCGCGCACTTCAATCTCCTGCCCGACCGGTATTTTCTCAACACCGCGCAGGACGAGGTCGTGCTGCATCTGCGCATGGTCAACCAGCTGCTCCAGACCATCGCGGGAACAGATTCGATCGGTTCCCTGCGGCCGGTCATCGAATGGCAGGACGACCTCAACCGCTCCCTGACGGTCGTGCATGTGGTCACCTGGGACCGCGCCGGTTTGTTCTACAAACTCTCCGGCGCTTTCGCCGCCGCCGGGCTGTCCGTACTGACCGCCAAGGTGATTTCCCGTGAAGACCACATCGCCATCGACACCTTCTACGTGACCGAACCAGGCAGCGGGGTGGTTCAGAGTGAGAAGGCTCAGAAGGTCTTCCACACCGCCCTCGAGAACGCGTTGATGAAGGGCGAGGACCTGCTCGAGACCATACAAAGCAACTCGCGGTCCCCTTTCGACAGCCAATACCGACGCGACAACGGCCGGGCCGACCTCGTCCGCTCCAAGTTCCCCCCCCAGGTGGATGTCTATCACGAGCTCTCGACCAAGCGCACGATCGTGGAAATCCAGGCGCCCGACCAGATCGGCCTGCTCTTCAAACTCGCGCGCTCCATCAGCGAGCATGAATTCGATATCACCTTCGCCCGCATCGGCACCGAACGCCATGTCGCGATCGACACCTTCTACATCGTCGATGTCTCCAACGCCGCGATGAGCGACGTCGACCGGCTGCGCAATCTGCGCGCCGCCCTGCTGGCGATCATCACCCCCAGCCCGGTCCCTGCCAAGGCCGCCAGTTAGGGCGATTCGGGCCCACAAGAATTCTGGCCAGACCCCGGACGGCGACCACACTCCCGCACGTGGAGACGGATCCCCGCACCCTGCCCGCCCTGTACCGCATTGGCACCCTCGCCGGACGCCGGGAGGCCCCGCGTGTCATTCTGGGCGAAATCCTCGATATCATCATTGAGGCCCTCGGGGGAACGTCCGGTGACATCTCCCTGCTTAACCCCGACACCGGCCGGCTCGAAATTGAAGTGGCCCGCGGCCTGGACAACGAGGCCGATCACGAACTCGCCCTGCGCCTCGGCCAGGGCATCACCGGCTGGGTTGCCTTTCACGGCAAACCCCAGGTGGTGCAGGACGTGAGCCGCGACCCGCGCTACGTATGCGTGCGCTCCCAGGTGAAGGCCGAACTCGTCACGCCCATGATCAGCGCCAACGGCCAGGTCATGGGCGTGATCAACGTCGATGCCACCCGCCTCCACGCGTTCAGCGACGCCGACCTGCAACTGCAACTCAAGCTGACCGCCGAGGCCACCCGGGTCATGGAACGCCTGTGGGAACTGAAGAACCTGCACGGCAAGGCTCGCCAGCTGGAGACGTTGATCAGCATCGGCCAGTCCATCGTCAGCAAGATCGAACCGCATGAGCTGTTCGACGCCGTGGCGCGGGACGCCCGCCAGATCACCAACACCGCCGCCTGCATGATCTACCTGCACGACGCCGAAGACCGGACCGTTCGCCTGGTCGCCAGCGACGGACTGAGCGCGGAGGCGTTGCCCGCGGGCCCCTTGTCCCGCGACTCCTGTCTGGTCGCATCGACGATTCACACCCGCAAGCAGGTCGAGTTCGCCAATATCCAGGCCCCGGAGTTCCACGACGTCATCGACCTGCCGCGTCAGCCGGATCTGCGTTCCATCCTCGCAGCGCCGTTGTTGAACGAGTCGGAGGTGATCGGCGTGATCGCCATCTTCACCCATCAGGTTCACCGCTATAACAACGACGAAAAAAGACTCCTCAATGCGCTGGCCGGCCTGACCGCCGTCGCCGTGCAGAACGCGCGGCTCTACGCCCGGGTTTTCCAAAGCGAATCGACCCTGCGCAAGAACGAGCAGCTCACCACCCTCGGCCTGCTGGCGGCCGAGATCGCCCATGAGATCCGCAACCCCCTCACGGTGCTCAAACTGCTTTTCGGCACCCTCGACCTGGAGTTCCCCGACGAGGACCCCCGGCGCACCGACGTCCGGGTGATCACCGAGAAGCTCGATCAGCTCGAGGCCATCGTTTCCCGTGTGCTCAACTTCGCCAAGGCCCCCACCAGCCTGCACTCCCGCTGGAACGTGGTGGAGATCACCGAGGACACGCTGGTGCTGATCCGCCTGAAGCTCGCCCAAAGCAAAATCCGGCTGACCTTCGAGCCTCCCGAGGCCGAGGATTTCGTCGTCGATGTGAACAAAGGGCAGCTGCAGCAGGTGCTGCTCAACCTTCTGCTCAACGCCACTCAGGCCATGCCCGAGGGGGGCGAGATTCGCATCACCGCCGAACTCATCACTCGCGACGACGGTCGCGCGGGCGTGTGCATTGCCATCCGCGACACCGGTCCGGGAATTCCGCCGGAGATGCGCGACCGGATTTTCGACTCATTCCTGTCCGGCCGCCCCGACGGCACCGGGCTCGGGCTGGCCATCGCCAAGCGCATTCTGGTCAGCCATCACGGTGACCTGGTGCTGAGTGACACCGATGCCACCGGCACCACCATGAGCATTCTGCTCCCGCTGGCCTAAGGGGCGAGGACGCCGGCCTGCGAGACCATGCCCAGCGAAGCGGGGCTCAGCCGGGTCGTCCGCCGGGTCTCGGTATCCAGAATCCAGATGCTGCGCTGCCCCGGCGACCGGGCGGTGTAGAGCAGGTGCCGGCCATCCGCCAGCCAGGCCGGCTCCACGGCATCGTAGGGCGCGTTGGAAACCTGGACCGCATCGGCTCGTTTCGACAGATCGTAGAGCGCGATCTGATAACCCCGGCCGATGCGCGTGGTGAAGGCGATCTTGTTGGGATCACCCACGCTCCAGTCCGGCTCAGCGCAGTAACCGCTGATGTTGGTGGCCAGCCGGCGCATCGAGCCGCCACCGGTGGACATCACGTAGAGCTGGGGCCCGCCCTGCTGGTCGGAACTGAAGAGGAGCTGCCGGCCATCCGGGGAAAACACCGGCGAGGCCTCGACCCCGTTGGTGCGGGTGCGGCGGGCGATGCCGCGCCCTTGGGCGTTGGCCAGGTAGATCTCGGGGTTGCCCTCGCCACTGAGCACCATGGCCACCGCGTTGCCGTCCGGGCTGAAGCGGCCACCCTGGTTCGTCCCTTTGAAACTGACAAAGCTCAACCGCTGCATGCTGCGCATGTCGATCATAAGGATGTCGGCCGCGTTGGACCGGTGGAAACTGGTGTAGATCAACTTGGACCCGTCGGGCGACCAGCGCGGCAACATCGCCAGGGCGCGATCACTCGTGATCTGCCGGACATCACTAAAAAACAGGTTGCCGGTATATACCTCGGTCGACCCCGTGCGCTCGCTGATGAACGCCAGTTGCGAGGCAAAGAACCCCCGGCTGCGGCTCGTCGCCTCAACCACGAGGTCAGCGGCTTTCAGCGTGGCGTGCTGCATCGAGTTGCCGGCGACCGTCTGGCTCAGGATCCGGGAGCCGCCCCGGGCCAGATCGACCTGCACCTGGTTGCTGCCCAGTGCGGTAAAACGGGCGTCCAGACTCGCGCCGCTCGCCAGCCGGCGGTATCCGCCGTGCGCCTCAAACGCGAGGTTGGCCAATTGGTCGACCAGTTCAGGCGAGCCGGAGACCCGGATGGATTGGGTGGTGCCTTGGCTTTGGATCTCGATCGGGCCGATGTCGCGCCCACCATTCTGGGCGTTCAGCGCCGGCACCGAAATGACAGCCAATAGAAACAGGGGGAGTAGAAAACGTCGCATAACCAATGGGAGCCGGGAAACCCCGCCATTCCTATTTACAGGGGAGCCCAACTAAACAACGTTAAACCCCTTTTCACCGCCAATCGTTCCCACGAAAAATTCGCTTAGTGACACCTGAAGCCCTCAAGGAACTCCTGAAGCAGGTAAAGTATCCCGGTTTTAGCCGGGATATTGTGTCTTTCGGCATTGTGCGCTCCGCCGCCTTCGCCGACGGCACCGCCAAAGTCGCGCTCGCCCTGACCACCTCGGACCCGAAGACCCCGCTGCAACTCAAGCGTGACGTCGAAGCCTGCCTGCAGGCCGCCCCCGGGATCGACTCCGTTATCATCGACGTCGCCGTCACCCCGCCCAAGGCCGCCGCCAACAAAGGGGGCGGCAACGTGGCCGGCAATGCGACCGACCCGGCGCGGTCACGGATCAAGCACGCCGTGGCCATCGCCTCCGGCAAGGGCGGCGTGGGCAAGAGCACGTTTGCGGTCAACCTGGCCTGCAGTCTCGCCCAGACCCTGACCGCCGCCGGCTGGCCCGGGCGGGTGGGACTGATGGACTGCGACATCTACGGCCCCAGCGTGCCGCTGATGATCGGTCTTTCCGGGCGCCCCCAAGTCGACGGTGATTTCCTCATTCCGATGGAGGCCCATGGCGTGAAGGTCATGAGCATGGGTTTCCTGATCGACGACAACACGCCGGTGGTCTGGCGCGGTCCGATGATCATGAAGACCGTGCAGCAATTCGTGCAGAACGTGCAGTGGGGCGAACTCGACGTGCTGCTGATCGACCTGCCGCCGGGCACCGGCGACGCCCAGTTGTCGTTGGTGCAGACGCTGCCTCTCGACGGCGCCGTTCTGGTCACGACCCCGCAACCCGCGGCGACCAACATCGCGCGCAAAGGCGGGCTCATGTTCCAGAAGGTCAATGTGCCTCTCCTCGGCGTCGCCGAAAACATGAGCTATTTCACGGATCCCGCCGGCCAACGCCACACGTTGTTCGGCGAAGGCGGCGGTGCGGAGACGGCGGAACGCCTTGGCACCAGTCTGCTGGGCCAGGTCCCGCTGATTCCGGAGATCCGCACCGGTGGCGACGAAGGCACCCCGATCGTGGTGAGCGCCCCGGAAAGTGAAGCCGGCCAGGTGTTTCGGACCATTGGCCAGGCGTTGCAGCAGCGCCTGGAGCGTCGCTCGGCAACGGCAGCCGCTCAGGATTGAAGCTGAAACGCTTCAGCTTCTACATCGGGAACCTACCCGCACACGGGTTGACACGCTTGGAGGGCATCCTAGGGTGTGGAGACCAACACCAATGGCGCTTGCACCCGATCGTTTGACTGCGGCGGCCCGACCTAAGGCCGTCCAAACGAATGGTTGCCCCGCCCGTCATTCTGACGGGGGCATGGGCCGCTGCGCGCCTGCAACCTCCGCCCGTCCACGATAATGGACACCATGTCGTCTCTTTCCCGTCCTCCCATCAGCCGCGAGTCCCAGGAATTCGTAAAGCAATCCTCGCTCTACCAGGAGTTTCTCGCGGAGCGGGAGGAAATCCTCCGCCACAAATGGCTGGAATCCGAACGCTTGGGCTACGACATCGGATTCGAACGCGCCCTGTTGGATTGGATCCGCAAATACCGCTCCGACTGGCGCAATTCCCGCAAGCGGTCGCATACTCCGACCGACGCCAAATAACCCGCGGAATCCGGTCACAAAAAACCGGAACCGTGATCCGGTTCCGGTGAAAGAGTCGGCAACGCCGCCCGCTTACTTGATTTCGCGGTGGACGGTGTGACGGCGCAGAGCAGGATTGTACTTCTTCTTCTCGATCCGCTCGGTCACGGTCTTCTTGTTGCGCGTGGTGAGGTATTTGGAGGCGTATTTGCCCTCCTTGCGGGCCTCGGTGCACTCGATGATGACTTGTTCTTGCATGGTTGGAAATGGGTCGAACGGTCAGCAAAACCCGCCCGAACGCTATGCCGCAAGAGCAAACTTGCCGACCTCCAGCCTGATCAAACCGGCTCCGCGATGACCTTCTTCTCCGTCAAGGGCAGCATCACCCCGCGCCGGAATAAGGTGACCTGACCGGTGCTGGCCGACACCACCACCGAGATACACTGGGTCGCCACGCTGATGGCCGCCGCCGCGGCATGCCGGCTCCCCAGTCCGCTGGGCAGGAGGTGCTCGGAATCGGTCGCCTGGATCAGGCTGCCGGCGGCGATCACCACCCCGTCTCCACGGATGATGAAGGCGCCGTCGATGGTCGAAAATTCCTTCACCGTCTCGTCCATGAAAGGGTTGAGGATGTTGCGGTCCTCGTCCTTGTAGCCGTAGAAAGGATTCAGCACCAAGGGCTTGGTGTACTTCTCCACCTGAGCGGTCGCGCCGATGACAAAAAGGCAGCCGACCGGTTTGCCCTCGCGTCCCTCGACGCCAAGTTCAGTGGCGACCGCGATGACCCGTTCAAACACTTCGGGCTTCACGTCTTCCGGGAGCAGCTCGGAATGACCCGTCAACAGCGTTTGAAACTCACGCTCGACGTCGATCACGCTGACGGAATCGAGCTGGTTGGTCCCGAGCACGCCACCTAGGCAGCAGATGCGATCGTCAAAGGAAATGATGCCGCGGGTCAGCGCCACGAGGGTCGCACTCCGCATCTGCGACATGCGTTGCGGGGAAAACGGCCGGACATGAATCACCTCCGCAAACGAGCCGAACGCCCCCGGATTCTCGCGCAGGTTGCCGGTGACCAAAATCGACTTGGTCTTAGGCGACCACATCGAGGGATCCACCCCACCGGCGAAGACGTCGCCGAGCAACATGATCGCATCGCAGTCGGCGCCCTTGGCGACCCGCTCCGCCTCCCGAATCATGAGCCGGTTCATCTTGTTCTGCTTGGGCGCGACCGGCCGTTTCTGGCTGCCACCCAGGCCGGCGACCAACCGAGCGTGGAGGACATCGATGTCATCCGCCTCGATCAATTCCCGCACCAGTTCGGGCTGGCCCACCACGCGGGCGATGGCCGCGAGAACCTGCAGATAGTCACGGGCCTTTTCATCGGCCAGCAGCATCAACACCAGATGCGAACGCTCGTCATCCGCGCCGTCGTGATCAATGCCCTCCCGGCTGCGGCCCACGGCCAGCACGTAGCGCCGGCCGAGCCGGGCCCGGACGTGGGGCAACGAGACGCAATTGCCAAGATAGGTGGTCATCGTGCCTTCCCGCGCCAGCAGCGCACGATGCAGTTGCTCGACCTTGAGGTCTTCCATGCGGGCCGCGCAGGCCTTGAGCAGTTGCGACAGGGCACCACGCATGTCGGTGCCTTCGAGCTCCACGAACCGGTTGCGAGCGATCAGCTTCTCCAGTCGCATCGTTCGGGCCTCATCGCAGCGGGCGGGTTACTTTTCCCACTCCAGCGCGCCTTTCTTCACCTCGTAGAACAGTCCGAGTACGAGCACGAAGAGAAAGAACAGCATGGGGGAGAGGATCGCAACGTTGTTGGCCAGAAAATCGCGGTAGACGAACGTCCACGGAATCAGGAACACCACCTCGATGTCGAAGAGCAGGAAGAGCATCGCCGTGACGTAGAACTTCACCGAAAACCGGGTGTGCACGATGCCCTCCGGCTTCACACCGCACTCATACGCCGTGTCCTTGATCGGGTTCTTCGTCCTCACCCGCTGCCCGGCCAAGTGGTTCACCGCGAGGATGACCAGACCCACGCCGAGGGCGAGGATCACTTGGATGAGAAGCGGCAGGTAGGCGGTCGAACTCATGGACGTGCAAATAACTGGTCGTAGCGATGGCGTGGAGACAAGGGGAATTTGGCCCGCCCGGCGGGTTGGTTCAACCGTCCACGCGCACGATGCGGTCGTCGAGTTGGCTGGAGCTGCCGACCTTGAGGACCTCGGCGAACTCGAGGGTGCGAATCTCGCGGGAAATCTCCGGGAAGCCGGCGGCCTGACGATGCCGGTTGATGCGGTCCAGCATCAAGGTGTCCAGCGCCACGGGGTCGGCGCTGAGCCAGAGCTCCCGGTCCGACACCGCATAGAGGGAATTGAAATAGGGTCCGCCGATAAACTGGTAACGCTGCAGGCTGGCGATGGTGAACAGCCAGGTTTTGCGCAGCTCCGGGATCGCACTCATTTCGGCCACCGCCGCCGGGGCATTTGCCGGACTGCGGAAGAAGCGTGAAGTATTGGAGGCGTTCCACAGGGTGGCGTTCACCAGCGCTCCGTTTACCCCCAGTGTGGGGTGGTCGGTGTAGACCGGCAGGTTGATCCAGAAGTCGGACTCCAGAAACAGCGGCGTGGCCAGAAAGCTGCGGCGGTTCTCTTCCAGCGCGTCCTGGTCATTCTGCCGCGCCGCGAACACCGGGTCGAAACGCGAGGGCAGCGGGCTGTCATAAAACCAACCCGGCTCGTAATAGCGGCCCGACTCCAGGATGTAGATCGGAATCCCGGCAAACGGCGTCTCCCCGGTAACCAACGACGGCAGGAAACCGGTGAACCGCAGCCGCAGGGTGTTCAGTCCGACCAAAAACAGATCCTCCCGCTCATAGCCCCGCCGCAGCAGCGCCTCGACCACCGCTTGGACCAATGGCACCGGCGTCGCCAGGCCAGGGCCGGAATCCGCGTAAATTTTGAGCCCCACCTTGCCCTTTTCGCCCGGCACCAGCCGTTGGCCGATGGCGGCCTCGAACTGGGCCAGGAGGGCCTCCACCTGCGGCTCATAGTCCTGCAGGGTGAACCCCTCGAGCTGCGCCTCCCAAACGGTGTTGGGCAACGGGGCGGGCTCGGCGGCCTCCTGCGCCGCCAAACCGAGGGCACCGGCCGCGCAGAGGAAAAAATGAAGGGCAGAGGCAAACAAGCGGGACATGGGAAATGGGACGCGCCAAGTCGGAGTTTGTTTCCCGTCCCGGCGTGACCTTGACAGAGCACAACCCCGATCAAATGTCCACCACCGGCCTGCCCCGGCCGCCGAGCCCATGCCTCTCGTTAAGCCTTCCTGTGTGCGCGACCTGCGCACCCGCGTGAACATCGTCGACGTCATCGCCCGCAGCGTGACGTTGAAGCGGGCCGGCTCCCGCTTCCGGGGACTGTGCCCGTTTCACCAGGAAAAGACGCCTTCGTTCCACGTGAACCCCGACATGGGCGTCTACAAGTGCTTCGGGTGCGGCAAGTCGGGCGACATCATCACCTTCGTGCGCGAAACGGAAGGCCTGGACTTCGTCGAAGCGATTGAGGCGCTCGGCCAACGCTTCCATGTGCCCATCGAATACGAGGAGGGCGGCGGTCCCTCGCGTGAGGAACGCTCACTGCGACAGGAGCTTTTCGACCTCCACGACGTCGCCGCCACTCACTTCCACGCGGCCTTTCGCGCCAGCGATGCCACCGGGGACTGGATGCGGCGCTATTGGCAGGAATCGCGCAAATTCAGTCCCGAGCTGGCGGAGGAATTCAAGGTCGGCGCGGCCGACCCCACCGGCAGTGACCTGGGGGCACTGGTCCTGAAAAAGAAATACTCCGAGGAGGCGATCCGCCGCTCGGGCCTGTTCTTCATCTACGACGACGCCGAGCTCAGCCTAAGGTCGTTGCGCCCCCGGTTCCGCGGTCGGCTCATGGTTCCGATCCGCGACCACCAGGGACGCGTGGTCGCTTTCACCGCCCGCCAAACCGATCTCACCCCGGAGAACGACCCCGCTCGCGAGGCCAAATACGTCAACTCGCCCGAAACGCCCATCTTCACCAAGGGCGGTCTGCTCTTCAACCTGGATCGGGCCCGCACCGCCGTCGGGGACGGCCAGCCCTTTGTCATGGTCGAGGGCCAGCTCGATGCGTTGCGGTGCTGGAGCGTGGGCCTGAAGGCCGCCATCGCCACCCAAGGCACCGCGATCACCGAGACTCAACTCGGTCTGCTTCGCCGCTACCATCATCAGATTGAATGCTTCTTCGATGGGGACAGCGCGGGTCAGAAGGCCGCCCTTCGCTTCCTGCCGTTGGCGCTCAAGGCCGGTATGGAGGTGCGCTTCCTCGGCCTGCCCGGCACCGCCAAGGTCGATCCCGACGACCTGTTCCGAGAACAAGGCCTGACCGCCTACGCCGACCTGCAGACCGGCGCCCGCTCCGCCATGGCGTTCGCCTGCAACTCGCTGTTGCCCGACGGGCGCAATGCCCGCCCCGAGCAAAAGTCCGCCGCCGCCCAAGCGCTGTTCGAGATCGTACTGGCGGCGGATTCCGAGGTGGCCCGCACTGAATTTCTGACCGAAGCCGCGCGCCATTTCGCCATCGCACCCCAGGCCCTGCAGGGTGATTTTGCCCGATTTCGAGCCGGTCAGCGCGCCTACGCCCGACCCGAGGCGACGGAGGCGAGCCCGAGCCAGACCGGAAACTCGGACCAAAAAGCCATCCCGCCGGAACAGGATTTGCTGCTTATCTGCCTCCACTATGAGCACTTGGGCAAGTCACTCAGTCACACCCTGCCCCACGACTGGGTCGATGCCCACCACCCCGCCGGCGCGTTGCTCAACCGCTTCCTCGCCGAATTCGAACATGACGCCTGGCCAGGGCGCAGCCATCTTGACCCGCTGCTTGAAAATGAGGCCGAGAAGGCATTGGTTGCGTCGCTTCTGTTCGAGACCCCGACGATTGAGAACCCCGTCAAGGTCGCCGAGGAGGGGCTGCAGCGTCTCAAGGTCCGCGCCCTCGAACCGCGGCTCCGCCAAATAGAACTTGCTTTGTCGAATCCACCTGCGGACAGTCAATCTGACGCATTTTCTCTCCTGAAAGACCGTTCCGAACTTCTGCGGCAACTTCGCCAACCCCTACGGCTGGCGGAAGTTGCCTGATTTTGTCTCCCGTCCATGCCGCGCACCGCCAAGAAATCCGCCTCCCCTGACGAACAATCCGAAGCCGTCGAGACCGCCCTCGCCGCCCGCACGACCGCGGGCTCGTCCGACGCCTCCGCCAGTGGCGTCAACGAACGCATTCGCCTGCTGATCCGCCTGTCCAAGGAGCAGGGTTACCTCACTTGGGACGACATCAACGAGGCCCTGCCCGAATCGGTCGAAAACCAGGACGAGTTCGATAACATCATTTCGATCCTGCAGAACCTCGAGATCGAGATCCTCGAGCCCGATCAGGTCGAGGACTACAAGCAACGCATGTCCGAGGCCGAGGAAGAGGCCTCCCGCACGTCGCAGAACGACATCCTCGACGACCCGGTCCGCATGTATCTCAAGCAGATGGGCCAGGTCCCGCTGCTGACCCGCGAACAGGAAGTCGAAATTTCCAAGCGCATCGAGACCGCCGAACTGAACGCCCAGGAGGCCCTCTTCGAAGCCTCCATCATCGGCGGCTACATCGGCGACCTCGGCAACAAGCTCCTGACCCGCGAGGAGCGTTTTGACCGCGTCGTGATCGACAAGAAGATCGAGAGCCGCGACGCCTACTTCAAGGCCCTGCCCAAGCTCGTCGAGACCACCCAGCGGAACGAGAGCCAGGTGGCCGAATCCTGGGAAGAGCTCGGCAAGGCCCGTGGTGAAGCCGCCCGCAAGCGCGTCCTCGCCAAGCACCGCAAGCGCGAGACCCTGCTCCGCAAAAATTTCCCCAAGTTCTTCTTCAAGCTGAAAGTCTACGAGGAGTGGCTGGAAAACATCCGCCCCACCTTCACCGAAATCGAACGCGCCCAAGTCCAGCTCGCCCGCGCCAAGAAGCCCAAGACCAAGCGTGACGCCGCGATCGACACCAAGGCGATCAAGGCCCGGCTCAAGGAGCTGGAGGGCGGCCTGCGGATGACGACCGACGAGTTCATGAAGGTCGTCGAGCAGACCTTCGTGCACGTCCGTGAAGCCCACAAGGCCAAGACCGAGATGGTCGAGGCCAACCTGCGCCTCGTCATCTCCATCGCCAAGAAATACACCAATCGCGGCCTGTCCTTCCTCGACCTGATCCAGGAGGGCAACATGGGCCTGATGAAGGCGGTGGAGAAGTTCGAGTATCGTCGCGGCTACAAGTTCTCAACCTACGCCACCTGGTGGATTCGCCAGGCCATCACCCGCTCGATCGCCGACCAGGCCCGCACCATCCGCATCCCGGTCCACATGATCGAGACGCTGAACAAGGTGATGCAGGTCCAGAAACAGCTCCTGCAGGAATACGGCCACGAGCCCACGCCCGAGGAAGTGGCCGACGAGATGAACCTGCCCGTCGAACGCGTGCAGCAGATCATGAAGATGGCCCAGCAACCCATCTCGCTGCAGAGCCCGGTCGGCGACGGCGACGACACCTCCTTCGGCGATTTCATCGAGGACAAGTCGGCGGAGAATCCCTACGACATGACCGCGTACTCGCTGCTGCGCGACAAGATCGTCGACGTGCTCGATTCACTCACCGAGCGCGAGCGCCGTGTGCTCTCGCTCCGCTTCGGCCTCGTCGACGGCTACAGCCGCACGCTCGAGGAGGTCGGCAAGCAGTTCAAGGTCACCCGCGAACGCATCCGCCAGATCGAGGCCAAGGCCCTGCGCAAGATGCGTCATCCGACCCGCATCCGCCAACTGCACGGCTTCTTCGACGCCGAGCAGATCGACAACGCCCAGAACCTCGCCAAACTGGCCGTCAAACCCGGCGCCGCCCAGAGCTTCGGCCGGCCCAACTGAACGACTACATTCCCGCGCGGATTCCCCCTTGCTCCGCGCCCAACCCCCGACATCCTGTTAACGTGATGGACCTCCCCCTCTTCCTCGCCGTCGGCCCCTTCGGCCCCACCGAACTGCTGGTGGTGCTCTTCATTGTGGTGCTGCTGTTCGGCGCCAAGAAACTGCCTGAGCTCGCCAAGGGCCTCGGCAAGGCCAAGAACGAATTCCAGAAGGCCGCCAGCGAAACCGAGGACGCCGCCAAGGCCACCCCGCCGGCCCCGGAATCGCGCACGCCGCCGCCGCCGGCCTCCACCCCGAGCAATAACTGAGGCCGCGCGGCAAGTGCCGCCACCCTCACCCCGCCACCGGCCTTCGTCCGGCGGCCCTTGGAGCTTGAGCCCCGGCCCCAGAGCCGCCGGCAGGCACGGTCCAACGCAACACACTCAGCCCGAGGCGGTTTTCCTCTTTGACACCGGCCGGGCACGCTCAATGTTTCCGTCGGCGAAACGCGACGACATGGCCCTGAAGATCCTATCCCACTTCTCCAACGACATCGGCATCGACCTCGGCACGGCTAACACGCTCGTCTACCTGAAGGACCGGGGGATCGTTTTACGGGAGCCGTCCGTCGTCGCCCTCGACACCACCACTCGCAAGGTCCGCGCCGTCGGCGCCGACGCCAAGCGCATGCTCGGGCGCACCCCGGGCAACATCACCGCCATCCGCCCGATGAAGGACGGCGTCATCGCCGACTTCGACGTCACCGAGGCGATGCTGCGCTACTTCATCAAGAAGGTGAACACCAACAGTTTCCGGGTTAGCCCGCGGGTTGTGATCGCCATCCCCTCCGGCATCACCGAGGTCGAGAAGCGCGCGGTGAAGGACTCCGCTGTCCACGCCGGTGCCCGCGACGTGATCACCATTCCCGAGCCCATGGCCGCCGCCATTGGCGTCGGCCTGCCGATCGATGAACCGGCCGCCAACATGATCGTCGACATCGGCGGTGGCACGACCGAGATCGCCATCATTTCCCTGTCGGGCATCGTCTTCTCCAAGTCGATCCGCGTCGCCGGCGATGAGATCGACGCCGCCATCGTCAATTACATGAAGCGGGCCTACAACCTCCTGATTGGTGAGCGCACCGCGGAGGAAATCAAGCTGCGCATCGGCTCCGCCTACCCGCTGGAGGAGGAGTTGACCATGGAGGTTAAGGGCCGCGATTCGGTGGCCGGGCTGCCCAAGACGATTCACATCACTTCCCAGGAAATCCGCGAGGCCCTCAGCGACACCGTCGCCGCCATCGTCGACGCCGTCCGCTCCACGCTCGAGCGCTGCCCGCCGGAACTCTCCGCCGACCTCGTCGACCGCGGTTTTGTCATGGCCGGCGGCGGCGCCCTGATCCGCGGCCTTGACCGTTTGCTCGGCGAAAAAACCGGCCTGCCCGTCACGGTCGCTGACGATCCGCTTTCCGCCGTCGCCAACGGCACCGGTGCCGTGCTGAGCGATCTGAACTGGGTGCTGCAGCACAGCTGAGCCCCCTTCCGCGCCCGCCTCACACCGCGCGGGCTTGTCACGCGGCGACCGGCCAACCACTAGTTAGTTGCCCGTGCCCCTTCGTCGTTACGATCAAACCAAACCCTTCATCTCCCTCGGGGTGCTGCTCCTGGTTTGGCTGGTCGCGCCAACCGTGCTCAAGCGGGTCACCCGCGTCGGTTTCTACGAACTGCAGGCCCCCGCCGAGATCGCCGCCTCCTACGCCCGTGAGCTGCAGGATTACTGGTCGCTGCGCACCCGGACCAAGAACGAGTTGATCACAGCCTACCGCGACCTCGGCGAACTGGCCGGTCGCTATGCCTTCGCCGCCGAGGAAAACGCCGAACTCCGCCGCGAACTGGCCCGGCTGGAGGCGCTGCTAAGCCTGCCGGCCTTTGACAACTACCGCCTCGAATCCGCCCGCGTGGCGCGCCGCGACTACACCGCCTGGTGGCAGCGCCTCACGATTCGCAAGGGTGCCGATCATGGCATCAAGGTCGGCGCCCCGGTCGTCTTCGTCGGCGGCGTCGTCGGCCGCGTGACCGAGGTGCACGCCGGCACCGCCGTGGTCGACCTCATCAGCAGCCCCAACGTCCGCCTCGCCGCGTCGTTCGAGGACGACGACCGGCCGGTCAGTTTTCAGGGCGGCATCAATCAGCCGCTGTCCCGCCCCATGGCCACCGTGGAGTTCGTGCCGCTCGACCTGCAGGCGACCGCGGCCGAGCCCAAACCCCTGATCACCTCGGGACTGGGCGGGGTGTTTCCCCGCGGACTCCGGCTGGGTTTGGTGACGCAACTCGAGCCCAGCACCGACGGTCTCTTCAAGACCGGTCGCGTCGCGCTCGATCCGCGCCTCAACGAATTGACCGAGGTGGCCGTGCTCGTACCGCTGACGGAGGACGGCTCGTGAGAATCCGGCCCAGCCACCGGCGCACGCTGATCGTCTTCGCCTGCAGTCTGATCCTGCAGGCGATGGTCGGCCAGTTGAACCACTATCTCGCCTCGCATCAGCTCGCGGCGTGGCTGGGCGGTTTGTTCATCACCTTCTCCGCACTTTGCCTCGCACCCCAGCAGGGTCTGAATGCGTCCTTTCTGATCGGCCTTCTGCTCGACGCCGTCACCCCGCTGCCGTTCGGCACCCACGCGTTTCTTTTCTGCCTCACCCACCTGTTCATTCTGCGCATCCGCTCGCGCGTGGCGGTGACGGAGACGGCCATTCGCATCACCGTGGCTCTGATTGCCAACCTGCTGCTCTACGTGGTGATCACCTTCATCACCTTCGCGCAGACGACCGGCGTTTCCGTCTCCGGCCTGCGCATCTTCATCGACCTCTTGTTCTCCCAGTGCCTGCTGGTGCTGCTGGCCCCGTGGTATTTCGCCCTGCAGGAACACGCCCTGGAATTCGCCCGCGTCGGGTTGCGCGCAGAGGCGCCCCCGACGATCTGATATCGACCGATGGCCAACCCGATTTCAGATTCCCCGCGCGGCATGGTCGAGACCCACACGGCCCGCAATCCGCGGCTGCAGTTGTTCTACGTGTTGCTGGGGCTCGGCATCGGGGTGCTGGCCGCCGGCATCTGTTTTCAACAGCTCTTCCGCTCCGATCTGGCCCACGAAAAGGCCAAGATCCAAAGCCAGCGCCGGATTGTGGTGCCGGGACCCCGCGGCGACATCTATGATCGCGAGGGTCGGCTCCTCGTCGGCAACCGCCCGCGCTTTTCCGTGGTGCTCGCCCTGGACGAACTGCGCAGCGAGATCTGGCGCGAATACCTCGCCATCCGCAAAGCCTACCGCGAGTCCGACGACGAGAACCTGCCGTCCTCGACCCAGTTGTCCGAGATCGCCCGCTTCACCGTAGTGGAGCGCTACCTCGATGAAATCAACCGCTACCTCGGCCGCGAGGCGGAGCTCGACGCCCGTGACCTGCGCCGCCACTTCAACGCCCAACGGTTGCTGCCCTTTACGCTGATCGACGACCTCGAACCCGACGAGTACGCGCGACTGCTCGAACAGCTGCCGGTCAACTACCCCGTGCAGGTCTTCACCACCAGCACCCGCTACTACCCCTACGGCCGCGCCGCGGCGCACGTGCTCGGCTACGTCTCGGTCAACCGCGACATCACCGTCGATGATGAGTTGCCCGGCTCCGACCTGATGACCTTCAAGATGGCCGGCTCCAACGGCCGCAACGGGCTCGAGGCCCAGTTCGACGCCCAACTCCAAGGGCAGCCCGGCGGCACCATCTACCGCGTCGATCCGGGCGGCTACCGTGTCGAGTCTCTCAGCCGCACCCTGCCGGTGCAGGGCGAGAACCTGGTCTCCAGCCTCGACATCGACCTGCAGATCGTGGCCGAGACGCGCATGCGCGAGTACGAGATGGCCGGCGCCGCCGTCGCGCTCGATGCCAACACCGGTGAGGTTCTCGTCATGGCCTCGCTGCCCGGCTACGAACTGAACGACTTCACCCCTCATCTGACCCAGGCGACCGCCACCGACCTGACCGAGCGCAAGGCCTGGCAGAACCGCGCGCTGCAGGGCATCTACCCCCCGGGGTCGGATTTCAAAATTCTTGTCACGGTCGCCGGCATGCGGGCCGGCGTCATCAACGCTGCTTCCCAATGGAACTGCAGCGGTTATTACCGCGTCGGCAACCGACTGTTCCCGTGCCATGATGGCCACGCCCATGGCCTGATTCCGCTGCACACCGCCATCGCCAAAAGCTGCAACGTCTTCTTTTTCCATCACGGCATCGAGATGGGCATTCAACCCATCGCCGACGAGGCCCGCCGCTTTGGCTTTGGCTCCCTGACCGGGATCGAGCTGCCCCACGAAACCCACAGCACGCTGGTGCCGGATCCGGCGTGGAAACGCGAACGACGCGGCGCGCGCTGGACCGACGGCGACACCGCCAATGTCTCCATCGGCCAGGGCGACATGCTGGTCTCGCCGTTGCAAATGGCCGCGTTTACCGCCTCGGTCGCCCGCGGACAGACCCGCACCGTGCCATCCATCGTGCACGACCCCGGCCGTCCCGCCCAGCGCACTCCTCCCATCGGCCTGTCCGTGGCGGACTACCAGGCCCTCCTGCAGGGCATGGAGGAGGTCACCTCGATGGAGGCCGGCGGCACCGCCCGTACCGCGTTCGACCTACGTAGCACCCGCATCCCCGGCCTGAGAGTCGCCGGCAAGACCGGTACCGCCCAGCAACGCACCCCCGAGGGCACGATCAATTTCGCGTGGTTCATCTGCTTTGCTCCCATCGAGCGTCCGCAGGTCGCCATCGCCGTGGTTATCGAGGGCGACACGCCCGGCGAGGAAACCGGCGGCGGGAGCTTCGCGGCCCCGGTGGCACGCGACATCCTGGCAAAGTGGGCCCAGAAGCACCCTGACCTGATCCCGGCCCCAACGGCTCCGGCGCCCTGATACCGGAGCCGGCGGGCATTCTAAAGGACAGCGCCTGGGTCGTCCGCGCGCAAAACCTCCCATCGTTGCCTTGGGGCCGCGTCAGAACACCCGGACCAGCGACCGTTGCCCCGCATCGATGGCGTAGGCGCCCTCCGGCCAGGGCAGGCGTTCGATCAGACGTCCGCTTTCGTCAAACTCACCCAGCTCCGCGGCATCGGCCAACGGCACGTAGAACCGACGGCGGTTGCTGTCGTAGGCCAGCGTGGTGGGACTCACCGCCGCCTGCAGATTCACCCGGCGTACCACCTCGGTTTCCCGGTCGTGGGCGACGATCTCCGCCGTATCGGCATAGAGCACCAGCAGTTGGTCCGCCGCCTGATCCCAGGCAAGGCCGCCGATCGGTCGGATCGTACCCCCCGGGCGTACCGCCGGCAACACCTTGCCATAACGCGTGACCTTCCCGACCAAGCCCGGCTCGGGCAGTGCCGCGTAGACCATTCGATTGAACGATCTCACCGCGATATCGAGGGTTCGTTCCCCGTCACCCGCAAACTCCACCGGCAACTCATAGCGGTACCATTCCTCGCGGATCGCTCGCTTGATCGCCACCAGAGTGTCGCCCGGCGCCAATCGCAGCCAAATGTAGTCGGTGTTGTATTCGTAACCCACCCCAATGACGCGGTCCTCCGACGCGAGCAGCCCGGTCAAAGTGTCATCGTGTTGATCCTCGAGGGCCCGGTCCCAGATCGGCTGCGCGCCTTCCCCCGCCAGGTAGAGATGAGTCGGCCCCGTCGTGGCGCAGCCGGTCAATTCCGCCAGCACGATCAAAAGTAAGAGCGCGTCGCCGAGCGCGGCAGCGAGGCCGCGCGCTACGCGTTCAAGGACGCCATCACCGTATTCTGCCGCGATGACCGGATCCCGAGCCTGCTCGAGCGCGCCACGCGTTATCCGCTCGAG
>Ga0181606_10000522_pt1 | contig 31713 bp, 21 predicted proteins | sample 041ome_10_FD_132994 | JGI IMG/M metagenome (GOLD analysis project Ga0181606, IMG submission 132994) | Coastal salt marsh microbial communities from the Groves Creek Marsh, Skidaway Island, Georgia - 041412US metaG (megahit assembly) | ecosystem: Environmental > Aquatic > Marine > Intertidal... | reverse complement strand
TTCTCCTTCTTCTCTTTCTTCTCCTTCTTCTCCTTCTTCTCTTTTTTCTCCTTCTTCTCCTTCTTCTCTTTCTTCTCCTTCTTCTCCTTCTTCTCCTTCTTCTCTTTCTTCTCTTTCTTCTCTTTCTTCTCCTTCTTGTTTCGTTTCTTATCGCGCTTGGCTTCCTCCTCATCTTCAGCGCCGTCGCTACCATCTTCATCGGCGGCGGCTTCCAAATCTTCGTCGTTTTCATCATCGCCACCTTTTTCCTCTTCGCTGCTGCTGCTACTTCTATCTACCGGCCCGCACTTTCTACCTAACAAACTCCCCACCAACAGCACGACCCGGTCGTCCTCTCTGTTCACCCTCTCCACGCGAAACTTCACTCTCGTGCCTACTTTAATCTCCTTCATGCCCATCGACGCCGAGTCGTCCGATTCTTCCCCATCTTCTTCGTCCGCGTTCTCCGTCCCATCTTCGATGATTTCCCACGCTTCTTTCGCTTCGTCAAACATCATGTTCTCCTTGAAATTCTCGATTGGAATCGACGCGTTGAAGATATCCCCCACGACGAGTCCGATGTGGTCCTGGCCTATTTTGTTCGCTTTCCCGACTAACAAAGCTTTCGGTTTCGGCGCAAACACCGTCGCTCTCACCGTCGCTTTCACGTTCACGTACGACGAGGACGGTAAAATATCATCCCCTCCTCCGCTCTCGTCGTCCTCTTTTATCCGTAAATCCTCGTATTTCACGAGCACGCCGCCAAACCCGTCGTGGTGTCGCAACATCTTCGCGTCCAGTTGCTCCTTGGCGCCTTTGCGTCGGTTGGCTAATTTCGACGGGTGTAATGGGATCGAAACGTTCACCACAGACGAAACAAATCCAGACGATGATGAGGAACAGAAGAAAGCGTCGCCGTTACGTCGCGTGCCGTTACTTTTACTCTTATCGCCGGTGTCCTCGCGTTTCCGCTTGTGGCCCGCCATCTTCTTCTTCTTTTTTGATGGTTTTCTTTTGCCGCCGCCGGCCAAAAATCCAAACCAACACAAAAAGAGAAAAAAACGAGACAAAAAAAATGTGTTTAGGGTTTTTCAATTTTTTCCTTACTAGATGACGCGTGTTTCGCAACTCAACTTCAAAGTCGTGCCTCACTCAAGCTTTCGTTCTTCTTCGAGATACCATATAAGAAGAAGAAGAAGAAGAAAATAAAAGCATGGCACCACCACCAGAACAACCACCGCGGGGGCGACGACAACAGCACAAGTACGTCTCCTCTTCCGGGACGACGCGTCAGTCGAGACCACTCTTCCGGGCGACGATGTTTGCGGATTTCTTTTGGGGACTTCTGAACATTCTCGCGGCGTTTTTTAGAACTTTAGTCAGTTTGGAACACTCGCAAAAGTACGGGACGAAAGCGGGGGATATCGGGAGCGGAGTGTATTCGAGAGGACCATCATCTGGTGGAGGAGGAGGTGGAGGAGGTGGTAACGGGACGAGGAGGTACGGAGGGAGTAACATTCACGGCATAGACCACAACTTCAAGCCTCCGAGCACTTGAGGACGGTAAGCGTCGCATTTTCTTCGAATTCGTTGTCCTTCGATGAATTCGTCCGCGACGCGCTGTCTCTTTCTTCGTTAGCTCTCGCTTTGTGCGTGTGCGAGAGAGAGAGAACTTTTCTGAAACAAAAAAACGTGACGTCTGCGAAGGTTAAACGCTGTGTACACGCGTGCCTCGTACGACTGATAAATCAGAATTGCAAAATCTCTCAACTCTCTTTGTCTTTTTGGTGTTCGAGCTTCTCTCTTCGCTTCGGCTCGGCGAGAGAATGTATCGGAACGGCAACGACAACAACAACAAGAACAACCAAAGCGTGTGCACTTGTCACCACCACTGAAAACATACTTTGTTGTATCATAAGTATCATAACACTACTACTAAAATAGAACTACATTTATTCACTAAAAGAATGTTCTATTTCTTTTCCCACTTTGCCAACATTTTCTCTTCAATCTCCTCCAACTTCATCCCTTTGGTTTCAAACACGAGCTCTTTGACGAAAACATACCCGAGGAGATTTAGAAGCGCGTAACCGGCGTACGTGCCGCCTAAACCGAGAAACGTGACGCCAGGTAGAAACGCGGACCCGACGATGGCGTTGGAGAAGTAGTTGGTGGCGGTACACAAGGATACCGCTTTGGCGCGGATTCGAGTCGGGAAGACTTCGTTGTATAGGAGCCACGGGACTGGACCGGCACCGGCGGAAAAGAAGAGAACGTAAAGCGGAAGCGATACGAGCGCAACCGTAGCTTCTGGTTCTTGTCTTTCACCGCTGTTAGTATCTCCGCGGCCTTCGATGGTGACGTCTTCAATTAAGCCGCCGATTTCGCGATCCGGTAAATCTTTGCAGATGATTGATTTCGTCGTAAACGAAGAGTACGAGGATTGTTGAACGTCGAATATATCCGAAAAGTAACCCTCGTTGATGCTCAAACTGCCTCGTTGTTTCGCTTTTTGCTCTGGCGATAACACATCCACCGCGGACGGGTCAAGCGTGTTGCAAAAGCTCGCCTTGAAGAATCTACTGGACGTGGTCATGGAAGACGCGCCTCCTCCGAAACCGCCGTTGTTTTCAGAGAGGAACGGTACCCCGTGCGTATAAATATCCACGGCGGAAAGTGCGACTAAGCACGCGGACATGCCACCGAACGACCACAAAAGCAAAGGTCGTCGACCGAGTTTATCCGTCAAAACCAGCGCTAAAACGCCACCCAAGATGTTCGGGACGCCGACGGCCCACGTCAACAGCTCCGGCGAACTCAAACCAACAGAACTAAACACCGATTTCGCGTAGAAAATGACCGTGTTTGATCCGGAAAACGCCGCCAACGCGCACAACCCAACGCCAGTAATCAAAGAAGGAACATTCGTTTCGTCTTTGAAAATCTCTGACCACGTCTCTAGTTTTTTGCCGCCGCTCGCGCTACTACTATTACTACCACTCGAACCGCTCGCTTTTTCCGTCGCTCTTCTACTGTCGTCGTCGTCTTCAAAACCACCGTCCTCTGCGGCGCTACTACTATCAACACCATTAGTACTACCACTGCTATTATTATTACTTTTACTATTACTTCCACTATTTTCTTCCTTTTTCTGTATGTTCTCTTGCCATAATTTAGCCGCTTTTCCCCGAATGTTCATCAACGCGCCTAGCGACCGTCTCGATTCTCGTTCAATCTCTTTCTTCTCTACTTCGCACTCGATTTGCCCGCTCGTCGCTAACAACCACACCGGTGATTCCACCGCTACAACCAGCGCAGTCACTGCCAACGCCACCGCTGGCACGACGGAATCCGAAAATAACGGTCGCCACCACCCGTCGCCTCCGTTGGCGGCTTCCTCTAAAGGCACTGCCAATTGAAACGCCGCCAAACACCCAAAGACGTACGCCATTCTCCGCAACCCGTTCGCGGTCCCTCGAAAACTTGGCGGAGAGATCTCCGCTAAATATAAAGGCACAATTTGCGAACTCGCACCGACACCTATACCGGTAATTAATCGACCAAACGTCATTGACGCCGCGTCCCAACTTACGCTCGAAATCAAGGCGCCGACGGCTAAAGGTATCGTCACAAACGCCAACGCATTTTTCCTTCCATACTTATCTGCAATCGGCGCGATGGAAAATCCACCGACGACGCCTCCTAACACCATCACACTAACGACTAACCCTTTCAGCCCGTCGCTTTCCGCGAAACCTAAATCTGAGGCGATCGAAGCTAAAGGCGCGTTGATCACCGCCGAGTGGTACCCGAACAGAAACGCGCCGATGGTCGCCGTCGCGATGGACGGGATTAACCCGGGACCAATGTCGTTGTTGTTGTTGTTGTTGTTGTTGTTGTTGTTGTTGTTGTTAGCATCGTTGCTTTCGTCGTCTTCGCTATTTTCTGCTTTTGCTGCGTATCCTTCGCCATCATCCGCGCCACTGCTTCGCGCAAGGACGACGCGTCTTCTTCCTCTTCTTTGATTTTTTAACAACAACAACCTCCTTTCCTCTCGAAATGGAAGCGAATACCATTCGAAGCACGCGTCGTCGTCGTCCTCGCCCTCACCGCCGCCCGATGCCGACGAAAACGACGACGACGACGACGATGCCGCGGCTATAACTCTCCATCTCCTCCTCCTCCTTCCCGCCGAGAAGGAGACAATCGCGCTTGTTTCTTCCTTCTCGTCGCGTCTTCTCTGACGACGACGACGACGACAGTTAAAACTTTTTGGAGATGAAGAAGAAGAAGAAGGTAAGAACGATGTTGATCTGTGATGCTGCGTAAAAGAACAACAACAACAACAACAACAACGAGAATAAGATGGAGGAGAAGATCGAGCTGATGACGATGACGATGAAATCGTCGGCGCGATGATCATCGTGTTTCGTTCTCTCTCCTCGTCGTCGTCAAGTGAAGACAAGTGTCTTTTGGAATAAAGTAAAGATACTTTTCTGTGAAACCCTAAAACGTCAAGTGCAATCTCTCCCGAAAGCACAATCACCGCGCGCGATAGTTTTAGCACGCGAAAGCTAATAATACACTTTTCACCTTAAAATCGTCTTCGCGATATCGACAAAAAAAGAATGTCTCCTCCGCCTCCTTCTTCTTCGTCGATGATGCCAACGTGCACGAAATTCACCGCCGAAGAAGACGATTGTTCGTCGTCTCAAAATCTCTCCGGAGTCGTCTTAGACAACACGAAATTCACGTGCAAAATATACAACTTTGGCGCGCACGTGGTGAGTTGGCGATCGAAATCGGATTTAGAGGTGTACAAAACGAAACCAGAGTTTCTTTTCTTGAGCGAGAAAGCAATTTTGGACGGGACGAAAGCCATACGCGGTGGGATTCCGATTTGTTTTCCGCAGTTTGGTAAGCTCGGCGGGTGCACGAATCAACACGGTTTCGCGAGGAACACGACGTGGGATTTCGTCGACTCGGAAGTGGACGCGGCGAGAGAGATGGCGAAAGCGACGTTTACCACATCCAGCACCGAGGAGACTTTGAAAGAGTTTCCATATGAGTTTACGCTGAAATATACCGTGACTATTGAAAAAGAGTTTTTGAACACGAGGTTAGAGGTTATAAACACTGACGAGAAGGAGTTTGAGTTTACGACGGCGTTGCACACGTACTTTGGCGTGAAGAGCGTAGCGGATGTCGCCGTGAAAGGATTGAACGGGACGAGGTATACGGATTCGTTAGAGGACGGGAAGAAGTGCCTGGAAGGCGAAGAAGAGATTAGTTTTGATAAGGAAGTCGATAGGATTTACCGAAGGAACGTAGCTTTGGTAGAAGAGCAAAGGTTGGAGATTATCGATCGCGTCTGGGAAGGCGAAGGCGTGTTGTCGCAACACACGAGAGGGGTGGCGATGTCCACGAAGAACTTGAACGACGCGGTGGTTTGGAATCCTTGGATCGATAAAGCGAAAAGCATGGCTGATTTCGGGGACGAGGAGTATAAGGAGATGGTGTGCGTGGAAGCGGCGGCGATTGATGAGCCGGTGAAGGTGAAACCGGGAGAGTCGTGGATCGGAGAGCAAACGCTTGAATCGGTGATTAATTTGGCGCACTTTTCCGTTTGATAGTATTTTTATTTATATCGTGTTATTATCGTTGTTACTATGATTATTACAGTTAAAACACTGCAGTGCTACGTTGTACATCTTTCCTATTATGATACAAATCCTACAATGCTACAAAAATGCGCGTTTGGTTAACCCCTACATTGGTTCTAATCACATACCTAACTTTTAATACTTCTGCGTGTGCGCTTTACATCAAACGCCCATTCGAAACTACCGCGAGCATTCGCTCGTGCTCCGATTGAAGCAAAGCTACTTCTCTCGCATGTTCGTATTCACTCTTCTCGAGCGTTTCGGTCAACTTTCCGTTTCGACATTCTAACTGTTCAATTTTTTTCTCGAGCTCTGCGATTTCGGACGCAGCAGAGAGCCTGCTGACACTTTTTGTCGCATCCGAAACGGACGTTTGCGTCGTCTTCGTCGCAATTTTAGCAGTAGAAGAAGACGAAGAAGGCACTGAGCACGCCGCCAACGCCGCGCTGGCGAGTTCTTCCTTTCTCAACGCCCTCTCCTTCTCTTCCTTCTCCTTTCGAATTTCCTCTTCCAATCGTTTCACTTTCTTCTCCGACTCTTCCTTCGCGACCAAAGCCTTCTCTAAACTCAACTCCATTTTACGCATCCTCAATTTCTTCCCACCAAACGTAATGCTATTTCCACCACCAAAGATGTTTTCGTCGTTCTCGTCGTTTTCAAATAAGTCCGCCTTCAACATCTCTTCTTCTTTCATCAACATTTCCGCCGTCCGTTTCCATTTCATCATCTCCGCTTTCATCTCGCTCAAGCTCGCGTTTGCGTTCGCGCACTCTTGCGATATCGTCAGATTTTCTCGTCGCAACGCCTCGTTCCGTTTCGTCGCTTCCGTTAACTCTTCCTCTCGCAAAGATACCAACAGAGCGTTGCTTTCTTTCAATTTTAACTGTAACTTTCTATTTTCCTGTTCCATTTGCGAAAGCGTCTTTTCCATCCGCAAATACTCCTCCTTTGTTTTCTTCAACAGCAACACGTTCGACTGAAATTCAAACCTAAACTTGGACAAAGACGACGACGACTCCATCGAAATCGAATTATTATTTCCTCCTTCGTTGCTAACAACATCACCAAAATCAATCAAATCAAACTTTATCAAAGCTTCCTTCCACTTCTCGCGATCGACATCGTCGGTAATCATGAACGCTCTCTCTATTTTTTCTTTCCATTTTTCTTCCTCGATTTTGAATTTTCCCCTAATTTCATCCAGCTTTGCCACCGCGTAAAAGCAGTTCTGTTCGGCTTCGGATTGCGCGAGCAGAGCGAGTCGAAGTTGCTCGTCTTTCGCTTTCAGTTTGAGAAGGAAGTACGATTCGAGCTCTTCGTATTCGCTCGAATTCATCTTTTTTTCGTGATGCTGATGCTCTGAGGAAAAAAAGTCTGAAGGAAAAAAGAGAAATTTTCGAAATCAATCCTTCATAAAAAAGCGCGCTTAAAATATTCATCGCCACAACCACCGCTCATCCATAACAGAAGAAGAAGAAGAAGAAGATAAAAAGAGGAAAAAGATGTTCGCGAAGCTCCAAAAGCACAAGCAGAGAAAGTCCAAGCAACAGTTAAAGTTCAAATTCGAAGTCTACGACTTTGAGTGTTTTCCCTTGCCTCGCAACATCTTTTCGTGTCGGATTCTGCTCACACGAGGCGCGAAAGTGTCCATGTCGGGGGAAAGCTCCGTGGAAACGACGACTATGAGTGATAATAAGACCACAACGCGCGCGGTGTTTTACGAATCTTCCGACGCGAATAACAAGCTGACGCAAATCGTCACTTTGTATCGAGAGGAAAATGGCCAGTTCGAACCAAAGGCGTACAACGTAAAACTGCAATCGGTCGGAAACAGCACGACTTTCGCGCGAGGCACGCTGGATGCTTCGAAGTTTATAAACGACATGCAAGCTTTGAGCGAAGGCGGGTTTGAGAGCGCGCACGAGATGCGAATGGATAACGGGACGCACATTCGGTGCAAAGTTCGGATGACGTGGTTGAAGAACGCGACGACGAAAGGTTCTCGCAGAGGATCGGAGATGGACTTGACGGAGTTATCGTTCATAAGCAGCGCGAATTTGTCAGCGTCTTTCGTGGCAAATAACAACATAGAGAACGAAAATGACAACAGCACGAACCCATTCATGACGACGCCGATCAATGGTACCGGTGGCGGAGTTTTGAATAACATTAATGAGGAGCAAGATTTGTCCGGGTTCGACGAAGAGCTCGGAGTGGACGCGACAACAACGACGACGACGACGCCAGTCTCGTCGACGACGACTGCGTCGTCGTTGCGAAAATTTAACACGTCTGAGGTGAAGCGTTCGTTATCAACCACATCGTATCTGTCTCCAATCGGCGAATGTTCGACGCCTGAATTAGCGAATAATCGGGCAGATACATTAATAGCAAACAGCGTATCAAACGAAGAAGCCATCGCGAGGGAAAAAGCGTTAGCAGAACAACAACGACAAACGACCCTCGTTTTGGAATCGTTGCGAAAAGAAGCGAGAGATTTGAGAAGACGGAACGACGAGCTGACGAGAGACCGCGACGAACTCGAGACGCAACACGAAGAAGAAACGGAAAAATTGAAGAGTAAAATCGATGCCATGCGAGACGAATTACGAGCGAAGGAAGAAGGACAGAAAGAAATTGAGAGGAGCGCGTTGGAATCTAGTCGCGCGTTAGAAATGCAGACACGTAAATTAGAACGATTAGAAGCTGATTTTGCGCAGGCGAAGAATGAATCGTTGGGATTAAAAGAGCAAACGCAAAGCTTAGAAGCCGCTTTGGTCGCTTTGAGAAACAAACAAGAGGAGAAAAAAGCAAACGATGAAAACATCGCCGTCATCGATACGAATAGCAACAACAAAAACAAAAACAAAAACAGTGAAAACGTGATGGCGACGAGCAAATACGAGGAAGACATCGCCGCGCTTAAATCTACGCTCGAGAAGAAAGAGAAGCAAATCATTCAATTGGAACGCGCGGTGAAAACTTCCGCGGAGGAAATCTCGCGAGAGCGCGAGAAAACAGACGCCATGGTTCATAAGATTGAATCCGAACGCGACTCCGAACGAAACGCCTACGAAACTGAAATTACGAAATGCGAAACCGAAATCGACAGTTTAAAATCTCAACTCGTCTCCGTCGTCCAAGAAACGACCATGCTCGCCACCGACTTGCGCAAAGATTTACAAAAGCGCGCGGACAAAGAAATCCGAGACGCCAACGAAGAAGCCATGAAAGCTCGAGAAGAGCTCGACCGAACGCAAAAAGAACTCGACGAAACGAACGTGAGCCTCCACTCGCACGTCGCCGCGTTAGTCGACGCGAAAACCGAGTCCGCCGTCGCGCAAGGCGAAGTCTTGGAGCTCAGACTCTCCCTCCGCAAAACCAAAGAGAAACTCTTAGAATCCTTAGCCCGGTTGACGCGGTTCGAGACTAAAGACGTCATGAGAAGAGCAGCAAAAGCGGACGTGACGTTGTAATGTATAAAATTATTTATCATCGTGTTCTCTCGGCGCGCGATGTGCGGCGAGGGACGCGTATTATTATTATTATTTTTGCTTCACATCATCAGAAATGTCATTTTTGGTCCTTTTTGGGTCCTTGTTTGCTTTGTTTGCGTGGGGAATAATCGGCAAATTTTAATCGAGAAAGAGGCGCGCGCGCGCACACACACACACACACACACGCGCAAGGAAAGTTGAAAGAGAGAAGACACACACACGCACATCAGCGACGAAACGATGGATCAAATAGCGGAAGCGATAATGCAAATCCCCCCGAACGCGATGGATCGCCAACGCGCGTTGACGCTTCTCGCGCATTGCGACAAACACGCGATGAGCGGACGCCCTCGAGTGGCGAGTAAATACGCCATGAACTGCGGGGCGATGCTGTTTAAGCTCGGCCCACCGGTCGCGCAGTTAACGGAGGCGGTGTTTCAGAGAGCGGTGTATTTAGCGAAGCAGTACGACGAGGACGTGCCGGAGTATATGCGAATAATGTTGGAAGGGAACAACCCGGAGTTGGGTGACGCGCTCACGTGGGTCGCCGCTATCGAGGCGAAACTGGGGAAGTTGGAGCAAGCGGAGAATCACTACAAAAGCGCGGCGAAAGCGATCGAGGAGTACGGGAACATCGTGGAGTTGAGCGAGAAGATTTTGCACCAGTGTTTGTTCAATAGACACAGGAAACGCTTCGAACAATGGGAGAGAGTGATGGCGTATTGGAAAGAGAGAATCCTCGTCGCCGAGGAAAACGGGGAGTCAGACGTGCAATTGTTGAACGCGACGGCGTCGTATTGCGGCGAACGAGCGAACGGGTATGAATCGAGGGGTAAGTTTAAAGAGTCGGCTTTGTATAGAGCGAAGAAGTTTGTGGAAACGTGCGCGAGATTGGAGGCGCACGGGACGAGGCGAGACGCCAATCCGGCGCAGTTGAGTCAGGCAATCGATAGCGCAGCGCAGGCGTGCGTTAGAGCCGGGGATAAGATGAACGCGACCAAACTTTTGAAAAGAGCGGTATCGGCTACGGCTGGAGCGGTGGAGTTGCCCGGGTTCTATACTTTGGGGGAGATCAAAAGGATCAAGTTTGACGACGCGGGCGTATCTTGGCACCGCGCGCTCTTGGAAGACGAAGACAACAAGGAAGCAGATGATAATAAAAATGGGAAGAAAGATGGCTTGAGTAAAGACGTAATTGATTTCATAGAAAATGGAGAAGATTCACGAGAGGATAATAATGATAGCAACAACAAAAATGGTTTAGTAGGCGCGCCACGAGATCCGTTCGTCGGCGACGAAATCGAAGTGGCGACGTACGAAGCCGTGGTGAAAATCGGAGATAAGTGGGACATTAAGAGAGGAGAGGAAGGTGAGGAAGAAGTAGATGGATGCGAAGCCGTCGGTTCTATTCTATTAGCTTTGGGACAAGTGTTTTTCGGGTTTGATCAATACAAAGACGCGTCGAGACCATTACGAACTGCGTCGAGGTTTCTCGCGCACGATCCCAGCACGCAAGGCGTCGCTTTGCACATGCTCGCGTGCTCGAACTTCTATCAAGTGGGGAAGAACGGGAAAACAGAAGACGCGAAGAAACTCGATCGAGAGTTACGCAGGCAAGCTGCTTTGGCGTTCTCTGCCGCGGCGGAGTGTCGATTGAACTCCACCGATCCCGAAGGCTTGAAAGATGGCGTGAGTTCGTTGTTGTTTTTAGGACGGGTCATGTTTGAACTCGGAGAAATCTCGGATGCGATGAACGTGACACACAGAGCTTTAGATGTGGCGAAGACAGGATTGGGCGAAAATTCCAAGGAGGCGAAGGAGGCGATGAATGCTTTGCGCCATTTACAAATGGAAGTGCAAAATCGATGATGATTGTGATAGCATTAAATAACTTTGTATTGGAAACATACGCCTACATATACTACACGTTGGTCACTCTCTTTCTTGTTGTATCACCGCTCGCAGTATTGTTGCTCTTCTCTTCTTCTTTCGGAATGTTTAAGGCCATGTACGCTTCTTGACCTCTCTTTAGGAACCAAAAGGCTAAAAATTGAATTCCCAACTGCAAACCAAACTGCGCGCCGATTTGCGACCCGACTTTCACGCTCTCGAACGAATACAATTCTAAAATTTCTCTTCCATTCTCCAAGCACCGAATTTCCCCTTCTAAACACGTGAATTGTACATCGCCGCCAAACTCGTTCGCTGCTAACGCAGAGAAGGCGTAATAGATGAAATCGATATATTTTATCCATCCGGCGCCTTTTGGGATGGAATCGACGTTTAAGTAAATGCCTCCAAACAGGGTGAAAATGGTAATCGAAGCCGGTCCTAAGGCTAACGCCGCACCGACCGGTAACGCCGCTGCCATGAAAATACCCAAAGCCTGCGCCGCCAACGCTTCGCAAATTATGATCGAAACGAACGTCCAAAAGTATTCCGCACCTTCGCGGAACCCGACGACGTTATACACCAACGCGCAAAAGAACAACCTCGGCAACAGTTTCGGCAGTTCTGCGATGTATTTGGAAATGTAATACGCGGAACATGAATACGCACCGGAAGAGCGTTCTCGTCCGATGACTGCCTTCTCTCCCGCGAATAAGTTGATAGCAGGGAGAGCAGAAGTGTACGCGACGTTCAAACAAATGAAGAACAAACACCCGATTCTGTCCTGCACGCCTTGTTGATCTTTCCCTAAATCTCTGTACAACGCGGAGAGAATCAAAGCGTAGATGACGTCGATGACGATTGGAACAAAAATACCAATCACGTTCCGTTTCTGTTCGCGCAACGAGCGGTCCATGAGCAACGCGAACTGTTGAAACCAATTCGCGCCTCGTCCTTGGTACTCGTTCACGAGACTGTCGTCATCACTTTTCTTCCTTCTATTATTACTAGTATCGCTACTGTTTCCGCCTCCGAATAAGGACGAGTTCATCGCTCCCGCTAATTTCACCGCGTTCTCGCCCAACTCTCGTTCCTCGCACTTACTCGCAAACAAGCGCAACCGGTCCCTGCTGTTTTTCTCCGCGACTTCTGACCTTCTGTCCATGCTGGTGATATCCATGAAAAAATCCGCCGGGTTTGTCAAATCTGGACACTTGAACGATAACTTTGCAAAGTACTCCACCGCCTTGTCGGAATCGCCAATGTATAACATCCTCCCTTCGCTGATTAACAAAAGTTGGTCGAATAACTTGAAAATAGAACTTCGAGGTTGATGTATGGTGCACACGACTGTTCTCCCATGCGCGGCTAAATCTTGCAACGCTCTGACGACGTTCTGCGCCTGGAACGAATCCAACCCGCTCGTCGGTTCGTCCAAAAACAAAGCTTCTGGATTCGCCACCATTTCTATCCCAATGTTCGCTCGCTTTCTCTCTCCACCAGATAACCCTCGGGGAAATCCACCAGGTCTTCCAATCTTTGAATTCTCCACCGCTTTTAACCCCAACTCTAAAATCAAACTTTTCACCATCCTCGTCTTTTCTTCGATGCCCATGCTTTGCGGCAACCGCAGCTTCGCGTGCAACATGAACGTCTCCATCACCGTCAAATGAGGAAACAACAACTCCTCCTGCATGACGTACGCTACTTGTCTGCTCCGATAAATCTTCTCGTTTCTTTCCTTCCCATCGACTAAAATCTCTCCGGTCAGAGTCCCGTCCTTCTTCGGAATCCGTCCGGACAAACAGTTGAGCAACGACGTCTTCCCACTTCCCGTTGGCCCCATCAAAGCTATGAAATGTCTCGGCATCGCCGCGCCCGTCATGTCGTCTAAAACTTTCTTTTGCACGCGTTTCTTCTTATTTCCAATCGTCACGGTGTAGTTCAAGTTTCGCCACGTGATCGATATCCCTTTGTGCGTATGTGTCGTCGACGAGGCTTTGACAAAACTGCGGCTGTTGCTGCTGCCCTCACCACCATCAACGGCATCATCATCGTTCTTCTTCTTCTTCTTCCTCGCGTCGATCGATTTCCTCGTCTGGTTTTCGTACTCCAACTCCCACGTTCTCGCGCATTCCTCCGCCGTCGGTGGCGGTGGCGGTGCGTCGGCGGCGACGACGTTCATCTCCTCCTTGGGCCAATATACGTGATATAATGTGAGATAAAAAACGCCGGCTGTGGATACGGATGGAGGCGGAAGAATTTTGCGGTAAGTTTAGGGTTGCAGTCTCTAAACCCTAAACCCTAAAACACAGAGTTGGTTGGAAAAAGAGATACGGAGCGTTTTTCCCCAGCCTGGGGACGCACCTCAAAAGAAAAGAATACTCTCTATGTCGCGTTCGTTCGTCGCGATGTCGTCGTCGTCGTCGTCCATCTCCGCCTCGGGCAGCGCGTTCTCTTCGTCGTCGTCGCGCTCCTCCCGTCGACGACACTCACAACAACAACGACGACGACGAGGAGGTTTGCGCGAGGAGGATCGGTCGTCCTTTTTCCGTTGTCGTTCGATCTCAAAAACAACAACGGAGGAGGAGGAGGATACGTTTTCCTTCTCTTCGTCGTCGTTCGACCCGCTGGAAATCTTTACCGAATCTGACGACGACGAGAAGAAGAAGAAAACGAATGTATCGTCGTTAGTGGTGGCGACGACGACGAGCGCGGCGTTGACGGGGTACCAACTCACCGCGACTGGAGATGGTTTCCAAGCGATGGCGGGTGACAAATCCATCGACCCGTTCGCGAACTTTTCGCCAGTCTGTCCGGCGTCGGACGGGGTGTTTCGAGTCGGTCAGAGAGTTGCGCTTTCTTTAGCCGGGGATAGCAACATCGAGAACTATCGACCGTTGATCAACGATGTTTTAATTCGCGTTCGGACGGAGTTGTGCGTTTTGGAATCGTTCGTGAGAGAGACGGCGATACCGTTCGTCCAAACGAAAGGCTTGGGATGGGTGTTGCCGAAACACGAGACTTCGGAGACGTATTTAGCCGGGGTTGTTTTTGTCGTCGGCGCGAACTTTATCTTGTTGGGGAGCACGAAAGTGGTGGCGATTTTAGCCATCTATCACGATTTGAGCTTAGGATTGGTGGCGAGAGGTATGGGCGGTTTGCTCGGATTTATGAGCCCGGGAGACGTGAGGAAAGCGAGGGAGGAAGAGTTTGAAAAGTTGATGACGAAACAGATGGAAGAGACGAAAAAAGTGATGTTGGATGCAAACATGAGCGCATCGGAGAGAGAGCAGAAAACGACGGAAATTAGCACCCGGTACGCGATGGAAATGGAAAGGATTAAAACGACGCAAGAAGACAAGGAGAGATCGGACGAAACAAGCGGCATTGCGAAAGTTAGAAAAGGCGCGAGCGTCGTCGCGATTCCTTTGAAATTGTACGGAACGGTCAGTAGGAAAACGAGGGAGATTTTGGAGGTGTTTGATACGTTTTGTTCGCGATATTTCGTCGCGTTCACGGTGACGTACATCATCGTGAAGACTCTGCATTACGTCGTGTTTCCAGACGTGCTCGGCTAGAAGAAGAGGATATGATTCACGTTACATTACGCACTGTTATTATTAATAAAAATATACCATTACTTTAATTTGCGCTATAAGAAATTGCTCTATATTGCTATTACTAAAGTCGTGTTCTCTAATCAGTACAATTTGGTCTTCCATCATCAAGTCGGTCGTCTGACGAACCGTCGAATCCGTCTCGCCCGAGCGTCCTCGCTCTTCTCCCGACACTTGTCCACGTCGTCGCTCAACTTTTTCAACGTCTCATACGAGCACTCAAACACCTCCACTCTCCTTTTCGGCTCGTTCGTCTTCTCATCTAAACTTCTCAAGGTCATCTTGACGACGTATCGCAACCGGTCTCCTCCGAAAGCGGCGTTTACGTCGTCTTCCTCCTTCTCCGCGTGTCTTCTGTTCTGTCGCAACCTCGAGCTCGTCTCCACGCTCATCCGCCATTCGATGTTCTCTAACCGTTCCGTCGTTTTCTCGTCCTCTATTTCCGCCAGATCTCCGCACGCTCTCGTTAATCGCGTCTTATTTTTCACGTACGTTTGTCTCAGCGTCTCCTTCGTTTCCTCGGATATTTTCGCTCTCTTCCCTACTTTCTCTCCTCCTCCTCCTCCTCCTGTAGTTAAAGTTGTTGTTGTTGTCGTCGTTAAATTTTCCAATCGCTCGTCGAACGCTCTCGGAGTGAGATCGACGGAAGCGCACTGGTAGAAAAACTGCGCTAAAGTTTCAATCTTATCCAACTCTTCCTCTTCTTCGGCGACCCCGCCGGCGCCTTCGGCATCGCTCGCGATGAAAATCTTCTTCAGACGGTCTTCGCTCGTTTTCCCACCACCATTCAGAACGACAAAGTCGAGCGCGAATTGGATTCTCTTTTTGACGACGTCGAGCGAGTGTTGCTGTTCGCGAGAAGAAGAAGAAGAAAAAGAAGACAGAGCCGACGTTAAATCTCGCTTCAAACTCTCCGTCGTCGACAGCGGGTCCATCATGTATCCCTCCTCTCGTTTTCTTTTTCACTTTCTACGAGTGCAAGTCCGTTGTTTTCTCGTGCAGAGAATTTCACGCACAAAAATACGAATAACAAACTTTTAATTTTACGTTTTCGGTCAAACCGCATGTATCGAATGTCTCAAATTTAGAAACACGCAAGTAGAGGTAAACACAGTCGGGGGCACGCGAAACCTACCACCACGTTCTCTTTGCTTTTCCTCGTCTCTAACAAAAAAAAGAAGGATGAGAAACGCACCACCGCGGGACTCGTCGTCGTCCGAGCGGCAACAACGGCAGAAAAGACACGAAATGACCGACCGAGAGCGGATGGAAATTTACGTCTGGATCGACGGGTTGAATCTTCAATCGAAACCAAAAAAACACTTCGCGCGAGACTTTTCGGACGGGGTTTTGTGCGCGGAGATTTTACTGAAGACGATGAAGGCATCTTCTTCTTCCTCCTCCTCCTCCTCTCGTTTTCGTGATGCCCAAATATCCATGCACAACTACCCGATCAAAAACAGTTTCAAAGGGAAAATGGAAAACTGGGAACTTCTCAACTCGAAGGTGTTGAGGACGCGAAAAATACAGTGCGAGTTGACGAGAGAGGAGATGAGCGCGGTGGCGAGAAGCGAGAAGGACGCGGCGGAGAGAGTGTTGCTGAAGATTAAAACCGCCGTAGAGGATGATTTCACGTCTTTCGAAGAAGAAGAAGAAGAAGAAGAAGAAGAAGAAGAAGAGGAGGAACCCTACGACGAGACCGACATCGAAGAAGAACGAAAAACACTCGCGCCCGCCAGCGACGACGCCGAACCCGAGGAAGAAACACTAAGAGAAGCGAAAGAGGAAGAAGAAAAAGAAAAAGAAGAAAGAGAATACCAACGGCAACATCGCGAGACGCTGCTGTTGAAGGAAAAAGACGCCGTAATATCTCACTTGACGTTGAAAGTGGAGGCGTTGACCGCCAAGTGCGCCAAGCTCGAACAGTTGCTCGTCTTGCTGCAAAAGAAGTTTAGGACGGAGGCGCCGTAGACGCGTCAAAAAAATATCAAAACCCTAAACTTCGTGAACAACCCCGCGCCCCTTAGAAAAAAGGAACAAAATCTCCCCGTTCGCTTCTTCACTTCCTCCTTTCGAGAGCGAACAACCGATCGCGTGTTCGAGCGGAGAAGAGATCGCATTCGTTCAATCGCTTTTTTGAACTGACTCGCGTCTGTCTGTGTGCAATACACATTTTGAAGAAGGTGAAGAGAAAAGAGAGAGAGGAGATATACATTTTTGACTCTCGAGTGTCATTTTTAGCCGCGCGCGCTTTGAAAAAAAAGAGCGCGCTTATTATTAGTTAGAAGAAGAAGGAGAACAAAGAAAGAACCGAGAAGATACTAAAAGACAGAGAACGACAACAACAACGATGAAGTCAACTTCCGCGGCCATGGTCTGGTCCATCGTATTTTACGGCGCCGGTTACTTAGCCTCCGCGGCGGGTATCATCATGTTGAACAAATACATTTTGTCCGTCACGCCGTTTCATTTTCCAATCGTCCTCTCGTCGTTAGGCGTCGCGTTCGGATGGGTCATGACGGCGTTGTTGTATAAATTTAATGTCATTACTTTAGGACAAGATAAGTTTGAGATGAGTTTCAAGGAGTACGTGATGGTAGTTTCACCGATTGGGTTTTTCCAAGCGACGACGTTAGCGGCTGGGAATACCGCGTACTTTTACCTCTCGTTGAGTTTTTTGCAAATGTGTAAAGCGATAGGACCGGTGGTGTTGTTCGCGCTGTTGACCGGTATCGGATTGGATAGATTCAACATGAGGGTGTTCTTATCGATTATAGTCATCGTCATTGGGACGTTAATGGCTGCCTGGGGGGATGTTTCATTCACTGCGGTTGGTTTTCTCTGCATTCTCGTCGCCGAGTTGAGCGAAGCGGCGAAGAGCGCGTGGATGCAGTTTTTGTTGGCCAATAAGTCCTTTTCCATGTGGGAGGGTTTGTATTTCATCTCCCCGGCGTCTTTGTTCTTCTTATTCGTGGCGAGTGCGTGTTTGGAGTTTAAAGATATGGTAGATAATAACGCGTGGGGGATGGTAACAGGTCAACCGCACCTCTTCGCTTTGGCCGGTTGTCTCGGTTTCTTCACCAACTTGTGTTCGTTGGGGGTCATCAAAGCTGCGGGATCGTTGACATTGAAGGTTCTCTCCATGTCTCGATCGGTTTTGTTGATTTTATACGGCATGGCGGTGTACCACGACGTCGTCACGGTCATCGAAGCGATCGGGTACGGAATCGTCTTAGTCGGTTTCTTTTGGTACAACTTTGCGAAAGTCGCGCAAAAAGAGCAAGAAGCGAAAGAGAAAGAGGCGTTAGAGAAGGAACCTTTGCTGTCAAACTCTGACACGAAATCTGCCGCGTAAGAACACGAGTTTATGTTTATATTATCGAGAGAGTTGCTATATTATATTAATTTATACATCATATTTACCATATATGTTTTACCATTCTCGCGTTTTGACTCTTGTCTCTCGCACGCGCGCGCGCGCTGATATTCACAACTTTTCGATTTGTGTGACACTCTTTCTTCACACACGCGAACGAATTTGAAATTAGAGCGTCACAAAAATTACACGCTCACTTTCCTCCTTCGAGGTCTTTGTGCGTGTCCACGCGAATACATCAAGCGCATCGTCGGTCGGGAGTAAACGACGACGGCACGTCTCGCGCGCAGGAAGAGAGAGACGCATTCTACTGCGTGGGAAGAAGAAGAAGAAGAAGAAGAAGAAAAATGTCGAACACAACTTTTGGGAAAAAAGCGGACGAGTTGGTGAAAGAAATCGCCTCGTCCATAGAAACGAGCGCGAGTCCATCTTCGATTCCACCGTATAACGAAGAGCTAGTTCGGTCGATATTAGAAGAAGTGAAAGCGCACTACGAAGAGAACAAGAGTTTGGTGAGGAAGTTGGAGCAAGTGAGCAAGAAACTTGAGCAACTCGAAGACAGCGCAGAAAAAATGAAAGGAGACAGTGATACTACTCAGGAAAAGATACGGGAAAAAGCGGAGCAGATAGTGAAAACTGAAGAGGAAAAAGGAGGGATATTAGCGGCCATGCACACGCATCACCACTCGATTTTACGAAACAAGAAAGCACTGATGATTTATCTCAACGAACGCGTAAAACGTATTCAAAGTTTGCGATGGACGTTGGGCGTCGGTTTACAGGATTCGATTTCAGAAAACTTATCGCACTCGGAACGAGATTACTTCACTGAATATTCGGCAATATTAAACAAATATATGGGGAAGAAGGAAGGCATTAACATGAATTTGACTTTAGACCGAGATCCGCCGAAAGAGCACAAAGTGCAAGTGAAATGTATGAAAGACTACGGCGAGATTTACACCAAAGACGGTGTCGTCGATTTGAAAAAAGATACCGTACATTTGCTGTGGAGAGAGGAAGCGCAGCCGTTGATTAGCGAGGGGGTGTTGGAGAAGTTGGATGATGCTTAGTTGCTGTTGCTATTTTACTACACTTTAGGATTGTGATATTAATGCTAGTGTGCGCGACAAAGCGCCAGTGCGCCACTCTTTTTTGTAACTAACTTTTTTTTCGCGGGCTTTTTCTGCACTCACATGACGCATCATGTCTTCTGTACAACAACAGCAACAACAACAACAACAACAACCGCACGATGACGCTGACGGTGATGATTTCTTTTACCTTGGGGATGCCGATTTATACATGCAAACGACCACGTTCAACACGACCGGACAGAAACGTTGGGATGCCGCTGTCGTGTTGAAAGAGTTCCTTTTTGACGAGAGAACGGCAGAGGAGATGTTTACATCAACAACAACATCAAAGAAGAAGAGAAGAAAAAGAATATGCGAATTAGGCTCTGGAAATGGGTGGTTGGCAATGACGATAGTGAGGAAATTTTGCGACGAAATCGACGCTTTTTACGCGACAGAGATGGAAGCCGGAGGTGCTCTAGAGTGGTTAAATTTGATACTCGACTCAAACAGAGAGAAAGGATGCCTGAAAGCAAACGAACGAGAGAAGATTCACGCGCGATCGTTGGATTGGAACGACGTTTTAAAATCTGATGAAGTGGACAAAGGAAAAGATGAGAATGCGGAAATGACGGACATTGATTTCCTCCTCGGCTCAGACCTCGTGTACGAAGAATCTGGAGTGAAAATGTTACCTCGAGTCATCGCCAAACTGTTGCGAACGAGGTGCAACGCGAACGGTTTCATGCTCTACGCTCACACAAAACACAGGTACGATGGAATGGACGTGGACTTCTTCGAGAATTTAGAGCAGGAAGGGTTGATGTGTGAAGAAGTTAGAAAATTTGGCACGAAGACGCCGCCGCCGAGTCCTCCACCGTTTGAGAGTCTGTTTCCCGACCAGAGGATCGCCGTATTTCGGATTTCTGGTTCCTCACACGAGTAGCGTAGTTTTACCCGTAGTATTTTTTAGCAATTCTAGCTGTGCAATGAATATGAAATTTAGGTAAGTTACAACAGTAATAAAACAATGCAGGTATTGAAACAAAAGCAGTTATGAAACTACGCATGAACACCCGGGTTGATCAATCACTTCGAAATGCGCCAAGTTGATATCAACGACGATAACCGTAATATCATCCGGTGGATAACTTCGGTATAATCTTCTCTGCTTCGCCGATTTTGCAAGTTTCTTCGCCGCTTGTGCAGCGGGAATACCTGGTGCAGACTCTTGAAACGAAGAAGCTTGCCCAAATCGTACGCTCAAATCCTCGTACATTCCGCTCCCATCTTTCCCAGAACTCATGTTATTCGTGCTGTGATTGCTCCCTCCTCGAAAAGAGGCATCCACGGTGGCTGTGTTGTGGAAACCTCCTCCTCTTGTAGAATAATCGCCCGTCCGCGTGTAATCGGCATCGCGCAAGGATTCAATGTGTAGCGTCGCTTCGTCGCTCGTGAACACGTCCCAGCATCCGTCCGAGGCTAAAACTATTCGAGCCGGTTCGCCGCTAGCAATTGTGAAATCTCTGAACTCTGGCGTGCATATGACGGCGCGAGCGACGCCGGAATCACCAATCGACCGCGTAAACGCGCAGGATACGCCAGTTCGGGCGACGATTCTCGGTGCGGATAAACCGCCAGTTTCTTCGTGTTCTATTCTCGCTAAAAACGACGTTCTTCTAGCGTGCTCCGAAGACACTAGACCGGATCGATCGATATGCACACGAGGTATGTCTTCAATTTTGAACGGAAACAAAGTCGCGTAGATGTCATCGTCGTCGTCGTCATTCTCGTCACCGCCAAAATTATGCGTCTTGGACGGTTCTCGACGCGAGTCTTCCATCTCTTCGCTCGAGGAGCTGTACGGTACGGCAGAACTCTTCATCCCTGCGCTACTCCCGTTGGTGCTCGAATCTTCACCGCTGCTACGATTGTTGTTCATAAAAGCAGAGCCGTCCTGATTGGCTCCTGCCGCGAGTGATCGTATCGTTTTCTTAATCTCTTTTTCTTCGAACTTTGCGTGCATCTTCTTTAACTCTTCTCTCGCATCTTCATTTCGTATTTTCAAAGATAAGTCCGCAAATTTTGCCGCAGCGTTTCCAGCGCCTTGTGCTTTGGTTAAATCGCTCTCCGAAGTCGACTTTGCCATACTTTTTCCTTCCATACTATCTAGAAGATTTGCGCTGCCATGACTCTTTGGAAATGGCATTGTATCTCTAAAGCCAGAAGTCGTCGTCGTCGTCGTCGTTGTCGCTATGGGCGGCGGGCTGTTCCTTCCCTCGTGTTCTCTTTCTCTCACCGCTTCTGAGGTTTGCGTGAAGCTATCGTTCCGAGATTTGAGCACCTCCGACGCTCTCCTTCCACCGGCAAATCGCGTGAGCATTTCTGATCCACCTCTGATCGATTGCTCTTTTTCTGCATGCGTCTTCTCTTGCCACTCTTTAAATGCTAAACCGCCTTCAATGGATGGATTACTCGAGTCGGTAGCGAAATCATCCACGCTCGAATTTCGATTTCGTCTGTTCGAAGGTGATTTTAACTCGTCTGCTTTTTTTTGCAAAAGGCGACTCTTTTTCGCGCGAGCTCTATAATACTGCCCCATCCTCGAGCGTTCGTTCAAATTCATCGCCGTGTGATCTTCGCTCAAATTGAACGTTCTGTTTTTGTATCGAATCACGGCACGCGTATCCCCCACCCACGCTGTTTTCACGTACGCGATGTTTGTATCTAACGCCCTTTTAATCATAACGATCAATGCAGTCGTTCCATCTCTTCCAGTTACTCGCATGTCGTGATTAATCTTTGCCGCTGCGTCTCTCGTCGCCTGCTCCAAAGATTTTGGCCACATTCGCTTGGCTTTTTCTCTATCGTCCAATAAAATATCGTGATTTCTAAGGTTCGCGTCATCTTTACTTTGCCGTCTACTCTTAGTGCTCTCTTTTCTTTTACCATCGCCACTCGTGCTCGGTTTCTCGTCCTCCGGTAGCGCATCGCATATTCGCTGTAAAAAATCTTCGGCGCACCTCGTCGCGCTCAGCCTCCCGGCGTGGCCGTCGAATATGCAAAACACCGCGTCCGCAAACTTCCCAGGAACAGCATCGTCGACGAACACGCAGTAGGTGTCCTCGTCTTTCGTGGATTTCTCTTGGAATATGCCTGCGTAATGATGAAAGCATTATTATTATAATTGGTATTGAAGACAGACAAACGGAGTAGATGTCAGTTTTTTTAAAGCGTTTATTGTGGATATTTTTTAATCCGCTCAACCCACTTCAACTAACGAGGTAAAAGCTAACCAACAGCAACAAAGGCTCTTTCTCTCTTTCTCTCTCTCTCTCTCTTGCCTAACGCGGCGCGAAGAAATAATGAATCAAACAAACGCGCGAGAACGAGAGAGTGTAGGAAAGCGAAAGCCAGAAGGTAACTAGTAGTAAACCAAGCGGCGGCGCGCAAAAAAAGAACTCGCGTTTGATGATGCCCGATTCATAACTCATTTTGCGGGTAAAAAAAAAGCGACATTTTTCTCAATTTAAAGAGAAGAGTTCTTTAGTTGCAAACGAGAGAAAAAAAATAAAGAAGAAACAACCACACGCGCGTGATTACACCACAGACGCACCGTATTCACACCCGGAATGTAAAAAAGCGTTAACGGCTCCACCGACCGCGGGCGCTTTGTTGCTTAAACTCGCAGCGCTTTCCGCTCTTCTCATCTTCTTCTTCTTTTTTGTTGTTGTCGTGTGTTTTTTGCTTACTTCTTTCACCTTTTCCTCTTTTTCTTGTTTAGGGTTTTTTGCTCTTTTCAAAACCCTAAATATTTGACGTATTTTGCCAGCCAGTAGAAAAGAAGAGAGAACAGAGATCGCGGCGAATCGTCAAAGTTCCTTAAGAAGCTCTCTCCTTCTTTTTAAAAGAACACGCACGCGTCGCGACTTGGGATCGATCGAACGAACGAGAGAAACAGCGCGTGAACTTAGCGGTGAGTTTTCACCCGTGATTTTAAAGAGAAAGATTTAGTTTTATACGCGTCTTCTTTGTCGCTGTTGTTGGGATTAGTAAGAGAGAACGAAGAGAGAGAACGAAGAGAGAAGAGAGAACACGCGAGAAGTGATCGTTTGAATCGTTCCCAAAAAAGTAAAAATATGAGTGGTCACGCGCGAGCGCTCTTGGCGGACGCCGGGAAAGGCATCAAGGTGGAAACCGGGGAGATCATTTTCATCTGTTTTGGCTCTATATTGTTCGTCGCGATTATGATTGGCATCGGGTGCTGCTTAGCGGACGCCGCGCAACACAGACGAAGGAAATTGACCTTCCCAGGGGCGGAAGATTACGTCTCGCACGGACGAATGTCGGCGACGAAATGGATCAAGACGATTGGTGCGCCAGATATGCTTGTAGAGCAGTATGATATCGCCTACGCGGGAGGGGAATTGCCAAAAGATCGGTACCAACGATTAGCGTTGCCGATGTACGCGGATCCAGGGAAGAAGTTTGACGCGTGCGCCTTACCGAAGAAGTGGCTCAAGCCGCTCGGGCCGCCGTTGCGTAAGCTTTATTTGTGCTTCTTTTGGAACGATATTTGTAAGGTGATGTACAAGGATTGCTATTGGGGAACGAAAAGATTGAGAGAGTGGAATCAAGATCCAGAAGCGGACGAGGAAACGCCGGCGAGATGGTTGGGCGAGTGCAAGCCGTGCTGCTACGCGGCTGACTCGTTCAACTCGTGCACAAACTGGATGTGCTGCGGCTGCTGCGGTATGCAAGAGTGTAAAACGTTGCAAGAATCGACGACAAACTGCGTCAAGTCGGTCGGGGACCCGAACTGTTGCGTGATTGAGAATGGAAAGTTGACCGGAGTGCCAAAGATGCCGACGATACCGTCGTGTAAGGTGAACTCGTGCGGAGGTTGCGAAAACTGCGTGGGCACGAAAGCAGAACCAGAAATGATAGAACCGGGGGAGGACGATTCTCCGGAAGCGCACGCGGCGTACAAGGAGTACTTGGAAAGAACTGCGAAAGAAAACGCGGATAAGAAAACGGAAGAGGCGAAGGAGAGAATGAAGAACGCTATCAAAGCCGCTTCGATGAAAGCCCAGATGGAGGAGGAGAAAAAGTAAACGTGCCTCTTCATCATCATCTTAACAAGAACAACGACTATTGTAATTTTATCACACATTCATGAAAGGAATACGAAACGTATAATCACATTTTTTTAAAGTATTCTCTCAAATATTTACCGCATGCATATGTATTAGTAAGAAGACTACGTGCTCGCAAACGAATGAACGAAGAGCCCGCGCGCGCGCGTATTAAATCTCTCTCATAAAGCCTTGCGCGTTCGTGATGAACTGCAACAACCCAAACAACATCAAACCGCCGGGAAAGACTTTCGGTCCGGGCCAATCTAACGGATCGTCTTTCGTTTCGTTAAATCTATCGAATTCAATTTTAATCACATATAAACACGCCAAAGCGCCGACTCCTAAACCAACCGGCGTGAAAACGTCGTTATCGGAATTAATCAACGCGAACGCCGCTGCGCACCCGCCGAGACCTGGCGCTAAGGCCGGCAAATTCGGTCTCCCCACAAAATCTGGTGCCATTCGCTGCGAATTTAGCACGCCTTCCGCGCCTAAAACTAAAGCCAAAGAGAGGTTTTGTTGCGCCACGGCCAACGCGATTTGCGGGTCAATCGCTCTCGTTCTCATCGTCGACGCTCTCTCGTTCCTCGTGGTGACGGTGGTGGCGATAGACTTTCTCGTCGCAGAAGAAGAAGAAGAAGAAGAACTGGAGGAGGACGTGCTCGTCGTTTTAGACGTCATCGTTCGCATCATCATCGTTGTTGCCATGATTGTGTGTGTGTAAGTGTGTGTGTGTGCGTTTAATAAGAGAGGAAAAAAGAGTGTGTGGGTGATGCGCACGAATAAACAAATGATTACACGCACGACAGACAACAGAGGCGTGCGTGTTGGTGCGCGAGATATCTCTGTTTTGTCACCTTCTTTCTTCTCCCAAACTCTCTCTCTACGAAAAAAAACTCGAGAGAGCGGAGAGAGCGGAGAGAGAGAGAGAGATTTTTTTGAAAAAAAACGTAAAGAGAGTTGCATCCAACAACAAACAACACAGAGAGAGGAACTCTTAGTGCGAAACGCTCGAAGAGGCCCCACGGACGGAGAGCAAAAAAAGCACAAGAAGCGTGCCTTCTTCGCGTAAAATTTTCCGCGCATCATCCGCAACACTCTTTTCTCGCTCTTCTCGTCGACGAGAACAAAAAACACACGGGGGGCACATTGGCGAGACCCGGGGGTCTTTCTTTGTGTTCGTTTGAGGGATAAAGAGAAAGGGAGAGAGGGAGAGAAGAGATGACGACGCGAGAAGAAGAGGTGGAGGAGGAAAAGGAGGAGGAAAATGTGGTCGTTGAAGAAGAGATGAACGAAACGGTAGTCGTGAACGATTCTCCGGAAAAGAAGAAGACGATCCCAGCCGTTACCACTACCGCTGCTGCTGCTTTTAATGATAACAACAACAACAACAACAAGAGGCTCAGTCCAATGAACGAACGAATGAAGAAGCTCTTCTCGAAAGAAAACGCGGAGAAGTTTGCGCGAAATGCGAAAGAGACGACGTTTAAAGCGGGGAGTTTGTTGCAAGACGTGTCGAGTAAGTCGTTCGTGAAGATGAGAGAAGGCGTGAAGAAAATGAAAGAGTTGAGCGTGGCCTCTTCTTCGCGGCAAACCGATGGAAACGGGGAGAATGATAGAGAAGATGACGACGACGACGACGACGCGAAAGCGAAGAAACGCGTGGAACGAGGGATACGCGCGAGCACGACGGAAACAAACGCTAACGCTGATATATTCGTGGACGTGGAGGACGACTTGCGTTTTCTCGGGTACGCCGACGGCGACCACGCGACGTTAGCAAAAGTCACCGTGATGAAGTGGAGCGTGATGTTTCCGAGGTGTTTAGCCGTTGGAAGAGAGGATGGCACGATACGAGTGATTGTTTTCGGGAGTAAAAATGGCATCGATAATAGGATTAAAAATGAGAAGAAGATGACGAACAAAGAGAAGAAAGAAGCGACGATCGAAAAGAGTACTGCCACAAACGATAGCCAGCATCGGCAAAATGAAGAAGAAGGGAACGATAAAAAGCTACACAAGAAAGGAGGATCCGTGGCAGATAGAATAGCGAGCATTGAAAAAGAACAACGGCAGGGAAGAGATGGCGCATCAACACCACCACAAGCACAAGCACAACCACCACCGACAACTGAAATCATTCTCTCGGATGATGAAGACGAAGAGAAAATGGATGAGTACAACGCGCACGGCGTCTCGTACGTGTTCGAGCTCGAAGACGTGTTCACCGAAGCCGTATCGGATTTAGATTGGTCGTTAGATGGTTCAGCTTTGCTTGCATGTTCAGCGAAAGGTAAAGAGATTCGAATGTATAAGCTCCAAGATAATAATTCTGGGAACACAAACAACGCCACGAAATATTTCCGCTCCGGCACGCTCGAAGCGGTTGTACAAATATCAGAAAATCCAACGAGCGTAAAAATACATCCGGTGAGAACAAACTTGTCGTTAATCACCACGAAACAGCGAAGCGTAATGTTAGCAGATGTAAATTCTTCGCAACCGCCGGATAGAGTTCGCGTGCAAGGCGATCCCGAAGCTGGTTTGAAAGAAATCTGTTTCAACACGTCTGGAAGACTCGCGTATTTCGGCGATGACACCGGAAGGGTCTTTACGCTTTCCTGCATAGAACGGAAAGACTTTACGAAGAAGTTATCCATTTCGAAACTTTTGAGTAAAGGTAAGAAAAGCAGCAACAACTCGTCGTTGGCAAAACAAACCGATCCAACCTCTCGACGTATAAAAGAAGAGAAAAACAAAAACGGTATGGGTATGCGTAGAAGTAATAGCAGTAGCGGCAACATGTCTTCAAAAGGTAGCGAAGGCGATGACACCGCGGGTGGCAATCATGCTGCTGAAAGTAACGAGAACGAGAACAATGGAGATGGTAGCGAAGAAGCCTCAACTGAAGGTGCCGCCGCTCCTGCCGCCAAAAAGTATTCTTTGATTTCCGCGTTGAAACCAGAAGAGATTAAAGAAAAGGCAAAAGAGAAAGCGAATTTAGTGGCAAAGCGCGGGAAGGACGACGTGAAAGTGGCCATGAACAAAGTGAAAACGTATGCGAAAGAAAAAGCGACGAAACCTTCCCAAGGATTCTCGCTCACGGTGTTGCACGTGAACAGTTTAGGCCAAGAGCGATCGCCAGTGTGTGCTTTATTCTGGTGCGCGTATGTCGCTTCAATCAACGCGCCTGTTCTCGCCGTGGCTACTGAAAATGGGAAAATTCGATTACTTAGAATAGTCGATTTAGGAACGTCTGGTGATCATTTAGTGCCGATTGCGACGGCATCCATGCCGTCGCAACGAGGTGGTTTTTCGTTTTGTCCGGCTAAAGTCTCCACCGCACCACCGATGGTCGCCGCACCGCGCGATAAAGTCACTGGTCTGGTGTGCGAAATTTTGCAATCGAAAAATTCGCTCTCGCAAAACGAGGAAGGCCAAGAGGAGCGAAATTACGAGATCAAGCAAGTCTTGGAAACAAGAGAAGATGACACCTTCTTTAGCGACGGCGAAGATGAGACCAAGCAAGATAAACCAAAAACGCCCGCACTTGCGTTTTGCGCGGATTCGTTCTCCTTTTCAGGCGACGGGTTAAGATTAGCCGGTAGTAACGCAAACGGTAAGGTTGCCATTTGGACCAGTTTTGCGATGTAAGGCATGGTTTCGTTCTCTTTTTGAATGAGCGACGGAGTAAAAGATTAGCCGATGCGAGCGTGTAAATCATTTTTAGAAGAAGATTGATTTTCATTTAATAAATAAAGCGCTCGCGGTAGGAGAAACTACCGCTCGCTTCTAGTTGTTCAAGTAGCGTAATATATATAACAAAAAGAACTACCACTCTCCTCTCCTTTTTTATCACACGCCGTACGTTTGTTTCAGTTTTTGCACCACTGCCGGTTCTAAATGATTCCTCTCCAGTTGCGCCCATTGGTCCGCGCCGATGTGATTCTTGTACCCTTGCAAAACATCGCGCATAGCCGAGGAGACTTCCTGGCTTCTGCACTGTCTCCAAGACGCGATGGCTTCGCAAATCTCTTTTAGGCAATTCATGCCTCCGTTTGGATTCACTTTGATCAACTCGCACAAACCTTTGAACGCGTGTTCCTTCTCGACACCATCTCGTAATCTTCGCATCGCAACACACCATGTCGGTGCAATGTTTTGCAAGGCCGACGCCAACTCTTCCGAGCATTGCATCGAAATTCTTCCGAGCGTGATGGCGGCATTTTCTCCCAAACTTCGATTCACCATTCGCATCTCGAGAATTCCCGCCAAAGATTCTGCAAACGCTCGCGCGTGCGGCTGCAACGCGCTCGGATCGCATCGAATGGCTAATTCCCCGGCCGCCCAGCACGCGTTGTTACAGCATGACACCGTCGACGCGGTAATCATATCCGGAGCTAAGTTTTGCTTGGCCAAATCGAGAAACTCCCTCAACGACGGACTGACGTGCTGCGGACACGCTTTGGAGACGTCACCTAAAAGCGCAAACGCTGATCGTCTAACCGAGGGCGTATCGTCCCCACACGTCGCTAACAAAATTTCTCTCGTGTGCGAATTCATCAGCAACGGTTCGCATTGTTGACCTAAACCTTCAGCTAAACCTGAAAGTAAATCTAAACCGACGAGAAGATGTTCGTGCACGTGCGCATCGTGAGGAAGCTCATTTCTTCGCACCGCTTCTTTCTTCTGCAATTCCGTCGTGCACAGTTGCGAAGCAGCCGCAAAAATATCTGGTGCGTACTTCATACATCCGCTGCCAGTGCCAGCTACGACTGCTGTGATGCATTCTAAGAGATGATAAGTTTCTGGATCACCTTCTTGTGCGTTCTTCCACTTCTCCAACATTCTCGGAATTAATTGGTCAGCGTATTTCGGATCGGAAATCGAAGGACCGATGTACTCCGCCATCGTCTGTAACGCGTCGTATAAGTTTCTCTGATTCTTTCTCTGGTACCTCTCTAAAGCCGCACTCAACGCTTGAACAATCTGTTCTGTCCACGGCGCAAGAATTTCTCGACCTTCTTGTAAACAGTTTGCCAAAGCGCCGCACGCGCCTGCTTGAACCTTCTTGTTCTTATCGACAATCTTGTTCAAAATTCCCATCAACACTGTTTGCAACTGTTGCAACCCAGCCGCGGAAGCTTCTGCGGTCGTTCCTGGAACAGCGTTCGGGTGATCGGCAGGCATGGCGGATCGACACAACCACGGAGAAAAACGAGACAACGTCCAACACGTCGTTGATCTCACCAAAGGTCTCGCGTCGTCCAACATCGGATACAGGAAACCGACGAGCTGCGGTAGGTACTGCGCGAGACCGTTCGTGCACCCTTCCGCGACTGCACCCAGCGCTAGAATCGCAGATTCGCGAATTCTCCAGTTCTGGTCTGCCAAACGTTGCTCAACAACTGGTAACATGATTTGCAAAAGCTCGTCGCCAAAGTGTAAAGAAAGCGTGTCCAAACCACTCGCCGAGGATTTTCTTAAATTCCACGTCCCCCAATCCTCGTCGTCGTCGTCGTAGTCCTCGTCGTCGCCGCCGTTTCCTCCTTCACCGAACGATTTATCTTTTTGCGAACGAAACGTAGGTTTGATGTCTTGATCTCTATCCGGTCTGTCCGCGTTCAACTCGTCCTCCTCGGCTTGCAATACCTCCTCATCGTCTTCTTCGTACGCCATGTTCGTCAACAACACTGGTATCAAATGGGGAGTAAATTCTCTCAAAATGTTTATCGATTCGGGTTCTAAATCTGCCTCGACGAACGCGGCCCAAAATTCGCACGATTCTACCGCCACGTCTGGGTCCGGATCCGTCTGTCTCTCCAACATGAACGTAATAATTTCTCTTAAATTCGGCGTCATCTTTTCCGGCGCGATGTGAAGCAATTGCACTAAACCTTGACAAACATATTTCCTCGCAACGTCGTCTGGGTCGTGCGCTAACGCGAACAAACCTCGCAAATAATCGTCCAAAACGTCTCGTTTTTCCCTTGGCCAGGACGGGGCAATCATATTCAAAATAGCAATCGCGGATTGTCTCACCTTGCCGTCCGGATGTCCAAACAATTGCAACGTTTTCGGAATGACTAAACTCGCCGGGCACTCTGGCAAACCAACTTGGTTGGCCGTAGCCACGTCGCTTTCTAAATAGCCGTTCGTCTCTTCGCAAATTTTATACAGCGTGTCCAACGCGCCGTCCAACGCGTTTGGATCCTTCGACGCGTCCAAATTTTCCGCAATCAATTGCCACAACTGCGGCGCCGACTGCCACCCTTTCTGTCGAATGCAGATCGCCAACGACGTCCCAACGACCCGTCGAACAATTCTCGCCGGGTGCGTCATGCTCCCAGTGAGCGCATCTCTGATGAACGACTCGTGCGGTTCCTCCGAAAACTGCCAAGTCGTCTTCAAGTTGTTCTTCAACAACAGACCGGCGGTTTGCCGAACGTCGTCCCCGTACGTCCCGTCTCCTTTACACAAAATCAAAGCCAAATACGAGTTGAAATCTGGAAATTTCGAGCACTCTTGCAATCGCTGGTACATCAACTGCTGGTTCGCGTTCGGTTGTATGTACTCTTGCAAGAGTTGTCCGACTTGTTGCACGCCTTCTTGCGCGGGTTGCCATGTCGATGCCATTTTTGCTGCTATTTACTCTCTCTCTCTCTACTTTTGTTACTCCCCTCTCTCTCTCTCTATTCTCTCTGTTTCCTAAAACTCGTGTCGTCGTCGTCGTCGTCGTCGCGCGTCCCGCGTGGGTTCCTCTTTCCTTCGCGCGCGCGCACTCGCACTCTCCCCCCTCTCTCTCTCTCTCTCTCTGCTTTTTTTTGTCCCCAAAAGCAGCTTTCGGCTCCCCTCGTAATCCAATTCCTCCTACTTCTTCTTTCAGCTCTCTCTCTCTCTCGCGTGCGCGTTTTTCGACCGTCGATTCCGCGCGTGATCTCTATCTAGACACGTGCGCTACTAAACGAGCGTTCGATGTGCGCAGATATATATATCTCGCGCGGTAGCGTTTGTGAAGGAAACAGCGCGGAGAAAACCGAAGAGAGAGGAAAAAAGAAATCGCGGCGGATGAAACGATCGAGAGTTAGTTCTTCTGCACCAAAGAGAGAGAGAGAGAGAGACAGACAGACAGACAGAAAAGCACTTGAAAGAGAGCAAAAAAGAAGCAGACGGACGACGGGGCGAGAGAAAGAAAGAAAGAAAACAAAAAAAACAGAGAGAGGAGAGAGAGCAAAAAACAGCCAAAAGCAGCCCTTACAGTTTTTCTCTTTTTGCCTTCCTTTGCCCCCCATTATTAAAAAAACGATGAGACAGTTCTGCTTCACCACCACCACCTCTTCCACCACCACGTCCTCCACCTCTTCTTCTTTTTCTTCTTGTTCGAACAAGAAGACCCCGAGCGGCGCATCCGCCGCTGTCGCTGCTCGCGCGTGGATATCTTCGAGAAGTTTTGCGCCGACGACGGCGAGCAGAC
>Ga0181606_10000506_pt1 | contig 32084 bp, 32 predicted proteins | sample 041ome_10_FD_132994 | JGI IMG/M metagenome (GOLD analysis project Ga0181606, IMG submission 132994) | Coastal salt marsh microbial communities from the Groves Creek Marsh, Skidaway Island, Georgia - 041412US metaG (megahit assembly) | ecosystem: Environmental > Aquatic > Marine > Intertidal... | reverse complement strand
GGGCGGAGGTTTGGCCTACAAGTTCCGCATCATCGACGGTGAGCGCCATGCCGGCATGCAGATCGAATCGTACGTCCGCGGCCTGCGCTGGGTGTTCGAACCGTTGGCGCCGGAAACGGGTCCGGTCGCTCCGCGAAACTGAGTCGGGCGCTCAGTTGGCGATGCCGGGCTGGCCGGCGGCCGCGAAGTGCATCCGGCCGCTGGTGCGGACCGCACCAGCCCCGACGGCGAGCAGATTGCCACCGTCGGTGTCGCTGGCAGCGATGCCGGCGGCCTCGCGGGCTTCGGCCGCCACGGCGGGCGAGAGGCGGGCGGTGGCCAGGAATTCGCAGTTGATCGACACCACCGGATCGCCGGCTGTGACCATCAGACCCGGCTGGTTGCGGCGCGCCCAGTCCTCCACGCAGGCGACCAGCATGAGATAGGGCAGGGTGCCGCGCTCGCGCCAGTAGGCGATCTCCTCGTCGTAGGCGTCGCGGTTGATGACAAATTTGTAGGCGCGCTGGATGACGGCGGCATAGCGGTCGGAGTCACCGGCCAGGGCGGCGAGGTTCTGCTCCATCCAGTCGGTGTAGGTGAACGCGTGCTCGGCGGCCGGACCGGCCTCGGCGGCGGTCGGCTCGCGGCCGAAGGTGTCCACAAAGGCGCGACCAAAGACCGGACCGCGGGCGGCGGGATTGTCGCGCAGGTTCTCGGCGTGGGCGGCGAGCAGGGCGGAGACGGGCCGTTCGCCGGCCTGCGTCCAGGTGGCCGCCTCGGCGGGGGAGGGGGCGCGGCCGAGGGCCAGCACGAATGAGGCGTCGACGCGCTCGGATTGGACGGAGGCGGTGGCGGTGGCGCAGGAAACGCCGGCGGCCAGCAAGGAGAAAACAAGGGCGGGGAGTCGAATACGACGGGGCATGGCAGCAACCCAACGCGCCCCGGGGCCCACGTCAATGGGTTCGACACGTCCGTGCTAATACGTTGAACGTCTGCCGAAGCCGCGCTCCACCCCGACGAATTGGACGTGCCGTGGCCGCTCCAGTTGTATGTTTTGCCCCTCTATCCCCATGCGTAACCTAAGCCTGACTCGTTTTCTTGCCGTCATCGCCGCCACCTTTGCCGTGGCCCTGAACCCGGTGGCCGCGCAACCCTCCGGCGGGCCCTATGGTCCGATCCAGCAGCGCTACGAAGTGCCGGCTGATGCCGCCCACGTGCACTACGTCGCCCCTGACGGCAGCGCCGATGCCGCGGGCACGCTGGCGGCTCCCACCACGCTGGCCGAGGCCATCGCCCGGGCCTCCACCGGCGACGCCATCATCCTGCGCGGCGGCACCTACCGCACCGGCAGTCTGCGCCTCAGCCAGGGCGTGACCCTCCAACCCTACGCGTCGGAGCGTCCGGTCATCAAGGGCACGGAGGTTGCCACCGACTGGGCCGCCGCCGGCGAGGGCAAGTGGCAGACCCCCTGGACCAAGCTTTTCCCGGCCGAACCCGCCGACTGGTGGCGCCGCGCCGAGTTCAACCTGCGCCGCTCGCCGCTCCACATGTTCAACAACGACATGGTCTTTGTGGACGGGGAATTCCAGCAGGCCGTGGGCAGTGTCGACGATGTCGTCGCGGGCACTTACCATGTTGATTACGAGAACGCCATGATCACCCTGGGCACCGATCCGGCCGGCAAGCTCGTCGAGATCACGGCGCACAACAATTCCATCGTGCGCACCACCCGTGAGGCGCACGGCAAGGCCAACGACGGCAAGGGGCCGACCTTGCGCGGCCTGACCTTCACCCAATACGCGCGTCTCGCGCTCCTGGTCGAAGGCACCGAACCCGGCGCCCTCATGTCGCCGGATAATTTCGGCAAGGAGATCGTGGGCACGACCTTCGAGCACCTCACCATCTCCTGGTGCTCCCGCGTCGCCGGCTACTTCCGCGGCGACGGGCTGACGATGCGCCACTGCCTGGTGTCGGACTGCGGCACCGAGGGCATCTACGTGATCAACTCCGCCGACGTGCTGCTGGAGAAGAACATCGTCACCCGCACGAACAGTGCGGAGAACCTTGTCGGCTACTACGCGACCGCGATCAAGATCTTCAACCAGTCCTACAACTGCGTCGTCCGCGACAACCTCATCATCGACAACCCGAACTCGAGCGGCGTCTGGTATGATGTCGGCAACATCGACGGCATCTTCGTCAACAACTGGATCGAGAACACCCCGAACGGCTTCTTCTTCGAGATTTCCCGGGGCGCAATCTGCGCGGGCAATGTGTTCGTCGACTGCAACCTCGGCATCCGCATCCTCAACAGCGCGGACGTGCAGGTTTACCAGAACACGTTCTACAACAGCCCGGCCGGCTTCCAGCGCAACTCGCGCAGCCACCGCGCCGGCGACCACTTCGGTTGGCACTCCAGCGCCGGTCCCGACGTCGAGGAGCGCCACGGCCACTCCTTCGTGAACAACCTGCTGGTGTTCGACGACCATGAGACTGGTGCCCTGCTGCACTTCTCGCAGCAGCGGGTCGATGACATCCTGCATGACCCGATGGTTAATGTCATGGATGGCAACGTCTACGTGCGCCGCGCCGGGGCCACGGAGCAGCCGCTCATCGGCTGGGCCCCGTTTGACAACGCGGAGCACCGCACGGATTTCGCGGCCCCGGCCGCGCTGCACGCCGTGCGGCCGGAGTTCGAGGCGCAGTCCGTCGCCTATCCCGACTACTGGGGCCCGCTCTTCCGCGGGGTGGAGCTGGAGAATCTGCAGATCGTGAAGGAATTTCCCGGCGCCACCGCCGGTGTGCCGCTGCCCCAGGCCGTGCGCGAGGCTCTCGGCCGCACCGACACCGCGACCTACCCGGGCGCCTACCGGCCCGAGTAACCGGTTCATGAAATAGGCGAAAGTATCCGCAACTTTCGTCCCGGCATCCGGGTATTTGAGGGCGAAACTGGTTTCGCCCTCAAATTACTTTAGCATGCTTCAAGATCTTCGCTTCGCGATCCGCATGATCGCCAAACACCGGTGGTTTTCCGCCGCCGTGGTCGCTACCCTCGCCATCGGGATTGGTATCAATTCGACCATCTTCACCCTCGTCGATGCCGTGCTCTACAAACCTGTTGGCGTGCCGGGAGGCGAGCGCCTGGTCGTGGTCAGTGGCTTCCAACTCGACAACCCGTCGGAGAATTCCCCCGTGGCCTGGCTCGATTTTGTCGAGTTTCGCGATCACAACACGTCGTTTGCCGCGCTGAACGCGATAGAGAACGGTCAGGGCGTGATCGGTGAAGCCGGGATCCCGCCGGAGCGCTACTCGCTGGCCCGGATCACGCCCGGCATGTTCGGCATGATCCAGACGCCGGTGGTGCTGGGCCGGGGTTTCACGCCGGCAGACGGCGAGCCCGGGGCCGAGCCGGTGATGCTGATCGGATACCAGATCTGGCAACAACGCTATGGCGGCGCGGCCGACGCGATCGGGCGCAGTGTGCGCCTCAACGGCAGCCCGACCACGATCGTGGGGGTGATGCCGCAGGGAGTGCGCTTCCCCAACAATCGCGACCTGTGGGTGCCGCTCGTGCCGACCGCGGCGCATGAGGACCGGGGCAGCCGCACGCTGTTTCTGTGCGGCATGCTCAAACCCGGCGTGTCGCCGGAGGCCGCGATGAGCGACCTTTCGGTGATCGCCACGCGGCTGCGCACGGAATTTGCGGAGACGAATGAGAACCGGGGCGTGCGGGTGGGCACCTTTCATGAATTCTTCAACGGCGGTCCCATTCGCGTGGTGTTCCTCATGATGCTCGGGGCGGTGGGCTTCGTGCTCCTCATCGCCTGCGCCAACGTGGCCAACATGATGCTCGCCCGCGGCGTGGCCCGCGGCCGGGAGATCGCCGTGCGTGCGGCGGTGGGCGCCTCGCGCGGGAGGCTCGTGCGGCAGCTGCTGGTCGAAAGCGTGTTGTTGAGCGCCATCGGTGGCGCGGCGGGGCTGGGCATTGCCCTGTTCGGACTGCGCGCGTTCGACCTGGCGACGCAGAACGTCGGCCGGCCCTACTGGATCGACTTTTCGATGGATTGGCGCGCGGCGACCTACTTTGTGCTCATTTCGCTCGCGAGCGGGGTGATCTTCGGCCTGCTGCCCGCGCTGCGGGCGTCGCGGGTGGACCTGAACACCGCCATCAAGACCGGCACGCCCGGCTCCGGCACGGACAAGGGCCGGCTGACCGGCTCCCTGGTGGTGCTACAGTTCGCCCTTACCGTGGTGCTCCTGGCGGGCGCCGGCGCCATGATCCGCAGTTTCTTCGCCGTGCGTGAAATCAACGCCTTCACCCAGCCCGAGTCGCTTTTCACCGCCCGCGTGCAGTTGCCCGAGCAGGACGGGGAGCGTTACAAGGAGCCTGAATCGCGCCGGCAATTCACCGAGGCCGCGCTGGCCGACATGCGCAACCTGCCCGGGGTCACGGCGGCAGCGGTGGCATCAACCGCGCCCGGCATGCAAGGGAGCAGTCGCAGCGTGCAGATCGATGGCCGGCCTGCGCCCACCCCGGAACTGCCGGAGTCAGGCAGCATGGTGGTCACGACGCCGGGCTATCTCGAGACCGCGCGCCTCCCACTGCTGCTGGGACGCACCTTCAACGAACTCGATGGCGAGCCTGGCCGGGAGGCGGCAATCGTCTCGCTGGCCTTTGCCGAGCGGTATTGGCCGGGGGAGGATGCGATCGGAAAGCGCTTCCGGCTGTCGCCGCAGCCGGATGCGGATGAAGCCTGGATGACCGTCGTGGGTGTCAGCGCCAACCTGGATGCCGACCCGAACAGTCCGGAGGCCCCGCCGACTTTCTACATCACCTACGAGCAACAGCCGTGGGGTTGGATGACCTTCCTGCTGCGCACGACCGGCGATGCTTCCGTGCTCGCGACGCCGGTGCGTCAGGTGGTGCAGCGGCACGACGCCGAATTGCCGATGTTCGATGTGCGCACGCTGGCGGCGGGCATCGAGCAGGAGACTTGGTTTCTCAAGGTGTTTGGCACCGTCTTCTCCGTCTTTGCGGTCAGCGGACTCGTGATGGCGGGGGTGGGGATCTACGGCGTGATTGCGCATCATACCGCGCGGCGGACGCGGGAGATCGGCATCCGCATGGCTCTCGGGGCCACCACCGCGAACATCGCGCGGCTGGTGGTGTCGCGCGGCATGTGGCAGCTCGGTCTGGGGCTCGCCCTCGGTCTGGGCGGGGCCTTTGCCGCGGTGAAGCTGATGGCCAGCGCGGGCCTGTTGGTGGCGGTTACCGCCACCGATCCCACCCTGTTCATCGGGGTCGTGGGACTGCTGCTGATGGTGGGTCTGAGCGCCTGCTGGTTGCCCGCGCGGCGCGCCACCCGGGTGGCGCCGACCGAGGCGCTGCGCACGGAATGATCAAGGGGCCGCGGCCCAGTCCGGCTGCAATTCCACTGGACCGGCCACCCCCCGGGGTGGCAAGCTGGCGGCTTTCACCGATTCATCATGTCCCAGGCTCCCACCATCATTTATACCAAGACCGACGAAGCCCCGGCGCTGGCGACCTATTCGCTGCTGCCCATCATCCAGGCGTTCACCAAGCACGCCGGCATCGCGGTGGAGACCCGTGACATCTCCCTGGCCGGTCGCATCATCTCCCAGTTTCCGGAATTTCTGAAAGCGGAGCAGCGCATCGGTGATGCCCTGGCCGAACTTGGCCAGCTCGCGACCACGCCCGAGGCCAACATCATCAAGCTGCCCAACATCAGTGCCTCCATTCCGCAGCTGAAGGCCGCCATCGCCGAACTGCAGGGGCAGGGCTACGCGCTGCCGGCCTATCCCGAGGCGCCGGCCACTGATCAGGAAAAGGACATCAAGGCCCGCTATGACAAGGTGAAGGGCTCGGCGGTCAACCCGGTGCTGCGCGAGGGCAATTCCGACCGCCGTGCGCCGAAGGCGGTCAAGGACTACGCCCGCGCGCATCCGCACTCCATGGGGGCCTGGTCGAGCGAGTCACAGACCAACGTCGCCACCATGGGCGCCCACGATTTCCGCGCCAATGAGAAGTCCGTCACCGTACCCGCGGCCACGACGGTGAAGATCGAGTTTATCGCCGACGACGGCACCGTCCACGTGCTCAAGCCGGAGACGAAACTCAAGGCCGGCGAGATCATCGACGGCACCTTCATGGGCAAGGATGCCCTGGTGGAGTTCCTCAACGCCCAGATCGCGGCCGCCAAGGAGGCGGGGGTGCTCTTCTCGCTGCACATGAAGGCCACCATGATGAAGGTCTCCGACCCGATCATCTTCGGTCATTGCGTGAAGGTTTTCTGCAAAGACCTCATTGCCGGGCATGACGCCGAGATCGAGGAGCTGGGCGTCGACTTCAACAACGGCCTCGGTGACCTCGTGGCCAAGATCGGGGCTCTGCCCGAGGAGCAGAGGACCGCGATCGAGGCTGATCTCGCCGCGGCCTACGCCGCTGGCCCGGATCTCGCCATGGTCAACTCCGACAAGGGCATCACCAACCTGCACGTGCCGAGCGACATCATCATCGACGCATCCATGCCGGCCATGATTCGCACCTCCGGCCAGATGTGGAACGCCGCGGGCAAGCAGCAGGACACCCTCGCGGTCATCCCCGACAGCTGCTACGCGGGCGTTTATCAAGCCGTGATCGATTTCTGTCGCGAGCACGGGGCCTTCGATCCGACCACCATGGGCTCCGTGCCGAATGTCGGCCTGATGGCGCAGAAAGCCGAGGAATACGGCTCGCACGACAAGACCTTTGAAATCCCGGCCTCCGGCACCGTCCGCGTGGTCGACGCCGCGGGCGAGGTGCTCATCGAGCACCGCGTCGCCGACGGCGACATTTGGCGCGCCTGTCAGACCAAGGACGCTCCGGTGCAGGACTGGGTGAAACTCGCGGTCAACCGCGCCCGGGCCACCGGCACGCCGGCGGTTTTCTGGCTCGACCAGACCCGCGCCCACGATGCTCAGCTTATCGCCAAGGTATCGAAGTATCTGGCCGAGCATGACACCGCCGGTCTGGAGATCCACATCATGGCCCCGGCCGAGGCCTGCCAGTTCAGTTTGCAGCGCCTCAAGGCCGGTCAGGACACGATTTCCGTCACCGGCAACGTGCTCCGCGACTACCTGACCGACCTCTTCCCGATCCTCGAGCTCGGCACCAGCGCCAAGATGCTCTCAGTCGTGCCCCTGATGAACGGCGGCGGTCTGTTCGAGACCGGGGCCGGCGGCTCGGCGCCGAAGCACGTGCAGCAGTTCGTCGAGGAAAACTACCTGCGCTGGGATTCCCTCGGCGAGTTCCTGGCCCTGGCGGTCTCGCTCGAGCATCTCGGGGCCACTTTTGGCAATCCGCGCGCGAAGGTGCTGGCCGACACCTTGGATGCGGCCACCGGCACCTTCCTCAACAACAACAAGTCGCCCGCCCGCAAGGTCGGCCAGATCGACAATCGCGGCAGCCATTTCTACCTCGCGCTCTACTGGGCGCAGGAACTGGCCGCCCAGGATGCGGACGTCGACCTGAAGGCGGTGTTCGCCCCGGTGGCCGCCCAGCTCGCGGCGGATGAGGACAAGATTGTGGCCGAGCTGATCGGCGCGCAGGGCAAGCCCGCGGACATCGGCGGCTACTACCAGCCGAACGAGGCCAAGGCCGGGGCGGCCATGCGCCCGAGCGCTACGCTCAACGCTGTGATCGACGGGCTCTGAGCCCGGGGAATAGACCGTGGATAGCGCAGAAGGCGTGGATGTGTTGGCTCCGCGCTTTGCCTGTCATCTGCGGTCGGATCAATGTTCTCCGTCCGACCGGTTGATCAGCTGCGGTTGATCACGCCGCCGCTCCACATGAGCTTGGCGCGAATCACCCCGAAGTGATCGTAGCCCGGGCGCTGCACCAATTGCAGGCGGCGCGATGACACCGTGACCTCGATGGCGCCCCCTTCGCAGCTGCGCAGGTTGCGCTGACCGTCGATGGCGACCCGCACGCAACTGGAGGCATCCCGCGGCTCGATACGCAGCCGCACGTCGTGCCGGAAGATGATCGAGCGGTTGCTCAGGGTGTGCGGGCAGATGGGGGTGAGTACGATGACCTCGGCGGTGGGGTGGATCAACGGCCCGCCCGCCGACAGGTTGTAGGCGGTGGAGCCGGTGGGGGAGGAGAGGATCAGGCCGTCGCAGGTGTAGGTGGTGACAAAGTCGTCGTTGGCGTAGACCGACAGCTCGACGAGGCGCGAGTGCTGCTCGTCCTTGATCAGCACGTCGTTGAGCGCGAGGTCATGCACTCCGGGCTCGGGCGAGCAGTCGAGCAGGGCCCGCGAGGCGAGCAGGTAGTCTCCGCCCAGGATCTTGGCAAAGGACTGACGCGCCTCCTCCGCCGAAAACGTGGTCAGGAAACCGAGGCTGCCCCGGTTGACTCCAATGATGGGCACGTTGGCCTCGGCCGCGGCGCGGGCGACCCCCAGCAGGGTGCCGTCGCCCCCGATCACACAGCAGGCGTCGCAGCCGACGAGGGCGTCGACCGGCACCGGAAATTCATGCATGGCCCTGGCCTCCACCTCATGGTTGCGGGCAACCTCCATCAGATCAGCGGCCAGTTCCAAGGCACCGTCCTTGCCGGCGTTGACCACGAAGAGGAGTTGGCGGATGGGAGGCATGGTCAGGCCAGTGAAGCAGCGGCCGGGATGAAGCTCAACGTGCTTTTACACGGTCCGGATCAGTCCCAGCAGGAACTCCCGGTTGCCGTCGGTGCCGACGATGGGGGAGTCGATGGTGCCAATCAGCGCGGCATCCGGGAGCGCCGTCAGCGCGAAGTCGCGGACGGTGTCGAGCGCGCGCTGTTGCACCGCGGTATCGCGGATGACCCCGCGGCCCTTGTCGACGTCCTCCTTGCCAGCCTCGAACTGGGGTTTGATGAGGGCGATCAGGCGGCCGCCCGGGGCGACGAAGGGCCATACCGCGGGCAGCACCTTGCGCAGTGAAATGAAGGACAGGTCCATGACCACCGCGTCGAAGCTGTTGCGCGGCAGGTCGACGGGCGCGAGGTGGCGGGCGTTGATTTTCTCGAGGTTGGTCACGCGCGGATCGTCGCGCAGCCGGGTGTGCAGCTGGGCCCGGCCAACGTCGACGCACACAACGTCCGCGGCACCGGCCTGCAGGGCACAGTCGGTGAAACCGCCGGTGGAGGCACCGACGTCGAGCACATGCGCCCCGGCCAGATCGATGGCAAAGTGGTCGAGGAATCCCTGCAGCTTTTCGCCGCCCCGGCTGACGAAGCGCGGCGGTTGCTCGACGATTAAATCCAGATCGACCGGGTAAACTTTGCCCGGCTTGTCGAGCCGCGTGGTCCCCTGCAGCACGCGACCACTCATGATCAGGGCCTTGGCCTGGGCTCGCGATTCGGCGAGACCGCGGCTGACGAGCAGTTCGTCGAGACGTTGCTTCGGCGTACTCATGCTTCGCGGAGCACTTGCCGGGAGGGCGACCAGCAAGTCGTGCGGCCACCGATATCGGCGCGTTCGAGCGGTTGCTTGGTGCGGGGGCAACGGCCCCCATCGCGCCAGCGATGATTGAAGAGCCAGGTGTCGGGGATGCCGACGTTGAGGTCGTGGGGCAGCAGGTCGCCCCGGCCGGCGATGGCGTTGAGCGCATTGCGGCAGACGGTCCGGATCTCGCGATACAATGTGTTTATCTCGGCCGGGGTCAGTGAGCCGGCAGGTTGGGCCGGATGGATCGCGGCGCGCCAGAGGATTTCGTCGGCCATCCAGTTGCCGATGCCCGGGAAACGTTCCTGCATCAATAGCACCGCTTTGATCGGGGCGCGGGCGCGACGGCGCAAAAAATCGGCGAGGGTGAGTTTCGTGAATTCGGCCGAAAGCAGTGCGGGCGCGATGCACGTCCACCAAGCGGGAGCGTCCGGCCCGCGATGAAAGCGTACGCCACCGAACATGCGTGGATCGGTGAAGACCAGACTGGCCCCGGGCATATCGATGACCAGGTGATCGTGTTTCCCCGCCGGGGTGTCGGGCGGGGCGACCGTCAATGCGCCGCTCATGCCGAGGTGCACGCCGAGCCAGGCACCGTTGTCGAAGCGGAAGGCCATCTGCTTCGCCGCCGTCTCGGACGCGATCAGCGTGGTGCCGGTGAGGCCGCGGCGCACCGTGGCAGCGGATGCCTCGCGAAAGGTTTTCTTGCCGGCGTGCGTCCGTACCCGCGTGACGGCTCGACCAAGGCCGGCGAGGTGCCAGCGCTTGCGATAAAATTCGACCTCGGCGAGTTCGGGCATCGGGCGAGCACATGCGAGTCGGTCCCGCGGCTCAAGTCTGCTAATCGTGGCGAATTGGACTCGGCACGGGGTATCCGTGCGCTATGACTGAGACGTGCCCTTGAAAACCCCGCCAAAGCTCCTGCTTAATCCGCTGAAGGGCGTGGGCGACCTTGGTCGCCGGCTCATGTCCAACCTGTCCGCGGCGACACCGTTCGGGGGGGCAACCAGCAAGGCAGTCACGCCCGGGGCCTCACCCGGCATCGAGTCGATGGAGAACATCGACACGCCGCCGACGGGCGAAGAGGTGCGGGTGTACTGGGTCGACTATTCCGAGGAGCGCATCGAATGGCAGAAGGGCACGGTCGACGAATTCGTGGCGTCGAAGCGGCCCGAGTGGTCGAAGTCCCGCTGGGTCAATGTCGACGGTCTGCATCCCTACGCGGTCAACCAGCTGCGCAAGAAATACCGCTACCACACCCTGGCGGCGGAGGACGTGCTGCGCACCTCCCAGCGGCCGAAGGTCGAGAGTTTTGAACACTACCTGTTCTCCGTGGTGCGCATGATGCGGCTCGACGGCCAGGTGCTGAAACAGGAGCAGGTCAGCCTGTTCCTGTTCGAGAAGACGATTCTCACTTTCCAGGAAGTGCCGGGTGACGTCTGGGGACCGATTCGCGACCGGTTGAAGCGGGAGGGTTCCCGGGTGCGGTCCTGCGGGGTGGCCTATCTGTTTTATGCCCTGCTGGACGCGGTGGTGGACCATTTTTTCCCGATCCTGGAGACCTACGGGCATCGCCTGGAGGAGTTGGAGGACGAGGTCATGGGTGACCCGGGCCCGAGCGTGCAGCAGGCCATCCACGGCGTGAAGCGCGAGCTGGCGGTGTTGCGCCGGGTGTTATGGCCGCTGCGGGAAGTGGCGAACGAACTCCAGCGCACGGAGATGAAGTGGATCAGCGCCGAGGTGCGCACCTTCCTGCGCGATGTCTACGACCACGCGCTGCAGATCATCGAAATTGTCGAGATGCACCGGGAGCAGGCCGCGGGGCTCAACGATCTCTACATGTCCGCCGTGTCGAACCGCATGAACGAAATCATGAAGGTGCTCACCATCATGGCGTCGTTCTTCATCCCGATCACCTTCGTGGCGGGCGTCTACGGGATGAACTTCGAGTACATTCCCGAACTGTCATGGAAATACAGTTACGGCGTGTTCTGGGGCGTGTGTCTGTCGATCGTCGCCGGCTTGGGCTACTACTTCGTGCGCCGCGGCTGGATCGGGAAGAAGTAGGCGCCGGCAGCCCGTGATTTCAGCCGCAAAGAAGCGGAAAACCGGCCTGATGCGCTGCGCTATTTAGGCCTCGGATGACCCGTTATCAACTCCGTCTCAGGACAGTTCCCAGCGGTAGGGGTACTTGGAGAGCATCTCCGGTTTCCCGTCGGTCACCCGCACGATGTCCTCGATGCGGCAGCCGCCGAGGCCGGGGTAGTAGAGGCCCGGCTCGACCGAGACGACGTTGCCTTTCTTCAGCTTGCGGTGCACGGCGCCGATGCGCGGAGGTTCGTGGATGGCGAGGCCGAGGCCGTGCCCCGTGCCATGGAAAAACCCGACGGCGCCGGTTGCGGTGCGCTTCGTTTCGTAGCCGAGGCCGGAGAACACCGCATGGACGGACTGATGCACCTCGTCGGCCCAGACACCGGCGGTGATTGCCTTCAAAGCCACCTTCTGCGCTTGGGCCACGGCGGCGACGAGGTCGCGCTGGGCGTCGCTGGCGGTGCCACGGAGGAACGTGCGGGTCATGTCACCCCAATAGCCGGACTTGAACATGCGCGGGAAGATATCGATCACGATCAATTCGTGCGGCCGGAGCGGCCCGTAGCCGCGGCAATGGGGGTCGCAGCCCTGATCGCCCCCGGCGACGATGGCGTCGGCCGGAAAGCCCCCGGCGCCAATGCAGGCGATCTGAATGGCCTCGCGCACCCGCTCGCTGGTGAGCGTCCTGCCCTCGTGGACGAGTCGGCGGCCCTTGATGGTGCTGGCGCGCAGGATCGCTTCGGCGGCGGCGAAACCGGCGGCCGCACAGCGGTTGCCCTCGCGCAGGGCCTTGGCCTCGGCGTCGGTCTTGATTTCGCGGGCGGCGAACACGGCGCCTTCGATGACCGACAGTTCGAAACCGAGATGGGTGAGCTTGATCAGCAGGCTGGAGGGGAAGTCTTCCGGCACCTCGAAGGCCTGGATCTTCAGGCGGCGGGCGAGGGCGGCGATGTGATCGGCCGGGCCGGGGGCGGGGCAGCCGGCGGCCTTGGCCTCCTCGGTCAGCTCCTCCAGCGGGATGATTTTGTCGAACGACGACTCCTTGAGCGCGCGGCCGTATTCCAGGGCGTTGAGGACTCCGTAGGCGGTGCGGCCGTGGCGCACGGCGATGAACGGATCGTGGACCTCAAACCCGCAGAAATAGCGCAGGTCGATGCTGCGATGGGTATCGTCAAAAAAGAGCAGGGCGGGCTTGGGCACAGGCAAGGAGGTTGAATTTGAGCGAGGTTCCGATTAGCCAACGCCTCCATGGAAAACGCAAATCCGGTTTCGAGACGACGGCAGGGGTGGCTGGGGGCGATGTTGACTGTGCTGCTGCTTACGGCCGGTTGTGGCAATCGCGAGGCGAAGCCGGTGGCGGTCGAGCCGATCGGCACGTATTTCCCGATCGAGCTGGGCGGGCGGACGGTGCAGCTGCAGTTTGCCCTCACGGCGAGCGAGATGCAGCAGGGACTGATGGGGCGCCGCGACCTGCTGTCCGCGCAGGGGATGATCTTTGTCTACCGTGACCCGCAGCAGATGGGTTTCTGGATGCACAACACCCCGACCCCGCTCGACATCGGTTTCTTCACCACGGACGGCATCCTGCGAGAGGTCTACCCCATGTATCCGTTTGATGAGAACACGGTGCGGTCGCGGCGCACGGACCTGCTGCTGGCGGTGGAGATGCCGCAGGGCTGGTTCCAGGCCGCCGGGGTGAAACCCGGCGCGACCCTCGATCTGCAGGCGGTGGCGGCCGCCGTGAAGGCACGCGGTCACGACGTGCGTCGCTTCCATGGCCTGGCCGAGTTCGCCGAAGAGTAGCAGAGTTGGCAGAGTCGCCTCGCCAGGACGTCCTACCGGGATGGCCGCACCCGCAGGGCACGGAACTGTACGCCGAGTTCTCGCGGGTCGGCCCGGTTCGGGCGCAGAGCCAGGGCGTAATGCAGGTCGATCCGGTGGAGACCGTCGAGCGGCGGCAGGTCAAGGGCGAGTCCATGGGGATCGCTCAACCGGGTAAGCGCGACGTGCGCCAATTCGCGGTCATCCAAGCAGACGCTGACCGCCTGGCCGGGATGGGCGGATTCGAAGACGGCCTCGAAACGCAGGCTCTGGTCAGGCTGGGCGTCAAAGGTGAGGGTGGTTTGCGGTGCGATGCCCCAGCGCATGACCGGCAGGTGGTGTTCGGGAAAGGGTCCCTCGGGATCCCCCAGTCCGGTGGCATTGGCGATTGAGTCGAACCCGTCGCGAATCCCACTGGCCGGCTGGTCGGGCCAGGGATGTTGGGCGAGGGCATCGATGAGCAATTCGTCCCAGGCAACGCAGGCTCGGTAGAAGTCCGGGGTGGCGAGAGGCCGGATATAATCGGGTACTCGGCCGTTGAGGGTGTGGTAGCGCAGGGCGGGCTTGGGGCCGTGGAAATGCAGGATGAAGGCGTTGTCGGAAGGGCCCCAGTAGGGCTTCCAATTCAACGTAGGTGGCAGGGGATCGACGCGACCGGCGAAGTGCCGTTGGAGGGCCGCCTGGTCGTAGGGAGGGGCAATGGCTTCGGCAAGATGGGCGCGGAGCGTGCTTTCCAGCGCCGCCTGCTCTCCGGCCAGGCCCGCCAGGTTGATCCACATCACCCCGCTGTTGAAGCGGGTGAAATCGGTGCGGTCATGCTCGGGCGCGGCGGCGAAAAACGCCGGCTGCAGCGCGGCGAGGGCGGCACCGGGGTCGCGCAGGAACACGACGTCGCAATCGGTGTAGAGCGCGTAGGCGTCATCCCAGCCGCGCTCGCGACACACCACGGGAATTTCCAGGCGGAGGTAGGCGCCCCGCGGGATGGGCGCGAGGTCGGCCACCCACTTGTGCAGGAACGTGCGGCGGCGGATCACCGGCACGTCGACCGACTCCAGCCAGGCGGTCAGGGCGTTGTCCGCCCCGTCGTAGAGGCATACCGGCTGAAGGGACGTGCGCTGGCGGGCCGAGTGGACGGCCACCTGCACCAGGTTGGCGTAGTCCCAGAAGCTGGCCGAAGCCTCGTTGAGGGCGAAGAACCAGCGCATGGATCGGGAACGCTGAAAGGCTGAAAAACTGAAACGCTGAAAAGGTTCAGGGGGTCAGTTGGCGCGACCCCAGCGGGCGTCCTTGTCGGTTGCCTCGGTCGGGATGCGGTTGTTGGTCCGCAGCATGAGCACGGGGGTCTTGGTCTTCACCCAGACCTGCGCCTCCTTGAAGTGCTTGGCGGCAACGTTCTCGATGGCCTCGCCGACGGTGGAGGCGGGCATCATCCGGCCGCGCTTGGTCGCGTTGAATTCGTAGGCGGCCCGGCGGATGCGCTCTTCGGTGGAGGCGACACTTTCGCTCTCCGGGATCTGCAGCACCCAGGCGGCGAACTCCGTATCGGCGGGCAGGCGTTCCTCGGGATCGGACACCATCACGCAGAACTGTTTTTTGACGGGCGGCGGCTTCTCCTCGTCGACCTCGGGCTGCACGACAGCCTGCATTTCGGCCACGATCTGACGGAGCGTCTCGGGGTCGACTTCGTTTCGTTTCAGGATTTCAGCGACTTGGTTGATATCAATCTTCGGCATGGCGGCGGATGCGACTTTGGGTCACGAAGGGGTCACACATGGCAGACGATGTAAAGGCCCAGCGCGCGGACGAGCTTTTCGATGTGGTCGACACGGCCGACAAGGTGATCGGCACGGCCACCCGGGCCGAGGTACACGCGCGGAAGCTCTGGCACCGGGCCGTGCACGTGCTGGTGTTCAACGCGGCCGGGCAGATATTTCTACAGAAGCGGTCCCTGTTGAAGGACATGGCGCCGGGCTGCTGGGACTCGTCCTGCTCGGGTCATCTCGATGCGGGGGAGGGCTACGATGCGGCTGCGATGCGTGAACTGGGCGAGGAACTGGGGTTGGTCGATTTGCCGGCCGCTCCGCAACGCTGGCTGCGGATCGAAGCCCGGGCGGAAACGGGGTGGGAATTTGTCTGGGTTTATCGGCTGGCGCACGAGGGACCGTTCACGCTGCATCCGGCGGAGATCGACGATGGAGCCTGGCTGGCGCCGTCGGAGGTCGCTGCGCGTATCGCGGCGGATAAGGCGGCATTTGCCCCGGCCTTCCGCTTTTTGTGGGCGCGGCTGCCCGAAGACTGAACGCCGGTGCAGGCCGGGCTACAGCCGGGCGGCCTTTTCGCGGGCGGTGGCCACGATACGTTCGATCTCAGCCATTTGCTTGAGGGAGATCAGTCGACGGGGCACGCGTTTGCGGGCGTCGGCCAGCAGGCGGTCGAAATCTTCATCGGTGGGCTCATGGTCCTCCCAGGGAGTATGGTGACCCTGGTGCCGACGAAAGGTGAGCACACTGCCATGGATTTTGGCCTTCACCTCATATTTGCCCAGCTCGGGGTCACGGTTCCACCAGCCAAATTCCGTCGTCATGGGTTCGGGATAGTTGGGGGACTTAGGGTAGGGCGAGGGGAATTTCGGCCATAACCTGCCCCAGCTGGGCCTTGCCCTCAGCAATTGTGAGACGGTGGACAATGGCTCGGTCAGGTTCCACATCGACGGCGGCAGCACCCATCGGCCCGGTAAATCCGCCGGTGTTGATCACCGTGAGCGCGCCGCGCCGCCAAACCCGCGGGAAATGGATGTGCCCGGTGATCACGATGCTGGCTTCCGGCCGCCAGGCGGCGGTCAATCGGGCTACATCATCGGCGAACGTGCGCCACGTTTTCAGCACATACCAGGGTTGGCTCGGTGGCCAGAGTTCGGTAGCTAGGCGGCGAATCCGGCCGGACCTTGAGAAATCGTGGGGATTGCTTTCACGGGCCACGCCTTGGCAGGCCAGACGGTGTACCCGCAGGCGATCTGTTGCCGAGGCATAGTCCCAATCGGGGTGGGCAGCCAGGATTTCACCAATGCGTTGCCGAAACACCGGTCGCAGCCTGCCCCAGGGGACAATGTCCCGGGTGAAAATGTCCCCATGAGTCACCCAGATCCGTCCATTGGCGAGGGTCGCCTCGGCCTCATCGGTCAACATGGGGTCATGGTTGCCCGTCAGATAGCGCACTTGGGGCACGTGGCTTTCAAGGTGCGTCCGGAGTTCTTGGATGTGTGCGGCGGGGGTGTTGCTTTCGGTGTCGAAGGTGTCGCCGTTGAGCCAAAGGGCATCGATTCCGTCCAATAGTGAATTCAACCCACTCGCCTGCTGCAGGTAACTGGAGGCGTCGCGATAGTGCAAATCGGACAGGATGCGGATGCGCATGAGTCGCACCCAAGCGGTCCTCACGTCATTCGCCAATCCTCAAGCATCGGGCTTGCTGCCCGCCCGCGCGGGGCTGAACGTGGCGGTATGTTCCGACTCGGTTGTTGGTGCGCCTTGGTTGGGCTCCTGTCCGTTCGCCTGACGGCGGACACGGCGCAGGACATTGCGCGGATCCATGTGGAGTCGATCGGTGGCCTGGCGCGCTTGGAGCGGTTTGAATCGCTGCGCTCGTCCGGCACCACACACATGGCGGGGCAGATTTTGGACATCCAAATGTGGGCGGAGCGGCCCAATCGGGTGCGCATCGAGTCCGAGGTTGCCCGCGATGTGCTGGTGCAGGCGTGGGATGGAGAGCACGAGCCGTGGATCCAGGTGGGACGTTCCGGGGAGGCGAGGCCGTTGGCGCCGCTGGCGGCGGCCCAGTTTCGGGCGGAGGCCGATTTCTACGATCCGCTCTACCGGCCGGAGGAGCGCGGGTTCACCCTGGACTATGCCGGCGAGGACCGCATCGGGGACCAAACCGTGTTGAAGCTGCTGGTCACCCGCAATCTGACCGAGGAGTTCCTCCTGCATCTGGCGGCGGACACGTATTTCATTCTCCGGCGTGATGAGATGCGGCAGGTCGGCGGGCAACGCATCCAGACGCAGACTTCATTTGGTGATTTCCGCCCGGTCCTGGGGGTCATTTTCCCGCATCGCATTACAGTTCGTTCCGCGGAGGGCGTGCTTTACGAGACCGTGCTGGATTGGACGGAGGGCAATCCGCCCATCGACCCGAACATCTTCGCGATGCCCGGACGACCCGAGACGAGACAGGCGGCGTCCTCCAAGTAACCCCCTTCGCGATCGAGTTGGCTCTTGCAGCCCGTACTCGGCGGCCTTCGATCAGGCCATGGCTATCTGGGGCACGATTGACATGGTGGAACGGCAGCTGCGCGGCGGCGACCGGTGGGCCGGCGTCTTCGCCTATTTGCGAGCGGCGGCGCGGTCCGGCAGTGAGGTGCATCAGCGCATCCTGGCGCTGGCGCCGGGAGTGACCGAACGCGTGGAGCTGGAGCGGGGCGCGTTTGCGTTGGAACAGGCCTACACCGTCAAACCGCCAGCGGCCGGCCGTTTGGAAGCGCATGAGCGCTACGTGGATTTGCAGCTGCTGGTGGCGGGGTTGGAGGGCATGGAGGTGACCACCGTCGCTGGTCTGACTGTAACGGAGGATGCGATCGGCGAACGCGATGTCCGGTTCTTTGCGGATGCCTCACCGGTCAGTTGCTGGTGCGTGCGGCCGGGGGAGGTGGCGGTGTTCTATCCGGCGGATGCCCACAAGCCGTCGCTGGAACCAGCGCCGGGCGACAGCCGGGTGAATTACAAGACGGTGGTGAAGGTGCCGGTCGACGCGTGAACTACCGGCACGCCTATCACGCGGGGAATTTCGCCGATGTGGTGAAGCATACCCTTCTGCTGGCGGTGCTGCGTGGTTTGCAGGCGAAGGAAAAGGGGCTGCTGTGCCTGGACACCCATGCCGGTCGCGGCGCCTACGATCTGGAGCAGGCCGCCCGCGGTGCGCGCCTGAATCGAATCGCGGAATGGCCGCATGGCATCGGCCGGGTGGCCACCGCTGCGACGAGGCCGGAGCCCGTGCAGGCATTTTGGGAGGCCGTGGGGGCGTTTCGGCAGGAACGGTCGATTGCCGACGGCCCGGCTCGGGTTGCTCAGCTTTATCCGGGTTCACCCTGGCTCCTGCGGGCGGCACTGCGGCCGCAGGATCGGTTGCAACTGGCCGAGTTTCACCCGGAGGAAGCGGCGGCGTTGCGCACGGCTTTTTTCGGCCAGCGGCGTGTCCGGGTGGAGGAGACGAACGGCTATCTGCTGATACGCGCGGCGCTGCCGCCGTTGGAACGCCGGGCGCTGGTGATGATTGATCCGCCGTTCGAGGCCCTTGATGAATTTGCACAGGTGGCCCGGGCCCTCGCCGAGGGACTGCGTCGGCTGCCGGGGGGCACATTCGTGGTCTGGTATCCGCTGACCGAGCGGGCGGGGCACGAGGCGTTCCTGGCCGATTACGCGCGGGATCACCGTACGCCGGCGTGGACGGTCGAACTCGAAGTCGCCGGTCCGCAACGCGAGCTCTCGCTGCGGGGCTGCGGGGTACTCGTGGTCAATCCGCCCTGGCGGCTCGACACCCAACTGCACGAAACGGTGGCTTGGTTTGCCGAGCACTTGGGGCAGGGCGCCGGTGCCCGGGCCGCGTTGCGCTGGCAAGTCGCGGAGCGCGACGCCTAGTCGCGATCAGATCACTCAGGCTTTGCGCGCCTGATTGCGGCCCTTGCGAAATGATCGGGGAGCAAACGCCGGCCCGCGCGGAGGCGTAACGTTCAAGGTACGCAATTTCGGTGCGCGGAAGAGCGGTCGACCCCACTGCAGATCCTTGTCCGGCACGACCCATTCGGTCGCCGGACGATCTTGTTGCGGTGGCTCTGGAGGCGGGGGGAACATCGGGGGGAAACGGGAAAAGTTGCTAATGCAAAAATATAACAACGCAAGGCGTTCGTGAGTGTAGACCTGAATAATACCAATTCGATCCCGTGAAAGTTGCAGGAACTTACGCGGCGGCGGGCATCACCGGACGGGGGCGAGGCGACCGGGTGGCCGCGATGCGGTGCTTCGGCACGTCGAGCGTGATACGGTCTGCCCGATAGCGAGCGGTGATGGCGCCGAGATCGAGGCTGTCACCCAGCCGCAGGTGCAGACGGTAGTCGCGCTGGGCGGACTCGAGGTGCAGGGCGCTGAAGTTGGCCCGCACATACTGGCGTTGCGGAGCGCTCAGCGTCAGCGCACCGCCCTGGGTCACGAGCTCGATCGCGCGGGGATCGACTTCGGGCAGATACACCGTGACGCGCAGGCCGGCGGCGGTGGCCTCGGTTTCGTAGGGGGGCGTGGCGAAGTGTCTGTTATCGGCAGGCACGTCGTCCGACGAGTCGCGCATAGCCGCAACGGGGAACGGAGTGGCAGGACGTTTCATGGCAGGTGGGAAGAGGATGATGGACCTCGTAACCTCGGCGGGTTTCGGGCTTTCAGCAGGGGTTGAACGAGATCCGGTGAGAGAGTCGTTCAGGCCTGGAAGCCCGCACCGCGTTGGTTTTTCTGCCAACGTTGATGCGAAACGACCGCCGGCATCTGCACGCAGACCACGGTCGCGGACTCCTTAATGGAGCGCGGCGAACGAAAGCGGTTGCGGGAGATTTCGACGGTCATGGCGATTGCCTAACGTATACGGCCAATGCATGCCGTGTGCCAAGTCGGGCCGGGTCTTTGGCTGCAAAAACGGGGTGACGCCGTATCCAGAATGCCACGCAACGGGCGGCCGGGCGGCGTGAGAGCATCGTTGCACGCCGACTGCCCGTGGTCAGGCTGCGTCACATGAACGCGCTGACGGATTCGTCCACCACCCTTGCGGAACTCAAGGCCCGGGTACTGGCCTTTGCCCGGGAGCGCGACTGGGAGCAGTTTCATGCACCGAAGAACCTGAGCATGGCGCTGGCAGTGGAGGCGGGCGAGCTGATGGAGCACTTCCTGTGGTCGACCGCCGAGGATTCACGCGCCATCGTCACGGATCCGGCCAAACGGGCGAAGATCGAGGCGGAGCTGGCCGACGTGGTGATCTACGCGATCGAATTCGCCAACATGACCGGGACGGATCTGGCCGCTGCAATCGAACAGAAGATGGCCGCGAACGCGGCGAAATACCCGGTGGAGAAGGCCCGGGGGCGCGCCGACAAATACACTGAACTGTAGCGCGCGCCATGGACGCGCAAAAGCGCTGAAATGCGGAAAACTGAAAGCTGAAAGCGAGCAGGGATGCGGCCTGATCGGGGGGCAGCGTTTCAGTATTTCAGCGTTTCAAAACACATCACCTTTCCACCCCCACATGCCCCGCTGGACATCGATGAATTTCACGTAGGTGCGCCCGGAGGGTATGCCGAGGTGGTCGTGGATCATCCGGCACAGGGCGCCGCTCAACCGCTTGGTAAGCCGGCCGGGAATTCCGATCGCCTTGAGCTCCAGGAAGGCCACCGGGTCGTCGGTGCCGGCAAACAGCATTTCCGTGGCGGGCTGGACGGCAATCATGACATATTCCTCGGGCTTGCCGAGTTCCTCGCTGATCAAAGTCGACGCCGCCTGAGCGACGGATTTCTGCGCCGATTTTGTTACGGGCAGATTGGTCTGTATTTTGAGGTAGGGCATGGTTTCACCATGCCTACCCATGCCTGACGTGTCGACGTCTCGGGCTATTTTTGCGCGGGTCGAAACACCGGCATCTTGTCGGCGTTGGTTTCCAGGCGGGGGCCGCCGATCAGGTCGATGCAGTAGGGGATGGCGGGGAAGACGGCCTCAAGGTTCTCTTTGATGGCCTTGGGCCGGCCGGGCAGGTTGACGATCAAGGTTGATCCCCGCGTGCCGGCGGTCTGGCGGGAGAGGATGGCGGTCGGCACGTAGCGCAGGGAGGTGGCCCGCATCAGTTCACCGAAACCGGGCAGCATTTTCTCGCAGACGGCGGCGGTAGCTTCCGGGGTGACGTCGCGCGCCGCCGGGCCGGTGCCGCCGGTGGTGACAACCAGGGCGCAGCCCACCTCGTCGGCCAACCGGATCAACTCCGCCTCAATCTGCGACTGCTCGTCCGGAATCACGGCATAGGCCGGCTCGAAGGGTGTGGCCAGCCACTCGCGCAGCAGTGCGACGCAGGCCTGGCCCGGCTCGTCGGCATAGACGCCGGCGGCCGCGCGGTCGGAGATGTTCAGGACGCCAATGCGAACGGGAGTCATGCGGCGAACTTGGCGATGATCTCAGCCGGGGTCACGCCTGACTCGCGGAGCGCCTGCAGGCTCAGGGCGTCATGGCGCTTGGCGAGGCGCTCCCCGTGGTCGTTGGTCATCAACGAGGCATGATAGTAGACCGGCGCGGGCAGGTCGAGGGCATGGAGCAGGAGCAGTTGCCGGAAAGTCGATCGGACCAGATCGGCGCCCCGCACGACCTCGGTGATGCCGAGCTCGCCGTCATCGACGGCGCAGGCGAGTTGGTAGCTGGGCAGGTCATCCTTCCGCCAGACGAGAAAATCGCCGAAATCGCGCCCGGCGGTCGCCCATTGGGGACCGAGGGATTGGTCCTCGAACGATATCATGCGGCCATCCGGCACGCGAAAACGCCAGTTGCAGTCGATGGGATCGGACAGCGGCGGCAGCGCCGCATCGGCCGGCGGCCGCCACGCCGGCGGATAAAGCGGTTCGTGGGCTTCATCGGCGTCGTGCGGCGCGCGGGCTGCCGCGGCCACTTCCTTGCGGGAGCGGTGACACGGATAGATCGCGCCCTGGGCATGCAGTTTGGCGAGGGCCGCCCGATAGAACGGTCGCCGGGCCGACTGGGTGATCTCGGGCGCGCGCCAGGTGATTCCCAGCCAGTGCAGGTCCTCGCGAAAGGCGGTGGCGAACTCCGGCTGGCAGCGTTCGGCATCGAGGTCATCGTTGCGCATCAGCAGTTCGCCTCCGGCCGCGCGGGCCCGGGCGGCGGCGATCCAGAACGTACGCGCATGGCCGAGGTGCAGCAGGCCGGTCGGCGAAGGAGCGAGGCGCCCCAGGTAGGACAGGGATGAGCTAGCCACGTATGAACACGAATAGACACGAATCAGGGTAAACAAGCCGCAACCGTCGCCGTGCTGTCATCGAAACTTTGCGTATCTGGAAAAGAATTGGTGTGAATTCGGGTCCATTCGTGGTTTTCAAAAGCTGATGCTGAAACTGCTCTGCGTTTACTGTTCCTCGAGTCGGGATCTTGATCCCAAGTATTACGCGGCGGGCGAAGCGATCGGGCGGGGGCTGGCGGAAAAGGGTTGGGGTCTCATTTATGGCGGAGGCAACGCGGGCACGATGGGGGCGGTGGCCCGCGGAACGAAGGCGGCGGGCGGACACGTGGTCGGCGTCATTCCGCACTTCATGATGGACCGGGAGCTGGCGTTTCACGAAGCCAACGAACTGGTGACCGTCGACTCCATGCGCGAGCGCAAGCGCATCATGGCCGAGCGGGCCGACGCGTTTGTGACCCTGCCCGGGGGCATCGGCACCCTGGAGGAAGTCAGCGAGATCATGGTCGAGCGGGCGCTGAACCTGAGTCGCAAGCCGCTCGTGATGTTCAATCAGGACGGTTATTTCGACGACCTGCTGCGGTTTCTCGAACGTATGATCGCCGAGCGTTTCAAGTCCGCCGGTTTCAGTTCGCTCTTCGGCGTGGCGAACCGTCTCGATGACGTGTGGGCGCTGCTCGACGCGCCGGAGGCCTACGAGGCAGATGCCTTGTGGCGTCGGAAGGCCGAGGTCACCAATTCTCCCTTTCCCTCGTCCCGTGGCTGAGGCGACGCGTGATACGGTGCTGGCCTTGTTGGCGGCGCACCGCGCCCACACCGCCGACGCCCACGAGGCGGCGATGCTGGCCGACATGATGGCGTTTGTGGAGCGCGAGCCGCGCTGCGCGGAGCGCTCGCTGCGGGTCGGACATTTGACCGGATCGGCCTGGATCGTGGATCGAGAAAGGCGACGGACCCTGCTTACCCACCACCGCAAGCTCGACAAGTGGCTGCAGTTGGGCGGTCACGCCGACGGCGACCTTGACCTCGCCGCCGTGGCGATGCGCGAGGCGAGGGAGGAAAGCGGGCTCAAAGGCCTCCACCTCGTTTCAAGCCAACTCTTCGACGTCGACCGCCATCGCATTCCGGCGCGGGGCGACGTGCCGGAACACTGGCACTACGACCTGCGTTTCGTGATCGAGGCCGATCCGGCGGAACCCCTGGTCGTTTCCGACGAGTCCCACGACCTGGCGTGGATCGAGATCGCCGGCATGGCCGACTTCAACGCCGAGGCTTCGATGATGCGCATGGCGTTTAAAACGCTGCGGGGCTGACCCCCGCACGGATCGTTCATTCCTGGCGCACCCAAAGGGGTACCACGGTTTCCTGGCGCACCCAGCCGGTCTGGCCGTTGGGGAAGGCGAGCTGGCGCCAGCCGAGGAAACGGCGTTCGACCCGGGCTAGGGAGCCGGCGGCGAGCGGCGTGGTCTGCTGCTCCTCGTTGAGGTCGGTTGGAATGGAACGCAGTTCTGTCGGTTGCCAGGTCAGGACGGCCTGTGGATTCGCGACCAGCCCCCAGGTCTGGAGGCTGAGGGCGGCGGCAGCCATCAGCACGACCCCACCCAGCCCAAGCGTCCAAGCCAGGAACCGCCACAACGGAAGGCGGCGTCCGTAGGTGTGCAACAGCACGAGACTGAGAGCAACGATGCCCAGCAAAAGCCCGCCGAGCAGCGCCAGCTGCCAACGCGCGGGCGAAGCACTGCGGGCCAGCAGCTGCCGCCAGCCGGGCGCCATGAAATCGCGAAATACCGGGGGAGCGAAACCGCTGCGCTCCAGAGTGTAGCCCAGGTGCCAACGCACCGAGGCGTCGCTCGGATGCTGGGCGAAAGCGACCGCCGCATGGGCCCCGGCCTCGGCCCAGCGTTGCTGCTGAGCGAGGGTGAGCGCGAGATTGTGGTGGGCAATCCAGTCGGTGGGCGTGGCGGTGACCGTCGTCTGCCAGGCGGCCTCGGCCGCTTCGAAGTCACCCGTGGCATAGTCCTGCAACGCATCCGCGTCGACGGTCGGCGCCGCGGTCAGAAAAAGGGCGGCCATCGCGACCAGCGGCAGCAGATTGCGCGGAGCCAGCACACTGAATACCGGAAAGCGCGGTGCGCGTTTGGCGGCCAAAGCCGCCTGGGCACGGGTGAGCCAGTCGGCGGGCAGTGTTTTGACGTCATCGCCGTACAGGGCCCGGTCCGCCTCTCGCCACAGGCGGCTCCATGCATCATCGGCCCCAAACAGGCCGACGTTGGGGGCGGCATGGCGGGTTTGCCAAAGGGTGGCCGTCTGTTGCTGCCAGCGCAGCAACAGCTCCGGAGTGGTGCCGCCGGCCAACTCCCGCAGCGTCACGTGCAGGGCGCGGCGCGCGGCCCGGGCGGCGCGCCCCGGATCGGTGCGCCGGGCGTGTTGCCAGGCCAGGGCCAGCCAGACCAGCGGCAGCAGCAGCACGATTCCGCTGGCCACCATGAGGACCTGACGGCGGGAGATCGGGGACCGGGCCTGGTCGGCACCCGACAGCGGATCGCGGACAATCGCGTTCGGGGCCGCGGCGGTGGGGACAGCCGTTGAGGTGGCAGGCTCGAAGTCGCCGGACGGCAGGTTGGGATTCGAATTGCCGCCGGCCGGCTGAGGCTGGGTCGAAGGGCTGGGTGCGGCGCCGGGCGCCACTTCCAAGGTGACCGCCGGGCAGGTGACTTCCTGGTAGCGACCGGTGGAGGGGTTGAAGTAGGTCCAGGTCACCGGTCCGATTTGATAGGAACCGGGTCGGGTGGGGATCAGCACGACGTCCTCGGAAATGCGGCCCTCGAAAAGCTTGCCTTCGGGGATGTCGCGCGACGCCTGGGGCTGCACGAGCCGGAAATCAACGGAGACATCGCGGGCGGGCAGGGCGTTGATGTCGGGCCAGTTGCCGGTGCCGGTGAGCGCGAGTGTCCAGGTGACCGGTTCGCCCACGGTGGCGCGTTCGGGCACAACGGTGGAGGTAAGCTCAAAGTCGCCCACCGCACCGTTGAAGGTCGCGGGGGCCGGCGAAGGCAGGGGTCGCACCACGACCTGCGGTGAATTGCTGGTGATGCTGTATTGCTCGGTGTTGAGATTGAAGAAGCTGTTGGTCGGGACGCTGATGTTCACCACCTGCTGTGCCGAGGGCACGGCGTAGACCCCGTCGGTGCGGAAATAGCCGCGCGTCTGGTAGGTTACCTGCACGCGGTTCTCGCCGTTGACGGTGTTGGTCGACTGGGTCGGCTGCTCCGGGAACTCCTCGACCACCAGGGGCGTCGGGTCCCATTCGGGCTGGCTGGCCAGCGACGCGCGGAAACGCGGGGAGACGCTCAGGGTGTAGTTCACGGGCACGACCTCCCCGGCCCAGATTTGGCCGGATCCGATGCTGAGGATCGAGTTGGCGGCGGTGGCGACCGGGATGGCGGTGTTGCCCACGGTGGCCTCGCGCACCTCGAAGGTCATGCCGGCGACCTGCATAGTGCCGGTGGTGGTCTGGACGCTGAAAGGCGGGATGGTGACCTGGTTGCGATCCTGAGGGCGCACCGGGTAGGCGAAGTAGACCCGCTTTTCCTGGGTCATGCGGCCGTTGACGAAAGTCGTGTTGCTCTGCTCGCCGCGCTGCGGGGACCCGAACTGCAGGTTGGCCACCGGGGGCAGCGTGATCTCGCCCTCGGGCTCACAGCTGTCGAACACCAGCGCTAGGCTGTTGACCTGGCCGATCTCAAGAAAGTTGTCCTCAGTCGACCAATACACGCGCTGGGCGAACGCGGTGGTGGCGCAGAGGAGGAGAATGAGGCTGGTAAAAAGGGAGCGCATGGCCGGGCGGTCACCAATCGCGCCCGGTGGGCGGCGGCTGGGCGTTGGGATCTTGCATGAGTTGGAAAAGTTGGGCGGGGGAGTCCTGTTTCTTGAGCTGGTCGAGTTTCTGCAGCGGCACGGCGAGTTCGGGATTATCGGCCGCGTCGGCATTCTGGGTGGCCTGTCCGCCGACGCGCTGGGTCTGGGGCGGACGCTGCGGTTGGGGCGCCGGCTGGGGCTGCTCCTGCTCGGGAGACGGCTCCTCTTCGTCCATGTCACCGAAGGCGGACTCGGCGTTCTGGCGTTCCTGTTCCGAGGGTTCGCGACCGGGGTTCGGATTGTCCTGCTCGGACTGTTCGCCGTCCTGGCTGTCCTGCGGATCGCCCTGATTGTCCCCGTCCTGCTGCTGGTCGGAGGATTCACCCTGGTTTTCGTTTTGATCGGACTCGCCTTCGCCGGACTCGTTTTGCTGGTCGCCGGATTGTTCACCGTCCTGTTCCTGCTGGTCCTGGTTTTCCTGCTCGTGGTCGTCCTGCTGTTCGTCGTTCTGTTGTGGCTGCTGATCGGGTGGCGGTTCCTCGGCCTGATTGATAAGTTCCTCCAGGGCGGCGCGCAGCGCAGGCCAGTCGGCGGCGGCCGGGTCCAGCAGTTCACCGGCGTCGACCGCATCCAGTCCGTCGTAGAGCACGCCGAGGGTGGGTTTCTGGCCGGAACCCAGCACGCGATGGCCGTAGCTGATGGTTTCCTCGGCGAGCTGAGCGAAGTCGTCTGCGTCGACCATGGGGGCGGCGGCCAGTTTGCCAATGAGGAGGCTGAGCGGCGCGCCGAGGGGATCGTCATCCGGCGTGGCGGCGTGGCTGCCCCGCGGTGAGCCGACGAAGAGGCTAGCGAGCATCAGCAGCGTGGCGGCTCCGGTGGCCGAGTGCGGCAGGCCGGAGCGGGTCCGGGACTTGGCCGGCACGGTTACCACCCGACTGCGCGGTTGCACCGGCACTTCGCGCCAGAAGCTCCAGAGCAGCAGGAGGACGGCCGGAGCCAGCGCCCATTGGAAACGTTCGATCAGCCGCGCGCGACGCGTCTCGGTGAACTCGCCGGCCTGACCGGCCTCGACGGTCTGCGCGAGCAGATCGGCCAGGTCGACCCAGGTGCTGGCATCGCGGTAGGTGCCGGTGGTTCGGCGGGCGAGCTCCTCCAGAGTCGTCTGGTTGAGACGGGAAAGTACCACGGCGCCGCGTTCGTCCTTCACAAAGCCGCCCGCCCCGTCGGGCAGCATGTCGCCTTCGGCGGTGCCGATCCCGAGACCGAGGATTTGGATGCCGCGCTCGCGCAGGGCGGGCACGCGTTGCTCCCAGTCGTCGGTCTGCGATTCGCCATCACTGAGAATGATGAGAAAACGATCGGCGTCGGATTCGTCGCCGAAGGCATCGAGCGCCGTATCGAGCAGGGCGGTGTAATTGGTGCCCCCCTCGGGCAGGAAGTCGGGCGAAAGCGCCGGCAGGAATTCCCGCAGGATCTCGTAGTCCGCACTCAGCGGGCTTTGCAGGAAGGCCGTGCCGGAAAACACGATCAACCCGACCCGTTCGCCTTCCAGGCGCTCGAGCAGACTGGTGATGAGCAGCTTCGCCCGCTCCAGTCGCGAGGGCGACACGTCGGGGGCGAGCATCGATTTGGACAGGTCCACCGCGATCAGGATTTCCCGGGCCTGCTCGAAGACCGGCTCTTCGACACGGCCCCATTGGGGTCGGGCCAGCGCGGTGATCACGAGCATCAGGCCAAGCCACAGCCGCCAGCGTACGCGTCGCCGCGGTTCGGTACCGGAGCCCATGCCCGCCGGATTAAAGGTGACGCCGGTAGGGGACGCTTCACCGCGCAGGATCTTGGGGTGACGCGTGCCGGCCGCCCGCACCCGTCGAAACAGTTCCGCGAGCGCCAGCCCGGCGGGCAGGAGCAGGAACCAGAAAAGGTGAGGCCATTGAAAGCTCATCACAGGCGGGCGAGGGCGGGCGCGGTGTTGACGCGGCGAGACGAGGTGGCGGCGGCAGCAAGCAAGAGAAAGGCGGCGCCGGGAACCACAAACCATTCGAACAGTTCGTCGGCGAGCAGGTAGGACTTGGCCTGGAACTCGATTTTCTGTGCTTCGTCGATGGCGGCGAAGGCATCAGCCACGGTGTTGCTGTCGTCGGCGCGGAAGTATTGTCCCTCGGTGGCCCGGGCGATCTCGCGCAGGGTGCCTTCGTCGAGGTCGGACATGACGTTGCGGTAGCCGAGCAGGCGCCCCGTGTCCTGATCGCGGACAGGGAAGGGGACAAAACCGCTGCGGCCGGCGCCGATGGTGTAGACCGGGATGCCCCGGTTGGTGGCGATCTTGGCGGCGTCGAGCGGCGCCAGCGCGCCACGATTGTTCGCGCCGTCGGTGAGGAGAATTACGAACGCGCCCTGGCGCTGGTTGCCGAGCGACTTGTCGGCCTGTTCCAGTCGCGACAGGGCAACCCCCAGTCCGTCGCCCAGGGCCGTGCCGTCCTCGATCAGGCCGATCTTCAGCCGTTCCACCTGGCGCTCGAGCCAGCCGTGATCGAAGGTGAGCGGGGCGAGCGTGTAGGCCCGGCCGGAGAACACCACGATGCCGATGCGGTCGCCGGGCCGCTCGTCGATAAAGGCGTTGATGACCGGCTTGATGGCCTGCAGGCGGTTGATGCGCTGGCCACCCGTTTCGTAGTCCTCGGCCAGCATCGAGCCGGACAGGTCGATGGCGAGGATGAGGTCGTAGCCCTGTTGGCGAACCTCGCGCCGGTCCTCGACACGCTGCGGCCGGGCGAGACCGGCGAACAGGAGCAGGACCCCGGCGCTGAACAGCATGGCCGGCAGCTTGGAAGCGCTGACGGCGGACGGACGGTGCCACGCGGCGGCAAACGGCACGATCCGCACGGGCAGGCGTCGCCGGGACCGCAGCCAATAGATCACCGGCAGGCAGAGCCAGCCGAGCAACCAGAGCGGATCATGCAATATCCAGGTGACCATGACGCGGAATCAGCCGAGCGCGCGGAGCCGGGCGTGGAAGAAACGGACGAGGGCATCGAGCCGGTTTTCATCGGTGCCGACGACGAGGCGTCCGAGCGGATCGGGGAAGAGGCTTTGCCAGGCGGCTTCACGGGTCTCGCGCCAACGGGCATGGGCGGCGCGCTCGCCGCGACTCCCGTCGAGCGTGACCAGCTGACCCTGGGTCGGGTCGTAGGCGGCGAAGCGATCGCCGGCGGGAAGTTCGCGTTCCCACGGGTCGTCAACGCGGAAGCCCATCGTCTGGTAGCGGCGACCCAGCACCGACCAACCCTCGGGGGCCTCGCGCGGCGGGAAATCGCCCAGCCAGATCAGGATGGAATGCTTCGGCGCGGCTTTCGCCAGCAGCCTCAACGGCAGGGTTACCTGTGGATCGGCGTCGATGGCGGGCGCCGGGGAACCGACGAGCGTGGCCGCGGAGTGCATGATGGCACCGCGACCGCGCATCGGTTCGGAAAACGTATAGCCGTCGGGCCTGGCGTGAATGCAGCCGACCCGGTCGCGGTTGATGGCGCCGAGCAGCATGACGAGCCCGGCCAGCTCCAGCAGGGCCTCCCGTTTGGACTGCTCGCCGGAACCGAACTGCAGGCTGGGTGAGTCCTCGAACACGACCAGAAAGGTGATCTCGCGTTCCTCGACGAACTTCTTGCGGTAGGGCTCACCGAGCTTGGCCGTGACGTTCCAGTCGATGTCGCGCACGTCGTCGCCGAACTCATACCGCACGACCTGGTCAAACTCCATGCCGCGTCCGCGGAAGGCGGAACGGTATTCGCCACTGAGCACGGTTTCGACCGCGTGGCGCACGCGCCACTCCAGTCGCCGCAGCAGGGCGAGGGCGGAGGTGGTGACGAAGTCTTGGGCGTCCGAGGGCATCAGACCGACGGGACCGGGGTCTTCTCGATCAGTTCAGTCAGGATTTGGTCGGCGGTTTTCTCGGTGGCCTCGGCTTCGTACGTCAGGCCGATGCGGTGGCGCAGCACGTCATGGGCGATGTCCTGCACCGTGGCCGGGCTGACGTAGTCCTCGCCGCGCAGCCAGGCGAGGGCGCGGCCGGCCTGGTAAAGTGCCAGCGACGCGCGGGGGGAAGCGCCGAAGCTGAGCAGTCGGAATCCCTTGCTGTCCGGCACGGTGAGCGCACGGGTCCCGCGCACGAGTGAAAGGATGTAGCCCTGGACGGCGGGGGCGACGTGAACTTGGTCAACGGACGTGCGCAGGCCCAGGAGCTCCTCACCGCTCGACACCGGTTGCAGCTCGGGGGCCTGGGTGACCTGCCCCCAGCGTTCCATCATGAGCGCCTCCTCATCAGCATCGGGGTAGTCGACCAGCAGTTTGAAGAGGAACCGGTCGACCTGAGCCTCGGGCAACGGGTAGGTGCCTTCCTGCTCGACGGGATTCTGCGTCGCCATGACGAAGAACGGTCGGGGCAGCGGGTGGGTGCCGCCGCCGATCGTGACCTGCTTTTCCTGCATGGCCTCGAGCAACGCGCTTTGCACCTTGGCGGGGGCGCGGTTGATTTCGTCGGCGAGGACGAGGTTGGCAAAGATCGGGCCGCGGTGGGCGGTGAACTCGCCGGTCTTCGGCTGGAAGATCATGGTGCCGACCACGTCGCTGGGCAGCAGGTCGGGGGTGAACTGGATGCGTTCGAACTGCACGCCGAGGGCCGTGCCCAAGGACTTGATGAGCAGGGTCTTGGCGAGGCCGGGCATGCCCTCCAGCAGGACGTGGCCGTTGGCCAGCAGCGCGACCAGCATGCGTTCGATGACGGCATCCTGACCGATGACGGCCTTGCCGATTTCTTGGCGAAGATTTTGGGACCAGTTGGTTCCGTTGTTCATGGTGGAAAGTTTGCGATCCGGGACGGGTTATGATTTGGGACTCGTCGCAGCCCGGAGGGTTTTGCGCAGGAAAAAGAGGACACCATGGATTTACCAACTCAAATCGAGCAACGCCTCGCGGCGCTCGGGGTGACGCCGGCAGAAGTCGACGAGTCGTTCGTACGCGGAACCGGTCCGGGTGGCCAGAAAATCAACAAGACGTCATCGACCGTCATGCTGCGCCACCGCCCGACTGGCGTGGAAGTGCGATGTCAGGCCGGCCGCTCCCAGGCGGCCAACCGGGAGCAGGCCTGGGCGACGCTTTGCGCCAAGCTGGAGGAGCGGCGCCGGGCTGCCCGGGCGGCAGCCAAGACCGAGCGGGAACGGGAGCGTCGTCGTCGTCGGCCCAAGTCGGCCGCGCAGAAACGTCGGATGGTCGACGACAAGCGCCGCCGCAGCCGGGTGAAGCAGCAGCGGGGCCGGGTGCGGCGGGATGACTGAGCGGTCCGGCGGCGCCGGACGAGATCAGGTCGAGTAGATGACGGAAGGATCGCTCCAGCCGGGGAGTTGCTCCGTGCGCAGATAGGTCAGGCCGATCTTGCGCAGGACGGCGAGGGAGCGGGTGTTGTGGGCTGAGGTGAGTCCCAGCACGGCGCTGAACCCGAATTGGCTGCGTCCCTGTGCCATCAGGGCGTGGCAGATTTCGGTGGCGTAGCCCTGGCCGGCGTGGGCCGTAAGCAAGGCATAGCCGATGTCCGGATGCGGCAGGAAGTCGCGGCGCAGAAAGCCGGCGGCGCCGACGGGTTGACCACTATCGCGCCGCGTCAGGATGCCCATGGCATAGCCGTGCTGCGCCTCCGCGGCCCAAAGCTTGTCCTCGATATAGGTCAGGGCGGCGGCGGTGGTATGGATACCGCGGTCACCGATGTATTCCAGCCAGCCGGGATCGTTGACGAGTTCCACGATGAACGCGGTATCGGTG
>Ga0181606_10000494_pt1 | contig 32352 bp, 27 predicted proteins | sample 041ome_10_FD_132994 | JGI IMG/M metagenome (GOLD analysis project Ga0181606, IMG submission 132994) | Coastal salt marsh microbial communities from the Groves Creek Marsh, Skidaway Island, Georgia - 041412US metaG (megahit assembly) | ecosystem: Environmental > Aquatic > Marine > Intertidal... | reverse complement strand
CTGACAGGTGGAGACAAAGGCAGCTACTGCTAACTTAGAGGGTTGTGTAAATGTGCACGCCCTCAGCCCATTCGGACTGGCACATTAACTCGGGTAGACACGGTGAAAACGCTCTTCGGCTTCGAGTGAACCGATCAATACCAAGGTCCCGTCCGCCGGCAGCAGGGTCTGCGGTGACAGGTCCATCGTCCGGGTGCCGTTCGCGTCGATCGCGACCAGGGAGCAGCCGGTGTCGTTGCGGATCGACGACTCGCTCAGCGGCCGGTCGGCCAGCACCCGGGGCACCGGCGCGGTGAACACGCTCACACCCTCGGCCAGCAGGAGGGTGTCGCCGTCCTTGAGATGGTTGAACACCGCATTGGCGCTCATCGAGGCGTAGGACATCACCAGATCCGCCCCCGCGCGATGCAGCCGCTCGACGTTGGCTTCATGCGTGCACCGGCAGATGATCTGGGTGCGGGGCCGCAGCTTGCGCAGGAAAATGGTGAGGAAGAGGTTGGTGTCGTCATCGTGGGTCGTGACGATCACCGAGGCGGCTTCGTGCAGTCCCGCCTTGACCAGCAGTTCGAACTCGGAGGCGTCACCCACGTAGGTTCGATCCGGATACCGGACCCGTTCGGCGAGCTTTTCGATCATGGTCCAGGGGATCTCTCGTTCAGCGAGCGCGGCGGCGGTCGCCCGGCCCACGCGGCCGCCGCCCACGATGAGCACGGCGGGGGTGACGGCGTCATCCTGGTGCGGCCGGGCGTGGATCTCGTTGTAGGCCTCGATCTGGGCCGCCGTGCCGCTGAGGATGAGCATGGTGTGCTCCTCGATGCGGCTCTGCGGTTCGGGGGCGATCAGTTTGCCGCGCTCCCAGAGACCCACGATCGTCACGCCGGTGGCGGCGCGCAGTCCGCAGTCGGCCAGGGTGCGGCCGACCAGGTCGGCGCCACCGCGGGCCTCGGCGATCACCAGCTGGTCGAGTTTGCCGATCACCTGGGCGCGGGAATCGGCGTGAACCACTCGGCGGGAGAGCGCCTGCCCCATCATTTCCTCCAGCGAGAGCACATGAGTCACGCCGGCCAGTTCGAGGGCGTCACGGGCGGCCGAGGAGCGGGCGGAGGCGATGACGGGCAGGTCCTCCGTCACGTCGCGCACGGAGAAGGTGACGTTGGTGTTGATGATGTCCGAGCGGGTGGTGAGGAGCAGAGCGGCCCGGTCGGCGCGGATGCGTTGGTAGGTTTCCGGGTCGCTCAGGTCGCCGAGTACGACCGGATGGTTGCGTTCACGCATTTCCAGGGCCTCCGCCAGGGTCGGCACCAGCACGAAGTAGGGGAACCCGTGCTTGCGGAGCATGCGGGTGAGGATGCGGTTCACCGGTCCGTTCACGGTCAGGATCACGTGGCGCTCGGTTTCCGGCGGGAGGGACCGGGGGGATTCGGCCGCGGCCTGCGCCTTGATCCAAGGCGCGTAGAAGAACTCGATGAAGGTGAACGGCAGCAGGACGAGGAGGAACACCACGCCCGTGACCAGCACGAGCAGGGAGAACATCCGCCCGAGGTCGGTGTGGAAGGTGATGTCGCCGAACCCCAGCGTGGACATGACCGTGAGCGTCCAGTAGAAACCCGTGATCCAGGTGTGATGCTGGCCCTCGCGCTCCATCAGCACGTGGAAGAGAATGCTGAACAGGGCGACGAGTCCCGCGAACACGGCCAGCAGCTTGACCAGCGTCATGAGGTTTTGCCGGCTGGTGCGGCTCTCCAGGAAAGTCGAGATGACGGAGGTGAAGGCTTTCACAGAGCGAGGGAACAGGGATGGGCTCACGATCAGTTCAGGGGGTGATGCAGCCGACGCCAAGGGAAACCGCGTGGGTCACAAACCGCCTTTCTGCTTGCTTCCGGTTGGCCGGGCCCAGCTGACTGGAGCATGAATTTTGCGGTTGTCGGTGCAGGTGCCTGGGGCACGGCCTTCGCCGTCCATCTCTGCCGGATGGGCCACACCGTCACGCTGGTGCCGCGTCGCTTCGAGCAGGCGCTGGCTTTGAGCTCGACCCGGGAGAACGCCGACTACCTGCCCGGGGTGGCGCTGCCGGCGAGCCTCCAGCTCGGCCATGAGCTGGTGCCGGTGTTGATGGAGGCCGAGGTCGTGCTGCTGGCCTGCCCGGCGCAAGCGCTGCGTGAGACCGCGACGCGGGTGCGCGAGGCGCTCGGTCTGGCCACCCAGCTCAGGCTCATCGTGAGCCTGACCAAGGGGCTGGAGCGCGAAACCCACCTGCGGCCGGTCGAGGTCATCAATGCTGTCCTGTCCGACATCGATGCGGCCGCCCTGACCGGGCCGACCAACGCCGCCGAGGTGGCCCGCGGACTGCCCGCCGCGATGGTGCTGGGCGGGGCCGGTGACCAGGCCCTGCTGGCCCGGGGGCAGACCGAGATCAGCGGTGCGAGCCTGCGTGTTTACACCAGTGACGATGTCGCCGGGGTCGAGTTCGGCGGCTGCCTCAAGAACATCTACGCCATCGCCGCGGGCTGCTCCGATGGGCTCCAACTGGGTGACAACACCAAGGCGGCGCTCCTGACGCGGGCGCTGGCGGAGATGGTGCGGGTGGGGGTGGCCTTGGGCGCACGGCCGGAGACCTTCTACGGTTTGAGCGGTTTCGGCGACCTGGTGGCCACGTGCAACGGGGTTTGGAGCCGCAACTATCAATTCGGCGACCAACTGGGCCGCGGCGCCGTCGTCGCCGACCTGCTGGCCCATCGCCGCACCGTGGTGGAGGGCTACAAGACCGCCGAGTCATTCTTTGGCCTCTGTGCCCAGCGCGGCATCGAGGCACCCATCCTGGCCGAGGTTTACCGCATCCTGTTCGAGGCCAAGCCGCCGGCGCAGGCGCTGCACGACCTCATGACCCGCGAATTGAAGCGGGAATAGCGGACCGACTCAGAGGCGTCGCCAGGGCGAGTCTTCGGCGAGCGGCGCGGCGGCCCGCAGCCGGCGGAAGTAGCCGACCGCGTCGTCGAGGTGGATCACGTTGACGCGAAATTCGTCCTCGGGCAGCTGCTCGGCCATCACCAGGCCGTCCCAGCGCAGCCGCAGCCGCAGCGGTTCATCCGGCACGGGAAACCCGGTCTCCAGCGGATCGACGCGCCGATAGGTATCGGGTGTGACCGTGCCGCCGAAGACCGCGGGCTGGTGTTCGTAGGTGTCGAGCCCGGGCAACTCGGCGAATTTGCGATGGGCGTCCGGCTCGGGTTCGCCGAAGGCCAGGGTGTCGCCCATCGGCAGGGCCAGCAGGTCGCGTTTCAACTGCTCCCAGTCGGCGAGCGACATGATGTGCTCGGCGCCCCATTCAGCGACATGCGGCAGGTAGTACATGAAGCGCACCTCGTGGAAGCGGGCGCCGACCTCCTCGTGGCACCACCGCACGAGGTCGGGCAGTTCGGCGAGGTTGTCCCGGAAGGCCATCGTGATGATGTGCATCAGCGGCGCGCCGGGCGTCTCACGCATGATGGCGGCGTAGCGCGTGAGGTTGTCGATGAATACCTCGTAGCGGGCGCCCTTGCGCAGTTGCCCAAACAAGTCCGGGTCGTGCGAATCGATGGAGATCCGCACGCTGTGCACGCCCGATTCGGCGATCGCCCGAAGCAGGGTGTCGTCGAGTTTCTTGGCGAAATTGGTGGTGAAGCTGACGCGGCGGCGCAGCTCGGCCGGCACCAGTTCGAGGAACGGGCCGAACGCGGGGTTGAGCGACGGCTCGTGCATGCACGACAGCCAGAATGCGCTTTCGGGCACCAGCGGCAGGAGGTTGAGGCTGTGCGCGTAGGTGGTCGCGTCCATCGACTTGGTCCCGCGCGTAAGGGCGTAGTCGGTCAGACAGAACGGGCAGCGCAGGTTGCAGTTGTTGACGATGTCACCGGCCACCAACTCCAGTGCCGGCTGCGGCTCCAGGGTGAGTCCGCTGCCGGCCAACTCGGCTCCTGTGGCTGCGAGGCGGGCCCGCGCGATGGTGGGCCCATCGGCAAAGGCCTGGGCCGGTGCCTCGATGCTGAAACGACCGTCGCCTTCTGGGGTTACCGTGGTGAACCAGCCGCTGGCCAGCTCGAGTCGCACCGTCGGCGGCCCGTCGGCGGCCGACGGGTTGTCGACGCGTCCACGGAGCCGCCCGGGGGCGTCACTGGTCAATTGGCCTGGAGAGGTCGTGGCATCCAAGGGTGTCAGCAGAAAACGATCGGGCGGGGCGTGTCGAGCCGGGCCTCGACTTCGTCCGATTCCTGCTCACGTTCCGCCCATGCGAAATCTGTTGATCGGACTGTCCCTGGCGGCCGTGGCGGCGGCGCATCCGGTGGATGACTACATGGAGGCCTTTGCGGCCGATTGGATGCGCAGCGATCCGCTGGGGGCAACGTCCACTCAGTATTTCACGGGGGCCGAGCAGGATGCCTTGGACCGGCAGCTCACACCGGTCACGGCCGAATATCACGCCGCTCGGGCCGCGCTGGCCGCCCGCGGGCTGGCCGAGCTGCAGGCGCTGGACAAATCCGCCGCGCCGCCGGAGACGCTGCGGCGCTTCCGGGTCATGGCGTGGTTGCTGGACGATTACGTCCGCGAAGCGCAGTTCGACGCCTACGATTTTCCGCTCAACCAGTTCACCGGCGTGCAGCGCCGCCTGATCGGCTACCTCACCAGTTCGCTGCCCATCCGCAATCTGCGCGACGCCGAGAACTATGCCGCCCGCATCGACCAGCTCGGGCCGCTGATCGACGACGCTCGCGTCGAGATGGAGCGCCGCGCCGCGCGGGACATCCTCATGCCGGACTTCATCATCCGCGCCACCATCGAGCAAATGGAGCGGTTTACCGAACCGGCGCCGGCCGACAACCTCCTGGCGACCTCCCTGCTGGAGCGGCTCGACCGGGTCGAGGGCGTGCCGGCGGAGGCGCGTGAGGCGTTGCACGCCGCCGTGGTCGCCGCCGTGACGAACTTCGTATATCCGGCCTACCAACGTGCGGTGGCCATGCTGCGCGGTCAGTTGGAACGGGCCACCAGCGACGCGGGTCTCTGGCGGTTGGAAGGGGGGGATGAGGCCTATGCGAGCCGCCTGCGGCACTACACCAACGGCGACATGAGCCCGCGGGAGATCCACGAGCTGGGCCTGGCTGAAGTAGCCCGGATCGAGGCCGCCATGGACGCGATCCTGCGCGGGCAGGGGCACTTCGAGGGCACGGTCACTGAACGCTACCGTCAGCTTGAGGCCCGCCTTCAGCCGAGCGGGGAGGGCGATCCGCGGCCGCAGCTGCTGCAGGACTACACCGATTTCGTGGCCGATGCGGTGGAACGCTCCCGGCCGCTCTTCGATATGCTGCCGCGCGCACCGGTCGTGGTGCGGCGCGAGCCGGCATTTTCGGAGGCGAATGCGGCGGCCCACTATTCGGTGCCGGCGGCGGACGGCTCCGTGCCGGGCATTTTCTGGGTGCCGCTGCCCGGGGAACCCTACCGCATGATCAGCCGTCGTTCCCTGGCCTACCACGAGGCCGTGCCGGGGCATCACTTCCAACTGGCCCTACAGCAGGAGATGGAGGACCTGCCGGCGTGGTGGGCGAAGCGGATCTTCGGCACCAACTCGGCCTATTCCGAGGGCTGGGCGCTCTACGCCGAGTGGCTGGCGGAGGACGAAGGCTGGTATGCAGACGATCCGATCGGCCGGCTCGGGGCACTCGATACCCAGCTGTTTCGGGCCCGCCGGCTGGTGGTCGACACGGGCCTGCATGCCTTCCGGTGGACGCGGCAGCAGGTGATCGACTACGGCATGCGGGTTGCCGAGACCGAGCGCTATGTGGTCTACCCGGGCCAGGCGACTTCCTACATGATCGGCCAGCTGACCATCATCCGGCTGCGTCGCGAGGCGGAGGAGCGGCTCGGCGACAGGTTCAGCCTGCCGGCCTTCCACAACATCATCCTGCGCGGCGCCAGCGCGCCGCTCGAGGTGGTGCGTGACGACGTCGAGGCGTGGGTGACTGCGTTGGAGGATTAACTGAAAACTACCAGGTCCGGTAGCCCACCAATTGCTCGATGTCCGCGTCGTGGTATCCGTAGCTTTGAGCGATGAACTGGAAATCGAGCGCGATCGTCTCTGCCGCCACCGTTTCGAAGTCCGAACCGAGGGCAGAGAAAAGCGACGTCATTTCATTGATCCGCTCAGTGGCGTGACGGGTCACTTGGTAAAGTTCCGTCAAGCTGGCTGGCTTTGATGTTTCAATTTCCCGGCAAAGATCGAGGAGGGTGTTTTCGATCTGCTGCACCAGCCTGGGAGGATAGAACGAATCGGCCCGCATCGGGGCGACAAAGGCGTGGGCCAGCATGGTTTCGTTGGTAATCCCGTTGCGGGAGGCCTCCATGTCTTCGGCCGGGTGGCAACCCGACAGAAATACCGCGAATACTCCTGCGACCAAGGCGGGACGCGTTAATCGATCCAGGGAGGTTCCCATGTGTTCTAGCCGCGGATCTGCCGCGGCGTGCGGATGTTTTCCACCTCCTCCTGCACCGCCGCGGGCGGGGCGGGGGTGCAGGCGGAAACGACCTGCGACACGACGAAGTTGATCAACATGCCCAGCGTGCCGATGCCCTCGGGCGAGATGCCGAACCACCAGTGGGCGGCGTTGTTGGCGTCCGGGTTGATGAACTTGAAGTAGCTGATGTAGCTCGCGGTGAAGATGAGGCCGACGATCATGCCGGTGACGGCACCCTCGCGGTTCATGCGCTTCTGGAAGATGCCCATCAGGATGGCCGGGAAGAACGAGGCGGCGGCGAGGCCGAAGGCGAACGCCACCACCTGCGCGACGAAACCGGGCGGGTTGATGCCGAAGTAGGCTGCCACAAACACCGCGCCGGCGGCGGCGATGCGCGCGCACCTGAGTTCGCCTTTCTCGGAAATGTTGGGGTTTATGCAGCGCTTCACCAGATCATGCGCGAACGAGGTGGAGATGACGAGCAGCAGGCCGGCCGCGGTGGAGAGCGCCGCGGCAAGGCCGCCGGCGGCGACCAAGCCGATGACCCAGTTGGGCAGCTGGGCGATCTCGGGGTTCGCGAGCACAATGATGTCGCGGTCGATGGTGAGCTCGTTGCCGGCCCAGCCCTTGGCGGCGGCCGCGGCCTGGAAGGCCGGGTCGGGATTGGCATCGTTGTAATACTGGATCAGGCCGTCGCCGTTCTTGTCCTCGAATTGGAGCAGGCCGGTGTCCTCCCAGTTGTGGAACCAGCCGGGGACCTCGGCGTAGGGGGCGTTGTCGACCGTCTGCAGCAGGTTGGTGCGGGCGAAGGCGGCGATGGCCGGGGCGGTGGTGTAGAGGATGGCGATGAAGAGCAGCGCCCACCCGGCGGACGAACGCGCGCCGCGGACGTTGGGCACGGTGTAGAAACGCACGATCACGTGCGGCAGGCCGGCGGTGCCGACCATCAGCGCCATGGTGATGGCCGCGACGTCGATCACCGGTCTCACCCCCTCCGTGTAGGCGGCGAAACCGAGCGCGGTATTCAGCCCGTCGAGACGATCGAGCAGGTACTCGCCGGAGCCGTCCGTGAGCGTGCCGCCGAAGCCGAGCTGCGGGAAGACGTTGCCGGTCATCATCATCGCAAGGAAGATGGCGGGCACGAGGAAGGCGAAGATCAGCACGCAGTACTGGGCAACCTGGGTGTAGGTGATGCCCTTCATGCCGCCGGCCACCGCGTAGATGAAGACGATGCCGGTGCCGATGATGACGCCCATGGTGATGTCGACCTGGAGAAAGCGTGAAAACACGATGCCGACGCCGCGCATCTGGCCGGCCACGTAGGTGAACGAGACCATGATGGCACAGAGCACCGCCACGATGCGCGCGACTTGCGAGTAGTAGCGGTCGCCCACAAAGTCGGGCACGGTGAACTTGCCGAACTTGCGCAGGTAGGGGGCAAGCAGGAGCGCCAGCAGCACGTAGCCGCCCGTCCAGCCCATCAGGTAGACGCCGCCGTCGCGGCCCATGAAGGAGATGATGCCCGCCATGGAGATGAACGACGCCGCGCTCATCCAGTCGGCGGCGGTTGCCATGCCGTTGTGAATCGGCTTCACGCCGCCACCGGAGACGTAGAACTCACTGGTGGTGCCGGCCCGGGAGCGGTAGGCGATGTACAGGTAGAGCGCGAACGAGGCGCCGACGATGAGATAAGTCCAGGCGGTTACGGACATGGGGTTGGGAAAGGGGCTGGGGTAACAGGTGGGGGGGCGGCGGCGGTCAGTCCTCGTGCACGTCGTAGTCGCGATCGAGTTTGTTCATCCGCCACACGTAGTAGACGATGATGCCGACGAACACGTAGATGGCCCCTTGCTGGGCCATCCAGAACCCGAGTTTGAAGCCGCCGATGCGGATGCTATCGAGGGTGTCGGCGAGGAAGATCGCGCAGCCGAAGGACACGAAGGCCCAGATGACGAGCAGGGTGGCCAGAATGCGGAGGTTGGCGCGCCAGTGGGCCCGGCGGTTTTCAGGGGTAGCCATAGGGGGCCAAGCGATGCCGCAGCGAAGCCCGGCGGTCAACGGTGGAGTCGGATACGCCCGCCGGCATGTAAACCGGAGGGTCGGGTGGGGGTGTTTGGCGCTCGGCAAAGCGGCGGGTTGCTGTCGTCCTCATCCGCCATGGATGCCCCGATGCTGGAACAGGTCCGCCGGCGCTTGTGTGAGCTGCAGGATGAGATTCGCAGCCGCGTGATCGCGGCTCGTCGGCGGCAGCCGCGACGCCTCGCGGCGGTGGCGGCTGAGACCGCCGCCGACACCATCTACCGCATCGACCGGGTTTCGGAGGCGGTGATCGTCGACTGGCTGACGCGGCGCTGGCCCCAGCGGTGGCCGGTGGAGATCGTGATGGAAGGCCTGGAGGAACCGCTCACCTTTCCGGTCGGCACGCCGGTGCGGGCCACGGTCTGGAAACTCATTCTCGACCCGATCGACGGCACCCGCGGCATCATGCACGACAAGCGCAGCGCGTGGTCGCTGGCCGGCCTGGCCCCTCAACGCGGCCGGCGCACGCAGCTCGGCGACATCGTGGTGGCGGCGATGACCGAGCTGCCGACGACCCGCCAATGGCGGGCGGACCAGTTCAGCGCGGTGGCGGGCACGGGACGCGTGGTCGGCACGGCGCACGACGTGATTCGCGGCGGCCGCCGGCGCCTGGCGGCGAGTCCTTCCGTCGCGACCGAGCTGGGGCACGCGTTCGCGACGGTGTCGCGGTTCTTTCCGGCGGGGAAGACGTGGCTGGCCGAATTGGAGGAACGGCTGTGGCGCGACCTGGGCGTGCTGGATGCGCAGGGCGGGGGCACCCCCGTGTTCGAGGATCAATACATCGCCAGCGGCGGTCAGCTGGCGGAGGTGCTCTGCGGTCGTGACCTGTGCGTGATCGACGCCCGGCCGGCGGCGTTTGCCGCGTTGGCGCTCGACGCCGCGCTCAGCAGCCACCCCTACGATCTGTGCACCGAGTTGATCCTGCGCGAGGCGGGGGGCGTGGTGACCGACCTGAACGGCCGGCGGCTGCGGGCGCCGCTGGATACGACCACACCGGTCGGCTGGGCGGCCTACGCCAACCCGGCACTGGCCCGTCGAATCGGGCCGGTCCTCCGTCGCCTGATCAAGGGCTGATCAAGGCGTGGCCGGCGATGCCTCGCGTGCCTCGACCTGTCGGGCGAACTGGGTCGATACTACGACGTCGTGGCGAAAGATGACCTGCAGGTGGCGGGTGCGGTCCGGGGTGTAGACTTCGTCGCGGATCGGCTCGTTGTGCACGATGTAGCTGCCGGAGTTGATGTCGTATTCGGTCTGGGTCTCGTAGCCGATGGTCTGCACGCCGCCGGAGCGTTGGCGGAGTTTGTAGTAACTCCAGATCGTGCGGATGCTGCCGTCCGACAGGGTGATTGACTCGTGTTCGCTGGGGGAGCCCAGGGCGAGTAGACGATGTCGAAGGAGTCGCCGACCTTGATTTCGCCACGTTTCACCCGCTGCTGTTCCATGGGGGCCAGCCGGGCGTAGGCCTGGGGGCGTTCCTTGATCCGGCCCGACACGGATTCGCAGCCGGTTGCCGCCCAGAGGCAGGCGATCGCCAGAAGGCCGGCGAGGGGAGGGATACCGCGGTGGGGACGGGGCATGGTGGCAGGCTGACCGTCTGCCGGTGCGGCGGCGAGCGTGAAGGTGGCTGCAGTAGGCGGAATAATAGGTTGGCGGTAACGCGGGTCGGGCTTGGCTTGCGGTGAAGAGACTTTATCCGGTCACTCCTTTTGCCATGTCCCCCGACGGACACGTACTGCCAGATCATCTGCTCGAATTTGAGATCCTGCCCCAGCCGGACGACACCACCTGCGGTCCGACCTGTCTGCATGGCATTTACCGCTACTTCGGCCACGAGGTGCCACTGGATCGGCTGATCCGCGAGGTGCCGCGGCTGGAGACAGGCGGCACCCTGGGCGTGTTGCTCGGCACCGATGCGCTGCGCCGCGGCTACCGGGTGACGATCTACAGCTACAACCTGCAGATCTTCGACCCGACCTGGTTCGAACTGAAGCCGACCGCCATCGCCGCCAAGCTCCAGCAGCAGGCCAAGGTGCGCCGTTCCGAAAAGTTGCGGCTCGCCAGCCAGGCCTACCTCGAATTCCTCGAAGCGGGTGGCATGGTGCGCTTCGAACCGCTCAGCGGCGCGCTCATTCGCCGCACCCTGACCCGCGACCTGCCGATCCTGACCGGCCTCAGCTCTACTTACCTGTATCAGGCGATGCGCGAGTTCGGGCCGGACGACGAGGACGATGACATCCGGGGCTCGCCCAGCGGGCATTTCGTGGTGATGTGCGGCTACGACCGCCGCGCCCGCACGGTGTCGATCGCCGATCCGCTGCAATCCAACCCGCACTCGGCCACCCGGCGCTATGACATCGACATCAACCGGGTGCTTTCCTCCATCATGCTTGGCGTCCTCACCTACGACGCCAACCTGCTGATCATTGAACCCGCCCGGTGAACCCCGCCCATGCGTAACCTCATTGTGGTCAACCAACCCGACCGCTGGCCGTTCGACATTCCCGGCGTCGAAGTCGTGGCCGCGCGGTCCTACCTGACCGATCCCAGCTACACCGCCCAGCGCGGCGTGCGGGTCTACAACCTGTGCCGCTCGTATCGGTATCAGTCGGTGGGATACTACGTGTCGCTGCTGGCCGAGGCCCGCGGGCACCGGCCGCTGCCCGGCACCTCGACCATCCAGGATATGAAATCTCCGGTGGTGGCCCGCATTCTGTCGGAGGAGGTCGACGAGCTCATCCAGAAGGCGCTTGCGCCGCTCAAGACCGACCGGTTCGTGCTCAGCATCTACTTCGCGCGCAACACCGCCAAGGCCTACGACCGTCTGTGTCAGTCGTTGTACAACCAGTTTCAGGCGCCGCTCATGCGGGCGACCTTCGTGCGCCGCGACGACGTGTGGGAGATGCAGGACATCAGCTCGATTTCGGCCGCCGAGGTGCCGGAGTCGCACCGGCCCTTCGTGGCCGAGGTCGCGCGCACCTTCTTTGAGGGCCGCCGCCCCGCGCATCGCCCCAAAACGCCGCCGCGCTACTACCTCGGCATTCTCTACGATGAGGCGGAGACGCACTCGCCCTCGAATCCCAAGGCCATCGCCAAGTTCATCCGGGCCGCCGAGAAGTTCCACATCGAGGCCGAGGTGCTGTCCCGCGACGACTATTCGCGGCTGGCCGAGTTCGACGCGCTGTTCATCCGCCAGACGACCGCCGTCAACCACTTCACCTTCCGTTTCGCCAGCCGCGCCCAGGCCGAGGGGCTCGTGGTGATCGACGACCCGCAGTCGATCCTGCGCTGCACCAACAAGGTCTACCTCGCCGAGCTGCTCGACCGGCACGACATCCTCGGACCCAAGACCGTGATCGTGCACCGCGACAACCTCGACGAAGTCTGCAGTCAGCTCGGTTTCCCGATCATCCTGAAGCAGCCCGACAGCGCCTTTTCGCAGGGGGTGAAGAAGGTGAAGGACCGGGAGGAGTTCGACACGCTCGTCGCCCAGCTCTTCGAGGACACCGAGCTGCTCGTCGCACAGGAATTCGTGCAGACCGATTTCGACTGGCGCATTGGGGTGCTGGACCGCAAGGCGATCTACGCCGCGAAGTATTTCATGGCGCGCAAGCACTGGCAGATCATCGCCAACGCCGCCGAGGGCGAGGCCGACTACGGCAAGGTGGAGGCGGTCCCGGTCGAGCTCGTGCCCCAGCAGGTCCTGCGCAGCGCGGTCAAGGCGGCGTCGCTCATCGGCGACGGCCTCTACGGCGTCGACCTCAAGCAGGTGGGCCGGCTCGCCTACGTGATCGAGGTGAATGACAATCCCTCGATCGACGCGGGCTACGAGGACAGCCTGCTGAAGGACGCGCTCTACGAACGCATCATGGAGCACTTCGCCCTGCGACTCGAGCGCCAGAAGGAGCGCCGCACCGAGGAATGAGCGCGCCGCATCTGTTCGCCTGCTACGGCGTCGAACTCGAATACATGATCGTCCGGACGGGCGACCTGGCGGTGGTGCCGTGGGCCGACCGGGTGCTGGTCGACGCCGCCGGCAAGATCGTGTCGGACATTGAGCGCGGCCGGCTGACCTGGTCCAACGAACTCACCGCCCACGTCATCGAGCTCAAGACCACCGCGCCGGACCCGTCGCTCGATGGCCTGGCGGAGGTCTTCGCGGCGGATGTGGCCGAGATCAACCGCCGGCTCGCTCCCCTCGGCGCCCGGCTGCTGCCGACCGCCATGCATCCCACCATGACGCCGGACCAGGCGGTGCTCTGGGCGCACGACTACAACGACGTTTATGCGGCCTTTGACCGCATCTTCGACTGTCGCGGCCACGGTTGGTCGAACCTGCAGAGCGTGCACCTGAACCTGCCGTTTGCCGACGACGCCGAGTTTGCCGGGCTACATGCCGCCATCCGGCTGGTGCTGCCGCTGTTGCCCGCGCTGGCGGCTTCCTCTCCGGTGGTGGAGGGGCGGGTCACGGGCTGGCCCGACAACCGGCTGGCCTACTATCGCGCCAATTCGGTCAAGCTGCCCGCGCTGTGCGGTCGGGTGATTCCCGAGCGTGTGTATTCGCAAGCCGATTACGAGCGGGAGATTTTCGATCCCATCGCCGCGCAGCTCGCGCCGCACGATCCCGAGGGGGTGCTGGAGGCGCGCTTTTCCAATTCGCGCGGGGCGATCGCGCGGTTCGACCGCAATTCGATCGAGATCCGCGTGCTCGACATCCAGGAATGTCCGGCGGCCGACCTCGTGGTGCTGCGTGCGGTGGTGGCGTTGTTGCAGGAACTGGTGACCGGAACCACCGTGCCGCGAGCGGACCAACAGGCAGTGGCGGTGGAACCCCTGCGCGCGATCTTTGACGCGACCGTGGAGCAGGGTGGAGCGGCGTTGGTTGCTGAACCGACGGTCTTACGGGCGTTCGGCATCCTGGCCGGCGAACCTGCGACCGCGGCCGAACTGTGGACGGTCGCCTTGCGGCGACTCGATCCGGCGGCCGCGGCTTCGCCCGCCGAGCAGGCCGCGCTCGCGGTCCTGCTGGAACACGGCAATCTGGCGAGCCGGATCACTCGGGCCTTGGAGGGAGGCGAGACCCTGCCTGAAGTTTACGGCCGGTTGGCCGACGGGGTGGAGCGCAACGCGATGTTCTTGCCCTGACCGGCGCTACCTGTTCACGGGCCGGTGGCGCCCGGCCACGGGTCGGTGCGGAAGGGGACCATGGGCAGACCGGCGCCGTTGTAGAGGTTGGCCAACGGGTTGGCCTGCCAGGCGTAGCGCACGGCGACGGGGTTCGGCACGGCGGGGGACGACACGGTGAGGGTGTCGCCGTCGATCGTGGCGGTGGCCCAGTGGAAGACCCGGTCCTCGCCCGCGACGGCGAACTCGCCGGCGGGCTGGTCGCCTTTGACGACAATGCCGCCGTCGGTGTGGGTGAAGGTGACCTTGATCGCGCCCGGCACGGTTTCGTGGGCGGCATAGGTCGGTCCGTGCCAAATCACATCCTGGCCGTAGGTCTCGCCCAGGGCGACGAGCGCGATGCGTTCACCGAGGGGTTGCTTGTCGGTGGGGTGGATGTTGCTGGCGTCCCCCGTGTCGACTGCGACCGCCAGGCCGGTGTGCGGCACCGCCTGCGTGGCCATGGTCATGATCTGGGCTTCGCGCACCTCCGTCCAACCGTCGGGCGCGGGCTGGTCCTTGCGTCCCATGAAGGCCGGCAGTCCCACGGCGTAGATCGGCAGGTCGGGCTGCTGAAAGGAGTGGCGCCAGTCGGCCACCAGGCCGGGGAGCAGTTGCCGGTATTGGTAGCCGCGGCCCTGGTTCTCCTCGCCCTGATACCAGAGGGCGCCGCGGATCGCCATCGGCACAAGCGGGGCGATCATGCCTTGGTACATGACCGTGGGCATGGTGGGATAATTCTCATAGCCCAGCGGCAGCGGGTGCGGGGGGCTGGCGTCGACGCTGACCTTTCCCTTCCACGCGCCGCGCAGGGAAATCTCGGTGCCGTCGCCCAGGTGGAGGGCGGGCGTGCCCTCGTCGGCCGGGATGCCGGCGGCGGGACCCGGGCGCTTGAAGACGCGCACGGCGATCACGTTGCGACCCGGCTTGAGGGTGTCACGGGTGAAGTAGCGGCGTGGGTTGCCGACCCAGGAACTGCCCCCGACCTGTTCGCCGTTGATGTAGGTGGTGTCCATCTTGTCGACCCGGCCGAGAAAGAGGCGCGCCCGTCCTGCCGGCAGGGGGTCGGGCAGCATGACCTCCTTGCGGAACCAGGCGATGCCGGCCTGTTCGATCAGGCCGAGGTCGTCAAAGCCGTTGGGGACCTGAACCGTGGCCCAGTCACGGTCGTCCAACTCGGGCGCCGACCACGCCGGATCGGCCGCCTGCCCGACATCGTAATCGTCGAGCCAGTGCATGAGGAAACTGCCGTATTCGCGCGGAATTTCGCGGGTACGCAGCTCGGCCAGCTTGGCCACGTGGGGCTTGAAGTCCTCGATGGTGGCGAGGGCCTCGGGGCTCATCCAGCATTCGATCCCGCTGCCGCCGACGGCGGCGCGGATAATGCCGATCGGAACCCCCATGTCCTGGTTGATGCGGCGGGCGAAGAGATAACCGATGGCGGTGAAGCGGCCCGCGGTTTCCGGCGAACAGACCGTCCAGTCGGCCCCGCTGACGACCGCCTGGGGCGAGTAGGCCGAACGGGTTGGAATGTTCAGCTGCCGGATCTGCGGAAAGCGCGCGGTGGCGATCTCCTGCTCGGCGTTGTCCACCCCGTTGAGACCGAACGCCATGTTGGACTGACCGGAGCAGAGCCAGACATCGCCCACCAGCACGTCGGTGAGCACCACGGTTTTGGCACCTCGGAGCGTGACGCGGTAGGGGCCTCCGGTCGCGGGTGGGTCGAACTCGACCTCCCAGCGACCGTCCGCGCCTGCGGTGCCGCGGGCGGTGACCTGCGCGATGGTGAGGGTGACTTCATCGCCGGGCGTGCTCCAGCCCCACAGACGGTTGGGCTGGTTGCGCTGCAGCACCATGTGGTCACCGAAGACCGGACTGAGGAACGGCAGGTCCTGCGCGGCGGCAAACGCCCCCAGGAACAGACTCAGGGCCAAGGCGAACGACAGCCGTCGCCGGATAGGGGCAGGGGTGGGGAGCATGGTGCCCGAAACAATCAACTCGCATCCCCCGGTGCAACGCTGCTCAGGGCGACGCGAGAGCGATCACGTTCGTCGTTCAACATCCGACCCTACAGCCGCACCCGGCGCAGCCGCAGGGCGTTGGCCACCACGCTGATCGAGCTGAGGCTCATGGCGACGCCGGCGAACATCGGGTGCAGCTGCCAACCGAGAATCGGATAGAGGCCCCCCGCGGCCAGCGGGATGCCGATGCTGTTGTAGAAGAAAGCGAAGAACAGGTTCTGCTTGATGTTGCGGAGGGTGGCGCGGGCGAGCGTGACGGCGCGGGCGAGGGCGGCGAGGTCACCCTGCATCAACACGATGCCGGCGCTGTTCATGGCGACGTCGGTGCCGGTGCCCATGGCCACGCCGACATCGGCGGCGGCGAGCGCGGGAGCGTCGTTGATCCCGTCGCCGGCGAAGATGACGGCGTCCGCCTCGCTCTGGCTCTGGCGGGCTTCGCGCACGAGCTCCTGCTTGCGATCCGGGGTGACCTCGGCGTGCACCTCATCTAGTCCGAGGTCGGCGGCGATGCGTTCGGCGGCGGCGCGACGGTCGCCGGATACCATCACCACGCGCAGGCCCTGGGCCTGCAGGGTACGCAGCGCGGCCGGCGTGCTCGCCTTCACGCGATCCTCCAGGGCGATCAGGCCGAGCAAAGTGCCGTCCCGCCGCACGGCGACGAGCGAGGCGTGGGGGTGGGACTCGAGCTTGGCGTCCGCGTCGGCCCGCCCGACCTCCATGGTGGTGCCTTGGACCGTGGCGCGAGCCCCCTGGCCCGGTTCACTGGTGAAATCCTGGGAGTCCGGAATCGTGAGGTCCCGCTCCTGCGCGGCGGCGACGATGGCGCGGGCGAGCGGGTGCTCGCTGTGCGATTCCACGGCGGCGGCGAGGGCCAGGAGACGGTTTTCATCGGTTTCATCGTTAGCCAGATGCACGGCCACAACCTGCGGCTTTCCTTCAGTGAGCGTGCCGGTCTTGTCGATCAGCAGCACGGTGGCATGAGCGAGACGTTCAAGGGCGGTGGCATCCTTGACCAGAATGCCTGCCTGGGCACCTCGGCCGATGCTGGTGACCAGCGAGACCGGGGTGGCGAGCCCGAGGGCGCACGGGCAGGCGATCACGAGCACCGCGACGGCATTGAGCAGGCCTGACAGCCAGCCCTGATCGCCACCCCAGATGACCCAACCGGCGAATGACATCAACGCGATGACCAGCACGATGGGAATGAACCAGGCCGACACCCGGTCCACGACGCGGGCGGTGGGCGGTTCGCTGTCCTGGGCGGTTTCGACCAGCTTGATGATCTTGGCCAGCAGGGTGTCGGTGCCGACCTGGGTGGCCTTTATCACAATGCTGCCGGAGGTGTTGACCGTGCCCGCTGACACGCCGTCACCCGCAGACTTGGCCACCGGATCGGGTTCGCCGGTCAGCATGGATTCGTCGAGGTCGCTGGCGCCGGACTCGACCCGGCCGTCCACCGGCACGCTCTCCCCCGGGCGGACGCGCAGCAGGTCGCCGGCCTGGACGTCAGCAACCGCTATGTCGGCTTCATTGCCGTCAGCGTCCAGTTTGTGCGCGGTCGGCGGGGTCAGGTCCATGAGTGCGCGGATCGCGGCGTCGGTGCGGGCATGGGCGCGTTGCTCAATGATCTGCCCGAGCAGCACGACGGTCGTGATGAAGGCCGCTGCCTCGAAGTAGAGCGGGGCGCCGTGGGCGGTCTGCTGCGCGGCGGGAAAATGATGTCCCCACAGCAACGCCGCCAGGCTGTAGCCGAAGGCGGCGCCGGTGCCGGTGACCGTGAGCGTGAACATGTTGGGATCGCGCTCGACGATCGACTTCCACCAGCGGCGGATGAAGAACCAGCCGCTCCAGCAGAACACCGGCGTGGTCAGGGCGGCCTGCAGCCAGCCGCTGACCTGCAGCGGGAGGCCGGGAAGGCCGTGCTGCCAGGCCGGCACGAGCATGGGCCCCATGGCGATAAACAGGATCGGCGCGGTCAGCGTCGCCGCCACATAGAACCGCGGCCGCAGCACCCGCTCGTGCGGCATGCCCATGTAGACCGGCTCGTTGTCAGTGGAATCAGGATGGTTCACGGCGCAGGCTGCGCTCCCGCAGCCAGAGGAAGATGACCGGGGTGACGATCAGGATGTGGAGCAGGCTCGACAGCATGCCACCGACCACCGGGGCCGCGATGGGTCGCATGACCTCCACTCCGGAACGGTCGAGCCAGAACAGCGGCGTTAGGGAGGCGATGGTGGTTGCGACGGTCATCACCTTGGGCCGGAGGCGCAGTTTCGCCCCCCCGATCACCGCCTCGGTCAGGGCCATCCGGGTGAGAGGGCCGCCTTGCTCAGCCTGGGCCTTGGCCACCGCCTCTTCGAGATAGGTGACCATCACGACCCCGGTCTGGATGGCGGTGCCGAAGAGCGCGATGTAGCCCACCCACACCGCCACGCTGAAATGGTAGCCCAGCCACCACTGCAGGATCACGCCGCCGGTAAGCGCGAACGGGACGGCGAGGATCACATGCGCGGCCTCGGCGGCGCTGCGGAAGGTCAGGGTGAGCAGCACGAAGATGATCGCGATCACCAGCGGCACCACGACGCGCAGGGTGTCACGGGCGCGCAGCTGGTTCTCGTACTGGCCGGCATATTCGATCGTCATGCCGGGCCCGAGGCTGACCTCCGCGTCGATGCGTCGTTTCACCTCCTCGACAAAGCCCCCCAGATCGCGTTCGCGAACGTTGGCCTGCACGAAGACGCGCAACCGGCCGTTCTCCGACGCGATCTCACTGGGGCCGAGCGTGCGCACGACCTCGGCCACCTGCGACAGGCGGATGATGGCTCCGCTCGGCGTGGGCACGGCGAGGTCGCCGAGGCGCTCGATGTCGAGCCGGTCGGCCGCGTCGAGCCGCACCTGGATCGGCCAGCGTTCGCGGCCCTTGATCGACGTGGAAACGTTGGTGCCGCCGATGCCGGTCTCGGCGATCGTGAGCACGTCGCGAACACTGAGCCCGTAGCGGGCCATGAGGTCGCGTTTCAGACGGAACTCCAGGTAGGGCTTGCCCTGCACGCGCGACGGGGCGACGCCGGCCGCGCCCCGGACGGAGGCCACCACCCGCTCAACCTCAAAGGCCTTGCGCTGCAGTGCGTCGAGGTCGTCGCCGAAGATCTTGATGCCGACCTGGGCGCGAATGCCGGTGCTCGTCATCAGGATCCGGTTCTCGATCGGCATCAGGAAACCGGGCACGTAACCGGGCACCTGGGTGAGCAGGTCGGACAATTCGTGCACGATCTGGTCCTTGGTCACGCCGGGGCGCCACTGATCCTGCGGTTTCAGCGTGATGGTGGTCTCGATCATCTCGACCGGCGCCGGATCAGTGGCGGTGTCGGCCCGGCCCAGTTTGCCGCCGACGCGCACGACTTCGGGGTGACGGCTCATGACCTCGTCCTGCCAGGCCATGATGCGTTTGATCTCGGTGAGCGACGTGGCGGGCAGCATCACCGGCATGAACAGAAGGTCGCCTTCCTCGAGCGGCGGCATGAACTCGCGGCCCATGCCGCCGAGCTGACGGGCCAGGCCGGGTCCGAAAGCGTCGCGGATCGCCCGGGGCAACCCAAAGGCGAGCCCGAGCGAGACCAGCAGCAGGACCGCCGCCGACCCCAGCACCATCACCCGGTGCGCCAGCGCCCAGCGCAGGACCGGTTCGTACCCGCGCAGCAGGACGCGCATGACGAGGTTGCGGTCCTCCGAGTGAAAAGGCCCGCGCACCCATAGCGTGCAAAAGACCGGCACGGCGGTGACTGCGAGCACGGTCGCGCCGATCAGGGCAAAGGTCTTGGTGAAGGCGAGCGGGTGGAACAGCTTGCCCTCCTGTCCGGTGAGCAGGAACACCGGCACGAAGGCGAGAATGATGATGCCCATCGAGAAAACGATCGGCCGCGCCACCTGGCGGGCGGCGGTGGTCGTGATGGCGAAGATCTCGGCGGCCGTGAGTTCGCGGCCTCGCTCCGCCGTCGCGCGTTCGCAGTGCCGGATGACATTTTCGGTCATCACGATGCCGGCGTCGACCAGCACCCCGATTGAGATGGCGATGCCGGTGAGCGACATGATGTGCGACGGGATTCCGAAGCGGTCCATCAGCACGAACGAGATCAGGATCGAGGCCGGCAGCGGCAGCGTGACGATCAGGATGCTGCGGAAGTGGAACAGGAAGATGACGTGGGCGAGCGTCACGAGAATGATCTCCTCGGTCAGTGCTCCCTTGAGGGTGTCGATGGCGCGGTCGATCAGGCCGCTGCGGTCGTAGAAGGGCACCACGGTCACGCCCGCGGGGAGGCCGGGAGTGAGCGCGGCGATCCTGGCCTTCACGTCCTTGATGACCTGATACGCGTTGGCCCCGTAGCGCATGACCACGATGCCGCCGACGACCTCCCGGCCGTTCACATCGAGGGCCCCGCGGCGGAAGTCGCCCCCGATCTGGATGTGGGCGACGTCGCGCAGCAGCAGCGGGGTGCCGTCGCGCGGCTGGATGACGAGGGTTTCGAGGTCGGCGACGGACTCGATCAGACCCACGCCGCGTACGACGAACTCGGTGCCGTTCTCCTCCAGGGTCTTGCCCCCGACATTGAGGTTGCCGACGGCGACCGCGTCCATCACCTCCACGAGCGTAGCGTTGTACTGGCGCAGCTTGAGCGAGGAGACCTCGACTTGGAACTGCTGCACGTAGCCGCCGATTGAAGCGACTTCCGCGACGCCGGGCACGGCGGCCAGCTGATAGCGGATGAAGTTGTCCTGCAGCGTGCGCAGCGACCCGAGGTCATGGGTGCCGGACGTGTCGTCGAGATAGTACTGGTAGATCCAGCCCAGGCCGGTGGCATCCGGTCCGAGCCGGGCGGTCACCCCGGCGGGCAACAGATCGCCGAGCGAGTTGAGCCGTTCGAGCACGCGGGTGCGGGCGAAGTAGTTCTCCGTCTGTTCGTCAAAAATGACGGTGAGGAAGGAAAACCCGAACATGGACGACGCGCGCACCGTACGCACCCCGGCCAGGCCCTGCAGGTTGACCGACAGCGGATAGGTGATCTGGTCCTCCACCTCCTGCGGCGAGCGGCCCGGCCAGTCGGCGTAGACAATGACCTGATTTTCCGAGAGGTCGGGGATGGCGTCGATGGGCACCCGGCGCATCGCCACCACGCCCCACGCGCACATGGCCACGAACGCCGTGACGACGAGAAAGCGGTTGTGTAGCGACCAAGTGATGAGCCGATCAATCATGGCGGGGCCGGCAGTGCAGGTGGGCGCGAGTTCAATCGAGCCGCTCGCCACACGTCAGCATGGCGGCGCCGAAAAAGGGATTGCGCAGATCGTCGTCGCGCTGGACCCAGCGGCCGGTGCCGAGCACGGGGCTCATGGGACATTGGAACACGACGACTTTGCCCTGATGGTGCAGGCCCGCGGCGCGGGCGAGATCGGCGACGGTGGTGCTGAAGATCTCAAACGGCTCCCGGGCCTCGTCGAGGGTGGGGCCGTCGGAAAGTGCGTTGACCCGTTCGGCCAGCGGGCCCCCGGCGGCGTCCGGCGTGGCCGCGACATAGAGGTCCCAGGCCGCGTGCACGGCGGGCAGGTTGGCGGCGTAGGCGGTCAGGTCGTCATGGCCGAGCGCCGCCGCAGCATCGGCGGCGGCCAGCACCAGCGGTTCCAACGCGGCGATATCAGTGTGTGCATCGACGACGGCATGACCGGTCATGGTATCCATGGGGTGCGCGGCCATGGGGACCAAGGCGAGCTGGGCCTGACTTTCGAGGAGCAAGGCGGCGCGGGTGACGACGGCCTCACCCGCAGCGAGCCCCTCGCGAATCTCGTAGGCCTCGGCATTGGCGCGGCCCAGCCTGACCGGGCGGGCGGCGTAGGCCTGATCAGGCAAGGCGACGAAGACGACGGGTTGTTCGCGGGTGAAGAGCACGGCGCTGCGCGGTACGGTGAGCGCGCGACCCAGGTCGATGGCAACTTCTCCGGTGGCGGTCTGCCGATGCCGAAACGTGCGACTGCGGTTATTGACCACAACCCGCACGCGGGCGGTGCGGGTCATGGCATCGATATTGGGGTCGATGAACGAGATGTGGGCGAAATGAGGCTCGGCCCCGGGATTGGCGGTGGTGAGCGTGACCGGCTGACCCACCCGCAGCAGGTCGAGGTCGCTTTCATAGGCGTCGAACACGAACCACAGCGTGTCGAGATCACCCAGCTGGAAGAGGGTGTCACCCTCCGCCACGTAAGCCCCGGGATAGGCCTTTTCACCGCGGACGGTCACGGTGCCCGAGAACGGGGCCCGCACAGTGACGATCGGGTTCGTCTCACGGGTCTCGCTCAGCTGGGCGATATCCTCCTCGGTGGCGCCCAGATCGAGCAACCGCTCCCGCGCCTCGGCCAATTGGGAGGCGGAGAAGGCCCCCGGTCCGGCGATGAGGCGCTCGAGATAGACCCGCTGGGCGGTGAGCATGGCGGGGCTGTAGAGCACCGCGAGAGGAGCGTCCGCCGCGACGGTCTGGCCGACCTGGTCGACCGCCAGTGACTCGATGCGGCCGGGCACCCGGGCGCTGAGCACGCGGTGGCGGGTGTGGTCGATTTCGAAGATTCCGTTGACGCGCAGCCGGCGGGTCAGGTCGGTTTCATGGGCGGTGGTGGTGGCGACGCCGATGACGGCGGCGGTTGCGTCGGAGAGCTTGACCACTTCGCCGGAGCCGAAGCCCGCGTCGCCTTCGTAGACCGGCGCGAGATTCATGCCGCAGATCGTGCACTGGCCCGGTTCCGGGGAGGTGATCCATGGATGCATGGGGCTCTGGTAATACAGAATCCGGCGTTCGGTCGGAGCGCCTACGGTGGCCGCCATCGCGGTGGCCGGTCGACCGACGAAATAACCGGCGGTCGCGGCGACGGCGGCCACGACTGCCAGCAGAACAAGGGTCGGTCCTGGGCGCATGACTGCGATCAGGGATGGTGGGCGCCGTGCCCGGCTTGCTCGTCGTGAGCCGAGGACTCGGGCTCGGCCGGCTTGGTTTCGGGTTCGCCCGATGCCATGGCGTCGAGCTTGGCGAGGTAGTGGTCGGCGTTGTTCTTGAAGCGGTCGTAGCACATCTCGCAGCAGAGCGTGACCACCCGATCCGGCTGACCCTCCTGATGATAGGTGAAGGTGTAGGGCTCACCCATGAATCCGAGCTCCTCGCCGCACACCACACAGTGAGTGACTTCGGTGGACCCCTTGGCATCGGATTTGTCGCCCTCGTGGTGGGCGGCGAAGACAGGGATAAGCCCCAGGAGGGAGGCGGGGATGAACAGACGGAGGAGGGTTTTCATGAGCTTACGGGTGGGTTGCTGGTCTGTTTTACGCTGGCGAACCGGCTGATCCCTCATTCTTTTTTAAAAAATCCAAGGGGGCGAGCCGCCGTGAGGAGTATGGAGGCCAGATGCCATGTCACGAAACGAAGAAATGAATAACCGTTCGCTGCCCGAAACCCTGGCCGTCTGGGAGGTGACACCGACGTGCAATCCGCAATTTCGGGCGGAGGTGTGGTCCCGGATTGAGCAGGCCCGCAACGCGGAACGCCTGTCGTTCGGCCGCTGGTTGCTCGGCCAGGGGCGCAGCCTGCTGACGGCGGGCGTGGCGTGTGTGGCGCTGGCGGTGGGCACTGCGGCGCTGGTCGCGCACGTGCGCAACACCCGGGTGCGCGAGGCGGGCGTGGCGGCCTATCTGCAGACCATCGATCCTCACCTGCGGGTACAGCCTGAGCCAACCTCATGAATCACGCGCGCACGGCCAGGGGACTGATTGCCCTGTTTGCGGTGACGGCCGCCGTGGTGACGTTCGGGCTCATGCGCAAGCCGGCCCTGGCCGGCGGCGAGGATGCCAGTGTGGTGTGGTTGCAGCAGGAATTTGATTTGAATGACGCCGAGACCGCGGCGGTGGCCGCGCTGCATGCCTCCTACCGGGTTCTGTGCGACGAGCATTGCCAACGCATCATCGCCCGCCGCCGCGAGGTGGTGGCGTTGACGGCGGACCAGGCGGATCCAGCGGAGATCGCGGCGGCAACGGAACGGTTGCGGCAGCTCGACCGGCAGTGTCGGGAGGATTTGCAAGCACACGTGGAGGCCGTGGCGGCGGCGATGGGTGGGAGCAAGGGGGAGCGCTACCGCACGCTCATCTGGCCCAAGGTGGTGGCCTTCGACCACAGTGCGCCCCCGGACCTTCGGCTGGAGCCGCAGCACCTGCACGATGCCGGCGAACCCCATCACTGAGCCGACCTCGACGGCGCCGAGTGACGAGGCGCTGATGGACCGGCTGCAGGCTGGCGAGGAGGCGGCGCTGGCGACGTTGATGGAGCGGTGGGAACTGCCGGTGAAAGGCTTCCTGCTGCGGCTGGGGGTGGTGGGAGCCGATGTGGAGGACGTGGCGCAGGAGACATTTGTGCGACTGTACCAGCAGCGGGCGCGCTTTGCCGCCGGTTCCAGATTGAAACCCTGGCTGCTGACCCTCGCGGCCAACCTGGGCCGCAGCCGGCTACGTTGGCGTTGGCGGCGACGGGAAGACAGCATGGAGGCGGTGACCGAGACTAAGGGTCCGGCAGGTGAAGCCGTTGACGACATGTTGCCCAACGCCGCCGAGCAGGCGGAACGCCGGGAGCGCGCGATCGCTGTCCGGCAGGCGGTCAAGAGTCTCCCGGACAAATTGCGCGGCGTGGTGGTCTGCGTGGAGTTCGAAGGGCTGACCCAGGTCGAAGCCGCGCGGGTGCTCGGCTGCACGGCCAAGGCGGTCGAGACTCGTCTCCACCGCGCCCGGCACCAGCTGCGCACGCTGCTCAACTTGTAACCTATTAGGTTACAAGTTGCCGCGGGTGGCGCGGACGAAGGCGGCGACGAGCGGATGCGGCGGGCCGTGGAGAAGACTTACTTTGACTACCAGGCGAACGGCCGGCCGTTTGACGCGCTGCTGGTCGACCTGACCGTGCCGGGGGGCATGGGCGGCCGCGAAGTGGTGAAGCAGATCCGCGAGCGGGATGCCTCGGTGCGGGCCATCGTCTCGAGCGGTTACTCCACCGACGAGATCATGGCCAACTACGAGGAGCATGGCTTCTGCGCCCGGGTGTCCAAACCCTACCGGGCGGCCGACCTCACCAAGGTGCTGCGCGACGTGCTCGAGAGCCGGGCCGCGAGCTAGGCTCAGCGGATGCGCACCTCGCGGCCGGTGGCGGCGGAGGTGTAGATTGCATCAAGGATCTTCTGCACGGCGAGCGACTCGGCGGGTTTCACGTACGGTTCGGCCTTGCCGAGCAGCACGTCGATGAAATGTACCATGCGGTTCTCATGCGCCAACGGGGTGCCGGCCGCGATTTCCTCGGTGATGTAACCGCTCCTGCCGGGTCGGATCAGGCGCAACGGGTTGAGCATGAGGCCGGCATCGGTGCCGAAAACCTGGGAGGTGAAGAAGTCGTGCTGCGGCAGATGGGCGGCCCAGGACGCCTCCAGGAGGACGGTGCGGCCGCTCTTCAGCTTGATCAGCGCGACGGCGAGGTCGTCGACGTCGAAGGTCGCGTTCCGGTCGATCTCACTTTTCCCCCACTTGCCTTCGCCGCGGCCGAGCGGGCCGAGTTTGGCATACGTCTGGCCGCTGACCGCGACGGCATCGAACTCGCCCATGAGGAACAAGGCGCGGTCGAGGGCATGCACGCCGATGTCGTAGGTGCAGCCGCCGCCGGCGAACTGCTTCTGGGTGAACCACGAACCGATGCGCGGGATGCCGCTGCGGCGCGTCCAGGCGGTCTTGGCATGGTAGACTTCGCCGAGTTTGCCGTCGGTGATGAGCTTTTTGGCCGTCTGCACCTCGGGGCTGAAGCGCATGTTCTGTCCCACCATCAGCTTCACCCGGCGCTTCCTTGCCTCGGTGATGAGCTGGGCCGCCTCGCGCTGGTTGGTGGCCATGGGCTTGTCGACCATGAGGTGTTTGCCAGCCTTGAGGGCGGCAAGCCCGACCGAGGCGTGCAGGTAGTTGGGCAGGGCGACCGAGATGATGTCGATATCGGCCCGTCTGAGCAGGTCCCGGTAGTCGGTGACGAGCTCGGGAATGTGGTAGGTCGCCACCGCCTCGGGCCCGCGTACGGGTGAGGTTTCAGCGAGCGCGACGACCTTGGCGGCCGGGTGTTGCTGAAAACTGCGGATGTGATCGAGGCCGATGGCGCCGGCACCGATGACGGCGACGTTGAAGGAGGATTTCTTCTTGGGCATGGGGGCGAAGGGAAAAGGTTAGGCCTTGCCCCAGCGGCGGAGTTGTTCGAGCGACTGGCGCACGGACTCAAGCGGGGCGTGGTTGTATTGCTCGACCTCGATCACATACCACTCCACGGCGCCGATGGATTCGGCGGCGGCAAAGACGGGGGCGAAGTCGACCGGGCCGGTACCGATCTCCTTCTCATCCTTGATGTGGAGCAGGGTGATGCGCCGGCCCTGTTCGCGGATGAATGCCGCCGGGTCCTTGCCCCCGACGTGCACCCAGTAGACGTCGGCCTGGCAGCCGAGATTGCGGGGCTCGGCCGCATCGAGCATCCAGTCGAAGACGCGACGGCCGTCGACGACGGCCAGTTCGGGGGCGTGGTTGTGAAAATGGAAACGGAAACCCAGGCCGCGCAGGCGCGCGCCCAGCTCGTTGAGCTCGCTGCCGATCTGGGTGCAGGCCGCACCGGAGCGATAGTGCTCCTTGGGCCAGGACGGGCAGATGATGTCGCGCGCACCGCACAACACGGCCTCGTCGACGACCTGGTTGAACTCCGCGCGCAAGCGGCGGATGTTGACATGCATGCCCGAGACCTCGAGCCCGGCGTCGCGGATCGCGGCAGAGGCTGCGGCCGCTTCGAGATTGCCCCAGCCGGCGGTCTCAACGCCGGCATAGCCCATGGCGGCGACGGCTTGTACGGTGGCGGCGAAATCGTCCTTGGTCTGGTCGCGCAGCGACCAGAGTTGGAGGGAGGTCTTGGGGTTGGGCATAAGCGGCAGTGGTAGCGTGCGGGGGGCGCGCGGGTCAATGACGGCGTCGGTGCCGTCGGGATTGGCTCAAAACTCGATTTCGGACTGTTCGGCCGGGGGCGCGATATGGGCCTGGTGGCTGAAGAAGTGATCGCTGAGCAACGGATGCAGATCGAGCAGCCGTTGGAAGAGGGTTTGCAGCACCTCGCCGAGATCGGGCGCATCGGGCGTCAGCGCCAGCGGGGTCTCGAAGTGGTGCGTGATGTTGAGCTTGGCGAGGTAGTCACGCAGCGCAGTCAGACAGTCACCCACCGGGTCGCCGTCAAACGGCGGGTTGGCCTCATGGATGGCCGCCAGGCTCTCGGCGAACTGGTGCAGGTTGTGGGCGATGCTGCGCGGGGCATCCGGTTGCTGCAGGAAGAGGTCGGCGACGAAGGCGGGCAGGCTGCGCGTGCGGTAGAGCCGGCGATAGGCGTCCTGCGAGCCGAGCATGCGCAGGAGGGCCGAGAGCTCGGGATTGTCCCGGTAGTGCTGGGCGGCGTGGGCCGGATCGGCGGCGAGGAACTTGGCCGTGACCGGCAGCACGTGGCGGAGCGCGGTGGCGGTGATGATGGCGCGTTCGAGCTGGACGCCGAGGAGGATGAAGTGCCAGGCGGAGTCCTGCAGCATGGTGCGGTTGAGCGCGCCAAAGCAGGCGTTGCTTTCCGTGAGCACGGCTTGGATGGACGCGTCGACGGCGCGGTTGCGGGCGGCGCGGGCGGACTTGCTGCGGCCGGTCGGGGACTCGCGGGCGGCGTTCCACAACTGACGTTCGAGGCGGGACAAGATGGTGCCGGCCTCGGGGCTGAGCTCCTGGCGCAATTCACGGGCGTTGCTGGCGGCGGCGCGGACGGAGGCGAGCAGGGCGCCCGGGTTGTCGGGACCGAGGGCCAGGTGCCATTTCAGGTCTCGGTCGATGCGGTGCCCGCCGCCGGGACTCAGATCAATGCGTCGATCGGTCTGGCCGGTGGCCTCGAGGAGGCCGCGCCACAGCGGCAGCCAGCGGCGGCGTTCGCGGGAGGGGATTTCCTCCAGCGCGACGTCGTCGAGGATGTGCAGCATGCGCGCGGTCGATTCGGAGCGCTCCAGATAGCGGCCCAGCCAGAAGAGACTTTCGGCGGTGCGGGAACCGGGCACGGTCGCGATAGCGCCATCGACGAACGCCGTTTCAAAGTCGGCCAGACTCCCCGCGGTGTCGGCCTCACCGGCGAGGACGATGACATCCGCACACACCCCGACCCGCTCCTGCGGGGGCTCGTCCTTGCCCAGATTGATGATGCCGCCCGGCAGCACAGACACGGTCGTGCCCTGGGTGAGGGCGTAGGCGGAAAGGCGGAAAGGCATCCGTTTGCGAGCGCCGGGGTTGAGCGGGACGGATTTGAGGTGGGGCTGACCGACGAAAGCGCCGGGGTTCTCGCGCACCACCCGCGGCAAGGTGGTGCCGCTCCATTTCGGGGGCGTTTGGGGCGACGATTGCTGGCGGGTCAGGTGAATCGGCAGCAGGGAGAGATCTTTGCCGAGTTCGAGAATGCGATCCAGGTGGTCGTTATCGCTGCACAGGTAGGTTGGGATGGAAGGCAGCACGAGTCGCTCGCCGAAATAGTAGCGGGCGAGGCCGGGCAGGTAGGCGTGGAGCGCGCGGTTCTCGGCGACACCGGCGCCGATCGCGTTGGCCACGGCCACGTTGCCGGCGCGGATGCACTGCATCAGACCCGGGATGCCGGCGGTCTCGAAGTCGGTGGAGAACACCACCGGATCGATGTGCGCGTCGTTGACGCGACGGTAGATGACGTCGACCCGTTCGAGCCCGCCCACGGTCTTGAAGTAGACCTTGTTGTCCAGCACCAGCAGGTCGTCGCCCTGGGCGAGCCGCAGACCCATCTTGCGGGCGAGGAAGGAGTGTTCCGAGAAGAACGGATAGCGCGGGCCGGTGGTGAGGAAGACCACGGTGGGGCGGCGGCGATGGGGTGGCGCGAGCGAACGCAGCGTGTCGACCAGCTCGAGCGGATAGTTGATCACCGATTCGTAGTCGGGCAGCTCACGGTAGAAGTCGCCCGCCTCCTGGGTCAGGAAGCGACGGTTCTGCACCACGTAGCTGATCCCCACCGGCGCATTGGTGTAGGTGTCGCCGAACACCCAGCCCTCGGCCGTCTTGATCAGGTCAAAACGCACGAGGGTGGCCGGATCGAGGCGGTCCGGCGTGAGTCCCAGACAGGGGCGCCGGAAGTAGGGGTCGTTCAGCACGAACTCCGGCGGCACGATGCCGTCGGCCACGGCCTCCTGTCGGTCATAGATGTCGTGGAGGAAGCAGTTGACCAGGCGTGCGCGCTGGCGGATGGCGTTTTCGAGGAGCTGCCATTCCTCGGGCGGGAGGATGAGCGGGGTGGGTTCGAGCTCCCAGAACGGATCGTCATGTGCCTCGGGCGAGGGTGCCGAGTCGGTCAGCCCGGCGTCGCGGATGGAGAGCCGCAACCGGTTCCGCAGCGGGCGGAGTTGCGCAGGATGGAGCGTGGGATACGTCGACGGGCGAGGCGGCACAGGGAGCGGAAGCGGGCAAACCAAAGCGGGCGGAGGGAGCGGAGCAAGCGCGAGGTTGCGTGTCGCGGTCGCCCGGCGCAGTCTGAGCGCATGAAATATCGCCTTCGGGAACTGAAAACCTGCTTCGTCCTGGCGACCGGTCTCGGGCTGGTCGGACTGCAGAGCGGCTGCTTGATCGTGGCGGCCGGCGCCGTCGGGGCCGGGGCGGTGGCCTACGTGAAGGGAGAGCTCGAATCAAACCTCGACGCCGGCCTGAGCGAGGTGATGACCGCGGCTAACGGCGCGGTGGCCGAACTCGGATTGATCACGATCAACTCCAACCAGGACCGGCTGGTCGGACGGATCACGGCCCGTACCGCTGACGACCGGCGGGTGGAAATCCGCTGCGACGGCGTGGCGAGTGACTATACCAAGGTGCGGATTCGGGTCGGCGTGCTGGGGGATGAACCGCTCTCCATTCGCGTTTTGGACGCTATCAAGGCCCGCCTCTGACCGGCGGCCGCGCCATCTCCGGGGTTGCCTTAACCGGCGTTTCCCGAAACGACTGAGGGTTTCACGCATGTTTAAGAAGCTTTTTCAGGTGCTGCAGCGGAAACCCGCGGCGCCGCCCCAGGCTCCGGCTCCGAAAGCCCGCGAGGCCGCCCAATCCGATTCTCCCTCCCGTTCCCGCCGTCGTCGCCGTTCCGCTTCCCCGGGATCCCCGGACAAGTCGACCGAAGGTCAGGCGCCCGTCGAGTCCCGCGGCGATGCCAAGCCCCGTGATTCGCGCGAATCCCGTCCGTCCCGGGGCGGCCGTTCCGGCCAGCGGGGCCGCGGTGATGACCGCAAGGGTGGACGTGGCGATGACCGCAAGGGCGGACGTGGCCGGGAGCGCACGCGCGAGAAGCGCGACGATTTCGAGCACCCGCGCACCGAGTCGATCAAGCCGGTCACGCCGATCGACATTCCGCCGCAGGACACAGTCTTTGCCCAACTTGGCCTGAACGACGCGCTCGCCTATGCGGTCGCGGAAAAGGGCTACGAGAATCCGACTCCGATCCAGGCCCAGGCGATTCCGCAGGTGCTGGCCGGCCGCGATGTGATCGGCTCGGCCCAGACGGGGACGGGCAAGACGGCCGCGTTTGCCTTGCCGATCCTGCAACGGCTCGGCGCGCATGGCAAAATGCGCTGTCTGGTGCTTGAACCCACGCGCGAGCTGGCGCTGCAGGTGGAGGAGGCATTCCAGATGTATTCAAAATACACCGACCTGACGACGACGATCGTCTATGGCGGGGTTGGTTACGGCAAACAGCGCGAGGACCTGCGACGCGGGGTGGATATCTGTGCCGCCACTCCCGGTCGCCTGCTGGACTTGTTGGAGGACGGTTCGACCCATCTCAACGACATCGAGATCCTGGTGCTCGACGAGGTCGACCGCATGCTCGACATGGGCTTCCTGCCCGACGTGAAGCGCATCGTACAGAAGTGCCGCAGCAGCCGGCAGACTCTATTCTTCACCGCCACGCTGCCGCCCGAAATCGCCTCGCTGGCGGACTGGGCGCTGACCGACCCGGTGGAGGTGAAGATCGGTGCCCGGCGCTCCCCGGCCGAGACCGTGTCGCACGCGTTTTATCCGGTCGTGGCCTCGCAGAAGTTTGACCTGCTGATCGAGCTGCTCGTGCGCACCGAATTCAAGAGTGTGATCGTGTTCACCCGCACGCGGATGGGGGCCGATCGCATTGCGCGGCGGCTGGAGAAGGAGAACCACACCGTGGGCGTGCTACACTCCGACCGCAGTCAGCGCGAGCGCGTGGAGGCGCTGCAGGGGTTCAAGTCGGGCAAGTTCGAGGTATTGGTTGCGACTGACATCGCCGCCCGCGGCCTCGACATCGCCGGGGTGTCCCACGTGATCAACTACGACGTGCCGGAGAACGCGGAGGACTACGTGCACCGCATCGGTCGGACCGGTCGGGCCCAGGCCAGCGGCGACGCCTTCACTTTGGTGACCGAGGACGATGTGCGCAACGCGCGCTCGATCGAGCGGTTCATCGGCTCGTCGGTCGAGCGTAAGCGCATCGACGGCTTCAACTACATCTACTCGGCGCTGTTTGACGAAAACGTCCAGGCGGCGGCGGAAGGGGTGCGGCCCAAGAGCCGGTTGATGCGCGGCATGCGGCGCTGAGGCGGATCGGATCCGGCGCATGCAGATCAATTTTCCCGCACGGGAGTTCGAAGGCTACATCTTCGACCTCGACGGCACGCTGATCCATTCGATGCCGGTGCACTACGTCGCGTGGGACGCGGCCATGCGCGAGGCCGGCATGCCCGGGACGCTCAGCGAGGATCTGTTTTATGGTCTGGGCGGAGTCCCGACAGTCGGGGTCGCGGCCCGGATGGGCGAACACTACGGCATCCAGCTTGATCCGGTGGCGGTCTCGCAGCGCAAGGAAGTGCTGTATCTGGAGCGGCTCGCGGAGGTTGAGTTGATCGAGCCGGTGGTGGCCTTTGCCCGGAGAGTCGCCGAGACCCATCCGGTGTCGATTGCGACCGGGGGCACGCCCGATGTGGCGCTGCCGTCCCTGCAACGCGTGGGGTTGGCCGACTTGTTTCAGATCGTGGTGACGCCCCATGACGTGGAGCCGGGGCGGGGCAAGCCGGCGCCGGACATATTCCTGGAAGCGGCGCGCCGGATGGGCGTGCGGCCGGCGGCCTGTGTGGTATTCGAAGACGCCGAGCCGGGGATGGTTGGCGCCCGGGCGGCGGGCATGGCGGTGGTGGAAGTACCCAGCCGTCCGCGGCGTTGAGCGCCGGTCAGTCGGTTGCCGAGTCGAAGCGGCGCAGGTGGAGCGGGTCACCCACGTGGAGACCGGCGGTGCCGGCCGCGTCGGCAAAATTGCGTGAGAGCCAGAATGCGCCGTCGGCGTTGGGAAACACCACCCACTGGCCGCGTTCGACGCTGTCGAAATCGGAGCCGTAGCGCACCCGGTAGCGTTGTTCGCCGACGCTCAGTTGACACCAGGCCCCGGGGGCGAGGCCCATGCGTTGGAAGTCGGCGATCTGGGCAT
>Ga0181606_10000493_pt1 | contig 32357 bp, 35 predicted proteins | sample 041ome_10_FD_132994 | JGI IMG/M metagenome (GOLD analysis project Ga0181606, IMG submission 132994) | Coastal salt marsh microbial communities from the Groves Creek Marsh, Skidaway Island, Georgia - 041412US metaG (megahit assembly) | ecosystem: Environmental > Aquatic > Marine > Intertidal... | reverse complement strand
GCCTTGCCATTGCCGGCCAAGACCCAAAGACCGGGCTGGCTTTTACGCTTAATGCCGATGCCGTTGTGCTGGCCTGTCATGCCGACCAGGCCGCGCGGATTCTTCGAGAGACCGACCACCCCGCGCTTCCGCTGCTGCATGCCATCGGTTTTCAGCCCAACAAGGCCTATCTGCATCTCGACGCCTCCCTCATGCCGCGACGCCGTGCAGCATGGGCCTCTTGGAACTACCTCAGCCAGACCGGCCAAAAGGCGTCCTCAGCGGTTAGCGTCACTTATTGGATGAACCGGCTTCAGCCGCTTGTCTTCTCGGACGATGTCTTCGTAAGCCTTAACCCCCATCGGCCCCCGGACCCCAGTAAAACCCTTGAAGAGGTGAGCTACGAGCACCCCATCTTCAATGAGGCTGCTGTGGAAGCTCAGACAGGCCTTGCAGCAAGGCAGGGCAGCCAAGGGGTCTGGTTTGCAGGCGCATGGACAGGTTTTGGTTTTCATGAAGATGGTTTTCGGGCGGGCAAGCTGGCCGCTGAATCGCTGATAAGCGACGTTTGCGCAGCGCCTCAGGCGCTTGCACGGGCGGCATGATCGAGTCTCTTCCCCGTATTGTCTGGGGGCGTGTGGGCCACACGCGATTTCGACCGATTGTTCATCGGTTTAAGACACGAGCTTTCTATCTTCAACTTCCTCTTCGGTCGATGGACCTACGAGCCCAGCGTGGAGAATTCACCGCACAAGGGGCTGGCCATCTTTGGGCGGTCGATAAGCCCGCACTGCTGTCGGTCTGGTCCAAAGACCATGGTGATGGAAGGCCGCTCCTGCACTGGGCAGAGAATCAGCTTCAAGCCGCAGGTATTCATGATGCAGACGGCGAGATCTGGCTCACTACCTTTCCGCGCGTTCTCGGCTATGCCTTTAAGCCGGTGAGCTTTTGGTTTTGTGAGCGTGGCAATGGCAGCCTCGCGGCCGTGATTGTGGAGGTGAACAACACCTTTCAAGGGCGGCATGTTTATGTTCTAAAGCCAGGCGACGGCTATTCCAACGGTCAGACCCTGCATGCCGAGAAGGCCTTTTATGTTTCTCCATTTTTCGAGGTGAAGGGCCATTACGCCTTTCGGTTTTTCCGAAGCCCCAGCACGGACGGCCAAGACCTTGCCCGTATCGATTACAGCAGCGAACCCCAGGAGGGCCTGCACTTAGCAGCAATCTCGCCCAACAAGCTCGACCTAACGACCTATTTAAGCGGCCGGTCGCGACCACTGAATCGCTTCACCGCTCTTCTTGCCTGGTTAAGTTTCCCAGCCTTCAGTCTCAAAGTGATTGTCCAGATTCACTGGCATGCCCTGCAGCTCTGGCTCAAAGGGTGTCGCCTCGTTCCACGTACCTAACAAATTAAAAGAGTCTCCTATGCCTCCCTCCTCTGCAACCCAACCCGTTCTCATTAGCCCAGAAACCGAGGTGCTTCATGCCTCGCCAAGGCCCCTTCCAGCAAAGACCGGGCGCGGCCTGGGTGGACTGCGAAGCCGACTGGTTCTCTCGGTTCTCAATAGGCTGCGCATCGGTCAGTTGCAGCTTGAACTTCCCGATGGCAGCAGCCAGCTCATTGCAGGCAAAGACGACGCCCTTCGCCTTCGCGCCGACCTCAAAATTCACCGCTGGCGAGCCCTTAGCGATGCTGGCTTTCGTGGGGATATCGGCTTTGGCGAGGGCTATATGCGAGGCGACTGGTCAAGCTCAGACTTGCCCGCACTTTTAGGCCTGCTCGCAGCCAATCGTAAGGTGATTGAACCCGCGCTTTACGGCAGTCCCATAAGGCTCCTTTGGGATCGGCTGCAGCATCAGCTTCGTTCAAACTCAAGGCGCCAGTCACGGCGAAACATTGAGTTTCACTACGACCTGGGTAACGACTTCTACAAAGAATGGCTTGACCCAAGCATGACCTACTCAAGCGCCCTCTTCGACCGCACCGGAAAGTGGGGCAGCTCAGTGGACCTCGAAGAGGGTCAGCTGCGCAAGCTCGATCGAGTGATTGACTGCCTTAATGAAGCGCCGACCATGTTGGGGGCTGAGCCCAAAGTGCTTGAGATTGGCTGTGGATGGGGTGGTTTTGCCGAGAGGTTGTTGCAAAAACAGGCCGCCCATTACACGGGGCTTACGCTCTCGCCCGCGCAGAAGGACTGGGCCGAAAATCGGATGCACAAAAAAGGCTTGGCCTCTCACGACAGAGGCTGGCAGTTTCAACTTCAAGACTATCGCGACTCAAAAGGCGAGTTTGATGCGATCGTCTCCATCGAGATGATCGAGGCCGTGGGCCAGTCCTATTGGCCCACCTATTTTCAGACCCTGCACGACCGGCTGCGACCAGGGGGGCGGGCTGTTGTGCAGGCCATCGTCATTCAGGACGCACTCTTTGAGCGCTACGCTCGCTCGCCCGACTTCATTCAGAAGTACATCTTTCCGGGGGGCATGCTGCTCACGCCGTCAGCCATTGAGTCCCAAGCCGAACGTGTTGGACTTAAAGCCGGGGAGCTCTTTGGCTTTGGCCTTGACTATGCCCGAACACTGCGCGAATGGCTTGAGCGGTTTAATAAACAAGAGCCTTCCATTCGGGCCTTGGGATTCGACGATCGTTTTTTTGCCATGTGGCGTTTCTATTTGGCCTATTGCGAGGCTGGGTTTGTAGCGGGCGATATTGATGTGGTTCAGGTCTGTCTGGATAAACCACGCCAATGAGCAAGACAGTCATGAAACAGGTTCATTCCAGACTCGCCTTAAGGCTCGCCGGGATGGTTCTGGGAAGCCTTATTGGCTCTGCGGCCTTGCTCAATTCCGCGCTGGCCTCTACCGCGCCTGCCCCATTAACCAGCCTTGTAGGCCAACAGGCTAGCCTCTTAGGGGAGGGCAAGCTGCGCTTCCTTGGGCTTACGGTCTACGAGGCCCGACTCTGGTCCGCCGCAAAACCCGAGATGGGCAAGCTCTTTGACCGTCCCCTTGCTTTGGAGCTTACCTACCGAACAGGACTTCAAGGTGGCACCATCACCAGCACCAGTCGCGACGAAATCGAAAGGCTTGGACTCGCAACAAAGCCCGGCCAGATCGAGTCCTGGGAAAGCCAGATGCGCACCATCTTCCCCAATGTCGTCTCCGGTGACCGTATTCTGGGTGTGCATCTGCCCAATCGCGGTGCCTTGTTTTTTCTGAACGACCAGCCGATTGGCCAGGTCAATGATGCGCAATTCTCTGAGGCTTTTTTCAACATCTGGCTGCATCCCGAAACACGTGTGGCCAGCCTTCGTAAAAAGCTGCTCTCTGGGCTTAACCCCTAGCCCCCGCCGGTCGCGAGACCACCGCCGTGTCACGAGGGTTTAATCTTCAGTTCGATGCGGCGCTTTACGGCCTGCCGGGCTTCGTTCTGGCGTTTGCTGCCCTACCGCTCTACCTGCTTACCCCCTCCCTGTATTCCAACAGCTTTGGGCTGCCCTTGGCGGCCGTTGGTCTTATTCTCATGGCCTGTCGGCTCACCGATGCCATTACCGACCCCTTGGTGGGCAGGCTCCTTGACCAGACCCGAGGGGCACGGTTTCAGCGCTGGATGATTCCAAGCCTAGGTCTTTTGATGCTGGGCTTTGCTGGCCTTATGAACCCACCGAAGGCCTTGCTTGAGAGCGACATGCAGCTCGGCCTCATGGCCTGGCTTGCGGTGACTGTGGTCGTTGTCTCGCTTGCCAATAGCGCTGCGCAGCTTGCCCACCAAAGCTGGGCGATCTCTAGGGGAAAGAGCCTGCGCCAACAAGCAAGGCTTATCGGCTGGCGGGAGGGTCTTACATTGCTTGGGGTCATGACAGCGTCTGTGCTTGCCGCCCAGGCCTTGGTCCTGCCCATGACTGTTGGGGTCATTGGAGTTGGTCTTGTCGCCTTAGTTGTATTGATGCGGCTTCGGCCTGGGCACTCCTTAAGCCCTCGGGGCCACGTTACACCAGCGGCCTCAAGCCTTACCGATTGGCTTAGCCAGCTCTTTTCGGGCTACCGAAGAATCTTTCATCGTCGCTATAAACACCTGCTGCTTGCCCTTGGGATAAATGCCTTTGCCAATGCCATACCCGCAAGCCTCTTTTTGTTTTACGTCCGCGACCAGCTTCAACTCAGCGACCTCATGTCTGGGCTCTTACTGCTTGCCTACTTCAGCACGGCTGCGCTTTCCATTCCTGCCTGGGGCTGGCTGATGGGCCGCTATGGGCCAAGACCGTGTTGGCGCTTTGCCATGTTGGGATCCATCTTGGCCTTTTTATGGGCGGTTTTCCTAGGCCCGGGTGACATGCTTGTATTTGGCCTCATCTGCCTCGTGACAGGGCTTGCCCTCGGTGCCGAGCTTATTGCGCCATCGCTTTTCATCGGGCGAGTCATCGAAGAGTCGGGGCACCATGATGCACTGGAGGGGCAATACTTCGGGCTTTGGAATCTGCTGGCCAAGTTTGCGCTGGCCGCAGCAGCTGGGCTTGTGCTGCCCGCCCTCGCCCTGACGGGCTACGACCCGTCCCTGGCCTCGAGCCAAGGGCAGTGGGATGCCAGCATCACGATCAGTGGTATCAGCCTTTCAAGCCTCGCCCTTTTCTATGCGGGGCTTCCCTGCCTTCTCAAACTCATTGCCCTTAGCCTCATTCCTGCATTCAACAAGGAGCCTTCACATGCACCCTCCCAGCCACTTGTCCACCAGCCTGTCCCCTAGTCCTCTTGCCGGCCTGCGTCGCCTTGTTTGTCTGACGCTTATGGGTCTGGCCATCAGCCTTGGGCTCTCGGGCTGCGCGAGCCCCAAGCTAGAAGACTATGCCAAGGAAAAGCCCGTGCTTGACCTTGAGCAATACTTTGCGGGGCGCACAACAGGCTGGGGCATTGTTCAAGACCGCTTTGGCCGTATTACGCGCCGGTTCGTTGTGGAAATTGATGGCCGGTTTGAAGGCGACCGTGGCGAGCTTGATGAGCGGTTTGTCTGGTCCGATGGAGAGAAGCAAAGGCGGGTCTGGCGACTCCGAAAGGTGGGTCCGCAACAGTGGGTCGGTGAGGCTGACGATGTGGTTGGTCAGGCCCAGGGAAGACTTTCGGGTAATGCGCTGCAGTGGGGCTACACGCTTGCGGTGCCCATTGATGGTCGAACCATTGAAATGCAGTTTGACGATTGGATGGTTTTGGTCGATGAAGAGGTTCTGATGAATCGGGCCGTCTTCAGTAAGTTCGGCATACGACTGGGTGAGGTCACGCTCTCTTTTCGACGTCAAAGCGCACCTTGAATCTTTTGATCAGTTCTAGCGTGAAGACAAAAGCCTCCGTGCCCAGCCTTCTCGAACCCTTTCGGCCACTTAACGAACCCATTGAAGACTGGGCGGGTCGAACTGTCTGGCTGGTGGGCGGCTCCGAGGGAATCGGGCTTGCCCTTGGTCGCGAACTCTTCGAAAGGGGGGCAAAGGTTGTCGTCTCGGCCCGACGGGCCGACCGTCTGCATGAGGCCTTTCCAGAGGCAGACGTCTTGAAGCTGGCATGCGATGTTGCAGAGCCCGAGAGCCTGCGTGCGGCCTGCGCATCCCTTGCCGAACAGGGCCGTGTCCCCGATGTGGTCTTTTGGGTGGCCGGGGTCTATACGCCCATGCAGTCCTGGAATTTCGACCCCTATGAGGCCGAAAAAACTCTGCGCATTAATCTTCTCTCCTGTTATCACGGTCTTCACTGGGTTCTAAAGCTCTGGGAGAACAATCCACGGCCCAGCCTTAAGCCCCATTGGGTCTGGGTGTCGAGCGTTGCAGGTTACCGTGGACTTCCCTTGGCCATGGCCTACGGGGCTGGAAAGGCCGCGCTCAATCAGCTTGCAGAAATTAACTACCTCGAGCTTCGTCCAAAAGGGATCGGCGTGAGCCTGGTGCTACCGGGCTTTGTGAAAACACGGCTGACGGCCCAGAACGACTTCGAAATGCCCGCCCTGTTGAGCCCTGAGGATGCGGCAGGCTTTACCTTACGTGGTCTGGCGAAGGGGGACTTTGAGATTCACTACCCTCGTCGATTCACCTTTTTCCTTAGGCTCATGCGCTGCCTGCCCTACGGCCTGTATTTTCGGCTCATCGGACGGCTTCGCCAGGGATAGATCTCATGACAGCCATTCACCTTAGCGCCTGGAAGGCGGAATTCATTCGTCGGGCCGAAGCCCTGCACCCCGAGACGGTTGACGACTTTATAAGCCTCTACGCCGAGCACTGTGACTTTTCCGACCCTTTTCATAGCCTTAAAGGGCGCAAGGCTATTGGTCAGGCCTACCGAAGCATGTTTCTCAATCTCCATGCGCCTCGCTTTACTGACCTGGTCATTGCCGAGGTGCCCGGTCCGGATCTTCAGGGGGGGGCTGAAGCCGGGCCTGAGCCCCTTGAGCTGGCCGCGCGCTGGGTGTTTCGCTTTGCTGTGGCTCCGAGTAAGCCCATGCAAGCCATTGCGGGCACCAGTTGGCTTCGCGTGGACAGCCAAACCGGCCTGATAACGCGTCATGAGGACCACTGGGATGCTGCCTCACTTTTTGAGTCGTTTGGACCTTTGTCATGGGCAGTTCGCTACCTTCGTCAAAGGGTTGCTCGCGCCGCGCTTGTCACTAACATGACTTAAAAGATGCATAAAATGAGGGGTCATGAAGTCAATCTCCGCCCACCAAATGCTCTACCCCGAACTCTTTCGCGCCTTCGAGCGTGTACGTTGGGATCTTGAAAACGACATTAACTGGTCAGAATTCGATGCCAGCCGGCTGAGCGACGAGCAGGCGCTCACCATCAAAATGAACGCCATTACCGAGTGGGCCGCCTTGCCGGCGACCGAGATGTTTCTTCGCGACAATCGCCACGACAGCGACTTTTCCGCTTTTATGTCCGTCTGGTTTTACGAAGAGCAAAAGCACAGCCTGGTTCTCATGGAATATCTAAGGCGATTTCGGCCCGACTTTCTCCCCACCGAAAAGGAACTGCATGCCGTTCGATTTGAGTTCGACCCGGCCCCGGCGCTTGAAACACTCATGCTGCATTTCTGTGGCGAAATTCGACTCAACCACTGGTACCGTTGCGCCGCCCAGTGGCATAGCGAACCTGTTATTAAGCAAATCTACGAGACCATTGCCAAAGACGAAGCAAGGCATGGCGGTGCCTATCTGCGCTACATGAAAAAGGCGCTTGCCCAGATGGGTGACTCTGCGCGGGCAGCCTTCTCAAAAATTGGGGTTCTCATGGCCTCGGCCCATCGAACGGCCAAGGCCTTGCATCCCACCAACCTGCATGTGAACGAGGCTCTCTACCCGAACGACACCGTCCAAAGCAGGCTTCCCGAACCCGGCTGGCTTGAGCGCTGGCTCGATGAGCAGATTCAGTTTGATGCGGGCTGGGAAAAGAAGGTTGCGGAGCGCATTTTGCACAACCTCTCCTTGCTCTTCGAACAACCCTTCTCCACGGTGCAAGAGCTCAACCGATTCCGAAAGTCCTTTGCCTCAAACGCTTAGACCACTTAATGCGAGGCCAGCCGCCAGGCTTTAAGGCCCTTTAAGATCAAGCTAGGGGCATGAACCACAGCGGGCCGTTTGACCCCCTCAATCTGGGCACTTTGGCCTGCCGTACCGAAATAACGGACGTAATCCTTTAGCCACTGGCGTGCATAACCTCCATGCACTGCAACCAGGCAAGGCCTGGCTCGAGAGAAAACCCCAGAAACCTGCGCCTGAGCAATGCCTTGCTGCATAGCGGCTCGCGTTACCGCGGGACTTTGAGGTCCCAGACCTGCCGTAGACTCGCCTAAAACCTTTGCCATCAAGCCGTAACCTGGGCGAATGGTTCCTCCCTGAAAATTAAAGCGGGTGAGGCCGGGACGTGTACAGGCATCGACGGACAACCAGTCCATGACGGTGGCCGTGCCGGCAGAAACCAAAACCACGGCGCCCTCGGTCTGCCCGTCGGCTGCCACTGACTCGGGCCAGAGTGCCGGGCTTGAGACAAGACCCCAAAGCGCTGCCCATCGATCCGAACCCAGTTGCCTAGGGTTTTTATAGCCATTCACAAGCTCGAGGGTCTGTCCGTGGCGGTGCATCTTGTCCGGACCAACGTTGAGCCTGGCCTGGCTCAAAAATGGTCTTGCCTCGCATCCAAGGGCCTTGCAAAGCGAAGCCACCAAGGCGGCGGTTCGTTGTTCGGGCGCCACCGAGCAATAGACCATTTCAAGCGCGCCAGGCCCCAATCCTCTTCGCCCGGCCGATGGGCCTTGCTGTGTCTGTTGGGCAATGGCCTTGGCCATCAAGCGCGCCATGGCCTCAGGCCCCGAGCCATCCGAGCTCCAAGCCTCGGAGTGAACAGGGCCGAGCCCTTTCCTGAGGGATGGAGCAAGACACCATTTAATCGCGGTGTTGCCCATGTCGACAAGCAGATAGTCCATCACGCTGCGCCTCGCCATTTTGTTGGGGACCTTGGCATCATAAGGGGCATGCGAGCAAGCCGCCGAGATCGAACAAAAAGTTCTAGCCCCTGGGGGCTTTGGCTTGTAGCCCTAGGCTATGGGCTCGCGCTTGTTAGCCTCAGCCTCTTTCCATTTTCCGGCTGGCAGGACGCCCCGGGGTCGCCCTGGGCTTTTCTCTTTGAAGATCTGCCCCGCTACAGGACACAGTTTGATATCTGGTCAAACCTCCTGGCCTACATCCCCATGGGCCTGGTCTGGGCAAGTCTTTTTGGTCGCTTAAAGCAAAATGAGCAACAGGGCTCCAAGGGATCCAAGGCAGGCCCTGTGCTCAAGGCGGCCGTCCTCTGCGTTGTCCTGTCATTTTTAATGGAATGCCTACAGACCTACCTGCCTACCCGGCGCGCCCAGTGGCTCGACCTGCTTACCAATAGCCTTGGTGGCCTTGCGGGAGCGCTGCTCTGGGCTTTAGGTCGACGTGTGCAGAGCATCTATCAGCGCCAGCGTCGACCCTTTCGTGGGGTCATCTGCATGACGCCTTTGCCAGGAGGTTGGCCTGTGGGTCTTGGCCTGATGGGCTTATGGCTTTTGGCGCAGGCAACCGGTCAGAGCCCGTGGCTTGCCATGTCGCGCAATTCACTGGCTGCACTTGGCTTGTCCACCGAGCTCCTTCATCTAAGTCCAGGCAGTGTCGCCACGATTGCGATGGAGGCCGGCCTAACCGCAAGCCACCTGGTCTGCCTAGCCCTACTCCTAAGGCTAACGCTTTCAGGGCTTGGCAGTGCATGGGCCAATCGACTTCAGGCGCAGTGGTCCATGGTGCTTGGACTCACCCTTTTTGCGGCTGTCCTCATTCGTGGCCTTTGGATCTGGCAGCTCTCGCCGGGCGCCTCTGCAGACAGCGTGCTTTTGCTAATCGCACTGCACGGCTGGCTAAGCCCTGGCGTGCAAACGGGCTTGTTTTTGGCTGGACTTCTTGGCGCGGCGGCCTTTGCGCTAGAGGCACGAGGCCTCGCCAAACTTGGCGTGGTGCTAATCTGTCTTGCGCTTGGCCTTTCGGCAAGTCTTGGCTCTGCAGAAGGCAGCGCGACCCTTGTCGGATGGGGCGCTCGACACTGGTCCAACCTTCAAGGGCTTGCCTATTTTTGCTTCGAAGTCTGGCCGCTGGCCTTTCTGATGTGGATGCTTATGATCGCAAGCCAACAATCGCCACAAAGCCTTGGTCGACGGCGTACCCCTTAAGCAACGTAAAATAAAGCATGTCCTATTTTGAGCGTCACGTCTTTTTTTGCATCAACCAGCGCGACGGTGGCGCTGAATGCTGCTCCGAACTTGGCGCAGTCAATGCTCAGGCCCACGCCAAGGCAAGGCTCCAGGCAGCCAACGCACACGGCCCTGGTAAGGTGCGAGCCAACCGCGCGGGCTGCCTAGACCGTTGCTCCGAGGGCCCGGTCTTGGTGGTCTACCCGGAAGGCGTCTGGTACCGCTATGTCGACACCAGCGACATTGACGAGATTGTCGATCGCCACCTCATCGGCGGTGAGACCGTTGAGCGACTGCGCATCTAGTTTCCAGTCCCTTTCTTGAACCCATCCCCCACGACCGTTTGAACGCTCAGACCGAACGCCTCCTCATTCAGGGTCCTGCCGGCGACTTGGAACTGGCCATCGATGAGCCCGGACCGTCAAAACCGTCGCTTGGGCTTGCAGTCATTGCTCATCCCCATCCTCTTTTTGGCGGCAACCTCGATCACAAGGTGGTTCAGACACTGGTCCGCGCTTTTGTCGACCTGGGTATGGTCTGCGTTCGCCCCAATTTTCGAGGGGTTGGAAAGAGTCAGGGCAGCCATGCGGAGGGTCTGGGTGAGCAAGACGACCTCTGGGCGACATGGCAATGGGCCGAGGGCCGTTATGGGCAGGCGGTTGGGCGGCGTCGCTGGATGGGCGGGTTTTCTTTCGGTGCAGCAGTTGCAAGTTTCATTGCCCAGCAATGGCCCAACAAGCGAGAGGCGCTCGGCTTGACGCCTCTTGGCCTGCAAGCCTGCATCCTCGTTGGCCTCGCGGTGACCCGTCTAACCCCCGCGAACCTTGGCCTCAACACGGCCATAGTTCACGGCGAGAGCGACGAGGTTGTGCCGCTTGAGGCCGTCTATCGGTTTGCGCAAGACCAGAAAAAGTCAGTCATCGTCATGCCTGGAGCGGGGCATTTCTTTCATGGTCGGCTCACCGAGCTACGAGCCCATATTCAATTTGCCATTCACGGCCTTCTTGCAGGCCAGACGGGCTCGGCCGACGAGGTAGTCACGTGAGGCTCAGCAGGTGGTTCCTGACAGGCCTTATCCTCGGTGTGAGCCTTCTTGCCAGCTTAAGTCCCATCGCCAAGGCCCAGTCTGGGTCGAATTTCTGGCCCATGCCCAGTCAAATTTCTGCAGACTCCTGGCTACTCATCGATCTATCCACAGGCCAGACGCTTGCAAGCCTTAACGAAAACCAAGCCATGCATCCGGGAGGCCTGACCGCGCTCATGACCTCCTACCTTACCTTCTCTGCCCTGCGCGACAGAGTCATCCGACTTGAACAGGTCATACCCAGTCCGCCAGAAAACGAGATTCCCCCTGGGCCGCGCATTTTTTTGGGCGCTCAGGGCGCCAATGTGAGAGAACTTCTTGAGGGTGTCCTTGTGCTTGGCGCGCACGATGCTGGCCTGGCGCTTGCCCGGGCCATTTCAGGCTCGGAGGCGGGCTTTGTTAATCTGATGAACCAGACCGCCCAGAAACTAGGCATGCGCCAGACTGTGTTCGTGAATGCAAGCGGTGCCTTTCATATCGACACACAAAGCTCTGCTCGCGATCTGGCCATCCTGGCCTCGACCCTCTATCAAGACTTTCCCGATGCACTGAATTACTCAAGCCGTCGGGAAATTAGCTTTAACGGCATTCGCCAGACCAATCCCAATCGACTCCTTTGGCTTGACCGAAGCGTGGACGGGCTTATGGCCACCGACCTGCCCGGCCGCTCAAGTGCATTGGTCACGGCCAAACGCCCACAACCCCTTGGTCCTCAGGAGCAGGTTCAACGCAGGATGATGGTTGTCATTAGTCAGGCTGAAACGCCAGAGAAGCGGGTACAGGACGCCCAAAGGCTGCTCAACTTTGGCTATCAGCAGTTCGATCTGATTCGGCTTTATCGACAGAACGAGGTCTCCGCCACCATCCGGGTCTACAAGGGCGCAACGGACGCGCTCGATACTGAGTTTCGTCAAGACGTGCTTGTTGCTATTCCACGAAACCAACAAGGTGGCATTCGGTCCGAGCTGCAGCACCCCCAAGGGGTGGTCGCACCGGTTGTCGCCAATCAGCCCGTGGGCGAACTTCGTGTCTGGTTTGGCTCGCGTCAGATTCACAGTGTGTCCTTGGTGGCTGCCGATTCCGTGAGGCCTGCTGGCCTTTTAGGCCGTGCCATTGACAGTCTGGTGTTATGGTGGAAATCCTTAGGTTTTCCACACTCCGCTCAAGCAACAGGGCCCTCCCAATGAACGCAAGCTTTCTTCATCATGCTTTTGATTCATCCTTTCCCGAAAACCTTGACCCCAAGAGTATTGCCTACCTCAATGGGGAGTTTCTTGCGCTTGAAAATGCCAAGGTTTCGGCGCTCGACCGAGGCTTTTTATTTGCCGATGGCATCTATGAGGTTGTCCCTGTCTACCGGCGCAAGCCTTTCCTCTGGTCGAATCATCTGCGCCGGCTCGTAAGAAGCCTCGCGGCCATTCAATTGCCAAGCCCACTTCGTGACGAAGACTGGACAGAGCTTGTGCGCCAGATGATTGAACACCAGGCCTTCGACGATCAGTTTATTTACCTGCAAATCACCCGTGGATCGGCCAAACGCGACCACGCCTTTCCTAAAAAGGTTCGACCCACCGTCTTTGCAATGGCCACCGAGTTCAAGCGCCCTAGCCAGGTCGATCGAGAGAACGGACTAAAGGCCATTACGGTTGGTGACGAGCGTTGGCTGCGTTGCGACATCAAGTCTGTTGCTCTGTTAGGCAATGTCTTGGCGCGCCAACAGGCCGTTGATCAAGACGCTCATGAAGCCATACTTATTCGAGGCGATGTTGTAACAGAAGGCGCCTCAAGCAATATCTGGCTTGTTGTTGATGACGAACTGCTTGGCCATCCAAAGGACAACCTTGCGCTCGAAGGCATTCGCTACAGCCTCATCGAAGAGCTCGCCATAAGCTGTGGACTGAGGCTCAGCCTGCGCAAGCGCAGCCCCGCGGACCTAGCTCGCGCCAGCGAGGTTTTACTTAGCTCAGCAACCAAAGAGCTCTTGGCCATCACCTCTATTAATCAAAAACCTGTGGGCCAGGGACGGCCGGGACCCGTCTTTCATCAGCTGCGCGAAGCCTATGACAGGGCCATTGACATGGAATGCCCAAAGGCCGAATTGTCTGAGGCGGGCTCCTCAGCAGGCTAGCCCTATCGATGATGCAGATTCCCGACCCGCAAGAATCACTCATTGAATTTCCTTGCGAGTTCCCAATTAAGGTCATGGGACTGCGGCGCGAGGGTTTCGCCCAAGAAATGGTCAAGGCCCTCGCCGACCTTGCACCGGATATCGCTGCCGAAAAGATTGAAATGCGGGTCAGTAAACAGGCCACCTACATAAGCCTCACCATTTATGTTCAGACGCATTCCAAAGCCCACCTCGACCAAATCTATTTCTGCCTAACGGGCCATCCATGGGTCAAAGTGGTTCTCTAGTTGTCTGGCCCTCGAGTCGAGGGCTTGACTACCAGGCTGCGGTTGAACGAATGACGAGCTACACCCTAGGGCGCATCGAGCAGTCCGACGACGCCTTGTGGCCTGTCGAGCATCCTGCGGTCTTTAGCCTAGGGCTTGCAGCTCAAAAGCATCATCTCTTAAATACCGAGTCGATTGCTATTGTGCAGGCAGACCGCGGCGGTCAGGTCACCTACCATGGACCAGGTCAGTTGGTGATTTATTGCCTCTTAAATCTTCGTCGTTATCAGCTCACGGTCCGAAGCCTGGTTACGCTTTTAGAGTCTGCGCTCATTGCGTTCATTGAAGGGCTTGGTGTTAAACCCGCCTACCGGGTGGTTGGTGCACCAGGGGTCTACGTTAATTGTCAGTGTGAGCGCCATAAAATTGCGGCCCTTGGCCTGAAAATTAAAAATGGCTGTTCTTACCATGGCGTTGCCTTAAACCTTCAGATGGACCTTGAACCCTTCGAGCGAATCAACCCCTGCGGTGTGCGAGGATTGAAGGTCACGGACCTGTCTAAAATGGGTGTCACAATGCCATGGGACGAGGCGGCCCAGCGTGTCTGCCAGATCATCACTGAAATGCTCTTAAGTCGAAGGCCTCATGACCACTAATCCTAGCCCCAGCTCTGGGGAGCCTACCGCAGCCGTGAAGAAAAAGGGGGCTGCAAAAACTCGCCTCATCCCTATCGTTGCCCACACCGAAAGCCTTGGTCCGAAACCCAGCTGGATTCGTGTGAAAGCCCCAAGCCTCGGCTCCCGGTTTTTTGAAATCAAAGCGATTTTGCGGGAACACCGGCTTCACACCGTCTGTGAAGAGGCCTCCTGCCCCAACATTGGTGAATGTTTTGGCAAGGGGACGGCAACCTTCATGATCATGGGCGATCGTTGCACTCGCCGCTGCCCTTTTTGTGATGTTGGCCACGGACGCCCCGATCCACTTGATACCGAAGAGCCGGAGAACCTTGCAAAGACCATTGCCGCCTTAAAACTGCGCTACGTTGTTGTCACAAGCGTCGACCGAGACGACCTCAAGGACGGGGGCGCAAACCACTTCGTGCAATGCATTCAAGAAATTCGCAGCCGTGCTCCAACCACTCAAATTGAAGTGCTCGTGCCCGATTTCCGCGGACGACTCGATCGAGCGCTTGACATTTTAGTCACGGCTCCGCCCGACGTAATGAACCATAACCTAGAGACCGTTCCACGGCTCTACAGAACGGCACGTCCGGGGTCAGACTACCTGCATTCTCTTAGGCTTTTAAAAGAGTTCAAGCAGCGCGTGCCTGGAGTACCTACCAAAAGCGGCTTAATGCTTGGGCTTGGCGAAACCAACGAGGAGATCGTGCAGGTGATGCACGATCTTCGGGCCCATGACGTCGACATGATCACCATTGGGCAGTACCTGGCTCCATCCACGGCCCATCTCCCCGTTCTACGCTACGTCAGCCTGGAAGAGTTTGATTTTCTTGAAGCTACTGCAAAAGAGCTGGGCTTTGCCCATGCGGCAGTTGGGCCTTTGGTTCGCTCGTCTTACCACGCGGACCACCAGGCCGAGCTGGCTGGCTTCACATCCTAAAAAAGCTACGACTCGCGGTGGTGCTGGCCTAATTGACCTTGGCAAGTTCTTGCCTCAGCCATTTTCTCAACGAATCGAAATCGGGCTCCCCAACATAACGGCGAGTGACATCGCCATGACGGTCAACAATGAAAGTGGTTGGAGTCACGGCGACATCACCCCAGGCTTTTGCCCAGGCCTGATCAAGGTCATGAATGACCAAAAAAGGCAGGCCACGGTCCTCGACAAACTGGTTTAAAAAGTCGGGCCTGTCGTAACTCATGGCAACCGCAACCGTTTGGAAGCCCTTCTCAGCAAACTCCTCATGCAGGGCAATAAGATCTGGCATTTCCTTGACGCAGGTGATGCAGCTTGTCGCCCAGAAATTCACCAGGTAGGGCTTACCGCGAAGTTGCTCTGTGGAGACAAGCTGGCCTTTGAGGTCTTGCGATGCGACCAAGGGGCTTGGCGATGGCCTTAAAAACGACCACCAGGCCCCAGCAACCATAACCAGTACAAGACCCAGTGCGAGCCACTTCTTCATTGTGAAAGTCTCCTAACCAAGGTTTTGATTAAAAACCTTGGACCGCGTTTACGGCCTGGGGTTCTGACCACGGGTTTCAGGCGGAGGGCTTCCGGCCTCAACAGCGCGGTCGATGGCCCTGCGCTGGTCTTCAGAAATGATTTCAAAGGCCCTCACAACACGACGGACTCCAGGCACGCGAGAGGTAAGGCTTGCTGCCTCGTTGGCCTCCTTCTCGGTGACCAGCCCCATGAGGTAGACCGTGGATGACTCAGTGACCACCTTGATGGCATTGGCATTAATAGAGCGACGATCAAGCAAAGTAAGTTTGACGCGGGTTGTGAGGTAGACGTCTTGGGTGTAGGAGACCGTGCCTGCGGGTCGAGAAAGCTGAATTTCATTGACCACCTGACGGACGTTCTCAACCTTGGCAACGATCTCGCCAATTTCAAGCTTGGTTGCCGCATCGGGGGCAAAGCCTGTAATCAGCGCCGTTCGATTAAAACTAACAACGCTTGTTGAAATGGCCTTGTCAGAGCCAAACCGATCGCGAAGGCGGCTTGCAGCCTTGAGTTCAATGGCCTGGTCCTCGGCCTGAGCGCCCGTTGTTCGTCGGTCACTTATGGACATTGCACCTGCAACCATTCCTGTGGCCACCACAGGGAAGCAGCCCGGAAGCGTCATGACAAACACGGGCAACATAAGAAGCACAGGCCAGTGTGAACGAGAAACAGGTAATTTCATACCGTAAGGCTCCTAAGAAGCGTTGGATTGTCTTTATTCTAAATGCTTTAGTGGTTCGGGAAGGCTAGGAGTCGCCAAGACTGAAGGCTGCTTTAATCCAGCTGATCTGTCGATGCGCATCAAGGCCAACCACGTCAAACCGGCAGGCTGGCAAGGTCTTCCAGCCCGTTTTTAAAAGCCAACAACGGCTGGCATGAACGATGCGGCGTTGCTTGCGCCAATGCACCGAGGCGAGGGGCCCACCGAACCTGCTGCAAGACCTCTGCCGAACCTCAACAAATACAAGCTGCGAGCCATCGCGCATAATAAGGTCGAGTTCGCCGCCACGAAACAACTGGTTCCTTGCAACGAGCTTTAGGCCTTGCGATTGCAAGAACTTCAGGGCAAGGTCTTCGGCGGCCTGCCCGATGGCACGAGAGGAGATGGACGGCGGCAATGACATACCCAGACAGCTTGACGACTCGAGCCCGGGCCGATCTATCCCCCAACCGTTCAAAGCTTTATGTGGTTGCAACCCCCATCGGCAATCTTGGCGACCTGAGTCCTCGGGCACGGGAAGTGCTTGGGCGGGCAGACGCCATCTGTACCGAGGACACACGCGTTTTTCGTCACCTCTGCATTGCAGCAGGTCTGTCCACAACCAAGCGGTTGCTTAGTCTTCATGCCCATAACGAGATGGAGAGAATCAACGAGGTTGTCAGCCTTCTTCAACAGAACCTCTCGGTTGCACTGGTCAGTGACGCGGGTACGCCAGGACTTTCAGACCCTGGCCAGCGCCTGGTGGCAGAGATTGCCCAACAGGGCTTTGAGGCGGTGGCTGTTCCGGGTGCAAGCGCTCTAACGGCCGCCTTAAGTATTAGCGGGCTTAGGCCCGAGGACAACGAGCCCATTATGTTTTGGGGCTTCTTGCCCTCACGCAAGAAGCAGCGTCAAGACCAGCTGGCTAGGCTCGCCCTTCTGCCAGGTCTTTCTGTTTTTTTTGAAAGCCCGCACCGTATCTTGAGCTGCCTTGAGGATGCATCGGTCACCTTTAACGAGGCGACACAGGTGGTGGTTGCGCGTGAGCTCACCAAGCGGTTTGAGACCTGCCTCAGAGGGTCGCTAAAAGAGGTTTTTGAAGGGCTCAATGCTCAACAAAAGGGGCCCAACCCCCAGGCTTTCAAAGGTGAGTTTGTCGTGCTCATTAAAAACTTAATAGGCTCGTCGGGGCGAGAGCCAACAACACCCTTAGACGTCTCTGCTCCCATCTTGCAGCCCCAGGACCTTGTCTGGCTCAAAAGCCTTTGCAGGCACTGCCCAAAGCCCTTGGCGGCCAAACTTGCCGCCGAGGTGCTTGGGCTTAGCCGCGAACAAGCCTACAGCCTAGTGCTTGAGGCACCGAGCTAAATCACTTTGGTAAGGCGAAAGAAACTAGCCCGCCTTGCGCTCCCTGTTAACAAGGTAATCCACCACGGCCAAGGCGCGCTGATGATGACCGCCCACCATCGCCGGAGATGTCACATAACGACCGTTAACAGCCAGCTGAGGTACGCCGTCAATTCGATAGGCCTGCATTAAGGCATTGGCTCGTTTCATCTGCGACTGCACAGAAAAAGACATCCAAGCCTTCTCGTAACGAGCCGGGTCAACCCCATTGGCCTTCGCAAAGCGTTTCTGGTCTTCAAGGCTAATAAGGGGCTTACGCTCGACATGAATGGCCTCAAAGACTTTTGAGGCCAGCTTGTCCGCAATGCCCATCGACTCAAGGCTGTAAAAAAGGCGCTGGTGAGTCTCCTCCCGAAAGGGCACATGAACCTTACGAAAGACAACGTCCTTAGCAAGGCCACTCTTCCAAGAGGCTAATGGGCCTTCAAAGGCTTTGCAATGGGGGCAGCCATACCAAAAAAATTCCAGAACTTCGATCTTGTCAGGGCTAGCAGTTGCAACCGGCTGACGAAGGACGCGGTAATCAATGCCCTCGTCAAAACCCTGCGCCCAGGCTGCTGGCCAGACTCCTAAGGCGGAAAGGCCAAGAAACCCCGCGCCCAATTGACGTCGCTTTCGATTCAAATCTGCATCTGGCATGACAACTCTCCTTATTCGCTAACTAGGGGCAGGCCTTCTCGAACAACATCGACAGGCCCCCCGAAAAGTGACCTTAAGGGTTAAGACGGACCACCGTAGCCTCAAGACCGTTTTGGGAAAGACTGGACTTGGCTCGATTCAGTTCCTCAAAGTTTCGATAGGGTCCGAGGCGAACGCGAAAGAAAATGGTCTCGTCTTTTTTAGTCTCGAGAATGTGGGCCTCAAAGCCCATAAAGGCAAGACGAACGCGCATCTGTTCGGCTTCATCGGCCGACTTGAAGGCTGCAACCTGAAGAAAGAATTGGCTGGCCGCCGACGAGGCCGGGGCGGCCTGGGGCTTGGGCTCTTGGGCGGGTTGGGCTGCGACCGAGGGTCGCGATGCGCTCTTGTCTTGCCTGGTCTCCTCGGTCGTTGCGGAAGGCTTCGGCACCGGTGCCGTTTGCGCCACAGGCTCGGGCTGCACCGGCTCAACGCGCGGCGAAGGGGCTGCGGCGGGAAGTCGCTCTGAGTTTTGATTCGACAAAATGCCCCGGTCGACAAAGGGCACAGGGGCTCGCGTAACAAACATGGCTATTGCCGCTGCGACAACAAGACCCAGCGTAAGGCCTAAAACGAAGGCGAGCATGGTCTTTCCCTGCGGGGCGGAAACAGGCCGAGTGGGTTTGGTCATGATTACATTCTATCGGGGGATGACACCCCGAGAATACCAAGCCCCCGCCGCAGCATAACCGCCGTTGCGGCAACCAGAAAAAGCCTAAGCTGACGAGTCGATGGGTCGTCGACTAGAACCCTGTGGGCGTTGTAGAAACCATGGAAGTCAGCCGCCAGATCGCGCAGATAGAAGGCCAGCAAGTGAGGGGCACAGTCACGGGCAGCCTGGCTAAGAAGGCTCGGGTACTCGGCCATACGCAAACACAGGAGCCGTTCTTTGTCTTGCATTTCAATTTCTTGGGACTGAAATAGGCGATGGATCTCCTGGGCCGAGTCAGCCAGCACCTCTACCGTGGTCTGTGCCTGAGCGAGCACACTGCAACAGCGGGCATGGGCATATTGGACATAGTAAACAGGGTTCTCATCGGTCTGAGAGACCGCCAGGTCAACATCAAAAACAAACTCGGTATCGGGCTTACGCGAGACAAGAAAAAACCTTACGGCATCCCTGCCCTTCTGAAGTTGCTCTGGGCTTGGCTCAGCGGTGTCTGCCTCACCCAGGCCTGATGACCAAACAATCAAATCGCGCAGAGTGACGTACTGGCCGGCACGCTTAGAGATCTTGACCTCCTGACCGTGACGCATTACGGTGACCATCTTGTGCAAGAGATACTCTGGAAAGTCTTTGGGGATGCCGATATTAAGGGCCTGGAGGCCCGCGCGAACCCTCGCCACTGTTCCATGATGGTCAGAGCCCTGGATGTTTATGGCACGAGCGCAGCCACGTGCAAATTTTTGTTCGTGATACGCCACGTCTGGAACAAAATAGGTAATACCGCCGTCCGACTTGCGCATCACCCGATCTTTGTCATCGCCATAGCGCGTGGTGGCGAGCCAGAGCGCCCCCTCACTCTCGTAAGCGTCCCCCGATGCAAGGAGTCGGTCAATAACCCGATTAACGTGGCCGTCGGTGTAAAGCGAGGACTCAAGGCTAAATCGATCAAAGCGCACGCCAAAAGCCTTGAGGTCAAAGTCTTGCTCTCGACGTAGATAAGCCACAGCAAACTGCCGAATGGCATCAAGATCATCGAGGCCGCCACTGCCAGTTATTCGAAGGCCGTCGGCCGTATCAATGGTCTCCCCATCCTGATAGGCTTTGGCGATATCTAGTATGTAATCTCCGCGGTAGCCGTCCTGCGGAAAGACCGGGTTGTCGGGGGCAATGCCCTTGGCGCGCGCCTGAACAGAAATGGCCAAATTGTTGATCTGGGCACCGGCGTCGTTGTAATAGAACTCTCGGGTAACGCTGTAGCCCTGGGTCTGTAAAACCGCTGCAAGACAATCGCCCAAGGCGGCTTGGCGGCCATGACCCACGTGCAAAGGGCCAGTGGGATTTGCCGAGACAAACTCCAAAATAACCTCTTGCGGGTCTGTTTGAACGACGCAGCCAAACTCTCGCTGGGACAGACAGCTGAAAATAAGCTGCGCATAAACCGAATCTTTAAAGCGCAGGTTGATGAAGCCCGGGGGGGCCACGCTGGCCTCTTTGATCGTCTGAGATAACACCGGGCTTTGGCCGATTGCACTGGCCAGGGCCGTTGCAAGAGCCATAGGGTTTTGGCCATACGGCTTAGCAAGCCGCATTGCAATATTGCAGGCTAGGTCACCATGGGACCACTGTTTGGGACTCTGCAGACTTTCATCAAGCTGATCAAGGGTTGGGGGCTCAAGGCCTGCGGAGACCTTCTCGGCGGCCAGGTCTTGCAAGACTCCGAGCAGTTCATGGCGAAGGTCTCTAAGAAGGTTCTGTCTAAAAATGGGTGTCACGGGCTCTACTTTGCTGTCTGCGAGATACGGGCTTAGGCATGCCTGGCCAGGGGGGTTTCTTTGTCGATTGGCGCGTCTGGCAGGAATCGAACCTGCGACCCTTGGCTTCGGAGGCCAATACTCTATCCACTGAGCTACAGACGCTCGTCATGCCTTCGTATAATACGCGGTAAGTCCTGCGGTTCCGGGTCTGTCCCCTTCTTTTTAGGATCGTCCTATGTCCAATTCAAACAGCTCGTCACACGCCTCTTCTGAGAATCATGAGGAACATGAAAGCCCCATTCGCACGCCACAGCAGCTTATTGTGGTGGTGGCGCTGTCTTTCATCGTTCCCATCATCGTTATTGTTTTGCTCACCAAGTACGTAAGCTCCTCGGTGAAGGTGGGTGCAGGAAGTGATGCCCTCACCCCCGAGGCCATTGCCGAGCGTATTGCCCCAATTGGTCGGGTCGCAACAGAGCCTGAAGCTGGAACGGTTGCTGCAGCAGCTTCTGTTGTGAAGGCCGCGCTGCGCTCGGGTCCTGAAGTCTACGGCGCGGTCTGCGCGGCCTGCCACACAGCCGGTGTGCTGGGAGCACCCAAAATGGGCGATGCCGCTGGCTGGAAGCCACGGCTCTCAGCGGGGCTCGACGCATTGGTGAATTCCTCCTTGAAGGGGAAAGGAGCCATGCCTGCTCAGGGGGGTGGCGCTTATTCCGACGAAGAGATTAGGAAGGCGGTTATTCACATGGTGAACGGCAGCGGCGGATCGTTCTAAACAGTGTTCCGGGTTCTTTCATCACTCGATCGTGCCTTTGTAGGGCTCGACACGGCCTTACGAACACTGGCGGGCTCCCGTCCCTACGGCTCCGGGCGACCTTCCCCGGCGGATGCCGAGGGGGTTGTCAGCGCGAGCGACCCTCCAGGCCTTAGTCCCGAGGAAGCCAGACATGCGGCGGCGCTTATGCGCGTCAATCATGCAGGCGAAGTCTCTGCGCAAGCGCTCTATCAGGGGCAGGCGGCCGCAGCCGATAGCGCACCGCTCTATGATCTTTTGCAGTCTGCTGCACGCGAGGAGGCCGATCATCTACGATGGACAGAAGATCGCATACACGAGCTGGGGGGCCGCCCGAGTCTTCTTAACCCGGTCTGGTTTACGGGTGCGTTTCTACTTGGTTATGTTGCTGGCCGAATGGGTGGCCCCATTTCGCTGGGTTTTCTCTCAGAGACCGAACGGCAGGTCGAGGCTCATCTCGAGTCCCACCTCAAGAAGTTGCCGGCGGGCGACACGGCCTCTCGTCGAGTTTTACAGCAGATGATTGCCGATGAAGCGGAGCATGGGCTCAACGCTCGCCGTCACGGCGCCAAGAAGTTACCAGCCGTTGTGCAAGGGGCCATGAAAAGCTCCGGGCGCCTGCTCACCACCGCTGCCTATTACATTTAACCAGCGCGCTTAAGACAGCCCCAGAGGGTCCACGTCAATAATAAGATCGCGCAGCCCTTGGGCCTGTGCGATGGCCAGGGCAAGCTCCAACCCCGCATTCAGAGGTCCTCGACGGGACGACTCAAGAACCATATGCCATCGGTACTGGTTCGCCCGTTTCTCGGGATAGCTTGGGCTTGGACGATGGACCTGGCAGTCGGCGGGCTTGGATTGAACGAGCGCCTCGTAAAGCCTATTGAATTGGTCTTGCACGGCAAGCTCCGTGCGCGCTGTCATGCGCAAGGCCGCAATATGTCCATAGGGTGGAAGCAAGGCCTGTCGGCGCTCCTCGAGTAGGGCATGAAGGTAGGAGGCTGGGTCGTCCCCTTTCAGGCCCTGAAACAAGGGGTGTGTTGGGTAACGGGTCTGAAGAAAAACCCGTGCCTGATCTTCATGTCGCCCTGCCCGACCACTGACTTGGAGAAGGGTCGAAAAGAGCCATTCGGGAGCCCGAAACTCGGGGCTAAGCAGTTGCGCGTCGACATCAAGCACGACAACGGTAGACAAGCCCGGAAGGTCATGTCCCTTGGCCAAAATCTGCGTGGCAAGAATGATCTCCGGCTTGGGCTGCTGGAGCTGCTTAAGCATCTGCGTCATCTTTTCCATGGTGCCTGCACTGTCGCTATCGACGCGGGTTAGTGCAACGCCAGGAAATACTGCGGCCAGTTGCTCTTCAAGCGACTGAATACCAAACCCCTGCCCGGTAAGCTCTGCTGCGCCGCAAGAAGGACACCGAGGCTGAGGATTTTTAACGATCCCACAGTGATGGCAGATCATCTGCCACTGACGAGTCTTTTTATGGAGAACCATCGAGACCGAACAATGCTCACAGCCTTGTGTCCAGCCACAGGACGGGCAGCTTAACAAAGGGGCGTAGCCTCTTCGATTAAGAAAGAATAGAACCTGGCGCCCGCGGCCAAGTGTCTCCTCTACGGCCTTGTGTACGGTGTCGGTCAGTACCCCGGCGCAGGCCATGCGCTCCTTGTTCAGGTTCACCATAACCAGTGCGGCCCGCGGTGCCCCAGTGGCCTGCTTCAAAAGGCGAACAAGGCGATAGCGACCCTTCTCAATCTGAGCCAAAGACTCCAAGGAAGGAGTGGCAGAGCCCATGACCAGTCGAAGACTCTGCTGAGAGGCTAGATAGGCTGCAAGATCACGAGCCGAGTAACGCACTGAGTCTTGGCTCTTGTAGGAGCTGTCATGCTCCTCATCCACCACAATCATTGCGAGTCGAGGCAGTGGTGTCATTAGGCTTAGGCGTGTACCCAAGATCAGTTGTGTGACACCGTGGGCCGCCTGCATCCAAGAGGACGCGCGCTGGCGATCGGTCATGCCACTGTGCAGAATACTCAACGCCTCTGGCTCAAGGCTCAGCGCGTCGAGCAGTCGCGACTTTAAGACGGGCGTCAAGGCAATTTCTGGTACCAAGTAAAGCACCTGGGCCTCTGGGTTGATCTGCCACAGGCGTTTGATCAGCTCGACATAGACCAGTGTTTTGCCAGACCCAGTGACACCCTGTAAGTAGACCGGCTTGGCATGGTTTTTACAGGGCTCTCTAAATCCAAGCGAGTCAGTCGCTATTTCAATGGCCTGTTGCTGCTCGGCAGTTAACAAAAGTGGGTGTACTGATGAGGGCGGATCAGCGCGCGAGCCCGTTTCTTTGGGCTGCCTTAGCAAGTCCGCCGCATACTTTTGAAGAAGTTTCTGAAGGGGCGACTTTGCGGTGGCGGTTTCTGGCTCGCATGAGGCCAGAAGGTTTTTACTGCTTCGAAGCCAGGCCGGGATGACCATGCTCAAGACTGAGCCAAGGCTTGATCGGTAGTAGCTTGCAATGAAAGTAAGGAACTCGATCTGGGGCTTCGTCAAAGATGGGATCGCTGTGAACCTTCCTAAGACCTGACGGCGTTTAAAGCGGTCCGAGTCACCGGGCTCTTTATTGGAATGGATCACCACGGCCAACAAGACCCGCTTGGCAAAAGGCACAACAAGCCAATCGCCTGATCGGACCTCAAGATCCCGCTCCGTTAGGATCTGGGGGGGCCAGTCGTAATCAAACTCGCCGAGCCCTGGGGCAACAACAGCAACCGATAAAACCTTGGGCTCACACGGAGGAGCTAATGGGGACATGCCTTGCACCCAACCCGGGGCTACTTGCTTCTGGAGCTGAACTCCCGAACGGCCTCCACCAGGCACTGAACATTTTCAGGTGGTGTGAACTGAGATATGCCATGACCCAAGTTAAAGATATGGCCAACACCCGGCTCAAGCTGCCCAAAACTCTGAATGGTTCGGGCCACCTCGGCTCGAATGTGGTCGGGATGGCCCAGCAAGACAGCCGGGTCGAGGTTGCCCTGGATGGCACACTGGGAGCCCACACGTGCGCGCGCCTGGCCCAGACTCACTGTCCAATCCACGCCAAGACCAGTGCAGCCCGTGGCAGCAATTCGCTCAAGCCACAAGCCGCCACCTTTCACAAAAACAATCGTTGGTGTTTCAGGGAACTGCTGCGTGAGAGCGGCCACGACCTTCGACAAAAACGCCTGCGAGAATCGACCAAACTGGGCGTCTGCCAAAAGACCTCCCCAGCTGTCAAAAAGCATAATGGCCTGAGCACCCTTGCGGATCTGCATGGCGCAATACTGAATGACAAGCTCGGTTACTTTTTCAAGTAGAAAAAGCACCAGATCAGGCCGGCTATAAAGCCACTGACGCACCCTTAAAAAATCATCCCCGCTGCTTCCCCCAGCCACCATGTAACAGACCAGGGTCCATGGGCTGCCCGAGAATCCGATAAGAGGTACTCGGTTACTAAGGGCCTTTCGTATGGTCTGAACCGCATCCCCCACGTAGCTCAATTCATGCTCAATGTCGATGGCGGGAAGCTCACGAATGTCAGCCTCTGACTGAATGGCCTTCTTGAACCGAGGGCCCTCACCTTCAACAAAGTGAAGTCCTAGGCCGAGAGCGTCGGGAACCGTAAGAATGTCTGAAAAAAGGATGGCGGCATCAAAGCCATAGCGGTCAATGGGCTGCAGCGTCACCTCACAGGCAAGCTCAGGCGACTTGCAAAGCGCCATGAAATTGCCAGCTTTTTTACGGGTGGCGTTGTATTCGGGAAGGTACCGACCCGCCTGACGCATGAGCCAAACGGGAGTCCGGTCAACAGGCTCCCGCCGAAGCGCTCGAAGAAAAAGGTCGTTGGTCACTTGGGTTTGTTCTTTCCGCCCTTAGTGCTTCAAGCCTAGAGGCTGGAAGACCGCGCCTGGTCTCGTCTTTACTTATTGCCCTTAACCCGACGAATGGCGGAAAGCTGGGCAAAAGCAATGGCCAGCTCGGCCTGCGCCGAGGCGTAATTCATGTCGGACGACTTGGTCTGGAGAGCTTGCTCGGCCAGGCGCTTTGCCTCATTCACCTTCGCCTCGTCGAGGTCCTTGCCACGTATTACCGTATCGGCAAGAACGGATACGCCTCCAGGCTGCACTTCAAGAATTCCTCCAGCCACAAACAAGAGTTCCTCTTGGCCTTGGTCGGTTTTAATACGCACAGTGCCAGGACGAATACGAGTAATAAAGGGAGCGTGCCCCGGGAGAATGCCAAGCTCTCCCAGTTCTCCCGGTAGCGCGACGAATTGTGCCTGTCCCGAGAAGACCTCTTCTTCGGCACTTACAACATCAACCTGCAGGGTCTTCATACTGTCCTCACTTCTTGGGCTGTCGAGTCATGCTTAAGTTGTGCTTGTACCTTACTGAAGAGTTTTAGCCTTTTCAAAAGCCTCTTCAATCGGACCCACCATGTAGAAGGCCTGCTCGGGCAGGGCGTCACACTCCCCTTCCACAATCATCTTGAAGCCACGAATGGTATCGGCAAGACTGACATATTTACCTGGAGAGCCCGTAAATACCTCGGCCACATGGAAGGGCTGAGATAGGAAGCGCTGGATTTTCCTGGCTCGAGCAACTAAAAGCTTGTCATCGGGTGAAAGCTCATCCATACCCAGAATGGCAATGATGTCGCGCAGTTCTTTGTAGCGTTGCAACGTTGACTGAACACGACGGGTGACGGAGTAATGCTCCTCCCCAATTACATTGGGATCTACCTGTCGCGAGGTTGAGTCAAGAGGGTCAACCGCAGGGTAAATGCCTAAAGAGGCGATGTCGCGTGACAAGACCACCGTCGCGTCCAAGTGAGCAAAGGTCGTTGCAGGCGAAGGGTCGGTCAGGTCGTCCGCGGGCACATAAACAGCCTGAATGGAGGTAATCGATCCCACCTTGGTGGAAACAATTCGCTCTTGCAGGCGACCCATCTCCTCGGCGAGCGTGGGCTGATAACCCACAGCAGAAGGCATACGACCCAAAAGCGCGGAAACTTCCGTGCCGGCCAAGGTATAGCGATAAATATTATCGACGAAGAAGAGAATATCCCGGCCTTCATCGCGGAAACGCTCGGCCATGGTGAGACCGGTAAGTGCCACGCGTAGGCGGTTACCTGGCGGCTCGTTCATCTGACCAAAGACCATGGCAACCTTGTCAAGAACGTTGGAGTCCTTCATCTCATGGTAGAAGTCGTTGCCCTCACGGGTTCGCTCACCCACACCAGCAAAGACTGAAAGGCCAGAGTGTTGTTTGGCGATGTTGTTAATGAGCTCCATCATGTTCACGGTTTTGCCCACGCCCGCGCCACCGAAAAGGCCCACCTTTCCGCCTTTGGCAAACGGACAAACCAGATCAATCACCTTAATGCCGGTTTCCAAAAGATCAACCGAGGGGGAGAGCTCTGCAAACTTCGGGGCAGGCTGATGAATTGCGCGACGCTCCTCGGTGGGAATGGGTCCGGCCTCATCAATGGGGCGCCCAAGAACATCCATGATGCGGCCCAAGGTTTCATGACCAACCGGCACACTAATGGGCGCAGCCGTATTGTTCACCAACATTCCACGACGAAGGCCGTCCGACGACCCCATGGCAATGGTGCGAACCACTCCGTCACCAAGCTGCTGCTGAACCTCGAAGGTGAGCGCTGCCTCAACCAGGTCATGCTGTGCGGAGTCGTCAAGCCTCAATGCATCGTAAACTTTTGGCAATGAATCCACAGGAAACTGGATATCCACCACCGCACCAATACACTGAACGATCTTGCCCTGTGCTAATTCCATAATAAGGTCCCTATCTTTCCAAATTACTTTTTAGATTAAACGGCTGCCGCGCCACCAACGATCTCTGAGAGCTCTTTGGTAATAGCTGCCTGTCGCGCTTTGTTGTACGAAAGTTGAAGTTCATCAATCAGCTGTTTCGCGTTGTCAGAAGCAGCCTTCATCGCCACCATACGAGCACTCTGCTCACAGGCCATGTTCTCAGCGACCGCCTGGTAAATCAGAGACTCAACGTACCGATTAATAAGATCAGAAAGCACCTGCTCGGCATTGGGCTCGTAGAGATAGTCCCAGTCATGATTGGGATCCAGATCGTCGAACTGATCTTCGGGCAAGGGCAAAACTTGCCTCACAGTCGGCTCTTGCTTCATGGTGTTAACGAACTCATTGCTTGCAAGATAGAGCGCGTCAATCTTTCCCGTTACATAGTTGTCAAGCTGAAGACGGACGTTGTCAAGCACTGCCTCATGGGAGGGTATGTCACCAAGCTGAGACAGAGAAGAAACGACACGACCACCGTTACGGTTGAAGAAGCTGATGCCCTTGTTACCAAACGCCGAGATGTCAACTTCTATGCCCGAGGCCGCCCAGTCTTTCATTGACTGAAGAATATGTCGAAGAATGTTGGTGTTAAGACCACCACACAAGCCTTTATCTGTTGTCACAACAATTAGGCCTACGCGCTTGGTATCACGCTTGACCATAAAGGGGTGAACGTACTCCGGGCTTGCATGGCTAAGGTGTGCACAAATCGCAAGTACCTTACGTACATAAGGTCGGCCCGCTCGCATTCGCTCTTGCGCTCGCCGCATTTTCGAGGCGGCCACCATCTCCATAGCCTTGGTGATCTTGCGCGTGTTTTGCACGCTCTTGATCTTGCCTCGTATTTCTTTAGATCCTGGCATAAGTTTCCTGTGGCTTTAGGTTAAAGACGTGTTGAACAACTGTCCTTCGCCCTTTAGTAAGCCCCCGTCTTTTTGAATGCTTCAATGGCTGAACGCAAGGCTGCCTCGTGTTCTGAGGACAAATCTTTTGCTGACTCAATGGCATTCACGAGATCAGCATGCGAACTTGCTAGGTAATCACGCAATGCCTTTTCAAAGCTGTTTGCCTTCGCTACCTCCACGTCATCCATGTAGTTGTTGTTGACGGCGAAAAGGGTCAGGGCCATTTCCCAGACCTGAAGCGGGTGATACTGAACCTGCTTCATAAGCTCGGTAACCAGGCGGCCTCGCTCAAGCTGTTTACGCGTGGTTTCATCGAGGTCAGAAGCAAACTGCGCAAAAGCGGCAAGCTCCCGGTACTGGGCAAGTGCAAGGCGCACGCCTGCTCCGGTGTCTTTGCGCTTCATGAGCTTCGTTTGTGCTGCACCACCAACCCTCGAAACAGAAATGCCCGCATTAACGGCTGGGCGGATACCCGAATTAAAGAGGTCCGTTTCTAAAAAGATCTGGCCGTCTGTAATTGAAATAACATTGGTTGGCACGAAGGCCGATACGTCACCCGCCTGGGTTTCAATGATGGGAAGCGCGGTGAGGGACCCTGTTTTTCCTTTAACTTCGCCATTTGTAAACTTCTCAACATACTCCTCGTTGACGCGCGCAGCACGCTCGAGAAGTCGCGAATGCAAATAAAACACATCGCCAGGGAAGGCCTCGCGGCCGGGGGGGCGACGCAGAAGCAGTGAGACCTGACGGTAGGCAACAGCCTGCTTCGAGAGGTCGTCATAAACAATGAGTGCGTCCTGCCCTCGGTCGCGGAAATACTCGCCCATGGTGCAACCCGAGTAGGCAGACAAGTACTGCATAGCGGCCGACTCGGAGGCTGAGGCGGCTACAACAATGGTGTAGGCCATGGCACCTGTTTCTTCAAGCTTTCGCACCACGTTAGAGATTGTCGAGGCCTTCTGACCAATCGCCACATAGACGCAGGTCATGTCCTTGCCCTTTTGATTAATGATGGTGTCCACTGCAACAGCCGTTTTACCGGTCTGGCGATCACCAATAATCAGTTCGCGCTGACCACGGCCAATCGGCACCATGGAGTCGATGGCCTTAAGCCCTGTCTGCACAGGCTGAGATACTGACTTTCGATAGATTACACCCGGGGCCACTTTCTCGATGACGTCTGTTAACTTTGCATTGACCGCACCCTTTCCATCAATCGGCTGACCCAGGGCGTTTACAACACGCCCTATGAGTTCAGGTCCAACGGGAACATCGAGAATGCGGCCGGTTGCTTTAACGACATCGCCTTCTGAAACACCGGTGTACTCGCCAAGGATAACGGCACCCACAGAATCACGTTCAAGGTTAAGCGCAAGACCAAGGGTCTGGTTAGGAAACTCGAGCATTTCGCCCTGCATCACATCAGAAAGGCCATGCACACGACAAATGCCGTCTGTCACCGTTACGACGGTACCCTGGTTGCGAGTGTCGGCAGACAGGTCAAGCGCCTTGATTTTCGACTTAAGCAACTCGCTAATTTCGGATGGGTTTAATTGCATGAAAACTCCTAGTTCAAAAGGGCCGCGGTCATTTTTGAAAGCTTTTCACGAACAGAGGCATCGATGACTTCATCCCCTACCGAGATACGAACCCCGCCAATGAGCTCGGGGTTCACCGTGACAGAAAGCTTAATATCTGACCCGTATTTGGATTTGAGTAACTGAGAAATGCTTGCGGATTGCGCTTGAGTAAGCTCAAATGCAGACTCCACGCAGGCCGATAGTTCATGGGCTGCGCTACTCACGAGCTCACTGAACTGATGATAAATTTCAGGAAGGAGGCTTAAACGCTCATTTTGTGCAAGCATTTTGAGGAGAGACTCCTGCTCGGGGTTTGGCTTTCCAGCAACCGATGCAATAAGCTCAATGGACTGGGTAATAGTAATGCCAGGAAGCATAAAAGCCTTCTGAGCGTCGGGATTTTTAGCGACCTCGGCAGCCTGCTCGAGGAATAGTGTCCAGGATTTCAGTGACTCGGGTGCTTTGTCCTCACGAGCCACTGCAAAAGCTGCCTCAGCGTAAGGCCTAGAGATGGTGGCAAGCTCTGCCATAGCTACTTCATCTCCGACTGTAGGTTAGAGAGCAGGTCGGCATGAGCCTTAGCGTCTACTTCGCGTCGAAGGATCTGACTGGCACCGGCCACTGCCAAGGTGGCCACCTCAGCCCGAAGCGCCTCTTTTGCAGCCTCGGCAGCCGTTTGTGCCTCAGCCTCGGCAAGCTTCCTCGCCTGAGCGATGATCTGAGAGGCTTCGGCTCTTGCCTGTTCAATGATTGAGACAGCCTGTTGCTCCGCATTGAGTCTTAGTTCGGCTACGGAGTCACGCGCCTTCGTCATCTCTTCTGCGGCTCGCTTTTCAGCAACAACCAAGTCCACGTGAGCCTTCTCCGCCGCAGCAAGACCATCCGAGATTTTCTTCGCCCGTTCATCAAGAGCCCTAATAATCGGTGGCCAGATGAACTTCATCGTGAACCAGCCGAGAATAAAGAAAACCACCAGCTGTGCAAACAACGTCGCATTAATGTTCACAGCATCTTCCTAAAAAATAAGACTGGTCGAGACAAAGCCACGACCGTAAAGCCGCCCAACGCGGTGCATGCACCATGCACGCAACGTGAGCCCCATCGAATTTTCAGGACCTAGCCTGCAAAGGGGTTTGCAAACGCAAACATCATGGCAATACCAACACCAATAAGAAAAGCGGCGTCGATAAGGCCAGCAAGCAGAAACATCTTTGTCTGAAGATCGTTCATAAGCTCGGGCTGACGAGCGGATGCTTCAATAAACTTTCCACCCATTAATCCAATCCCAATACAAGCACCAATGGCGCCCAGGCCAATAATAAGTCCACATGCAAGGGCAACAAATGCGACGTTCGTCATAACAACTCCTTAAAAATTAAAAAACCACTTGAAAAACCCAAAAAACTACAGCTAAGACTTAATGATGATCGTGGGCTTGTCCAACATAGACCAAGGTGAGCATCATAAAAATAAAGGCCTGCAAAGTAATAATTAAAATATGAAAAAGGGCCCAGGCAGTTCCCGCTAAGACGTGCCCAATAAAGCCAAGTGCTGTTGCTGTGCCACCGAGAAGTGCAATAAGAACAAACAGCAATTCACCCGCGAACATATTCCCGAAAAGCCGCAGCCCATGGGAGACTGTCTTCGCCAAAAATTCAATAAGTTGCATCGCAAGGTTGATTGGCCAAAGAACAAAATGATTTCCAAAGGGGGCTGTAAACAGCTCGTGCAGCCAGCCTGCTAGCCCTTTTATTTTCACGTTGTAATACAGGCACATCAAAAGAACGGCAATTGACATACCAAGGGGAATATTGACGTCCGCTGTGGGGACAACTCTCATGTAGGCATGTCCGGGGTCAACGCCCGACGCAGAAAGACCCGCAGCCCATAAAGCAGGAATCAAATCGACCGGAACGAGATCCATCAGGTTAAGAAGAAAGACCCAAATAAAAACGGTAAGTGCAAGAGGCGCAACGAACTTACGTGATGTTTCGCTGTGAATGACACCCTTTGATTGGTTATCGACCATTTCAACCAGTATCTCGATAAGCGCCTGAAAACGACCTGGTACATGAGAAGTTGCATTACGAGCAGCACGATGAAGGATGAAGACCGTAAGTATTCCTAGCCCGAACGACCAGAAAACTGAATCAAGATTAATGAGGCTGAAGTCAATAATGTTGGCCTGGGCTTCACCGGTTTGGTTCAGATTCGTCAGGTGGTGAACAACGTATTCGGACGAAGTAGGTGCGCTGCCAGTTGCCATATAAACGAGGACCTTTCTTATCTCGGCGTGAGGCCGGCGGACTGAGACGTAATGACTTCCACTCGTTGATTAAAGTCTCGCTGACTTAGAACACGGAAGGCCGCGAAACTTGAAACGAATGGAACCAGATAAATGGCTGTAAGCGTTAAGCAAAGACCCGATAAAAACCCAGGCCAATGAATAGGTGCAAAGACCGCGACGGACATGCCCAAGAGGGCACAGGTGAGCAGGAGTTTAAAAAAGTAGGCAACGAGCACTGAGAATGACTCCGAGACCTTGTTCGCAGAAACGCCAAGCGAAAGGCGCCTAAACTGCATCCATAGGACCATAAGCATATTGGCAATCCATACT